>FWWL01002586.1_pt1 | contig 36772 bp, 24 predicted proteins | sample 2228331 | NCBI WGS metagenome assembly FWWL01 (sample SAMEA103939775, study PRJEB20133) | metagenome
GGGCGACCCGGGCGACGGGACGAGGACAAAAACCTCGGAGGGGCTGGCTGGTCTCGTAAGAGACGAGCCGATCCCCGTGTTCTTTGACACTCTGGAGCACAGGGAAAGGCACCCGGAGACGGGGGACTTCCTGAAGTGCATGAGAGGAGGGCCGAGGACCGCTGAAACGGTCGTTGCCCGCGAGGGTGTCGGTCGAGGAGGCGGTCGAGTGGCGGGTCGAGAGGTCCGCTGCGAGGCCCGAGGCACGAGGGAGGCCCCAGGGAGGGAGAAACCCAGGAGCGCTGGGCGGGCGCGACGAGCGGAGAGATCCAGCGGCGTCCAGTCCGATGCGTCACGGGGAGGAAGCCCCTGAAGCGAGCGAAGTCCATCCGACGGGGTGGGTTTTGGAATCGCAGGAGGGGAGGCGCGCCGAGAGGCGAGGGCGATCCGTGGCGAGGGAAGCGCTGAAGGGAGAAACCCCAAGAGCGCAGTCGGTTGAGAGAGACCGGCCAGGTCGGGGGCGGAGGAAGGCGTCGAGGCGCTGGGAAAGCGCGAGGGCGCAACGTGAACCCGCGTGAGGCAAGCGCGGGGTGAATGTGGCTGCCCCCGGCAGGAGTGGCGCTGAAGGGGAAAGAAACCTCGGGAGAGCGGAACCGGCGGGGAGGACGGTTGCCCCGTTTGAGGGGCGGGCTCAAGAGGCCCATGTTCGCCTGCTGGGAGGGTGCTCGGGTGAAACTCTGAAGCGGGGCCGAAGCCTGTGGGGGCGAGGCTGTCTTGCGAGAGCGAGGCGGTCGTCCCAGGGACCGAAGACCACGAGGTGGGGAGGGACCACGAGGTGGGAGCGCTGAACCCATGAGGCGCTAGGTCCGTGGGGGGAGCCTCGGGAGGCAGGCCAACCGCAGGAGAGGAGGGTGTCCGTGCAGCGATGCGCGGAGACCGGCTCGGGCAGACCCTTTTGACGCTCTGAGGAGGAAAACGGCTGCCACCCCTGTCCCAAGGTCAGAAAAAGTCCCGGCCTCGGCCGGGATTTTTTTGCTCCGCGTGGGGCGCGGGAGCGCGCTCGCATCGCGCCACGAAATGACAGGTCAATCCAGGTACCCCACAGGGTCTGCCTGGAAGCGAAACTCGAAGAAATATGCCTTCACACCGTCGAGGTCTACGACCGGGTTGTGCTGGACGAGGTCGTAGAGGGTGACCGCAAGCCCCGAAGGCAGCACGACCTGGAAGGACTTGGTCGTCTTGACCGGGACGTAACCGTAAAGGTGCCCGTGGGTGATGCGGAACCCGCCTACCCCTGTCTCGATCCACCCCGAGACCTGGGCGCGATGCATCGCGAGGAAGACCCCCATGAACCACATCTCGACCTTCTTCTCCGGGGTCTGAAAGCACGCCACAGGCTGCTCCTCAAGACCGCAGGGGACAAAGACCGGTCCCTCGAACGTGACGGGCGGCTCGGTCGTCGAGAATGCGCAGGCAACTGGCGTGGTCCCGATGAACAGGCACGGGCCGCTGCCGAAGAGCAGGTCCGTCTCCTCGCTCCCGACCTCGAACGGGACGAAACGGAGGAGGAGGTTGAGCGGATTGTCCTGGTCAGCCAGGGCCGCAGCGAGGTAGGCGTTGACGAGGGCCGTGTCCACCGCGCAGACGCCTCCAATCCTCAGGCAAAACTCAGGGGCTGTCACCTCGAGGTCGGACACGCGGAAGACCGGGCTTTCGGGGGGGGGCGCATCGGGGCCAGCGAGGTCCACGGGCCCGCCGGGGTCGTCAAAGCCAGGCTCGTCCGAGCCAGGGTCATCCGCGACCCAAGGCCCTGTATCGTCAGGCCCGGTCTCGAAAGGTCCCTGGTCCTGGACCGACTCGTCGCCGGAATCCGAGAAGGGCTCCGGCATGGCCGGGATGTCCGCCTCCCTGTCTTCGTCGCCATCGCGAGCACCAGGGTCCAGCCCTGGTCTGTGGTCGGCGTCCTTTGCCTCGTCGAGGTCCTGCCCCAAGACGTCGAGCGGGGAGACATCGCCCCCGCCCACGCGAGAGCCGTGACACCCCGCGATCAGGCAGGCCAGCAAGGTTGCGGTCCGCATCGCGTCTTTGCGCATGGTCCGTCCTCCGTCTTCCGTCCCACAACCGTAGGATCATATATCATTGCCTGCCCCAGCGCCTTTCGCCGGAGCGGGAGGTGGAGGATGAGCCAGAGGTCCCGTTGGTCCGCACTGGTCCTGCTGACAGCGGCGGCGGTGTGTGACTGCTCGAAGTCCTCCCCGTGCCCGCCCGGTCTCGTGCCCCAGGGCGGAACCTGCATTCCGGTCCCGGACACGACGCCCCATGAGTCGGTTGTAGTGCCCGAGACAGGGGGGCCGGACCTCGACTCGCCGGACGAGGGGCAAGCCGCGGACCTCCTCGTCGAGGATGGCCACGGGGGCGACGACTCGGATGAGAGCCCGGAACACTTCCCTGGGGGCTTTGTCGGGATTCCGTGCTCGAAGGATGGGGACTGCCGCAATGCCGGCGGTTCGGAAGCGGTCTGCCTCGACTGGCCGGGGGGGTACTGCACACTGCTCGATTGCGGGGGCTCGGTTGGGGATTGTCCGGAGGGTGCGGCCTGCCTGGGGATCACGCCCAACAAGCCCGCGTGCGCCGTCACCTGCTCTACGGGGGCGGAGTGTCGTCCAGGAGGTGCCTACGGCTGCAAGGCTGTTCCAGACGCCCACGGAGGTCTCGTGCGGGTCTGCTACCAGGTCAAGAAGCCTGGCGGCCCCGCGGAGGGGTGTTTTGGGCACCAAGAGTGCGCGGGGGATGCGTCGTGCCTGACCTCCTTCGCGGGCGGGTACTGCGCAGTCCTCGGCTGTGGTCCGGAGCGCCCGTGTCCGGAGGGTACGGCGTGCGTCACCGTGAACGGGATGCCCGCGTGCCTGAGGACATGCGAGGGTCCGGATGATTGCGTGGTGCCGGGGGACCTCCCGCGCGCCTGCGCCTCATTGAAGTCCGCGCTCGTCGCGGGAGAGAAGGTCAAGGTCTGTGCCTCGGGGACCCTCGGGGTCCCGATCGGGGGCCAGTGCCTGAGTGACATGGAGTGCGCAAGCGAGAAGTGCGAGGTCGTGGTCACGGGGCATTGTTCCGGGGCAGGGACCGGGTGCCGACAGGACGAAGACTGTCCGACTTTTGGGGAGGTCTGCATCCAGTCCGCAGCGGACACGCGCGGCTACTGCACGAAGGCATGCGGGATGTCCTCCCCTTGTCCAAGCCAGTCGTTGTGCGTCGGGACAAAGGTCGGGGCCACGGGACAGGCCGAGGGGACCTGCCTGCCTGGATGCCTGGGACCGGGGGACCTTGCCTGCCGCGCGGAGGTCGGGCTGTCGTGCGTGTTCGGAGACCCCGTTGGCGCCCCGGCGCACTACGCGTGCGCGCGCATGCAGAAGGGGGCGCCCGGCACCTTGTGCAAGGCGCCCTCCGACTGCGCGAGCGGGATGTGCCTGGTCGCCGCCGGAGGGGGTGGGTACTGCGTCTCGTCCTGCGATGGTTTCGGGTGGTTTTGCCCTTTCCCGACCTCGTGCCAGCAGGTCGGGGGTGAGAATCGCTGCCTCCTTCGATGCCACTCGGCCCAGGACTGTCCCACTGGTCACGACTGCACAAGACCACTCGGCGCCCTGCTTGATGTCTGCTATCCGAAGTGACGTTCCACTCGACAACCGCCGGTCAACGTCCCAGGCCTCTGCGGAACTCCTCGAACTCCTGCTTGGGGAGGATGTCCAGGGCGGCCTCGATGATCTCGCGGGCCTTGTCCACCTCGCCCCGAAAACGGGCGAGGTGGGCCTGCTTGAACAGAAACTCGGTCCCGAATTCCAGCTTGGCGTGGCCGAGTAGGTTCAAGCGGTAAGCGCGCCGCTTGTCACGGTCGGAGAGGACCTGGTACGCCTCGGTCATGAGCCGGAAGATCGCGTCCACGAGTTCCGCCGCCCTGTCGGACTGCCTCCTCGCTGTGGACCCTGGCCCCCATCGTTCGACCATTCTGCGAAACGCCGGCTCGACCTTGGAGGGGTGTGAGGTCCAGTGCACCCCCAGGCGGGTGAAGTAGTCTTCAGACTGGACCCGCTCCAAGGTCTTCTTCAGTTCTGCCTCGAAGACCTCTAGCCCCCCCTTTGGCAGCGGGCTCAACCGATACTCCACGAACCCGAGCAACCCCGCGATGACGAACAGGCGGGCCGTCCCGTTCTTCCCGAGCAGACTCAAAGAGAAGACCTCCTTGAGCGTGATGCTCCCGTCCGCGACCTCCAGGAGGGTCTTGCGCTCCTTGTCGGTGAAGGCGATTCCGGAGATGCCCGGGGTCAGGCGCTCGGTCTTGACAGGGTAGCGGCCCATCAGCGGGGCCAGCAGGGGCTCGATCTCGACGAGGTGGGCTGTCCGGGTGCGCTCTCGCACATGGCGCACCACGAACAGATTGAGGTCAATCGCTACGGGGTCGGTGGCGCGTGGGGCGCGCTCGCTCCGCGCGAACTGCCACGTGGCGGAGGGCACGGTCATCAATCGCTCCAGGGCCCCCTGCTTGGCCGTCCGGATCGCCTCCACGAGGTCGCGTGGGGTGCAGGCCCCCTGCTCGTACAGGACTTGAAGCAGGGAGCGCCCGGTCTCGCGCGCGCTCGTCTGGGCCTTCGAGGCCGCCTCGGCCGACACCATCCCGGACCCGAGCAACTGGTTCAGCACCGCGTCGAGAAAGGGGACTCCGGCCTGCTCGAACGTAATCAGGCTGCCGTCCTTGAACCCCATGTGGTACGTCCCGTTCGTTGCGGTGACCACCATGGTCCCGGTGGCCCGAGTGACTGCCAGATAGCACATCAGCGACGGCCCGGAGACGCTCGACAGACGCGACGGGTCCTCGGCGAGAGCGGGCCCGCCGACCGCGAAGTCGTCCAGCGAGCCCGAGTTCTGCATCCGGCCCTGAATGGTCCCTTCGGCCATGATCTCCCATGACGCCTGTCAGCGAGATTGTACCCGATATCGGGTCTTGTGCGACCAGGACGCTTCTTACCAGAAACACCCGCTGGTGGAGGAGATTCGATGGCGGTACGGCGTCGTGGACCCTCGTTGGGGTGCAGTGGCGTCTCGGGTGGGGCGTCTTGGGCACCCGAGGAGTCCGTGAGACACCCTGGTCGCATCGCTCGCGGTTCGGGGCGCGGTCACCCGTGGTCTCCTCGGCCCAGAGCACGGATTGCGCCGTGCCGGCGCGTTCCCTGGGAGATGGGCACCGACCCGTCGAGCGACCCTTTCACCTCATCGGAGAATGACCGCTGCGAGGGTGGGGCTTGCCTGGGGACCTGAAGGATTGCGACGACGACAGCGTCTGCACGCAGGACTCGTGCGTGGCGGACCAGTGCTCGCACGCGTCGCTCGACCAGGTCCCCTGCGACGACGGGTTCGAGTGCTCGACGGGGGACCACTGCGAGGCGGGCCAGTGCGTCGCAGATACCTCCCAGTGCGTGTGCACGCCCACGTTCTCCCCACGGTCAGCAAGGTCACCAAGATGTCCATCGCGAGCACGGGTCACCCGGGCCAGGGGCTGGACCCGGACTCGAACCCGGCGACGTGCGCGCCCGCGTCGGACTGCTCGGGCGGGATTGACAACTCCCTGGGGCGATCGCCTCCGTCGGGAACCCGGACATCCAGAAGGGGCTTGATGAAGGCGACATCCTCGTCCTGTTCGAGCACCGCGACTTCCGGGCCGACAGCCAGCCGAATACCCTGGTCGTGTACGCGGGCTGCAGGCTCGACCCATCCAACCCGACGTGCAACGTCCACACAGAGGTCTGCAAGTACCTTGTGGCCGAGGGGTCGGCCGAGGCCGACAACAACCTGCGCGTCTCCCTCGACAACGCGAAGATCTCCGGGGGAAACTGACCGCGGGCGGGAGGGGCGTGTCTTCCCCTTCGAACTGCCGCTGTTCCGGGATGTGACCCTGACGATCACCCTCTACGACGCGCGCATCGAGGCGGACGGGGTCGTGTCGGGGGACCAGGTCACGTTCATCCAGGGCATTCTGGCCGGGGCCGTGCCCAAGCAGCAGTTGAAGGACGCCATCGCCGCGCTGCCCCCCGAGGTCGAACTGCCGATGCCCAAGGAGCAGATCATCGCGCTGTTGGACCTTCTGGTGCAGGCGGACATGGACGGGGACGGCGACGGCCAGAAGGAGTCCGCGAGCATCGGGATCCGGTTGGAGGGGATCGCGGGACTGATCACGGGCCTGGATTGACGGGGGGCGGCTCCGGCTCGCCCGCCGGGGCGGGCTGCGGCTTTGGCCCGGGCGGCGGGGTCTGTGGTCTCTCTTGGAGGTGGGCCTTCAACCACTCCACGACCGTCGCGTACCACTGGGCCCGGTTGCGCGGCTGGTTCACGAAGTGGTCCTCGTCTGGGAAGTACAACAGCCGCGCCTCCACCCCCAGGCGCCGCAGGGTCGTGAACAACGATAGGGCCTGCTCCACGGGCACGCGGAAGTCGTTCTGGCCGTGGATCACCAGCATCGGCGTTTTGAAATCGCGCGCGTACCGGTGCGGTGACCACCTCGCGTAGGCGTCGGGGTTCTCCCAGGGGGTCCCACCGATGTCCCACTCGGGAAACCACAGTTCATCAGTAGAACCATATTTTGATTCGAGATTGTATGGACCCGCATGGCTGACCAGGCAGCGGAAACGGTCCGTGTGACCCTCGATCCAGTTCACGAGGTACCCGCCGTACGACCCGCCCATCGCGCACGCGCGCGAGGCGTCCACGCCGGGGATCGTCGCCGCGAACTCGAGAAAGGCCATCACGTCCTCGAAGGGCTTGCCGCCCCAGTCGCGGCTGACCGCGGCCACGAACTCCTGCCCGTAGCCGGTGCTGCCCGTGATGTTGGGCATGGCCACCGCGAACCCGTGCCCGACCAGCCCGAGCGGGGTCCAGCGGGGGTGGATCATCGAATGCCAGGCCCCCTGGGGCCCGCCATGGATCATGATGACGAGGGGGTAGGTGCGGCCTGGGCCCGCATCTCGGGGCTTCACCACGAAGGCGTGCACCCGCTGGCGCTTGCCGGGCGAGACCTCGGCCCCGTCGTACCAGACCTCCTCGACGAGCGGCATGTCGAGGTCGGCGATCGCCGCCCCGTTCAGGTCCGTCAGTCGCTCCTCCATCGCCCGCCACTTCTTGTCGAAGCGCAGGGCCCACACATCCGGGGGGGAGGTCATGCCCTCGCGCGTCAGGACCAGCCGCCCGTCCCCCGCGAACGCGAGCCGCCGTGACACGACCCTGGGACCCACGCGCACCGGTTGCGCCCCCTTCTTGGCCTCGACGCGATACAAGAGCAGGTAACCCTGCTCATCCGCCGTGAAGAAGACCTGGGTCCCGTCCGGGCTCCAGACGACCTCCTCGACCCATAGGTCCAGGGAATCCGCGACCCCGTAGGAATCGCCCGTCGTCAAGTCCAGGACCCGCAGCCGCCACCGGTCAGACTCGTAGCCCGGGACCTCCTGGGCGAGGTATGCGACCCTGCGCCCGTCCGGAGAGAACACAGGCCCCCGGTCCGCGGCCGGGTTGTCCGTCAGTCTCCGCTCGACCCCGTTCTCCACGAGGAAGAGGTCCGTGTTGGTGCTCCGGGCAAGGTCCACTCCCTTCTTGGCCGCGTAGACCACGCGCCTGCCGTCCGGTGACACCGCGATATCCCCGACCCCACCGAACGGGAAGGGAGGCACGTCGAATTCCCCGGTGGCCACCGCCTCCACGCGGCCGGTGGCCGGGTCCAGGGCGAACAGGTTCGAGAACGTCCCGTCGCGCCAGGTGTTCCAGGGCCGCATGTAGAGGTCCCGGTACAGGCGGCCCGACGGTCCGTCCTTGCGGGACTCCTGGCGGGCCGCGGTGCACGCGAGGTCGGCCCCGCAGTCCGGAAAGACCGAGGCCGTGAACCAGATGCGCGTTCCGACAAATCGCAGGTTGTCGGCCCCGACCGGCGTCTCCGCGAGCAGGACCGCCTCGCCCCCGTCCAGGGGCAGCGCGTACAGCCCCTTGCGGCCTTCCCGCTCCCCGGAAAACACGACCCGGCGCCCGTCGGGGCTCACTGCAAAGGCCCCCCCGGTCCGCCCGCCCGCGGTCAACCGGCGGGGGGCCGCCCCAGGACGCACGAGCCACAAATCCTTCAGGAATCGCGGCCCTCCGTCCCACTCCTGGACCTGCAAGACCAGGTCCGCGCTGCCGGCCACGGGTTCCAGGCCGGTGATCACGCGCATCCGCATCACGTCCTCGATGGTGATGGGGCGCGCGACACCCGGCCCTGCGATAAGACCGACCAGAATCCCGACGAGATATTTTGCATTCCGGCTCATGGCACCTCCTGTCGCGCTCCTCGCCTCCCGGACCGCCTCACTGATACCACGAGTCGGCCCCAGGCGCCCAGTCTTGTTCATCAGTCGTAGTAAAACTGGGGCATCCGGTCAAAGGTCACGGCCCCCAGCAGGTTCATCGCGAACGACACAGCCACCGCCACGTAGAACACCCTGGTAAACGGCCGCGCGCCCACCGCGAGCAGCACGAAGAGGTAGGGCAGGTAGTCCAGCGCGAACCGGTAGCCGAACTGGGCCCACCCCGTGTTCTGATAGAACAGGCTCGGGATCGCGACGACCGCCGCCGCCACCGCCGCGTTCCGCGCAAAGGCGGACCACCGGCGCGGCCACAGGACCCACAAGAGGGCCGGGGTGCAGAAGGGCAGCCCGAGGCCGTGCCGGGTGATGTGGATGAAGGGCGGGAAGGAGTCCAGGACCGGCGGGTTTGTCAGCGCGGCTGCGAGGTTGTTCTTCAAGAACCAGAACGAGAACAGGCCGTGCTCCCGGATGGAGGGTCGCGTCCCGCCCGCTAGATACGTGTGGCCAAACTCGAAGGGGTTGTCGAATCGGGCATCGTTGTAGGCCATCAAGGCCAGTCCCACGGCCAGCACGGGTGCTCCGAACGCCACTGCCCTCCGCAGCACGAACCCCAACCCCGGCCACCGCAGGCGATCACCTTCTCGAAATATCTCCATCACAAAGAACACGACAGCGAAGGTCAAGGGGGTCCTCGTCGCCATCCCACAGGCGAGCATGACACCGGCCAGGACGGGGTGCCTGGCTTCGAGCGAAGCCCAGATGAATCCTAGGTGCAGGGCGACGCCAAGGATGAGGGCCGTGAACCAGACCTCCCCGCGGACCGAACTGAAAAAGTGCACGGTCCCGAATGTGAACAGGAGCGAGAGCAACAAGTTCTCGCGCCGGGTGCGCATCGAGAGACCCCGGTCCCGAAGGACCTCGAGCAGTAGGAAGAAGAGCGCTGCATTGGCCGCAGCCACGACCACCGTGAACAGGACGTCATTGGTGTCGTACCCGAAGACGAGGAACAGCGGCATCATCACGATGGCCGGGAATGGTGGAAACGAGACATAATATTTCACTTCATCGCACAGACCACCGGCGGTCCCGCATCCCCTCTTGATGTCAAGGTTCCGGTCAATGACCCGTTCCTCACCGTCCAGGGTCCGGAAGCGATTGCGCTGGTCCGTCTGGGCATCCGACCACGGGAAGACCCCCTTGACCACGGTCCCGTCCGTCAGCGTGATGACGTGGATGCTGGCCCAGTCGTTCCAACCGACCGCCTTGCCGTCCGGTCCGGTCAGGTGGCGGTTCACCGCGTCCTGGAGGCCTCTCGGGTCCTCAGCACGCGCCCGCATCCCGCGCGTCCGCTTCGGGGTGTCGGTGTCGAGCCGCCCTTGAAGGAACGAGTTCGCCAGGTCGAGGAAGTGGAAATGCGGGGAAGGTCCGAGGACGCGGTCCCATGCGACCAGGGCCAGGGCCGCCGCGCTCCCCAAGAACAGCGCGACCGCCCACCGAGCACGCTCCATTTCACCCTACCCCGGGACGACAACGTCTGGCCCAGCGCCGCGTGGTGCCGCTAACCGGACCCCAAGACGGGGCGGATGATACGGGAGCGTCGAGAGGGCGTCAATCGTTGAAATAGGGCGGTTTCTTCGGCTATCGTAGGCCCAGAGTCGTCCGTTGGGCGCTTCGAGATGCCGGTGATCTCCCTTCACTCGGTCGTCAAGCGGTATCCCGGTGGGATCGAGGCCCTCAATGGCGTCTCTTTTGAGGTCGAGGCCGGCGAATTCGTCTTTTTGTCCGGCCCGAGCGGCGCGGGCAAGACCACGTTGATCCGGTTGCTGTTGCGCATGGAGGACGCGACATCCGGCGATGTCCTGGTCTTTGGGCGCAACCTGCGGGTCCTCCGCCGCTCCGCGATCCCCTACCTCCGCCGGAACATCGGGGTCGTCTTTCAGGACTTCCGTCTGCTGCCCGACCGCACCGTGCGCGAGAACGTCGCCATCGGTCTGCACATCTTGGGCCTGTCGCGGCGCGAGATCCGCCACCGCGTCGAGGGCGTGCTCTACGACCTCGGGATTGACCGGTACGCCGAAGCATATCCCCCGATGCTGTCGGGCGGGGAGCAGCAGCGCGTGGCCGTGGCGCGAGCCCTTGTGATGCAGCCTGCCCTGATCCTTGCGGACGAGCCCACGGGAAACCTCGACTGGGAGCTCTCGCGCGAGATTGTGCGTCTCTTCGATGACCTGAACCGCCGAGGGGCCACGGTCCTCATGGCCACGCACGACCGCTTCCTGATCGAGGCGTTTCCGAGGCGCACCCTGCTCTTGAACAAGGGATTCCTGATCGAGGACCTGCGCCCGGCCCGCCCTGGGCCGCAGACCAAGCCGGACGGAGAAGGCGGATGACCCGTGGACCAGGACAGGAGATACCGGCCCCGGGCAGGCGAGCGTTTCACCCCCTTGCTGGGCCGTCCCGCACGGTGCGGACCTTGCGGACCGTGGCACACCTGGCCGCCGAGGGTCTGCGGGGACTGTTCGTCGCCCCAGGCCAGGTCCTGGCGTGCTTCTTGGCCCTCGCTGTGGCCTCGTCCCTGGTGACCCTGTTCTTCGCGTACGGGTCCCTGGCCGTCCGGTTGCTGGACCGGTCTGCGGAACGCACCCACCTGTTGGTCTATCTGAAGGAGGGGGTTGCGTCCGACCGGGTCGAGGCCCTCATGGCTTCGCTTCGTGAGAGGCCCGACGTCGCGAACGTCCGCTACTTCAGCGCCGGCGAGGACCGGGCCCGAAACATGGCCCTGCTCCCCAAGGACCTCCTGACGTCACTCCCCCCGGAGAGCATCCCGGCCTCGCACGGCATCGAGGTGCGGGTCGAGGGCCGTCCCGACCGCTCCCCGGACATCGCTGGGCTGACCGCGCTGGTCCAGGGGCTCGAGGAGGTGGACGTCGTCGCGGGTCCGCCGGTCGGAGCGGACCGCATCCGGGCCATCGCGGCCGCAGTGCGTTTCGCCCGGGTTGCGATGGGGCTCTTGTCGGCCCTGTTGCTCGCGAGCACCGTCTTCTTCGTGGTCGGCACGCTGACCCGCACCATGGAGCGGCGTCGGGACGAGATGGCCATCCTGAGGATTGTGGGCGCGACCTCGGCCCACCTGAAGACCCCCCTGTACATCCAGGGTGTCGTGCAGGGCGTGTCGGGTGTCCTCGTAGGGGGTTGCGCGGCCCTGGTCGTCCTGGAGATGACGGACACCTGGATCCATCAGGAACTCGCCATCACGGTGAGTCTGGCCCTCCCATGGGGCCCCGCGCTCATGGTCGCCACGGGCACCGGCGCGCTCGTCGGCCTGTTCGCGGCCGCCATCGCGACCTCCAGGAGGTTGCCGTGAGGGCTGCGACGGTCGGTTCGCTGATCGTGGTCTTGGTCGCACTCGACCTGGCCGCGCGCACGCCCGGAGGCGGGGCCGGGGCCGACATGACCACCATCCTCCGAGAGGAGGCGTCCCTTCTCGACGCCCTGGACCAGACCGTGTTCGCGATCCGGGAGGCCGAGGTGGCCCTTCAGAACGCGCTTCAGGCCCAGGCCCAACTCGAGTCCAGGCAGTCTGGGGCTCTTCAGGCCCTTGCGGCGGCGCGCAGCCACGAGGCCGAGACGAGGGCTCGCCTCCACGCAACCTTGAGGCTCTTGGCCGCGAGCGGTCCCCCAAGCCCCTTGCACGCCTTGCTCGCGGGCGACGACATCGTCGTCCGTCGCCACGCACTGCTGAGACGCCTGCTCGTGCGCCAGGCCGCCGAGTGGCGGGCATACATCGAGGCGGCCGACGCCGCCCGCGTCGTCGAGTTCTGTGTGGCCATCGAGCGGGCCAATGCCCACGCAGCCGCCCAGGCCGCCCGGGAGGCCAGGTCGCGGATCGAGTCCGAGGCCAGGGCACGCCGCGAGATGCTTCAGGCCCTGGAACGTGACCGCTCCCTGGCGATGAGGTTCGCCCAGGAAATGAGCCAGGCCCAGCGGGAGATGCTCCTCGCGGTGAAGGCCCGCGTCTCGAGCGCCCCGGGCCCTGTGAACTTCGAGCGCCTGCGGGGTCGCCTCCGATGGCCTTTGGCCGGGGCTCGCATCGCCATCCCGTTCGGGGATATCGTGCACCCACAGTTCAAGACGACCACGCCGCATCCGGGCGCGACACTCGTCTTCCCATCGCCCTGCCCCGCCCACGCGCCCCCGGCCTCCTGCCCAAACGAGCGCAACGTGCGCGCCGTGGCATTCGGGCGGGTCGTGTTTCGGGGTCGCATGAGGGGATACGGACAGACGGTCGTCCTGGACCACGCCTCTGGCTACTACACGGTCTATGCGGGACTCGCGAGCGTCCGAGTGGCCGAGGGTGCCATCGTGCGGGAAGGGGACATCTTGGGCCGCGTGCGCCGCCTTCCCGGGGAGAACGAGTTGCGACTTTACTTCGAGGTCCGGCAAGGCAGCGAGGCCCTCGACCCTGCTCGCTATCTTGCTCCGAGGGTCTCCCAGTGAACCTCCGGGCCACCATTGCGGTGCTTATCCTGGCGGCAGGTTGTGCCGGTTTACCGCCAAGGGAGCCCTCCCCTGCCCTGCTGATGGAGGCGCGGCGCACCCGTCCCGAGCCCGTGCCCTTCCCTGCGCCTCGGGTAGACAGGCCCCGCCTCGCCATCGTGGTGGACGACCTTGGACAGTCCGTCCCGCAGGCCGCAGCCTTCGAGGCAATCCCGGTCCCGTTGACCTTCTCCATCCTCCCGGATGCGGCGCACGCCCCGGAGGTCGCGCGGTTCTTGTGTGCGCTCGGTCGGGAGGTCCTGGTCCATCTGCCGATGGAGCCAGAGGCGACAGAGGAGGCGGGGTACGGGGCGCGGTCCGGAGACCTCCCGCCCTCGCTTCTGACGACCACGATGTCGGACGAGGAGATTGCGCTTAGGTTGGCCATATTTTTGGAGCGGGTTCCAGGGGCCGCAGGCGCGAACAACCACATGGGCTCCCGGTTCACCCGCGACCCGCATCGGATGGAGGTGGTACTCGCGTTCCTGCGCGAGCGCGGCCTCTTCTTCGTGGACTCGAGGACGACGGCGGCCACGGTAGCGCGCCAGGTTGCAGCAAGGGTGGGGCTTCCCTTCGCCGAGCGCGACGTCTTCCTGGACCACGACCCGCGCCTCTCCGAGATCGAGGCCCGCCTGGCCGAGGTGGTGCGACTGGCTCACCACAAGGGCTGCGCGCTCGCCATCGCCCACCCCATCCCCGAGACCCTGGAGGTCCTCACGCGGTGGGCTCGCGACCCCCTGCGGGACGTGGACGTGGTCCCCGTCTCCTCCCTGATCGCCGGCCCGTGCCAGCCCGCTCCCCCCGCCCCGCCCCTGTCGGGACGATCATCAGGTAGCGGAACAGGCCCTCCCCCTCGCTCCGGGTCGTCAACCCAGGACGGTCCTTGAGGGCCATGTGGACCACGCGCCGGTCCTGGGTGCTCATCGCGCCCAAACGGATGACCCTCCCGGTCCGCACTACCTTGTCCCCGAGGCGCTCCGCCATCCGGGTCAGTTGCTCGGTGCGCCGGTCGCGGAACCCCTCCGCGTCGAGGACGATGCGCTTGCGTCCTTCGGGGAAGCGGTTGACGACCTTGTTCAGCACGAACTGAAGCGCGCTCAACACCTCGCCGTCCCGCCCAATCACGACATCGTGCTCCGGCGTGGTGATGTTCAGGCGCACGGCTTCCCCGTCCTCCTCGCAAGTGATCTCGGCCTCGATACCCATCCGCTCGAGGATCCCGCGCAAAACAGCCTCGGCCTCCGGACCTTTGCGGGTCCCGGGCTCCGGCCCGGGTTCCACCGGCCCAGCGCCCACTTCCTCGGGTGGAGAGGGCGCGATTTCGTGGCTCGCCGAGGCGGATGGAGGCTCCGCGCGAGAAATGGCCGCTCTGGGCTCCCGATACACGATCCCCTGGACCTCGTCCGGCACGCGGACCCTGACCTTCACTGATTTGCGGAACAGCCCGAACAGCCCCGTCTCTTGCTCGATGACCTCGTACTCCATGTCCGAGATGTTGACCCCCAGGGCGTCCGACGCCTTGAGCAGCGCCTCCTCCTCGCTCTTTCCCTCGAAGACCTCTTCCCGCATAGCACGCCTCCTTGCCACCCTCCTCCCACGTCACCCGGCCCTCACCCTCGCGGCCCGTGGCCGCCGGATGTACCACTGGTGCGCGATGGACAGGACGGTGTTCACCAGGATGTAGAACACAAGCCCCGACGGCAGGAAGAGCATGAACGCCGTGAACATGATGGGCATCATCCAAAGCATGATCCGGGCCTGGGTCTGGTCTCCCATCGTCGGGGTCATCTTCTGCTGAAGGAACATCAGTCCCCCGAGCAGCAATGGCATCACGAAATACGGGTCCGGGGCCGACAGGTCGTCCACCCACAGGAAGAGCGGCGCCTGGTACAGGTCCACAGCCCCGTAGATCGTCCGGTACAGGGCGATCCAGATGGGCATCTGCAAGAGCATCGGCAGGCACCCGCCCAGCGGGTTGACCTTTTCGCGCTTGTAGAGGTCCATCATCGCCTGGTTCATCTTGACCTTGTCGTCCTTGAACCGCTCCCGGATCTCGTCCATCTTGGGCTTCAGTTCCGCCATGCGCCGCATCTGAAGCATGCTCTTTTGGGTCGGATAGAGCGTCAGGACCTTGACGAGGAGGGTCAGGACGACGATGGCAAGGCCCCAGGACGGCACCAGGTTATACGACTGGCGCAAGATCCACAGCATGGGCTTGCACAAGAACCCCAGGACCCAGAAGTTGATGGTATCGTCGAGCCCTCGGTCCACGGCCTTGAGCTCATCCAGGTCTTTGGGACCCAAGAATGCCTGAAAGGGGAAATCGCGCACTCGACCGGGCATCAAGGAGTCCCGGACATCTGCGAGCGCTGCCTTCTCCTCCTCCGCGGTCGCCAAGCCCACCGCACGTGAATACGCGGCTCCAAGCGCGATCACGTCCGCCCCCTCCTGGAGACCGAGGCGCGCCCGGGCCGACGCACAGGTCAGCCGCCCCTCGAACCCTGGCTGCCCCTCCAGCCAGTCCGGAAGGCACGCATCCGCGCCGGGCCTCAAAACAAAGCCTTCCCACTGGAGGACCGCAGCCACCGTGCCCGCAGGGTCCGCGGCGCCCAGGCACTGCGTGGCCGCGTCCTCCGCCGGGATTGCCGCGGCTAGGAAGTAGCGCGTGTTGACCCCGACGAACGACGCACCCACGCCGAGCCCGTGCTCGCCCCCGACTAGGTCCTTGCGCGTCTTTTGGGTGACGCTCCCCTCCACCCCGCACGCGACCTCCACGAGGTCGGGCGGAGCCGCAAACATCGCGCCGCACGTCCCGCCTGCCTGCTCAGTCGGGTCTTCCCAGGCGTAGACCACGAGCCGCACGCGCCCCCGGACCTCCTCGGGCCCCAGATTCCATAAGCGTATGCCCGAGTGCAGCAGGTACCGCGTTCCAGTTCCCCCCGCCGGGTCCTCCATTCGCCACGTCCTCTCGATGAACAGGGTGCTCCGGTCCGTGGCCGGGTCGGGCCAGACCAGGGTCAGGGACCGCTCGTCGCCGGCGACGCGGGTGTACACGGGGTCCCGCGCGTACAGGCTCCAGAAATCCCCCTCCACCTCCGGGTGGCGTGGGTCACTCTTGAGCGTGCGTCGGATGCGGGGCGCCCCTTGCAATGATTCGAAGTGAAATGAGTACGGGTACAGGGGCGCGTCCCACGTCGAGACCATGTCCTTGGGTCCAGCGGCCCGCTTGAAATCGGGCGGGGACAGGGGTCCCGCGGCCCCGGAGCGCTGCTTTTGAAGAAATTGCTCCGGCAAGAGCAGAAACGACCGGACAGCCGCGTGATAGTTCGAGATCTGCGCGCGGAAAAATCCGGGGTTTTCCAGCACCCACGCCTCTTCCCCGAGGTCTGCGCGGATGGGTGGGGCCTCCTCGGCGCGAGCGGAGGGCACCGATGCGGCGGCCAGCAGCAAGGCAGCGATCACCCACCTTCGCCCTTTCGCAGGTGGCACCGGGTCGTGCCCCCCGGGGTTCCACGGGTGACAGCGAAGGAGCCGGCGCAAACCCAGCCACGCGCCCCTCCACGGCCCGTGCTCGTGCAAGGCCTGAGCCGCGTACTCCGAGCAGGACGGAGTGAACCGGCATGAGGGCGGAAGGAGCGGGGACACGAGTCGTTGGTACACTCGAATCAAGGCAATCAGTATCAACGCGAGCGAGCGAGCCAGGCCTCGGGCCAGGCGCCCTGCCCACCCTGGGCGCTCCGCGTCACACTTGCAGCCCGGCCCTGCGCACCGCATCGAGGACCTCGGCCCGGACACACTCGAAAGAGGGGGGTCTTCGCGATCCGGCTCGCAACGCTGACCGTCGCTCGTGTCCTCGGGATCGAGGCCTCGCGACGTTTGAGACTCCACCCCGGTCACGGTCACCTCCCTCACCGGATGGGCCCACGCGCCCACCCACGCGGTTTCGCGCCGCCTCCGGGGCCGGCCCTGTCCCCCTTCCGGTAGCGGCCTTCACGACCACCACGAGGTCTACCGGGTCCCGGAGGTGCTTCAACGTCAGACGGAAGGTCTCGCGGAGAAGGCGTTTCCAGCGGTTCCTCACAGCCGCGCGACCGACCTTGCGGCCCACGGCCACGCCCAGTCTCGGATGCCCGGCACCGCCCGACGCGACGTAGACCACGAGGTTCGTGGTGTGCACCCGCCGCCCCTCGCGCATGACCCGAGTGAACTCGGGACTCCGCAGGATCCGGCAGGACCTCGGAAACGTCGCGTCAATCGTTCCGCCCCGCCATCGCCACCGACTTCGGTCGCCTGAGGCCGCACTCGTCACTTCGCGGGGACGATGGGGGCCAGGAGCCGCCGCCCCTTGGCCCGGCGTCGTGCCAGGACCTTGCGACCGTTGTGCGTTCTCATCCGGACCCGGAATCCGTGCGTCCGCTTCCTTCTCAAGCGGCTGGGCTGATACGTCCGCTTCATGACCCGCCGTCCTGCGATCCCCCACTGGTGGTCCCGGGGACCCTCGACCAGACCGCGCCGGCCGACCCTGCCGGCCAGCGCGCGTTAGTGTAGCGATCGGACGACGCCTGTCAAGCAATAATCGCGCCCGCCATGGAAGAGGGACAAGTCCATCTGGACCAGGCCCGACTGCTCTTCGAGCGGCTCGGCGCCGGGTCTTTCGCCGCGCGGTGCGCGGGTGACGGGGTTTCCTGATTCCGCGCGCCTGTCCAGCGAAGGGTCACGCGTGCGTCTAGCCGTGCGAGTGGACGTTTGCTCATCAAATCCGTGTGTTATCCAGAAGGCCCCGCCTGTCACCTCGATCCCAGCGGCATCACGCCATGCGGGGTCAGGGTGACCATTCTCTTCTGAAGCGCCAAGACCCCGAGGTCGTTCGTCTTCTTGACATCATGGCGATGAAGACCGTACCCTTCTCTCGTCTGGGCAGACCAATGGTCCTTTCTTCCCGGGGGGCGATGGGGGGACCGATGAGTGGCAATGACACAGGCCGGCGGCACGATGAACGGCTCCCAGGCACCTTTCCGGTCGAGTTCGAGGTCCGGGGGCGCCACGGCACCGGCGTGGCGATTGACCTGTCCGTAAGCGGCCTAAGACTCCGTACGAACCACGAAGTCACGGAAGGGGACACCCTCCACGTCTCGCTGAAAGGCCCGGAGGGTGCCCGAGCAGAACTCGATGCCGAGGTCCGGTGGGTCATCGAGTTTCCACCATTCCTCAATCCGACCTACGCGTTCGAGGTGGGATTGCGGTCGGAGCGCCCAACGGAGTCCTTCCTTGGGCTGTTCGACCGCGAGGTCGAGAAGTTCCTGGACTTCCGTGACGCCCCACGGGTCCCCAACGTGGTCCGCGTGGAGCTGTGCGGCCCGGGCCTGTGGGAGGCGACATTCGCCCTGAACATCAGCCGCCGGGGGATGTACGTGCGGACCGACAGGGTCCTGGAGCCGGGTCAATACGTGGAGGTCCGGCTACTGCTACCGCGCGAGCACGATCCCATCCCGATCCGGATGGAGGTGGTCCACTCGCTCGACCGGCCGCGGGCTGAGGAGGTGGGTACCCTGCCTGGCGTGGGTCTGCGCCTCACCCCGCTCCCAGAACCAGTGCGGTCGAAGTATTTCGCATTCTGCGAGTACCTCGAGAACCGCTACCTGCACCACTAGTCACTTTTCGGACGCGCAGGGCCGAGGCTCGCCTTGTTCTCCAGAGGGGGTTGGTCTATCATCCCGACCCGTGGACCCCCATGACCATCCGGTCGTCGGCTTCCCGCTCCCGCCCGCCCCGAGGGCGGACACCTTGGTCCTATGCGGCCTGGCCATCCTGGTCGGCTCGACGTGCCTCCGGTCCTACCAGCCGTACACCTTCTTGTTCCGGGACGGCTCGTTCTATGCCCAGACCAACCGGTCCATTGCCGCCGGGCTCACGCTCCGCCAGGAGGATTTCCAGCCGCGGTCCTGGTACGACGGGAGCCTGCCGTGGTACCGCAACCTAGACGACGCGTGGAGCAACGTCTCCGTCGGCACCCGTGGTGAGTGGTATCCCAAGCACTCCTACCTAATGCCGCTGTTCTCGACGCCTTTCTTCGTCCTGCTCGGAGAGGACGGGCTCCTCCTCTTCAATGCCCTCGCGATGGTCGTGGCCTTGTTCTCGGGGTACCGCCTGGCGCGCAGATGGTCAGGGCCTCAGGCCGCTGCGGTGGCGGTGTTCCTGGTCGCAGGGAGCCCGCTCGTGCCCTACCTCTCTTACGCCTATAGCCACGACGTCTTCTACGCGGCGCTGGTGGCGGGGGGGGCCCAAGCCCTGGCGTCGGCACGGCCGGCATGGGCCGGGACCCTGTTTGGCCTATCCATCGTCGCCAAGGTGACGAACTGCCTGGTCGTGGTGCCAATCGCCCTCGCGCTTACCCCCTGGCATCGGCGCTCGGTCGGGAGACTGCTTTTTTTCATGGCAATCCCCGTCTCGGCCTTTGCCATCGCTAACTGGGCCATGTACGGCTCCCCCCTGACCACCTCCTACCACCGCATCCTGACCGTTCGCGACGGGCGGCCCTTGCTTGTCAGTTACGAGAACGCCTTCTCGACACCGCTCGCGCACGGTTTGCGACGCTTCTTCTCGGACTCCCCGGAGGGCGAGGTGGGTCGGATGGCCTCGCTTCCGCTCCTGGCCTATCTCGGGCTTCTGGTCCTAGCGCGCAGGGCCCGCGCGGTGGCTGTGGCGCTTGGGGCCTCACTGGTCCTTTTCTTTGTCGTGTTCGCGAAGTACCAGTACGGAGGAGCCCGTTTCTTCATGCCGTGGCTGGTCCTATCGCCCGTGCCGGGTGCCGCGCTGCTCGAGGCCATGGCCCGGGCGCTCGAAATCGCGCGGGATCGGACCTGGACGCGGTGGTCGGCCAGGACCAGGCGGCGGGTGGCCGGCGTGTGCGCCCTGGTCGCGATGGGGGCCATCGCGGGGTCCTGGTGGACCGGAAGGCCTGGCCCGACCGGCTCCCTGGCGCGGGATGTGGAGCGCCTCGAGGTCCGGCTGGATGATATCCCATGCGATTATTTCAACATGACCCATCAGAAGTGGGAGTGCAGCGGCCTGGACCGTGGGGGGAGGTACTGCGCGGGCCTGGCCATCGGGCAGGAGTGCGCGGGGATGGAACCTCCGGTCCTGTACGTGCCTTCGGATCCACGGGGACGGACGCGGGTCGTCCGCTGGACCCCGACGGTCGAGGGCAGTCGGCTCCGGGTGGTCTGGAAGTGGCAAGCGGCCCCGGCCCGAGAGAACGCCCACTGGACCCTGCGCGTCGGGGAGGGGCCACCGACGCCGATGAAGTCCAGGAAGCCAGACAGCGTGATTCAAGCGGAGGTCGCAGGCCCTGTGGGTCCAGGCCTCCCCGTTACCCTTGCGCTTCCGGGCGACATCGGGGAGGCCGTGCTCTGCGTGGCCGCGACCGTGGAGGAATGAGCAGGCATGCGGGTGGACCTGTTCATCCCATGCCTTGTGGACCAGTTCATGCCCGAGGTGGGGATTGCCACAGCAAAGTGCCTTCGCGTTGCGGGGTGCGAGGTCCGCTACGACCCCGGACAGACCTGTTGCGGTCAGGTCCTCGTCAACTCCGGGTGCGGGCGGCAGGCAGCCCCACTGGCTAGGGCCTTTATACGGAGGTTCGCCGACTCGGAGGCCGTGGTCGGCCCGTCCTGGTCCTGCGTGGGCCAGGTGCGCGACGGCTACGGCGAGGTCCTCGATGACCCAGGGCTCGTGCGCGAGTGGGAGGCGCTCAGGGCCAGGGTGCACGAGGTCGTCTCGTTCGTGACGGCCCGATGCGGCGTCCTTCGATGGCCGGGTCGCCTGGATGCGCGCGCGGCCTTGCACTGGTCCTGTCACATGCCCCGCGACGAGGGGGTCCGGCAGCAGGCCGAGGCGCTGCTGATGAGCATCATCGGTCTGTCGCTCCTGCCCCGCCCGCCGGACGAGTGCTGCGGGTTTGGGGGGGTGTTCATGGCGATGTGGCGCGAGGTCTCTGTGGCCATGGGGCGCCGCCGTCTCGAGGTCCTGACCCAGGAGCGACCCGACCTGCTCATCTTGGGCGAGCCAGGATGCCTCCTTCAGTTGCGCAGCCTGGCCCCGCGGGACCTGCGCGTCTGGCACATGGCGGAAGTACTGGCCCGCTCCCTGGAGGGTGTCTCGTGAGGGCTGACCCGCGCAAGGTCCGCGAGCGCGCGGCAGCGGCTTGCCGGGACGATGCCCTGCGAACCGCGGTGCTCAAGGCGTGCGACCATTCGCTCTCGGCGAGGGCACGCGCCTTGGCCGGCCTGCCTGACCCCGAGGCCGCCCGTCAGGCCGCGACTTTGGCCCGTAGGAGGAGCGTGGAGCAGATGCAGGAGATGGTCCACGCCCTAGCCTTGCGCCTCGCGGAGCGCGGGGTCGTCGTCCACCAGGCCAGGACCGCGGAAGACGCCCGCCGCATCGTGGCCGGGCTTGCGAGGTCCCGCGGCGTCCGCCTCGTGGTCAAGGCCAAGACCATGACCGGGGAGGAGGCGGACCTGGGCCAGGCGCTCGAGGGGGCGGGCTGCCGGGTGGTGGAGACGGACCTCGGGGAGTTCATCGTGCAGTTGCGCGGCGAGCCCCCGTCGCACATCCTGGCGCCCGCCCTGCATCTGTCGAGGGCCGCTGTCGGAAGGCTGTTTGCAAAACGGCTCGGGATGGAGCCCTCGGACGACCCAGCGGTCCTCGCCGCCTTCGCGCGCCGTCACCTGCGCGGCGAGTTTTTGGCCGCGGACATGGGCGTCATCGGGGTCAACCTGGCCATCGCCTCCACCGGCGACCTCGTCACGGTCAGCAACGAGGGAAATGCGAGGCTATGCGCGACCCTGCCGCCCCTGCTCGTGGCCGTGACCGGGCTCGAGAAGGTCGTGGCGACCCCCGAGGACGCGGCAGCCGTGCTCCGCCTCCTCCCCCGGAACGCCACGGGTCAGACCGCGACCACGTACGTGAGCCTATTGCGCGGCCCCGCCCTTCCCGGCGAGCCGTTTGGCCCGAGGGAAGTCCACCTGGTCCTGCTCGACAACGGCCGCTCCCGCATCGCCTCGGACCCGGACATCAGGGACATCCTCCGCTGCATCCGATGCGGGGCATGCCTGAACATCTGCCCTGTGTACCGCACCATTGGGGGACACGCGTACGGGACCACCTACCCTGGGCCAATGGGAATCCTGTGGACTGCTGGGCTCCATGGGACTTCGCGCATCGGGGACCTCGCGTACGCATCGTCCTTGTGCGGGGAGTGCTCGCGCGTCTGCCCGGTCGGGATTGACATCGCAGGGGCCATCCGCGCCCTGCGAGCAAGGGCGCGCAAGCCCTTGCTCTGGAGGGCCTTCCTCGCCGCGGTGCGAATCGTGATGTCCCAGGCCAGGCTCTTTGCGTGGGCGGGTAGTGCGCTATCCTGGCTTGCGCGGAGATGGCCCGGCCTCTATCGCGGGCTCGCGCGTCGGATGGGATGGACGACGTCCGGGGACCTGCCAGTGCCAGCCCCGGTCTCCTTTCGTCGCCTGTGGCTTCAACAGGAGAGCAAAACCCAGGATTGCTCGCGGCCCTCCCCTCCCCTTCCCCCCTTTGGCCAGCCCTCGCCACCCATCGAGGACCGTCCGCGGTCTGCCTCTCCGGGCGACCCTAACCGGGGCTTGGGCAACGACTTGTCCAGGTTTTTGGCCGAATTCATGGCCGCGTCGGGTGAGGTCATGTTTGCCCGCGATGTCGCCCTTGCGATGCGCCAGGTGGTCGAGGCGGTCCGGCCCAGTGTGGCCTTGGTCTCCGCGGACGCGGAGGAGGCTGCAGAGGCCTTGCGACACCTGGGCGTCCGGGTCCTTGTGGAGCCCGAGACCTCGCGCGAGGACGCGGCGCGCGCGGACCTCGGGGTCACCTCCTGCCTGGCCCTGGTCGCGGAGACCGGCTCCATCCTCCTCGCGCACCCCCAAGGCCGCACTGCCTCGCTGCTTCCCGAGACGCACGTGGTCGTCGCAAGCCCAAAGAAGACCCTGGCCTCCCTGGAGGACGCCCTGGCCGCGGCCGCGGCCACAAAGGCCCAGGCCCTGTGCCTGATCACGGGCCCGAGCCGCACTGCGGACATCGAGAAGACCTTGATCCTCGGCATGCACGGCCCCAGGCGGCTTATACTCGCGCTTGTGACGGGGGACCCGACGGATGAGGACGTGACAGGACTCGATGAGGAGAAAGTCCATGAAAATCAAGGACCTGTTGAATGAATCCACCGGCAAGATCGTGTTGCTCGTCATCGATGGGCTCGGCGGGGTGCCGTATCCTGGGGTGGGCAAAACGGAACTCGAGGCCGCGAGCATCCCGAACCTGGATGCGCTGGCCCGCCGCTCGGCTTGCGGCCTGATGGTCATGGTGGATTACGGCATTGCGCCAGGGTCCGGGCCTGGCCACATGGCCCTCTTCGGCTACGACCCAGTGGCGACCGAGGTCGGGCGCGGGGTCCTCGAGGCCCTGGGGGTTGGCCACAACCAGGCGCCCGACGAACTGTCCGCCCGCGGGAACTTTGCGACCATGGACCCGGCGACGGGTGCCATCACGGACCGGCGCGGGGGACCTCCCAGCCAGGAGCGGAACCGGGAACTTGTCGCCCTCCTGAACGAGCGCGTCCGGGTGCCCGGTTATCCGGTGAAGTTCTTGTCGGGCAAGGAGCACCGCCTTGTCATCATCTGGAAGGGCCCGGGGCTTGGGGACCGGCTGACCGAGACCGACCCACAGGTGACAGGGGTCGCCGCCCCGCCCGTGCAGGCGCTCGACCCTGGGTCCGAGGTCGCGGCGCGCGTCGTGAACCAGACCGTGGACGCGGTCCGCGAGGCCTTGCGCGACCAGGCCCCGCAGAACTTCGTGTTGTTGCGCGGGTTTGCCACGGTCCCGCGGATCGAGCCCTTCTCGGAGCGCTACGGCCTCCGCGCCGCGGCCATCGCCACCTACCCCATGTACCGAGGCATCGCGGCGCTCGTGGGCATGGACGTGCTCGACACAGGCCCCTCCTTCGCGGACCAGGTTGCCGTCCTGCGAAACAACTTTGATCGGTATGATTTCTTCTTTGTTCACGTGAAGGCGACGGATTCCGCAGGCCACAAGGGGGACTTCGAAGGCAAGGTTCGCGCCCTTCAGGAGTGCGACCGCCTGATCCCGGATATCGAGGCCATGGACCCAGCGGTCTTCATCGTGACCGGGGACCACTCCACCCCGGCGGCCCTCAAGGACCACTCCTTCCACCCGGTCCCAGTCCTGGTCCGGGCCGCCTCGGCGATCCCCTCCGGCATCGAGCGCTTCACCGAGGCGTCCTGTGCACATGGGGTCTTGGGAGTCTTTCCAGGGGTCAAACTGATGCCCCTCGCCCTGGCGTATGCCGGTCGCCTGAAAAAGTTCGGCGCGTGAGCGCGGGTCTGCCGCGGTTCACGACCCCCCTGGGCGGGTCTTCTATATGCGGCGAACCCCACCGCCTACAGCCTCTCGCGTCAAGCGGGTGCGCGTCGCATCCTCGACCATCGCCCGCGCCCCGGAGGGTTGCATCACGCGGGCGAAGGCAGGCGGATGTTGGCGGTCGTTTCACTCGTGACCGAACAGCGACAACTGGATGGCGCGGGGTTTGAGGGGGGCAGGGGTGAGGCGCTCGGCGTCCTCGGGGGAGAGGGCGGCGAGGAAGCGGCAGGGTTGCCCGGTGCCACTGCCCCCGGAGGTCGGGAAGGAGAGGGTCAGAAGCCGCCTTGCGCGTGTCACCGCCACGAAAAGAAGCCTCTGTTCTTCCTCCATCTCCGCGTCGGGCCGCGCAAGGGGCAAGACGCCGTCCTCGCAACCCACGACGAAGACCGCATCGAACTCGAGTCCCTTGGCCGCGTGGATGGTCAAGCAGGCCACGCGCTCGGGGTGGATGCCAAATGCGTCCACCTCGCGCAGGGTGCACAGCCTTGCGAGCGCAGCACCTGCATCGAGCCCCTCGATGAGGCCCATCACGGCCTCCCACTCGCGCCGCGAAGGGCAAAGCCCCGCCTCATGGACAGCCCGCGAAGCGACCTCCGCGCAGGACGAGGACGCCGGAGCCTGCCGCAAGGCCTCCATCACGGCCTGCACCCACGGCGTCTCCCACAGGGGCCGGTCCGAGGCCCGCTCAACCGGCACCCCGTCCTCCTCGAGCGCGCGGGCCACCGTGTCCACCACCGCATGCGTCCTGCCGAGGACCGCGACCTGGCCGAATGCGAACTGTTCCCCCTCGAGCGAAGAAGACAGCATGTCCAGGCCCCCGACCAGCCTCCGGATCTCGCGCGACACAAAGGCCGCCTCGTCCGCGGGCGAGCGCGCAGCATAGAGCCTCGCCCATGACGGCCCTGCCCTCACGGACACGAGGGTCCGGCCCGAGCCCCTGCCCGGTGCGAGCCGCTGTGCAACCCGGCACAGCCCGGGCCCCAGGCGGTGGGTCTGCGCGAGGATGAAGACGCGCGTGCCAGGCCAGTCCTCCTGAAATCGCTCGAACACCCGCGGGTCCGAGCCCCGAAAGGCGTAGATGGTCTGGTCCGGGTCCCCGACCGCGAACAGCCCGGCCCCGTCCGGGCAGAGCAGGCGCACAAGGGTGTACTGGTCCGGCGAGATGTCCTGGAACTCGTCCACAAGGACATGGCGGTATCGCGCCCTCAACGCGGACGCGGCCTTTGGGTCCTCATCGAGGACCCGGACCAGGCCCGAAACCAGGCCATCGAGGTCGCATACGTCTTCCCCCGTTGCCTGCTGACCGCGCTCCACGACGCGGATCGGACAGAGCCCGCGCGTAGCCCGCCACCGGTTCCACTCGGCGAGCGCGAAGGCGTGGAAGGTCGAGACGCGAACGCCCTTGGCCAGACCCTGGAGCCTTGCGCGCACCTCCTCCGCGGCGCGATTCGTGAAGGTGATGACCAGGACACCCCCAGGATCGGTCCGGGCCAGACGCTCCGCCCGGGCCACCAGGGTCCTGGTCTTGCCCGCCCCTGGACCGGCGACCACCAGAATCGGCCCGCCCTCCCAGGCCACGGCCTCGGCCTGCGCCGGTGTCAGTCCGTCGTCACAGCCGGCCCCGAACAGGTCCTCCTGGCCAGTCCCCGACGCCTCTCGCTTCCCGGACACTGCCGGTTGCCACGCGCGCGCCCCGACGACCGTTTTGCCTGGCCCTGCCCCGATCAGGACCATCTGGCCCCGCAGGGTCTCGAGCTCGCCGGGGTCGAACAGTCTCACCTGCCCATATTCCCCGTCGTAGCCCGCCTGAAGCCGCACCCTCCCGGCGCGCATCCGGCGCAAAGCCTCCCCGAGCAGGGGCATCTCTGCCTCCACAGGAGCCAAATCTGCGAATCCCAGGAGCTCGAGTTCCGGTCCGAAGCGCCTGACAATCCTCTCGTAGAGTTCCTGGACCCGTCGAGAACCTGGACCCACGTTCTCGATTTCCGCAAGGATTTCTTCGAGTGGGATCAGGCAGGTCTGACCAGGGAAACCTCTCGCGGGGTGCGCGCGGTCCGCAAGCGCCTCGACCCTGCCGAGGACCCCTGGCGTCAGGCGTCCGCCGCAAACGGGGCAACGTCCCTCGAATGCCTGCGCCTCTCGAGGCGAGGCCCGCACCCCGCACTTGCGATGCCCGTCCAGGTGATACTTGCCTTCCTCCGGGAAGAACTCGATGGTCCCGAGGAGCCCGCCTCGCCCACGCAGCGCCGCCATTACTCCTTGATAAGATAGTTCGCAGTCAAATATCGTAGCCTCTCGGCCCAGGCGCGAGGGCGAATGCGCGTCAGAGCACGAGATTAGCGCGAACCGGTCCAGCGCGGACCAGCGGCGGTTCATCGGGATGTCGGACGACAGGCCCGTCTCGAGCGCGAAGACCTCTCCGCAGCGGTCCTCGAAGCACTCCTCGATGGCGTCGAAGCCCGACTGCGCGCCGAACAGCGAGAAGTGCGGGGTCCAGATGTGGGCCGGGACCACGAAGGCGTCGGGGTGCGCGTCTCGTGCGAGCTCGAGGATGCGCAGGGGCTCGATACCCACGATGGGCCTGCCGTCCGAGCGCACGTTCCCCAGGCGTCCCAGCGCGGTCGAGAAGCGCTCCGCCGCAGCAAACGACGGCATGAAGACCAGGGTGTGCACCTTGCGCACGCGCCCGGCCTTGCGGAAGATGGACGAGACCTCGACTTGGAGGATGAACCGCACCTCCCGTCGCACGGCCTCGGGGAGGCCATCCCGCGCCTCGCGCGCCACCTCGGGGCGGGGGGCCAGGAGACCGCACCCGTCCTCCTCCAAAGATTCCTTGAGTTCCGCGAACCATCCAGGGTGTGTGAAGTCCCCCGTCGCGACAAGGCCCAGGCCCTTGCGTTGGGCCCATGTCAGCAGGGTAAGGACCACGAGGTCTTGGCTCGTGGCGCGCGAGAAGTGCGAGTGGATGTGGAGGTCCGCGAAGAATCTCATGACGTTCTCGGGGCGGGCATTACCGGGTCCTGGCTCGCCTGCGTGCCGCGAGGGTGACTCCCACCCACATCGCCGTCAAGACCCAGGTGGTGGGAAGGGCCGAGCGGTGGGTCGAGCAGCCTCCGCCCGACTCCGACGGACCGCTGGCCTCGCCCCCCGCCGCATCCAGGCCTCCCGCCCCCCCTTGGTCCGTCGCGCTCGGCGCGTCCGCAAACGGGGCTACCGCGTCCTTCCCGGACCCGCCAGAATCCGAGACCGTGCCCGAGTCGGGTCCCTGGGGCGGTCCCTCGGGGACCACGTCGTCGTCCGTGCCCTCGAAGCGCCAGATCACGTGGTTTTCGCCCGCCAGGTAGCAGACCTTCTGGGAGGGACAGGTGAGGGTGAACATCGCCTTGGCCGAGGAAGGCATGGGCTCTTCAACCAGGGTGTGGCCATCCCGCATCCGATAGACCACGTGAAAACTCTGGTCGTGCTCGTCCTTGTCCGAGGCCACAAACAGCCCGGCCCCGGCGTGGAACATCACCCCGTCCGCCATGTAGGTGGGCATCGGGACCCCGGACGGCGCCGGGATCAGGACCTCGAACCAGGTCTGCCCCCCGTCGTCGGTGCGCCGGATGAACGGACCCTGCGCGGTGTGACCCATGATGAATCCGGTCTGGGACGAGAAGAACCATACCCGGTCCACGGTCTCGGGCCGGCCCCGGAAGATGGCGGTCCAGGTGGCGCCGCCGTCCGTCGAATGCAACAGTGCTCCCTTGGGTAGGATCGTCTCGGCCTGGGTCTTCTCGTCCCTCTGGACCTCCCCGTTGACCAAAAACACCTCGCTCGCGCCCACGAAGGCTGCATCCGATACCCCCTTGAACTCCTCGTCCCCCACCCTGGGCACGAACCCGGTCTGGGCCTTGGCCCCGACGTACGGGACGACCACGCTCCCGCCGACCAGGTAGAAGTTGTCCGGGTCGCGCGGGGCGATGCGCGAGGCCGAGTACGGCATAGGCGGGGCCACCGCCCACGCCTGGTACGCCTCCGTGTAGCTCATCAGGATGTTCTGGAACCCGAAGCCACTGCTCATCAGGACCTTGACCCCCACGGCCCGGCACACCAGTGCGCTCGGACAGATGACGTGGGTCAGCATCAAAAGGTCCCCTCCCTGCGAGGCATCCTTCTTCGTCCATGTCTTGCCGCCGTCCACGGTCCGAAACCAGACCGGCTTGCTGTTTCCTTGCCCGTCCGGCTCCACCCCGAAGCCCCAGACCCTCGCCTCGTCTTGGGCCGCCATGCTGATGATGGCCGTGTCGCTCTGGGCGGTCTGGTACTGAACGGACCAGGTGCCGGCCAAGGCCGGCCGCGCAAGCAGAGCAAGCCAGATCACCGTGGTGCGGACGACCTTGTCTCCCATGACCGCTTCTCCCTTCCGATGAACCGGCGGGCTCTGGGGTCATTCCTCCCCGATGCCCATGATTTCCTCAATATTCGGAACGAGGATGATCTCGATACGTCTGTTTCGGGCGCGGTTCTCCGGGGTGTCGTTGGGGGCGACCGGCGCGTACAGCCCGTACCCAGCCGCGGACAGGCGCTCCGGCGGCATCCCCTGCTCGATCATATAGAGAACCACCTCCAACGCTCGGTTCGCGGACAGCCGCCAGTTCGTCAGGGGCGAGCCCGTGTCGTCCGTGTGGCCCGCGACCTGGAACTGCCTGCCCTCCAGGGTCGCGAGGATCGGGGTCAGTTGGGCCAAGGCCGCCTTGCCATCCGGTTTCAGTTGATACTTTCCGACATCGAACAGGACCTGCTCGGCCATCTCGACGATCAGGAGCCCGCGGCTGGTCCGCACGCGCAGTTTGCCTGCGGCCTGCATCTCCTGGAGTTTCGCCTTGAGGGTGTCCAGGGCCGCCTTGCGCCGTTGGGCCTGCTGGCGCAGTTCCTCCATCCGGTCCAGGGCCGCCTTGAGGTCCGCAGAGAGGACCCCCTTCTCCTGCCCAAGGCGCGTAAGTTCATCGGTCAGGCGCTGCTTCTCGCCAATCAGGGCGGCCTTATCGCGTTCCAGGTCCTTGATTTGCTGTTGGAGCGCTTGGACGTCGCGCTGGTACACGTCCTTCGAAATGCCGCATCCGCCGACCACGATCCCGAGAGCCACTGCCCACGAAGCATGTCGCATCGTTTACCTCCCGTCCAACGAAACCATCGAGAGCACGAGGCCCAAGAAACACAGGCCCGCGAGTCCGAACGATACCAGCCCGGCCAGATTCTGCAAGGACGACTCCATCCCGACGAGGTACGTGCCTCCGAAGAAGAAGGTGGGAAACAAAAACCCGAGGATCAGGCGGTTCGTGCGCGCGTGCAGACCGCGTTGGCGCGCCTCCTCGTGCGGGGAGTGCACTTGGATCGTGAACTCGCCTCGGCGGAGCTTGCGCAGGATGCGTCGCAGGTCGTGGGGGGCCTCGCGGAGCAGGTTCGCCGCGTCGAGCGCAGTCCGCAACACAGCCTGCGAGTGCCGCCGCGCGTCGAGCGCCCGTCGCACGTAGAGTTCCGTCAAAAGGGGTCGCACGGCCGAGATCGGTTCGAACTCAGGGTATACCTCCCGCCCGATCCCCTCCATGACCGCGATGGCCTTGCCCACGAGCAAGAGGTCCGCGGGGAGCACCACGTGGTGGCGTCGCGCGACCTCCATGCTCTCCAGAAGGAACGAGGACAGGTCAATCGCTCCGATGCTGGTTCCGGACCAGCGGTCCAGGATCGCGCGCAGGTCCGCGCGCAGGGCGCGCAAGTCCGTGTCGTCTCCGATCAGGTCCGCGTCCGCGAGCACCTGGACCATCATCTCGACATCGCTAGTCACCAGGGCCACGAGATACGTCAGGAGTTCATCTAGGCGCTCCGGCTCGATGGACCCCATCATCCCGAAATCGAGCAGGGCGATGCTCCCGTCCGCGCGGATGAAGAAGTTCCCGGGATGCGGGTCTGCGTGGAAGAAGCCGAACTCGAAGATGGAGCGCAGGGTGACCCGCATCCCGACCTCGACCAGGGACGGAAGGTCCACACCGAGGCGTCTGAGCCCCTCGACGTCCGTCACTTTGACCCCGTCCACGCGCTGCATGACCAGGACGCGCCTCGAGCACAGCGCGGGCACCGGCTCCGGCACGAACAGGCGCGGCTCGTCCGCAAACATCTGCTTATAGCGGAGCATCGCGTGCATCTCGGACAAAAAGTCCGTCTCGCGGTTCAGGGAGCGGCGAAACTCCTCGACCAGTGCCCTGGGCCGGAAGGGGCGGACCTCCGGGATGCGGCGCTCGAGCAAGGCCGCGATCCCGCTCAAGATGCGCAAATCCGCCTGGACCACATCGCGCAGGTGCGGGCGCTGCACCTTCACGACCACGTCCGGTCCGATTTCTGGCCGGGAATCGCCGGACTGACCGACACCGGGCTTCAGACGCGCGCGGTGGACCTGGGCGATGGAGGCGGACGCGATCGGTTCCTCGTCAAACGATTCGAACAAGTCGCTCATCGGCCGCCCGAGGTCCGCCTCGATGATCGCGCGCACCTCCTCGGCCGGGAACGGGCTGACGTGATCGTGCAGCCGTTTCAGTTCAAGGACGAGCCCCATCGGGAGAAGGTCAGGCCTCGTGGCGAGGACCTGTCCGAACTTGATGAACGTGGGCCCCAGGTCCTCGAGGACCTGCCGGATGCGCCGCTCGATGGGGATGGCCTCGATGTCGGGCCTGGGACGACGAAGCAGGGCCAAGGTCCACGCCCGCAGGCGCGCGGGCCAGCCGAGCCGCACTGCGACGTCCGCGAACCCGTGCCGGACCAGGACCCCAGCGATCTGGCGGACCCGACCCAGGTCTCGCAGGCGCCATGGCGCAAGAATCAGGCCCCCGAGGCTCACGTCCCTTCCCCCCTGGACGGTGGGCGCTCGGACGTCCACGTGCGGACAAAAGCGATCAGGGCCGACCCGAGCGGTCCCGCACCGGCCCCGCCCACAAGCCCCTCGAGTGCCTCGCGGACTCGGGCACGGTCCTCGAGCCCGGCCTCCTCCGAGGCCTCAAGCCGTGCCAGGACCTCGCGCCGGACGCGCTCCAGGCGTTCAGGCCCAAGGCCACGCCGCACCTCGTCGCGCTCGAACAGGGCCGGGGCCACGCGCTCGCGCAGGAAGGCGGCGATCAGGGACTCAAGCCCACGGCGTATGCGCTCGTCCACCATCGGGCTACCCGTTCCACCGCGAGGTTAGCACGACCTCGCGGCGCAAGGCGAGCATCTCGCGCAGGACCCGCGCCACTCCACGCGCGGACAGGACCTTGCTGCGTCCGTGGGCCCTCCGTCCCCCCTCGATGGTCACCCACGCGGGCCGCACACCCAGGCGCATGAGTTTCAGGGGGACCTCCACGTTGACGAGGAAGGTCTCCGAGGTGATGCGGATGCGTTCCAGGAGCGCCCGGCGGAAGACCATCGTGCCCGTGAAGCGGCAGGGGTCCCCGAGCAAGAGCCACGCGGTCAGCCAGTAGGCCCGGGTCACGAGGAAGCGACCCACGCCGTCTTGGCGGCGGGCGTAAGTGGACAGGACCAGGTCGTGCCCTGGCAAGAGCGGCAGAAAACGCCCCAGAATGTCCGGGTGGACCTGGCCGTCCCCCGGCAACTGGGTCACGAAGTCGAGCGAGGCGGCCTGGTAACCGCTCCGGATCGCCACGCCCATCCCGAGGTTTCGGGCATGGTGGACCACCCGGACTCGCGCGTCCTCGCGGGCGAGGGCGTCTAGGACCTCGCCGGTCCCGTCCGTGGAGCCGTCGTCTACGGCCACGACCTCGCCTCGCGCGATGCGCGGTCCGTCCACCTGCGAGCCGTTCGACCCGTGGCGGTCCAGGAAGCCCAGGGTCGCACGGACCTGGGCCTCGATGGCCGGGCGCTCGTTGAAGGCCATGATAACCACGGACAACGACACGGGACCGCGTTCCACGCTCGACTCCCGCGCGACCGCGGTTAGTTTACCCCGAAAGACGACGAGCGTCCCTTCCCCGTGCACGTCCACGGGGACGTGGACCTCTACGAACAAGAGTCGCTTGGGTCGCACCGGCTATGCCTCGCAGGCGGCTTGTTTGGCTTGACGGGGGTCTTCACCCAGGGCTATACTAGATGTGCTTCCTACTATTGGGAGGCCGCGGCTGTTTGCGTAGAGAGGGAGAGACCACGTGAGCAAAGTAACCTGGCGGCAGTCGAGGCAGGATAGCGGCAGTGGTCCCGGTCGCCTATGCAGCGAAGGGCACGCTCGGGGGGTGCGCCGTTTGCTCGGACCGCAGTTCCTTTGGCCATGCGTACACGCGGTGCTCGTCTGTTGGCTGATGGTCGGGCTGGCTGGACTCGGGTGTGGTGGAGGTGCAGTCGGAGGGCACGGGGACGACAGGCCCGACCCACTAGGCGACCGGGATCTACCCACGACCTTCCCCACGGACGCAAGTGAAGACGACGCAGTTCTGCCAGAGCCTGACACGGCGCCAGGCGATGTCGCGCCTGAAGAGGTCGTCGTGGACTGCCCCGGGAACCTGCACTGCCCGTGTGCGAAGAACGAGGATTGCTTCAGTGGTTTCTGCATGGAAACCATGTTCGGCAACGAATGCTCCAAAGAATGTCTCGAGGAGGGGGACTGCCCCAAGGGCTGGACCTGCCAGGTCTGCGGCACGATGGGCGGGGACCCGTTCTACTGTTGCGTACCCCCCTTCCAGAGGCTCTGCCAGCCGTGCCGGACCGACCAGGAGTGCATCCCGCCCTATGGTGCTGTCGGCAAGAAATACCTTTGCATTGAGTTCGGGCCGGAGGGGAGTTTCTGCGGGACCGAGTGCGCGAACGACTCCGAGTGCCCCAAGGACTTCGAGTGTGTCCCCGTGGAGGAGGGCCGCGGGCAGGTGAAGCAGTGTCGTCCGGCCGGCGGTGCGTCTTGCCCCTGTACCGAAAAGTACGCCAAGGGCGGTTTTGTCACTGATTGTTACCATCAAAATGAACATGGGGTCTGTCGAGGGCAGCGGACGTGCAACAGCGTCTGCGATGCGAAGGTGCCGGCCCAGGAGGCCTGCAATCTCGAGGACGACGACTGCAACGGGAAGGTGGATGACAACGTGTCCAGCAAGTCCTGTCCGCTCGAGAACGGCTATGGGGTCTGCGAAGGCCAGACGCGGTGCATCGCGGGAGAGGAGGTCTGTCAGGGGACGTATGCGGCCCCGGAGGTCTGCAACGGCCAGGATGACGACTGCGATGGTCAGGTGGACGAGGAGGGGGCGCCCGGATGCCGGGAGTACTACCGGGACGAGGACCAGGACGGCTTCGGCGTGTCCGGTGATTCGAGATGCCTGTGCGCCGCGGATTGGCCTTACACAGCCACGGTCGCCGGGGACTGCCATGACCAGGACCCAGACGTGCATCCAGCCGGGAATGAAGTTTGTAACGCCAAGGACGATGACTGCGACGGCCAGGTAGACGAGGAAGGCGCCCTGGGGTGCGCCCTCTTCTACCAGGACAATGACCAGGACGGATGGGGCGCGGGCAACTCGAAGTGCCTTTGCTCCCCTGCCCCTCCCTTCACGGCCTCAATACCTGGGGACTGCGACGACCATAATGCGGACATCAACGTGGGTGGGGAGGAGGCCTGCAACGACCTCGACGATGATTGCGACGGCCAGGTAGACGAGGAGGGCGCCCTGGGCTGCACCCTGTTCTACCAGGACAATGACCAGGACGGATGGGGCACGGATCAAGCGAGATGCCTTTGTTTTTCTGGGGTACCGTGGACCGCCTCGACACCTGGGGACTGTGACGACAGCGAGCCCTTGTTCCATCCGGGGAGGAAGGAGGTCTGCAACGAGGCGGACGACGACTGCGACGGGCTCGTGGACGAAGGGTGCAACTTTGTTGGCGTCTCGGTGACGGCAGCCGGTTGCGCGGTTCGCGTTCCGAGCGAGGACCTGTCCCCCCGCTTCGATGCCCTGCTTGGCGCAGGTCCCGGGGCACCGCCTGCCGCGGCCGGGGGCGGGTACGTGCTTGAACTGGGCCCCTACCCGACGCTCATGGTTCCCTAGGAAGGGTTGGTGACATGGATTGGCGCAGGCACGGAAAACGATGGAGGTCATCATGAGAGCTTATTTCCGAGAGATTCTTCTTGCAATGATTTCCGTTGTGCTGGTCGTCCCGGCGTCGGCCCAACCTGACGTGCCCTCGCTGATGGACCTTCAGGGCCACTTGCGAACGGAGTCGGGCGAGCCCGTAACGAGGCTCGTCCGGATGGTGGTGAGTCTGTACGACTCGCCTGTCGGCACGCAGGCCCTTTACACGGAGGACCTGGGCCTCGTCCCTGTGGTCGGGGGCCGTTTCTCCGTCCAGGTCGGGAAGGACGTGTCCATCCCACCGGACCTGTTTGCGCAGGCGCAGGCGATCTACCTGGGTGTGCAGGTGGACGACGGTCCGGAACTGCCCAGGCAGCGGGTCGCCACGGTCCCGTACGCATTCAAGGCCCAGCACGCCGTGACCGCGAGTAGGGCGTCTGCCGCGACCAGCCTGGACTGCGTTGGTTGCGTGAGCGGCCACACCATCGCGGATGAGGGCGTGGGAGCCGAGGACCTGGCCGACGGCTCCGTCACCGCGGAGAAGATCGGGGTGGCATGCGCGCCGAACCAGGTCCTGGCGATGCTGCCCGGGGGGTGGGGATGCGCCCCTGATGCCGACACCCTTGGTTCCCTGGCCTGTGATCCGACACAGGTCCCCAGGTGGGACGGCCTGGCCTGGCGCTGCTCGGATGACATGACCGAACTGACCGCGGACTCGCCGATTGTGGTGTCGTACGATGGAGTCACCCCACACCTGTCCCTCGGGGTCGTGCCGGTTGCCAAAGGTGGCACGGGCTTGAGCGCCTATCAGCCCGGAGACCTGTTGTACGCCTCGAGCGCAACGAGCCTAGACCGGCTCGCGGCGGCGAATGAGGGGCACGTCTTGGTCTCGAACGGGGCGGGGTCTGCCCCCTCCTGGGGAAAGGTGGGCCTTGGCACGCACGTGGCCGGCACGCTGCCGGTGGCGCACGGAGGAACGGGGCGGACGGAGGGGTGCCAGGCGGGCCAGGTCATGAAGTGGCAGAACAACGCCTGGGAGTGCGCGCCGGACGCGAACTCCGGGGGAACAGTGACCTCGCTGACCGCAGGCGCTGGCGTTGCGTTGACCCCGAATCCCATCACGTCAACCGGGACGATCGGCGTCACCTTCGGGACGACCGCCGGGACAGTGGCCGAGGGCAATCATGACCACGACTCGAGGTATTATCTTCAGAGCACGCTCAATACGTCTGGCACCATCAACGACAATGCCAATCCAGTTCACTGGACGAAACTGAAGGGCGTGCCGGCTGGGCTTGCGGACGGGATTGACAATGAGGGCGTGACACAGGTGACGGCCACGGCACCCCTTGCGTCGAGTGGCGGGACAACGCCAAACATTGCCTTGACCGGGGTCGTGCCCGTGGGGAATGGGGGCACGGGTTTGTCATCCTTTGCCGTTGGGGACCTTCTCTACGCCTCCGGCGCCACAGCCCTCGCCAGGCTCGCAGCCGCACCCAGTGGCCAGGTGTTGTTGTCCGGCGCCGTGCCGTCCTGGGGGAAGGTGGACCTCGCTGCACACGTCACAGGCTCGCTCGGGGTGGCCAATGGCGGGACTGGCCGGACGAGCGGGTGCCAGGCGGGCCAGGTCATGAAGTGGCAGAACAACGCCTGGGAATGCGCGGCGGACGCGAACTCCGGGGGGACGGTGACCAGCATTACAGCGGGCACAGGCCTCACGGGCGGAACCATCACGTCTTCTGGCACCATCGCGCTGGCCACACCTGTGTCGGTTGCGCATGGTGGGACTGGCCGGACGAGCGGTTGCCAGGCGGGCCAGGTCATGAAGTGGCAGAACAACGCCTGGGAGTGCGCGGCGGACGCGAACTCCGGGGGGACGGTGACCTCGCTCTCGGCGGGTGCCGGGGTGTCGCTGACGCCGAACCCCATCACGTCCACGGGCACCATTGCGATTGCGCAGGGCGGTGTGCTCCTCGACATGCTTGCGACGGGGATCCGGACATTCTCCGTGAGCGCTGGCACCGGTCTGACCGGCGGAGGGAGCGCGAACCTGGGCGGGAGCGTGTCGCTTGCCTTGGCCACACCTGTGTCGGTTGCGCATGGTGGGACTGGCCGGACGAGCGGTTGCCAGGCGGGCCAGGTCATGAAGTGGCAGAACAACGCCTGGGAATGCGCGGCGGACGCGAACTCCGGGGGGACGGTGACCAGCATTACAGCGGGCACAGGCCTCACGGGCGGAACCATCACGTCTTCTGGCACCATCGCGCTGGCCACACCTGTGTCGGTTGCGCATGGTGGGACTGGCCGGACGAGCGGTTGCCAGGCGGGCCAGGTCATGAAGTGGCAGAACAACGCCTG
>FWWL01002587.1_pt1 | contig 36760 bp, 56 predicted proteins | sample 2228331 | NCBI WGS metagenome assembly FWWL01 (sample SAMEA103939775, study PRJEB20133) | metagenome
GTAGAGGAGCCACATCCCCGGCTCCAGGGGGTGCTCCTGCCCCGTGGCGTCCCGCACCCGCCACGCCCCGTCCCGCATCACCAGGGCCCCCGGGTTCCAGACGTCCAACTTGGGCCAGAGGAGGCCGTCCTCCTCCACCCACGAGAGGGCGGCGAGGCCCACCCCGGTGAGGAGAGCCCAGACCATGAGGTCGTGCAGGGCCTCCTCGGGGAAGAGGCTCCACCACCGCTCCTCTAAAAGCTTCGCCCAGCGCTCCCCGCCGGGGGCGGGCTCCAGCGTGAAGGGGAGGCCGAGGAGGCCCCGGACCCGCACGGAGAGGACCCCCTGCGCCCGCTCGTCCCCGAGGATGACCCGGACGAGCTCGGCCACGGGCCGCATGTCCCCCTGCTGGGCGATGGCCCAGACGGTGCGGACCTCCGCCGGGGTCCACTCGGCCCGGAGCCAGCCCCGAGGCTCCTGGTAGGTGTTCACCTTCTCCTTAGCCATGAATCTCCCTCCATATCTGGAGGAGCCTGGGGCGGGCTAGGACATAGCCCACCCGGTTGGGGGTGGTGGACCAGAGGAAGGCCGCCAGGTCCTTCGCCTCCTGGCTCCGCTCGTGAGGGGGCCGGTCCAACTCCAGGGCCCTGCGGAGCGCCGCCCTCACCACGTCCCAGGGGTACCAGCGCCCCCCTACCCGCAGGGCGTAGCTCCCCGCCTGACCCACCAGCCGCTCCACCTCCCCCCGGCGCCCCCGGCCAGGAGGCCCCACGCGGCGCATGCGGGCGTTCAGGGCCCCCCAGAGGAGGAGGGCGGGATCAGGGCCAGGGCGACCTCGGCGCTCTCGTAGGTGAGCCCGCAGGACCTGCACCTGTACCGCCGCACCAGCATCACGTCCGGCCATACCCCCTCCACGCCCACCCGCCCCCTGGACTCCACCTCCGTGGAGCCGCACCGGGGGCAGGGTAGAGTCTTGCCCAGCTTAGCCCTAGTATACAGCTCTTTGGAGCCCACTACCACCTCCCCTTCACCCGGTAGGGCCCACCTGTAGGGGCCGCATGCCGGGCTGCCCACACCGCGAGGGCCAGGGCCATCACCGTGTCGTCGTGCGCCCCGGACGGGGCCTCGTAGCTCACCCAGTAGGTCGTCTGGCGGGCCTCGAGGGCCCGGAGCTCCCCGAGGAGGGCGGGGTCCGGGTAGAGGAGAAGCCTCCCCTCGGCGAGGGCCAGGCGAAGTTCGGTGACCAGGGGGGGCTTTGTGGCGTGGGAAAACCGGTACGGGTAGACATTGGGATAGGCCCGCCGCAGGCGCTCGTAGACCGGGTCCCCCACGCCCGTGGCGTCCACGAGTAGCCTCGGGGCGTAGGGGCGGACGAGGCTCAGGACCCGCTCCACCGTCTCGTCCCACTCTGCCCGCCAGCGTTCCAGGCGCACCAGGCGCATGGCCTCGGGCTCCGTGGCGTCAAGGACGGCGAGGGCGGTCCAGTCGTGGACGCGGGCGAGGTCCAGCCCCGCCACGTAGCGCCGCCCCTCCCGGGGCTCCTCGGGACCGGGGAGGCGTGTGGCCCGCTCCACGTCCTCCTCGGGGATGGCCCCGCCCGAGGAGAAGAACTCGCACAGGTACTCCTGCCGAAATCGCCACTCTCCCAGGGCGCGGCGCTCCTCCTCCAGGAAGGCGGGGTCCAGGTGGGGCACGTCGTAGGCCGTCACCATCACCCGCTCCCACCCCTCCCCTTCCACCCACTCCCGCCAGAACCAGCCCCGGGTGCCGAAGGGGGTGGAGATGGCCACCAGACGGCCACGGGTGGCGGCCAGCATGGGGCGCACGGCGGCGTAGAGGTCGTCGGGGATCCACGCGGCCTCGTCCAAGACCACGAGGTGGGCGCTGTAGCCCCGGATGGTCCCCTCTTTGGCGGGCAGGGCGATGACCCGGCTCCCCCCTCGGAGCTCCAACCGAAGGGCGCTCTCCGCCTGTAGGTCCAGGCCGAGGACCTGGGCGAAGCGCCGCACCCGGTTGGCGAGCTCCTGGCTCTGCCGCTGGGAGGGGGCGATGAGGAGCACCGTGGCCTCCTGGCGCACCAGGGCGGTGTGAAGGGCGAGGGCGGCGGCGGTGGTGCTCTTCCCCGCCTGGCGGGAGGCGAGGAGCAGGAGGCGGGGGGACGGGGAGAGGAGGGCCCGCCGCTGCCAGGGGGCGGGCGTGACACCCGCCCGCTTGAGGACCACCGTGGGGTCTAGGGCGAGGGCCAGGTCCTGGGCGAGCTCACGCACCCTCCGCCTCCAGACGTTCCACCAGGGCGGCCCTGGCCTCGGGGTAGGGGGCCAGGGCCTCGAGGACCACCGCCCTCAGCCGGGCCCACTCCGGGCTCGCCACCAGCGCCACCTGGACGCTGGGACGCTCGTCTAGCTCCCCGAGGAGCTTGGCCTCTAGCTCCAAAAGCCTGGTGGCCGCCCCAATCGCCTGGACCGCCGCCGCGTAGCGTCCCTTGGAGCGGGCCTCTTCCAGCAGGGAGCGGGCCTCGCGGTTTAGCTCCCGGATGCGGTCCAAAACGGACACGCCGACCTGGACCGCCTTGGCCTCAATGGCCTGCTGAATGGCGTCCTGGACGTGCGTGCGGTGGCGGTGAAGGGAAGGGCGTGAAACGCTATAGCGTCTCGCTATGTCTCGGATAGACCTCCCTTCTGCGAGCTCTCGGTCTATCTCCGCCCGCTGGGGGTGGGTGCAGATGGTGCACTTCCTAGACACTTCCACCTCCTCCTACCCGCCCCTCCTCAGGCGCCCCCGGCCCTCCGAGCGCCTGGGGGGAGCGGTGGATGCCCCAAGATTGTGGTTTTTGGGGGCTCCGGTTTTGGTGTGGCGGACCGGAAACCGCCGATTGAGCCGGTACCTCGGTAGCTGTGGGGTTTGGACCCGCAGCCCCGTGAGGGTCACAATCTCTCCACCCGCACGCAAACGCTCCCAGGACGGCGCGCCTCTCGCCGCACGGCGTGCAGCTCCGCCACCTGGGAGTCGTCCTGGAGCACCCCCGCGTGCATGAGCGCGTCCAGGACCGCCTTCAGGATGTTGTCCAGGTCCCGCCTCCTCCGGTCCGGGGGATGAAGGACGACGAGCACCGCCACCTCCCCCCGCATGGGCTTCCCGCGCCATGTGCCGCGCAGGATGGCCCACGCCTCCTTGTGCCACCGCTGGGCGTGGGGGGCGAGGTAGCGGCCATTCCCCCTGGCCGCCCAGTAGTGGTTCACCGAGGGCGGCCAGGGAAGGGTGGCCTCTAGCGCCATAGGCTCAGTACGAGGAGAAACAACGCCCATAGCAACCCCACCAACACCAGAAACCCCACGCTCGCCCCCTCCGGCAGGGGCTCGCGGCGAGGGCGAAGCAGGACGGCGAGCCCCGTGAGCATGGCGAGAACGTAGGCCAAAAGCAGGTCCGCCAGGGTCATATCCGCTCCAAAATCTCCCGCGCTCTAATGACGGCCTCCTTGAGCCGCAACCGCTCCTGGGATGACAGGCGCTCCCGGGCGCGGCACGCCTCTAGCGCCCGGCTCGCTTCCACGCCTTCCCTAAGCGCCTCCCGCAGGTCGTCCAGCCACTTCTCAGCCTCCAGGACCAGCTCGGGCGGGCAGTAGTACCCCACCGCCTCCGCGAGCCGCCGGATGGCCTCCTCCGCCCGACCCAAGGACCTCATTTCCTCCTCCGCTTCTTCGGCTCCTCCGGGGCCACCACCAAATAGGGGACGCGGTTGTAGTCGGCAGTGGTGGACCAGCCCAGCTGGAGCCACACCGCCTGGCACGGGCAGAGGCCCGTGTACCCGGCGGGCATGCTCCTGCGCACCGTGGCCTTCTTCTCGCACCCTTCCACGGGGCAGGGGACGGTGTAGAACTCGTCCAGCTTCATCCCTTCCTCCTTTCCGCCACGGGCACCCACCCGCGCCCGTCCCAGCACAAGACCTCCCGCCGCTCCTCCTCGGTCAAAAGATGGTCCAAGGACCCGTTGTCCACCACGGGGTCGCCGGGGTGGAGGCCGAGGGAGTCGCAGTAGGCCCAGACCAGCATGGACTCAGCCCAGCACGTCTCCGGCGTGGAGCAGAGGCGCCTCGCCGTCTCCACCGGGACGTCGCGCCAGAGGAGCCTGGCCCCCTCCTCACTTCGTTTTGAGGCGATGAAGACGTTAGCCCTCATAGCCTTCACCTCTCCAGCCCCCGGATCGCTGCCAGGACGTGATCCAGCGCGTCTGAAAGGGCGGCTCCTGCCCAGGCCAGGCGCACCTGCAGGGGCACCCGGTAGCCCCTCCGTATGGCCTCCTGCACCGCCCGCTCCACTGCGAGGGCACGGGTCCGCCCCCACCCGTACCCGGCCATGCGCCCCTCCTGGAGCACCACGGCCTCCCAGGTCCCGGTCTCTAGGCAGAGCGCCACGATCACCTCCGGCATGGTGCACCTCCAGCGCCCACTCCCCACGCGCGGGCATCATCCCGTTCGCCCTCCGCCACGCCACGTGGGCCTGCCAGAGGGCCTCGGCCCCCCGCAGGTTCCCGGTGCGCGCGCGGTAGCGGGCGATGAGCCGCTCCACGTCCCGGTCCCGCATGGCGTGGTAGTCCAGGTACTCCCAGACGCCGCGCTCCCATGCTCTCACCGGGCCACCTCCCTCCTCATCAGCTCCTCCAGGACGTAGTGCCAGGGGAGGAGCGTGCGCAGGTACTCCTCCGGGACGACCACGAAGGGGTCGCCCGAGCCCCGCGTCCTGACCACGGCCACCTCGACGTTGGCGGGGACCAGCCCCATGGACTGCCAGCGCCGGATGCGGGCCAGGTGCAGCGCCCAGTCCTGGCGCTGGGCCCCGACGAAGATCCTGCTCACGGGCACCTCCAGGAAAACCGCGTGCGCCCACCACGCTCCGCTGATGCCCGCCACCGGGTCCTCGTAGACGTAGAGGGTGCGCACGCCCAGGGCCCGGTACAGGACGGTAGCGGCCACGATGGGGTAGAGCTCCGGGGTGGCGTCGTGCCGCCCCCGGGTGACGTGGGTCTTCAGCTCGAGGAGGACCGCTTCCTCGCCGTCCGTCACCACCATGTCCGGGAGCGTGCGGACGTAGAGCCCCGTGTCGTCCCCCGCGAGCTTGAGGGCCTCGCCCCCCTGCACCTCGTGGTAGACCACGGGGACCGCTCGCCAGCCCAGGCGCTCCGCGTACCGGACCACGCGGGCCGCCATGTCCTCGTGGTGGCCGTTCAGCTCACTCAGACTCGGCATCGTCCTCCTCCCCGTGGCGGGCGTGCTGCTCCATGAGCCACGCCCGGCCCTCCCGGTAGCGCTCCGGGTCCACCTCCCACCCGATGGCCCGGCGTCCCTCCAGGTACGCCGCCCACAGGAACGCCCCGCTCCCCGCCATGGGGTCCACCACCAGGTCGCCGGGGAGGGTGAGGGCGCGGACGAGGGCGCGGACCTCCTCCGCCCCCTGGGCCCAGGGGTGCACCCGCTTTTCCGGGGCAGTGCCCTCTATGACGTCGGAGACGATGTCGGCGGTCCCTCTTCCGCCCTTCACGTACCAGAGCACCGGCTTCCACCGGATCCAGACGTCCTTGCCGTGCAGGGTCTGCCCGCCGTGGCGGTGGACCACGGAGAGGGTCCACCAGTAGCGCAGGTGCCGCCCCACCCGCCCCATCACCTCCGGCAAGTGGCTCTGCCCCGCGTAGAGGAGCAGGGAGCCGCCCTCCTGGAGCACCCGCGCGGCGTGGCGGGCCACGTCCTCGTAGAGCCCCACCGCGTCCCCGGCATAGGGCGGGTCCGTGAGAACCAGGGACGCCACAGCGTCCACGAGTTTGGCCATCCCCTCGCGGAAGTCGCCGTGGACGTACACGATCTCTGGGGGCAGGTCGGGGTCGCGGCCACCGGCTTCCACTTCCCCACGGCTGGACTCCCTCGCCGCCCGGGCCGCCGCCAGTCTGGGGGGGACGCCCTCCGCCATGAGCCGGGCAGCGCGGGGCTGGAGGTCCGGCGGGAGCTTCGCCAGGTGGAGGAGCGCCCGCTGGTTGTCCTCCAGGGGGGTGCCCCGCACCACCTCCTTGGCCTCCGGGTTAAGCCGCTCCGCGATGCGGACGAGCCGCTGAACGGTGCGCTTGTCCATGCCGAGCATCTTCTCCACGTGCACGGCAAAGGGCGGCGTTGAGTCCATGCCGCTAAGGTCTTCTACGTCTAATACTTCAGACCCAGGCGACAAGTTGTCGCCTGGGTCTTCATCGCCAGACTCAACTTTGGTGAGAGCGAGGTTCTGCCGCACCCCGTCCCGGGTCCAGGGGTGCAGGGCCTCATAGATCTCCTTCTGCCGCCGCAGGTGCTCGGCCCGCTCCAGCTCGGTGAGCTCGTGGCGGACCAGGTTCTCCTCAAGGGCAGCCAGCTCGGCGCGAAGCCCCTCGAGGTCCACCACTTGCACCGGCACCTCACGCCACCCAAGCTCCCGGACGGCCAGGTAGCGGTGGTACCCAGCCAGTAGCGTGCCGTCCTCGGCCACCACGAGGGGCTGGAGGAGCCCCACGGTGGCGATGGACCGGGCCAGCTCCTCCACGTCACGCACCCTCCGCCTCGCCTCGGCGCGGATGCGGGAGAGGGGCCAGAGCTCCACCCTCACCGGACCCCCCTCTCCGCCAGGGCGGACAGGATGGCGTTAATCACCGGGACAGGGTACTGCTCCCCCACCTCCCGCGCCGCCCGGGCCAGCTCCTCCCGGTCCCTGCCCATGCGGGACAGGGAAGCCATGATCTTCCGCAGCTCCCCCTCCACCTCGGCCCGCTCCTGGGGAGAGAGCCGCCCCTGCAGGGCCGCCCGCAGCCGGGACGCCGCCGCGATGGCCCCGTGCACGCAGCAGGCGTCCGGGGGGTGGCGGAGGGCGGCCATGCCGTTCTGGGCCACCTTCACCTCCTCCCTCCCGCACCAGGGGCAGGGGCCGAAGTCCAGAATCAGCGCGTTCTCGGGGAGCCCGAGCTCCTCATGCCACATGGTTCGCCTCCTCGCGCGTCTCCATCTCCGCCCAGACCTCTTGCAAAATCCGCCAGGTTACCGGGTCCACCCCCTCCGGCACGTCCAGGGCGGGCTCTGGCTCGGGCTTTTGCGGCGGCGCGGCCCGCTCCAGCTGCCGCTCGAACCAGATCAGAGGGCGGGCCAGGTCGGGGCGGGAGGCGAGCCCCTCGAGGGCCCCCCTCACCGCGCTCAAGAACCCCTCGGGCCCCAGCCGCTCGTAATGCCGCCGCACGGGACCGTGGAGCCAGTCCTGCCACGCCCGCCAGTCCGTGGCGAACCTGCGGAGGGCGGAGAACCGCTCCCAGAGCCCCGCGTCCCGGAGGGCCTTCACCGCCGCCGCGCCCCCCTCCGTGTGGGCCGGGGGCGGCAGCCGGTGAGGGCGGGACTCCTCCGCCAGGGCCCGGGCCGCGCCGGGGTCCAGGGGCTTGTGCCGGATTTCACGCGCCGCCGGGGAGATCTCAGGAAGCCCAAAAGCCCGCTCTTCGGTGAAGGGGGCGGTGTTGTTTTCGCCGTTTTCAACGCTCTTTTCCCCCCCAACAACGACCTCCGGGGTCTCGGCAGGCTGGCCGGGTTCCGGAGTCTGGGGGGGGATATAGGGGGGGGTTGTGGGTGGTTCTATGGGTGGTTCTATGGGTGGTTCTATTGGGTGGTTTGGGTGCACCTGTTGCACTACCTCCGGTGCACCATTTGCACTACCTGGTGCACCGGGTGCACTACCCCCGTGCACCTCTTGCACCTCCTCAGATCCACCCGGTGCATCTATTGCACCCCCCTGGTGCACTCCTTGCACCAGGCGCTCCAGGTTGATGCGGTAGGTGTTGGACGCGCCGACCTGCTCCCAGGTCAAATACCCCATGGCCCGCAAGCGCCCGAGCACGTAGATGACCCCCCGCCGCGACATGCCGGTGTGACGCGCGATGGTGGCGATTGAGGGCCAGCACACAGATCGTTCGTCGGCGCGGTCCAGCAGGTAGAGCAAGAGGTACTTCTCCGTTTGCCGCAGCTCTTTGTTTTCCCATAAGAGGTTGTTTAACCTGACCATAGTCCCTCCTGAGGGGAGGGGGGCATGAGCCCCCCTCCCCTTTAGACGGTTCTGTACCCCTCCACCACCATCCGGAGCGTGTCCTCCGAGTCGAACACGTCCCCGTGGCGGGCGGCGTCCCGCATCACCTCCTGGCGGAGGTCCTGGGGGACCTCGAGGTGGTCAAACCACTCCGCCAAGCTCTGGAGGTGGTCGATGGTCCTGGACGCTTCCTCCTTCGTAAGCTCCTTCGCGGAGCTCACCTGCCTCCCCAGGAGGGCGGAGACGTAGCCGTGAGCGTCATCACGGGACAGCCCAACTTCCCTGAGGAGCACGGCCAGGAGCTTGAGCTGTTTGGCGGTGACCGCGCCCCGATCGTCCTGATGGTTCGTCTCCGGGGGCGGGGGCGCGTCCAGAATCTCCCCGGTCTCGGGGTTCACCGTCACTGTCTGTGCCCCTGGGATGGTGTCCACCTCGCTCTCGTCAGTCCACCCGAGACCGACCACGGAGAGGGTCACCCTGCGCTTTGCCTTTGTCTCGGCCTTCATGATGGCGTTCGCCAGGTTCTCCCCACTGAGCCCCTTCACGCTTACCGCCCCCACCGCTTCATCCGTCCTGCCATCAGGGGCGGTGGCCCTGGCCGTGACCACGTACAGCCCCAGGGCGTCCACAAACTCCCGGCCCACGATCTGGACCGAGATGCCGTGGATGCGCCGGAGCTGATCCGTGGCATCCTTGCGGGCGTAGAGGGTGAGCTTCCCGTTGAGGACGATGTAGTCAAAGGGGCGGGTCAGTGGGTTCAGCCCCAACGACTCGCACACCTGGCGGTAGTAGAGGACCCGCTCCTGGGGGGTGAGCTTACTCAGGTCCCCCTGAACAACGACCTTTTCCAGAACCTCCCAGTGCCGAACCGCGAGCTCATTCATCCTGCACCTCCTCCACAAAAACCCCAAGCTCCCCGGCCAAATACCGGAGAGCTACTTCCTCGCTTTTGCCGCCAACCATCAACACCTGGCCGCTTTCCAGGTTGGCCTCGGCAATCCACTCCCCGGTGCGAGCCTGCCAGGTGCGCACCTCGTACCCCGCCCGCTCCAGGGCGGCCCGGGGGGTGTCCACGAGCTCCTTGAGGTAGCCGGTCCCCTCACACCGGGGGCAGTCCTCGTAGACCTCGGCGGGGTCCCAGTAGCCCAAAAGGGGCTTGCGCCGCACCCCGTCCAGGTCCACGAAGGCGATGACGCTTCCGGTGCCCTGGCAGACCGGGCACTGGCGCTGGGCCCACCGCCGCTCCAGCACCCGCACCCGAGCCTCCGGCTTCGGCTCCTGGATGCGGGGCCAATGGGCCACGTCGGCGATGAGCCACTGGTAGGGCCAGCGCTCCCCCGCGGGCGTGCGGTTGCCATACCAGCGCTCGGTGTGGGAAGCAAGCCGGATGGCGGCGTCCTCCCGCCCCCCGGCCCAAAGCCCCACCAGCCGCCCCACCAGGGAATGACGAGAGCGCCAGACCTCGAGGGCCCGGCGCTCCTGCTCGGGGTTGTGGCGGGAGCGGGTGCCCCTCCCGGCCCAGGGATAGGCGGCGCGGAAGAGGCTCATGCCCCACCCCCCCTCTGGAGCCGCCGGATGCGCTCCAGCAACTCCTGGCGACGCTGCTGGAGCACGGCGTAGTTGCTCCGGGCCACTGCCGCGGCCCGGAACGTCACGGGGTCGTGGAGGTACGCCGTGAGGTTCACCCGCATTGGTGATCCCCCCCAGCCCTCCTCGTACCGCTGGAGCTCCAGCTCCACCTGCTGGAGCTCCCACCTGGCCCTTTCCAGGGCCGCCGTGGTATACTGAACCTGCGTCTGTCTAGTCATTCGCATCACCTCCACTAGGCCAGGGCCTCCACCCTGGCCGACTTCCTCACGGCCACGTGGCCGTAGAGGACCTGCTCAACGCCCCCCTGCTCCACGAACTCCACGAGGGCGGAGTGGGGGACCAGGACCCTCCTCCCCACCCGGGCCACGCGAATCTGCCCCGCCCGGATGAGGTAGCGGAGGGTGCGTTCTCCGATGCCCAGGACCTGGGCGGCCTGGGCGATGTTGTAGGCCACGGGGGGCAACGCGGTTTGGGGGGTCGTAGGGTTAGGCATGGGGGGCCTCCTCGGACTCGGATACCAGTTCTATGAGTACCGTGCTGACAGACACGCCCAAAAGGGGGGCCAGGGCGCTGGCAATCTTGCGCAGGGTCCTCAGCTCGATGTTCTCGTGGAAGCCCCCCTCAATCTTCTCAATCAGGGAAGGGGATACACCTGCGGAGCGGGCCAGCTCGTGCTGGCTCAGACCAGCCAGGCGTCTCATCCTCCGCAGCGCCTGTCGGTTCATGGCTACACCATACTACGCTGATGGTCTTCTGTCAATATGGTACGGATACCCCAGCCCTCAATATCGTGCATGACCTTTTGTCAAGAGGGTGATACCCTCAATATAAGAAGGAGGGTGAAATGGTGGAAGCCGTGGAGAGCAAGAAGATGGGGCAACTGCTCAAGGCGCGGCGGGAAGAACTCGGGCTCACCCAGGAGGAGGTGGCTTTGCGGGCAGGGGTGTCGCCCAGCCTGGTCGCTAAGCTGGAGCAGGGACGGCAGGACATTTGGGATATGAAGGTGTCCAACTTTGTCGGCCTGGCTCGGGCTCTCCAGCTGGACCCCATTCACCTCCGGCAACTCTTCTCCGACGTGGAACAAAGCGTTCTCAAAGCGACGCTTGCCCCAGCTACTACGAAGACAGCTCCCGTCCTCGGGGAAGCCGCCGCTGGGAAACCCTTTGAGTATCCGATACCAGCAGACCTGTATAGGCCGACTACTGCCATCTTCTTCGTTTCCGGGGACTCCATGGACGACGGAACCGAGGACGCCATTCGCGAGGGAGATATGGTTCTCGTGGACACCTCGGTCAAGGAGCTGAAGCCTGGCGGCCTGTATGTCCTGGAAATCGTTGGCGACGGCTACACGTTGAAGGAAGCGAGGAAACTGAACGGGGAGTGGGTTTTCATGCCGTGGAACCCGAAGCACCCCGCAGTCCGCCCTGATGAGGTCAAAGTGGTAGGCAAAGTTTACGCTGTGAACCGCTTCCGGACAGTAAGGAGGTGAACCCGTGGTCAGCATTCCCGTTAAGTGGGCTCGCCGTATAAGTGAACAGCTCAAGAGGTATCAGCTCAGCGTAAAGCGTTTAAAAGACCAGGACGCAAACGAGGCGGACACAGTCATCCTGGTCGCGGACATCCTCTCCGACTTGTTTGGGTACGACAAGCGGGACAACCTCACCACAGAGTACGCTGTGCGCGGTCGTTTTGTGGACATTGCTCTGGTGGAGGACAGAAAGCCCTTCGCCTTCATAGAGGTCAAGGCTGTAGGGACCGATCTGAAGGAGCAACATCTTCGTCAAGTAGTAGATTACGCCGCCAATCACGGGGTGGAATGGGTCATTCTGACTAACTCCAACATCTGGCAGGTCTACAAGGTCATCTTCGGACAGCCTATTGAAAGTGAGCTGGTGGAAAGCTTTGAGCTGCTAGCCCTCAATCCGAGGAGCAAAGAGGACGTAGCGCGGCTTTACGCCCTCTCCATAGACGGCTTTAAGCGGGGTGTCCTAAAGGACCAGCACAAGCAGAAGCAAATCGTGAACCGCTTCGTCATTGGCGGCATCTTGCGCATGCCGCCTGCCCTTCAGCTCGTCAGAAAGGAGCTTCGCAAGCTAGACCCCACCCTCAAGATTACTGAGCAGGACATTCTTCAGGTGCTGGAAAAGGAGGTCCTAAAGAGAGAGCTTCTTGAAGACCCTCAAGCCAAAGTGGCCCAAAAGGTTCTTCAACGGCTTCAGAGGAAAAAACAGCGCCCAAACAAGGCAAAACAGGCTGTGGTTCAATCTGATACCGATTCTGAAGGATAAGGGAAACCGCGCCCTCGCGGCCACCCTGGTGCGGAAGATGTAGGAGGTGAACGAAGATGTTTGTGATCGGAGCGATACTCGTGTTCCTTGGAGCCATAGGTCTTATCGCCTCTCCTATCATGTGGGTCCTCGGTAACAAGAACGCCAAGGTAGCTCTGCGCAACGGGTTTGTGCTGTTCCTTATCGGCGGCGTTCTCCTCGCGATGGACTCTGGAAGCACCCAGCCCACCAACACCTCGCAACCTACCCAATCCACGCAACCCACCCAGCCTAGCCAACCCACGCAGACGACCCAGCCTAGCCAGGCGAAACCGGCGCCGGAGGAGCGCCCCGATCTGGAGTTGCTTGAGGTCTCCAGCACCTCTGACGCCTTCACCAGATACGTGGTGGGGAAGGTCAGGAACAACACCAACCGCACCTACACCTACGTCCAGGTGGAGATCAACCTCTACGACAAGGACGGCAACCAGGTGGGGTCCACCCTCGCCAACGTGAACAATCTTGAACCCGGCGCAGTGTGGTCCTTCAAGGCCCCAATCCTTGAAGAGGAAGCGGTCCGGTTCAAGGTGGCGGACATCACCGGGTTCTGATGGCCCGCAAGCGCCCCCCAGGAGAGGGCTCCATCTACCAGCGGAAGGACGGGCTCTGGGTCGGGGCCATCACGGTGGGCTACACCCCTCGCGGGAACCCCCGGCGGAAGGTGGTCTACGGCAGGACCCGCCAGGAAGTGGCCCGCAAGCTCGCCGAGCTCCAGGTCCAGCGCTACCGGGGGCTCCTCTCCGAGCCCACGCAAATCAGCGTGCGGGACTGGGCCGAGGACTGGCTCAAGCGCAAGGCGGCGGAGGTTCGCCCCCGCACCCTGGAGAGCTACCGCTACCACCTGGCGAAGGCCATACCCTCCCTCAGGGACCCCACGGCTCACGACCGCTTTGGGCGCATGCGGCTCCAGAGCGTCCAACCCCTCCACGTCCGGCGGCACCTGGACGGGCTCAGGCTCACCCCGCACGCCATGAAGAACATCCGCTGGCTCCTCCACGCCGTCTTTGAGGACGCCGTGCGGATGGAGCTCATCCACCGCAACCCTGTGGCTCCCGTGAAGGTGAAGGGGCCGCCGAGGAAGAGTCCGGGCCGGACCCTCGAGCCCGATGAGGCTAGGAGACTTCTCGCCGCGCTGGACGCCCACCCCTCCACTCTTGCCCTCGCCCTCCGGCTCATGCTCACCTGCGGGCTCCGGCGGGGGGAAGCGCTTGGCCTCAAATGGGAGGACGTGGACCTGGAGGAGGGCATCCTCCACGTGCGCCGGGCGTGGGCGAAGGTGGGCGGGAAGGGGGTTGTCTCCGAACCCAAAACCTCCTCGGGCTACCGTGCGGTCCCCATCCCCCCCACTACCCTGGAGCGCCTGAGGGCCTACCGGGAGAGCGTCCAGGGGCTCAGCGAGGAGGAGGTGCGGAGGAGCTGGCTCTTCCCGGGGCGGGACCCCTCCCAGCCCGTCCACCCGGACGCCCCGGACCACTTCCTCCGCAGGCTCCTCGCCCGGCTCGGTCTCCCTCAGGTGCGGGTCCACGACCTCCGGCACACCTACGGCTCCCTCCTCCTCGCCCACGGGGCTCCCGTGGAGCTGGTGGCTGAGCGCATGGGCCACGCAAACCCGAACATCACCCTGGGCATCTACCGCCACCTCCTGGAGGAGGAGCGGCGGGGGTGGGTGCTGGACATCGGTTAGCGGGGTTCCTGCTACACCTTCTGCTACAGAGCGACCCCCCGGGTTTTTCCGGGGGGTCAAAAACTCCGTTCTGGAGCTGGTGGAGCCGAGGGGATTCGAACCCCTGACCTCCTCAATGCCATCCGCACGAAAATCCCTGCGCACCGCGGCAAGTCGCGTCAGGAATCGGCACGGATTGGCATGTGGGGGTACTACCCGGTTGGCGCTCTGCTACAGCTCTGCTACAGGCTCACGGACTCGTTCAGCCGCACCTGGGCGAGGTCTAGTTTGGAGAGGTTCACCACCACGGCCTTCTGTGTGGTCCAGCGCCCCTTGGGAGAGTACAACGTCCCCGCCGGGAACCAGTAGCGGTGCTCGGATTCAGCTTGAGTAGCCAAGAACGCCACGGGGTCCAGATAGCCCTCCTCGATGGCCTTGCGGTTCATCCCGGGCCAGTAGTCCGGTGGAAGAGGTTTCCGCCGCACCTCAAAGTGCAGGTGGGCGAGAAAGGGGGCTCGAGGGTCCCCTCTCCCCACGCTCCCGATGGCCTCTCCCGCCAGCACCACGTCCCCCTCCTCCACGGCGACGAAGGCGAGATGGGCGTACTGGGTGGCGAGGTACGGGAGCCCCAGGAGCTGGGCCAGGGTGGGGTGCTCAATCAGGACGATGTTCCCCCACACCCGGTGCGTTCCGGCGTGCACTACCCTCCCCGCCGCCACGGCTACCACGGGGTAGCCGTAGTCCTGGTCCCCGCTCGTCCCTTGGAGGTTGTAGTCCACCCCGGGGTGCTCGGCGGGGGGAAGGCCAGCCTTGCGGCGCCACTCGGGATAGCGAGGGTCCAGGAACCCCGCGTCCACCCGAGCTCGGCGGGCATCGCGGAAGGGGTGCAGGACCCTCATCTCCCACCTCCGTACTCTCTGAGGACTACCCGGACCAGCCTGGGGAGGACCAATAGGGCCATGCCTGAGGCGCGAAGGAAGAGGTCCAGGTCATACGCGTCTCCACCTGCGTAGTACCGCCAGAGGATGACCCCGGCCAGGTAGAAGCTCCCCCCCAGCGCCTCCACCCGCTCTTCCCACCGGGTGGGGAGGCGGGCCAGAAAACCGCCCAGGATGAGCACGATGGCGTAGACGGAGTAAGCGGTGATGATGGCGCGGGAGAGCTCCACGCTGATAAGGAGGAAGGCGTCAGCGCCGCTCATCCCTCACCCCCCCGCCGCTTGAGGAGCTCGCGCACCCCGAGGAGAGCCCCCCACACGCTGCCGATGAGGAGCGCCCAGCCCTGAGGGATGTCCTCCCCGGTGAAGAGGGACCGGGCGAGGAACCCCACCCCGGCCAGGGTGGTGAAGCCGAGCAGGACGTACTCCGTGTATTTCTCCCTTTCCACATGCCCCCTCCTACCACCTCACTCCGGCCCCTATGGCCCACCTCCAGGGCACGCCACCCCATAGGGGGCGGGCCACCTCTAGCGTGGCCCACCACCCCTCCAGGTAGAGCCCCACGAGGGAGTAAAGCCCTACTTGGGGCTCCGGCCACGAGCGCCATTCCGCCCCCAAAGCAACCTCCAGCGGGCCTTGAGACCAGACGACCTCCTCGGCGTAGCACACCGCCCAGAGGGGCGGGCCCTGGACCACCCGGCACGCCGCACGGCCACCCGCCAGAGCGCTACCGCAGGCGAGAACGGTCAGCGTCAGCGCGAGTGTCGCCAGTCGCACGGGACACCACCAGAGGCCCCTGGGCCACCGCGCGCCCGTAGAGCCCGAGGGCGGCCAGGACGGTGATAATCCAGTCCGGCACGGGCGGAAGCCCGGTCTCGGGCACCAGGGCGTTCCAGAGGCCGATGAGACCCGCGATCAAGATGCTCCAGAATGTTTTAGACCGCCAGAACGGCTTCATGTTTCACCTCCTTTCCGCTTGGGTGCTAATGGCTGACTCTTCGCACCTCCACCCTCCCGTCCTCCACCACCACGTACCCCGCGTGGGGCCAGGTGGGCCAGGCGGGGGCTATGACGAGACGCTTGTCCCACCCGGCCGCATCCCGGTTAGAGGGGCTCGTTTCCCATCAGATCTCCAGAGTTCAGAGTTCAGAGCACGAAAGCGGGGCGGGCCCCGAAACCCAAGTCCCGGCTGTCGCGCGGGTCGCGCAGGTGCAACGCGGCGAGCCCCGCGAAACCGCTAGACAACCAGTGGCCACCACGGAGCGGGAGCCGTTCCCCATAGGGGCGGGCGTACAGCCACCCCTTGGTGATGCTGGTGGTGTGCGGGGCGAGCATCAGGACTTTAAGCAGGTTGGGCACGGTAATCCCGGTGTCCACCACCAGATCCTTGTACAGGGCGGAGGCGTAGTCCTGATAGGTGTTCGAACCCCAACCCGCGGGGGGCGTCTGGGTGGTGGTGCGGAGGGTCAGAGGGCCCAGGTCCTGCACAGTGTTGTCGTCAATGTAGCTCTTAGTGGGGTTGATGTCGTACTTCAGCGTTCCCGAGGTGCCGGGGCTCACCAGCGCCCCGTCTGAGGCCCGGATGGCCTTCCAGAGGGGAGAGGAGGCGCTCATGTCCGTGGAAGCGAAGGCCGCGTCGTTGTCGGGAATGATCTGAATCTCGCCGTCCACGAGCCGGAGACCCGCCACCCACTCCCACACGTTACCCACGAGGTCCGCGATGCCCGCCGGGGTGCCATCATGCCGCCAGGTGGCCGGTCCCGAGCCGGTTAGGGTGCGGCCGCTCCGGCCTTGAGCATTCGTGTCCTCCCCCGGGGCGTCCCCGCTCTGGCGCGTCCCGGCCTCCCATTGAGCCTCGTGCGAACGTCCCCATTGGGTGTTGCCACGCACGGGGTCATCTTGGGCCCCTCGGGACTTCCACGTAAGGAGGGCCACAGCGGCCCATTCTGCGTTGGTCATCAGGTGGAAGCCCGGGCCGCTAGCGCGGGCATAGCCCAAAGCCTCATCGAAGTTGATCGTATTCGCGGGGTCCACCCCGGGCACACTGATAAGCTCGCCGTTGCTGACGACGCCCGGAAACTGACCGATCCAGATCTCCGACTTCACCTCGCCGCCCACCACGAAGGCCGGGTGGGGCCCGGTGCCCAGGGAGGGGTCAATGTCCTCCAAGTTGAACCGGGGAATGCGCCTAAGGAAAACGGGCTGGCCTTTCTTGGTGTACATCACCGTGCACAGCCCACCGCTGGCCGCCTCCACCGCCTGCCGCAAAGAGTCCTTCACGCTGAAGATCATGCTGCACCTCCTTCAAACGGGAGCGGGAAGAGCCTGAGAACCACCCGCTCCAGGTCCAGTGGCTGGAGCCGCGCCTCGTAGACGGGCTCCACCCGCGCGCCGCCCTCCTCGTCCTCGTAGACCACCTCGCCCACCTGAACCTGCTCCACGCCCCGGGGGGGGAGGAGGAGCTCGGCCCCGAGCCAGCCCGTGGGCTCCAGGCTGGCCTCCTCCCCCCGGGCGTAGACGAGGACCCGCCTGGGCTCTGGGCCGGAGAGGGCGTCCAGATCCAGCTCCAGGCCCCCGAGGTGGAGGGTAGCGCCTTCCAGGCGGGGCTCCCAGTACCGCTCGCCGTATGCCGTCACGCGCTCCACCTGCATGCTCACCTCCAGGCCGGGTGGTAGGCCACCCAGCGCACCACGATGTCGTCCGCCGTGCCGCGGTTGCTGAGGGTGAAGGCGTTTTTAGTCTTGCCCACCACCTCCAGGGCCACCCGCCCCATGTCCGAGGCGCTCTCCACGTGAAGGAGGACGTGATAGTCGGTGTCGGGCATGGGGTAGGGCAGCGCCACGGTCACCTCCGGGAGGACCGGGGGGAAGAAGGTGCTGGGGGTAGCCACGGTGCGGATGTCGGTGATCGTCCCCGCGAAGGTCGCCCCCACGTCCCCCGCGGGCACCGTGATCCGGGCGAGGCCTAGCCCCCCCTCGGGCGCGCCGCTCCCCTCGGTGAGCTGGACCGCGCCGTCGTTGGCGAGGGAGAGGACGTAGGTCTTCGCGCTCGTCCCCGGGTTGCCCGGCACGGCGATGACGTTGGGCCGCTCCGCGTAGCGCATCCGCATCCCCCCCTGCACCGCCACCCCGGCGGCGATGGAGAGGGACCGGCCGTTCCCCGCGCTCACCTCCAGCCCTGACACCACGTACTTCCTTGGCATGTAGACCCGGCCCGCCTGCCAGACCCGCTGGCGGAGGTCGGCGAGGGCCTTGTGGGCCAGGGCGGCCTGGTCCAGGGCGAGGGAGCCCAAAACCGCCGCCGCCCGCATGGCCGCCCGGTCCCGCATGGCGTACTGGGCCATGATGCGGGCGAAGGCCCCCACCTCGATGATCTCGTTGGCGGAGCTGCGGACGAGCCCCTTGGAGCTGGTCTTGGGGACCGTCCCCCCGCCCGACTCTATGGTCTCCGCGGGCTGCCAGTCGTCCGGGATGCCCTGCGATACCAGAAACTCCAGAAGCTCCTCAATCGTGGGCACGCTACACCTCCTCCAGCCGCACCGTGAGCCGATCTATGACCGTCATCCCCACCTCCAGGTGCACCGGGTCCCGGGTGCGGCGGTAGAGCATGACCCGGTTTCCGTTCTCATCCCTCGTGAAGAGCCCGATCTCCCGGAGGGTCCGGGTCCCCACGCCCTCCCAGGCCAGGGCGTACTCAAAGACCGCGCTGTCCCCCTCCAGGCGCTTGCTGATGAGGGTGGTGTAGACGGGGTTGGTGAGGGCGGTGGCCGTGGGCGCCCCGCTCGTCCCCCACCCCGCCTCCACCACCGCGTCCATGAGGGCCTGGAGCATGAGCCGCTTCGCCGCTTGCGTGAACGCCATCAGAACTCCACCTCCCCGAAGGGCGGGCCCTGCACCCTGCCCCGCTCCTCCGCCGCCCAGATGAGACCGAGCCCGAGGGAGGCCATAGAGGGCTCCCCGCCCTGGAAGGGCCACCCGTCCAGGGGCGGGCCGTAGACCCACCGCTTCGTGGCCTCCGTCCTCGCCCGGGCCCGGGCCTCCCCCGTTTGCGGGAGGAGGAAGACCCCCCGGGGCACGGGGCCCCATGTGCGCCTAGAAACCACGCTCGCCGAAACTCCACTCCCCGTCAAACACCCCTCCTTCCAGTCGCCGCGAGTCCAGCCACGCGGTCCCGCCGAGCCCCGCCACCCACGCCCCCTCCAGGACCTCGCCGAAGTAGAACTCCCCAAAGCGCCCGAGGTCCCAGGCCTCTCCCGCCGGGAGGGCGGCGAGGCGCAGGACGCGCCCGTCCCGGAGGAGGAGGCGCACCTCCCGCAGGACCGCGTGGGCGGGCTTGAGCTCCTGGACCGCGTGGCGCAGGTAGGCCCGCTCCCGCGCGGTCCAGGGCCCCGCTGGACTGACCTCCAAAATGAACTCCGCCCAGGCAGGGCCCGTGAAAGCGCCCTCGTAGTCCCCAAAGCGCCAGGCGCCGTCAAAGTAGGTTTCAAAGGGTCCCTCTATTACCCTGGCGTGGAAGCCGAGGCGGGCGAGCTCGGCCTCCATGCCGGGCTTCGTCCCCGCCCGGAGCCACCAGTCCCAGGCGTGCCGGACGCGCTCCCGGTAGGAGGCGTCCGGCTCGTCGGGGGGGAAGCGGCGGAGGGCGCGCCCCTCCCCAACGAGGTTTAGGGCGTCCTCAGGGGCATAGCTGGGGTAGCGGGCCAGCACGGCGTCCCGTGCTCCGTCCACTGCCCCGTCCAGGACGTGCCCGAGCGCTCTAGCCCAGCGCCGCCCCGCCTCGTTCTGGAGCCAGGGGGGCTGGACCTTCTCCATCCACTCCTCGTAGCTCATGCCCCCTCCTGATACGCAATACCGCTAGCGTCCAGCACCAGGGCCTCCGTGGCCCCCAGGGCGATGTCCCCGGTGGGGCTAGAGAGCTCCACGTTGGTCACATGGGGACGGGCGAAGAGAGCTTCAATGATCCGGCTGCGGTAGAGGATGCCACCGATCGGAACCTCCCTTTGCATGGCGGCGAGTTCCCGGTCCACCGCCGCCTGAGCCTGGGTGAGGGCTCCGGGAACGGCGTAGACCACGCCTGAGAGGGCCACCACGCGCGGGGTAGCGGCGTAGACCAGGACGTTCGCCGTGAGCGGCCTGCGGGCCTGGACATAGGCGTCCACGACGCCCACCACCTCGCTCCCGATACCCCCCTCCCCCCAGATGACCACGTCCACAGTCCCCTGACCCCTGGGGTGGTCGTCCAGTATCCGCACCTTCGTCACGCTGGGGTGAGCGGTGAGGGCCCAGTACTCGTAGGCCGCTTTCGTGGCCCCGCCCCCGAGCTCCGCCCAGCGCGCCCTGCACCTGGCCCGTAGCTCCTCGTCTGTCTCCTCGTCCGCCCCCGCCTCCACGAGCCACCCGGCGGGGTTCACCACGCTCACCCCCGGCAGAGGGGTGTGGAGGACGGTGATGGCCCCGTCTGGGACGTTGTAATCGGCCCCAGGAGACTCCGCCTGCACTAGGAGGTCCAGCGTGCCTTCTGCTGGCAGGGTGCCGCCCGTCACGTTGCTGTAGCGCTTCCCGTCCGCCGTCCCTACCCAGAGGTCCCCGGGGCCGATCTCGTAGGGGCCGAACCCCGGCACGGCGGAGAGGCGCACCACGCCACAGGTAAAGGCGGCGGGCTTCCTCTTGAGGTTGTAAAACTCCTCCGCCAGTAGGTCCAGCCACGGGCCGGACGCGGTGGAGAGGTAGCCCCCCCGGGCGATGGCCGCCACCATGCGCCACAGGTCCTCCAGCCCCAGGGCCGGGGCTTCCACGGCCACGTGCCGCCCCACCGCACCTGGGTTGAAATCGTTGAGGGGAAAACCCATGTCCCGCAGGGCCTCTATGAGGCGCTGGCGGATTTGGTCTCGCGAGGGCGGGGTCAGGAGCTCATCCAGGGTAGGCATTCAGCACCTCCACGCTCACCCGGTCCACGCTCATGACCAGGTCAAAGGGCCCCTCGTCCGTCTCCAAGCGCAGGGCCACCCGCACGCGGTGGCCCGGTTCTGGGGCCACGCGGGCCTCGGCGAAGCGCACCCTGGAGTCCTTCTCGGCCTCCTGCTCCACCAGGATGCGCATCTCCTCCAGGAGCTCAGGGGTCGTGGCCTCGTTGAGGTAGCGCCGCAGGTCCAGCCCGTACCCCGGGGCGTACCAGAGCGCCCCCCTCGGGGTGATGTAGCGGCGGGCGATGGCCCGGGCCAGGTTCTCCAGGCCGGAGACCCGGCGCCAAGTCAGACCTTCAGTGATGTCGGTCCCGAAGTCGGTCATGGTTCACCCCGAAAAGACCTTGGAACTGCCGCCGATTATCTGGCCCACAGCCGCCCCCACCTGCACCGGGTCCCCCACCCGGGCCACAGGGGGGCCGCCCCCGGCAAGGAGGATTTGGGGGGCGTCCACCACGACCCGGACGGGGTCCTCCACCCGGATCTCTCCCGCTTCGTCGTCCACCCGGACCCGGCGGCCAGACACGGAGCGGATCTCTACCACCACCGTTCCCCCGGCCTCCCACAGGTAGGCCACGGGGCGCTCAGGGTTTCCCCCCTCAAACCCGAGGAGTACCCGGCTACCCGATTTGACCCGCACGTACGCCCCGGGGAGGAACACGCGCAGGGGCACCCGGACGAGGTGAGGGAAGCGCGGGTCGTCCGGGCGGAGGTCCAGGTGCATGTCCCCGTGGTCCAGGAGGACCTCCGCCGGGTAGAGGGCGAGGAAGTCTATGCCCTCGGGGTAGACGAGGGCCTTCAGAGCGCGAACGGCTCGCTCACGCACGCCACACCTCCATCGTGGCCTTCTCCAGCCGATAGACGATTCGGCTCACCCGGACGGGCACCCGCACCCCACCTAGCCAGAGGGTGGCCTCCGCGCCCGGGCGGAGGGAGAGGTCCAGGGGGGCTAGGTACGCCCCGGGGCCGAGGGCTTTCGCCCCGGGCACCTCGGGGCCCTTGGGCCACTCGGGGCGCTCCGCGTAGACCTTTCCGTCCTCGCCCACGTAGATCGCCCGCCCCTCCCTTTCCGCCAGCCGCCAGAGGAGCCGGTAGGCGCTCTCGGCGTGGCGGACCCAAACCCTGAGGACGCTGGGCAGGTCCAGCGCCCCTGGCTCCTCTCCCACCTCCTTCAGGGCGTCTTCCGCCACCAGGCGGGCGGGCACGCCCTGGTAGTAGCGGGGGCGCAGGACGCGGTGGAGGGCGCCCGCCCCGGCCACCCAGCGCACCAGGGGCCAGCCCTCCGGGGTGCGCATGATCTGGACGGGCGTGCCGTGGAGGACGAGCTCCACGTCGTCATGGAAAAGGCGCAGGGGCGCCCGCGCCCCTTCGGTTACGGAGTGCTCCCCGTGAGGGACCCCGAGGAGGAGGGTGGCGTGGGCCCGTCCGGGGTAGGGCCGCACCACCTCCCCGGTGGCGATGGGGTCGTCGCCTAACTTAAAGCTCGCCATAGCTACCTCTTAGGCGGAGGCGGGGGGGACTTAGAGGGGCGGTCCACCTCCAGGACGCTCACGCCCTGGCCGAGGAGCCCGCCCTCACCCCCGGCGCCGCCTCCCTGCTGCTTGGCGGCCTTTTTCGTCCTCGTCTCCGGCCACCACTCCTGGAAGCGGAGGGTGAGCCGATATCCTTCCCTCCAGTCCAGGGGGGCCTCCTCCAGGTCCACCAGGTAGACCTCCCGGATGCCCCAGCGGTGCGTGGCGGGGTGGACGAGCTGGACGGGGGTGTGCTTCTCCGCCCCGCGCCGGGTGCGGTGGAACTCGGCGAAGCGCCGGATGCGGTCTAGCTGGCCGAGGTCGGCCACGCGTACCTCCACCGTGACCTCCGCCGGGGAATAGCCGAGCTTCGTGGACACCACCCCGTCCTGCCCCGGCACCTCCACGGTGGACTCGCGCAGGCCCCCGCCTCGCACGCTCACCCGCACCTGCCCCACGATGTCCGCCCGGGGGTCAGGGGCGATGCGCCAGCGACCCTGGCCCACGATGACGACTTCGTCATGCATGGCCGTCCTCCAACGCTAGAAACTCCAGGCCCCGCACCACGATGCGGCCGGCGGCCCACTCGTCCAGAGCTTCCACCACCTCCCGGGCCACGGCCTTGGGGTCCCGGGCCCCGTCCACGGTGATGTTCACCACTACACTCCTCTCCGCTCTCGCCTGAGGAGCGCTGATGGTGGGCCCCTCCATCCGAATAGGCGGGAGGGTGGGCGTGGGCGGGGTTACACGGGGCAGGGCGGTGGCCATCCGGAGGGTGGGAAGCCCCACCGATGCCGTAGGGCTAGGTGGGATGGGGACCTCCGCCCGTAGGGCTACCGTGGGAGCCACTACCTCGGGCACCACCTGCCGCACGGAGGCCTCCATGACCCGAGCCACCGCCGGGGCCATGGCGGTAGCCCCCAGAGCCAGCCCTGCCATGGCCATCCGCCCGTAGTGGGCGAAGAGCCTGGAGGGGGAGCGTACCTGGAGCACGTCCTTCGCCCCCTGGGCCAGGGCCCCGGCCACCGTGGCCCCGGCTTCCCACACCCGCCGGACCCCAGCGGTGACGCTGGTAAGGGCCCGGAGGACGAGCTCTCCGCCGGGCACCTGGGCTACCTCGGCCTTGATGGCCTCCACCAGCTGACTACCCAGCCTCTTCAGTGCCCCCACGATGCGGCCCGGGAGCCCCCGGAACCAGTCCACGATGGAGCTGACAACCCCGCCCACCGTATCCCGCAGCTCCTGCCAAGCGCCCTTGGCCGCAGCCAGAACGCCCTGCCAGGTGGAGCGGGCTCTATCCGTGAGAGCGGAGAACCAGCCCACGACCGTGGCCCAGGCCCCACTAGTCGCTTGGGCCACGCCGTCCCAGGCAGCCTTCCCCCACCCAGCCACGGCACCCCACGCTCCTTTGAGCCAGCTTTTGACCCGGTCCCAGTTTTGGACGATGAGATAGCCTGCCGTAATGGCCCCGCTTACCAGCCATCCCCACGGCCCCAGCCCCATGAAGAGCCGCCCCAAACCCATAAGGATGCGAGGAAGAAAAGCCCTCAGGATGCCCCACGCTCCCATTAGGGCGCGGGGGAGAGAGGCCCCCAAAGCCCCCCACACCTGAACCAGGGCCGGGCGGAGCCCAGGAAGCAGGCGCACGGCCCCCACCCGCAGGAGCGCCGCGCCCAGCCGCAGGAGGGCGCTAGGTAGGCCTAGGGTCAGAGCGTTGAGGAGCTTCCAAGCGGCCACCAGCCCCAGAGCCACCCCGGCCAGGCGGGTAAACCCCGAGGCAGCCCCCGCCGCCTGCGCCCCGGTGTCCCCCAAGGGGCGCACCAGAGCGCTCACGACGGCCAGGACGGGGCGTAGATAGCCCCAGGCCTCCCGCATAATGGAGAAGGCGTCCTTGACCCCGGCCACAAACTCCCGCACCTGCTCCCAGGCGGCGCGGAGGGTGGGGCCCAACTGCCTAGCCCACCCCTTGAGTTGGTCTAACCAGGCGGCGAGGGCGGGTTCCAGGGCCTTGGGGTCCGTTGCCTTGGCCAGGGGGCCGAATAGACTCTGCACCCCGGCCCCAATGACGTTCTCCAGGCCAGCCTTGAGTCGCCTGCCAAGGCCGGACGTGGTGTCGGTAATGGCCACTAGGTTCCGAAGGAGGTTCTCTAGTGGCCCGATCCGGATGTCCTTGAAGAACTCAAATGGACGGCTTCGGAGGGTGGACCACAGCCCGGTCAGAGTGCCCGCAAACTGGTCCATGAGTCCGCCCAGCCGCCCACCGGACACCGTGTCCCGGATGGACTCTAGGACGGCCACGATGCCCAAGTCGGCGGACACGCGTCCGGCCTCTATAAACTTTCGGGCTTGCTGGGCCGTCACGCCCAAGTGGGCCCCAATGCGTTCGTAGATTTTGGCCAGCGGGGCTCCGGCCTCGGCCAGCTGCATGAGTTCCTCACCCTGCACCCTACCTTTAGCGCGAATCTGGGTCAGGGCCATCAGGATGCGGTCAACGGCCTCCTGGGAGAACCCCTGCATGGCGGAGAGGTCGCCCACCCCCTTGAGGATGATGGGAATCTCCACCGGTTTGAATCCGGCGATGGCCAGCCGTTTATACGCGTCCACCACCTGCTGGGTGGTGAACGGAGTCCGGGCGGCGAAGCGTGTGGCCTCTTCCAGGGCCTTGGCGGCGGCCTCGCGGGAACCCAAAACCGTCCGGAGGGCCACCTCGGCGTTCTGGCGGAAGGTCACGGCGTCCAGCACCAGCTTGGCCCCGAGGCCCACCGCCCCCGCCGCCACTAGGCCAGAGAGAGTGGAGATCTGGCGGACAACCCAACCAGCTGTCCCGGCCAGCCTGCGGTAGCCCGCTTCAACAGCGGAGAGGCCCGCCAGCACCGACCCCACCCCGGTCAGGTACAGGCGGGGCATGGCTGTCCTAACACTAGAGGCCCGAACGCCCTCCAGGGCCTTCTGTACCCGGGTCAGGTCCGCTGTAGCGGCCCGGATGCCCGCCACCTGGGCCTTGACCCGGAAGATCCACTCCAGGGCGTTAGTCATCTCCGCTGGGGATGGTGCTCAGGTAGTGGGCGGCGGTCAGGACGGCCCCGGCCCCCGCCTCCTGGTCCCGGTAGCCCTGGGTGTAGGCCCAAAGCGCCCTCGCCGCCGCCACCAGGTCCCTTCGCCGCAAAATCTCCGCGGCCCTCTCAGCCGATGCGCTCCAGAAATCGTGCCTCTTCGTCCTGGGCCAGGGCGATGAGGTCGGCGGCGATCTTGACCACCAGCCCGGGGCGCTTGGCCACGATCTGGGAGAAGGCCTTCCGGTCCGGCTCCACCAGGCAGTCCATGACCAGGGCCTTCTGGGCGGCGTACAGGTCCGCCCCATCCCGGGCGCTGGTGGCCACAAAACGGCGAAACTCGGGCTCCTGGGGGCAGCGGAACTTGGCCTCCCCCCAGGAGCCTTTAGCCAGGTACAGCTCCTCGTCGTCTAGACGCTCCAGGGTCTCCATGCTCACCTAGCCAGGGGGTTCTTGCTCCGGGGCCAAACATCAAGGGCTTTGCCCTTCAGCTCCACCACCACGGGCTCCGCCCCCTTGGACACGCTCACGCTCTCGGAAGTGGGGCGGAACTGGCGAATGAGGTCCACGGTGGTCGTGCCATCGGTATCGGCATAGATCACCTGGATGTCAAACTCCTTCATCCGGTAGTCGTTGCCCCACTTGTCCAGGAGCTGGTGCCAGATGTCGGCGGGGAGCTTGACCGTCACCTCCACGGGCTCCTGCATGCCGGGGGTGCGGGCCACGGGCTTGCCCCGCTTGTAAAGGTACTCCTCCTGGAGTTCCGGGACGGCGTAGTCCACCTCGGCGTCCACGGGGATGGTCTCCCCGTCAATGACCAGCTCCACGGCCTGGAAGTCGTAGGCCTTCTTTGGATTCAGCTGCATGCCTCACCTCCTTACTTCTTCACCGCCAGGGCGGGGTTCTCAAAGCCGATGGTCACGGCGATGTACTTGGCGTACCCGAGGGGCACGATGGCGATTTCCACCGGGAGACGGCGGCTGGAGAGGATGTTCTCGGTGCGGTCCACCGTGACCCGCACGGCGGGCTGGCCGCCGTCCTCAGAGACCTTCCCCTTTAGGGCCGTGGCCAGCATACCCCGGATGTAGGCCTCCACCTTTTTGGCGTCCCGGTCGGCGATACCCCCGGTGGCGGGGTCCACCTGAATGGACTCGTTCACGAACCTGAGCCCGGCCTGATACGCCACGGTGCAGGCCAGGTCCATCACGGACCTATACTGGTCCAGCTCAAAGTCGGAGCCCGGGGGGGCCATGATGCGCCCCTGGGTGAGGAAGTGCCCGGCGTAAGCGGGGTAGGTGCGAGCGGTGGTGAAGCGGGCCTCGTCTAGCCCGGGAGTCACATGCTCGTCTCGGTGCAGCTTCACCACGCCCACCAGGGGGCCGGAGGCCACCCGGCCCACGTCCTCCTGGGCGGGCCTGGCCGCCCTGCGCCCGGCCCAGAGCCAGGCGATGGGCCTGCGGTGGATGCGGCCCGTGAGAGGGCTCGCCACCTCGGCGTAGCCCGCCCCAACGCCCACCCGGACGCTGGCGAAGTTGGCCCAAGCGGTGCGCAGGCTGTTGTCGTCCAAGTCCTGGGCCTCCAGCATGGCCCAGATATACCGGTGGGCCTGAGCGGCCTCCCCAACGCGGGCGTCCACGGCGGCGGCCACGGTGGGGGTGGCCGCCCCCACGATGTGAATGAACTGGTAGCGGAGCTGGGCTTGAGCAAAGAGGGCGTCAATGGCGGCGTTGAGGTCGGTCAGGCTATAGCCGGGGGCGGTGGTGGTGAACCGGTATTCGTCCCCGGCCTCGAACTGCCCCGAGCCGGGGGCAAAGGCGAGGGTGAGCCCGGTGCCAGGGAGGGCATAGGTGCCGCCGCTGGGGACGGCGATCTCAGGGCTGTAGGTGTCCCCCCCGTCCAGGGAGTAGACGAAGGCGGCGGTCCCCAGGCCCCCGGCCCGGGTGATGCGGACGACCACCTCGTAAGCGTCCAGGGGGTTTCCCGTGACGGTGAGGGTGCCCGTCCCGCTCCCCGTCTTGGTCACGGAGGAGACCGTGCCCGCCACACTGGCGTTCACCCGGATCGCGTAGATGGCCCCCGCCCCCTGGGCGAAGGCCACGCTGATGGCCTCCAGGAGGGGACCGGAGCCGAAGACCTCTTTGGCCCGCTTGGTGTCGGAGACGGCCACCACCTCGTTCACGGGCCCCTGGCTCGCCACGCCGATCTTGACGTGCACGCCCTCTCCCAGGGCCGGGAGAACGCCCAGATTGCCGTCTTGGACGTTGATGGTCACGCCGGGCAGGTTAGCCATTCCTGATCACCTCCCCTTGGGCCGCCTCCAGGGCAGCCTCGTACTCCTTGCGGGTCACCTCCTGCCCCAGGGCCCATCCCGCCTTCGTCTTGGCGGCGGCGAGGAGCCACCCTGGGGTGCCGAGCTCCCGCGCCCACTCCTCGTAGGGGCGCCGGGGCTCCTCCTGAACCTCTTGGGTCTCGTCCTTCCTAGGCATACTCAACCTCCGCACTGCACAGCTAACTGCTCCAGGATTACGTACTGCTCCCGCTCTTCCACCGGGGCCACCACCTCGAGGCCCAGCCGGTAGGCCACCCCCAGGGCGATGGCCCCGCCCTCCACCCACTCCCCCTCCCTCGGCTGGGCGAGGGTGCCGAGCCGCCGCCGCAACGCGGTGAGGACCTCCGCCAGCATCCCCTCCACGTCCGAGTAGGCGCTGGCCCAGAGGTAGAGGGAGAGGCGCACCCGCCGGGCGTAGAGGGGGCGGCCTGTGGGCGCGGGGAAGGTGTACTGGGTGGAGGCCTCCAGGGTCTCCCGCTCGGGCACCACCACCAGACGGGGCGGGTGGGCGTGCTCGTCCAGCCCGGCGAGCCCCACGTAGATGGGCACGGCGGGAAGCTCCTGGGCGAGGACCTGGATGAACTCCGCGATCACAGCTCGGCCTCCAACCACGCGGCGATGGCCTCGCGCATGCGCTCGGCGTACTCCCCGAGGTCCCGCCCCTCGGGGAAGAAGGGCCGGGGGGGAAGCTCCACCCGGCTAGCGGTGACCCACCGCCCCCTCCCGCCCTTCCGCACCCCACGCCCCCCGGCCAAGCGAAAGCGGAGGTAACGTGCCCGGCGGGGGCGGATCACCGCCCCGAACTGGTGGGCGGCGGCGTAGCGCACGTTGGTGCCGATGACGAAGCCCCTCTCGCTGACGTTCTGGACGCTGAAGGAGCGGCGCAGGCGGCCCGTGTCCGAGAGGGTCTGCCCGCCCTCCAGCTGAGCCCGGAGAGAAGGCCGCCAGGGACGGCCCCAGGGGTCCGTGGCGGTGCGGAAGCGGTCCATGAGGGCGCTCATGGCCCCCTCCGCCGCCGCGCGGGAGACCTCCCGCATGGCCCCGGGCCGGGTTAGCCGTTCAAAGCCACGCAGGAGCCGCTTCAGCTCGTCAAAATCCCCGCGCACACTCACGGCCACCTCCGCTCGCGGGTCACGGCCTGGACGGCGGTGGAGGAAACCTCGGGGGTAGCGTCCTCTACCCCGGGGTCCACCTTCCCTGCGGCCACCCCCTCCAGCCAGCGGATGGCGTCCTCATAGCGCATGCGCAGGTTCTCCTGCCCGGGCCGGGTGGGGTCGTACCCCCTCCGGCTCATGAGGTCGTAGGCGGCGATGAGGGCCACGGCCCTGGTGAGCCCGCGCCCCCAGGAAGCGAGGGGGAGGTCGTAGCGGGCCCGGAGGTAGGAGTCCGCCAGGGCGGAGGCAGCCTCGAGGGCCGCCTCCTGCTCCACGTCCGGGATGGAGGCCAGGGCCGCCTCGGGAAGCCCGAGGGCGCGCAGGTCAGCCCTGCTGGCGTAGGGCATCCCTGATCTCCGCCAAGAGCTTCGGCCCGATGCCCTTCACTCCCAGGAGGGCCTCGTCCGTGGCCTCCCGCACCGCCTCGAGGGTGGCGTATCCGTTGGCGAGGAGGAGGCTACGGGCGGGAAAGCCCTCGGGGAGGGGCGTACCTGCCGCAGGCCCCTCGGGGGTGGGGGCACCCTCCCGAGGGAGCTCGGGCGCTCCTGCTCCTTGCAGCCTCTCCCGCATGCGCCGAATAGCGAAGTACCCCATGGCTACCTGGTCACGAGCCGCACCACCACGGGGTCGGTGTCGCCGGGGAGTCGGGAGTAGCGGTGGGCCACGAAGTAGACGTTGACCGCGGCATAGAGCTCATCCTCGGCGATGTCCTTGTCCGTGTCTATGCTGGGCGTGCCGTTGTACCAGAGCGCGAGGGCGCCGCGGCGGACGAAGAGGGTGACGTAGGTGTTGGGGGTACCGCTGATGACCGGGGCCCGGCGGGAGACGATGATGGGCAGGCCCAGCACCCGTGGGCGGCCACCGTCCTGGGGGTCGAGGAACAGGGGCATGCCGTCGTTGCTCTTCGCCTTACGGAGGTCGTTCAAGACTTTGGGATGCATGACTACGGCGGCCACGGAGTCCTCGTTCTCACCGAAAGCGGCCAGGGCGTCCACGATGGCGTCGTAGGAGATGGTGCCGGAGGAGGCGTCCACCGTCTGGACTCCTCCGCCCGTGGTGGAAGCGGCCGCCTCCACCAGGCCCCTGTCAAAAGCGCGTTTGGCCGCCTCAATCAACTGCTCAGTGGCCTCGGCGTAGGGGTCAGCGTACATGGCCGCTAGTCGGGACCAGGTTGTTGCACTGAAAAGGCGCCCAGCCCGCTGTACCTCAGCCACCTCCGTGGTCATGGTCAACTTGACTGGGGTCAGGGGGACTCCCTCACCAACGATTTCCAACTCTCCCAGAACGTTGAAGTAGGGGATCCTGACTTTGTCTCCATACTTCACCCCACCGGGCAGGGTGGAGCTCTCCACCACCGCGTCCGTGCCCAGCAGGGCGATGCGGTCGGGCCAGGCTCCGGCCACCGCGTCGGCCAGCACCTCGGGGATGAACAGGTCGCTCCTCGTGGTCACAGGCATCTCGTTCCCTCCTCAGTAGCCCAGGGCCTTCCGCCGCAGGGCGCGGTAGGCCTCGGGGTCCTTCCTGTAGAGCTCCGCCCGCTCAGCGGGCGTCATCTTGTGCCAGTCCAGCCCACCAGGTTCCGGCTCTTCCAGACCGTTCGCCCGGACCACCCTGGGGGCCACCCGCAAAAACGCCTCCAGCGCCTCGGGAGTCTGGCTCTCCGCCCAGGAGAGCATGGCCGGGGTGAGCTTGCCCTCCCTCTTCCCCTCCTCAATGAGGCGGGCCAGCCGCTCCTTCCTCCGCTCCTCCTCCAGCGCGGCCAGCCGCTCCTGGACCCGGGGCAGCTCCTCGTGGGCCTGCTTCCAGGCCAGGAGAACCGCCTCGGCCTCGTCCTCCCGGCGCGTCCCCGTCAGGGCGAAGACCCTCTCGGGGAACGCCATGAGCCTGCGGAGAACCGCTTCGGCCTCGGCCTCGCCAGCGTCCTCCCTAAGCCCTAAAAGCCTCAGAACCTTCTCCATCCTCGTCCTCCTGGTCTCCTCCCGCTCCCAGGGGGCCTGCTCGCCCCACTGGTGGTAGTGGGCCGCGATGTGCCGCTTGACCGCCTCTAGCTCTCCCTCCGGGATGTCCACGCCACCACGCGCCCCCTGCAGCACGGCGGCGGCGGCGTAGACCCCCCTTTTGTGCACCACAAGCCGCCCGCCCACCACGTCGTGGTGGGGGAGCTTGTAGGAGCCGAAACTCTCTGGGTCCGTGGCGTCGTACCAGGCGAACGCTCTGCGGTACTTCGCCCAGTCTATGGTCGCCTTATCCCCGCTCCCGTCCCGGCTGGCCCAGCGCCGGACCCGGGCCACGGCGGCGTCCGCGTCCCACGAGGAGCCCTCGTGGACCGGACCCGCCTCAAACCCCACCGCCTTCGCCACCAGAGGCTCCATGCGCTTGGTGGCCGGGAGGTTGGTGAGGGCGAGGTTGATGAGCTCCACGATGCGCCCCTCCTCGTCCACGTAGAAAGCGGGGCTGAAGTAGCGGTACTCCCGGTTGCGCAAAAGCTCCATAGCCCTCGGGGTCCAGTCCACGTTCACCGCCCAGAGGCCGTCCTCCCGGACCTCGAGGTCAAACCACCCCGCGGCGGGGACGGGGCCGTTGGACACGGGCTCCAGGGCCTGGTGCTCGTAGTCAATGGAGAGCCGGTTGCCGTAGTCCCGCCAGGCCTGCATCACCCGGCGGGCCGCCTCCTGGTCAAAGAGAAAGACCCCCTTGGTCGTCTCCACGCGACCGAAGGGGAAGATGCGAAACTCGCGGGGCTCGCCCCCGGGGACGGGGATGGTCAGGGCATGCCGTGTCATGGTCCACGAAAACCCCCCGGGGCTTCCCGGGGGTAGAGTTATCCGAGCTTAGCTCTAGGATAGCACACCTTGCACTCCGCTACAAGGGGTGCTAGAATCAGGGCAAACCCACCGGGCTGGGCCTGGGTTCCCGATAGCCCGGTGCAGGACGGGCGCCCCTCCAGGGGGGCGTTCCCCGTTTCATTTGGCCACCCTTCGCGGTCATGCCTCCTCCCACGGCGTGGCCCCCCAGTCCCGGTAGATGCCTCCTTCCACCTCCACGGGCACCGCGCCCCCAAGCACCTCCTCCATCCCCCGGCGCATGAGGGCGGTGAGGGTTTCCAGGTACTCCTTGGCCCCTTCCTCGGGGGACTCCAGTACCAGCTCGTCATGCACCGCCAGGACGGGGAAGGCTCCCCAGAGTAGGCCCCGGTTCTCCCAGAGGAGGGCCAGGGCCATCTTGAGCCCGTCCGCCCCGGTCCCCTGTACCGGGGTGTTGAGCTTTTCGCGTGCGCTATCTCCCCGAAAGAGCGTGCGCGTTCCCCCTCAAAACGCGGGGGAACGCCCTCCAGGACGGCAAAAACCATCGCGCACGCTACGCGCACGGATGCGCACGCATGGGGGAGAAGCCCCGTCCTGGAGGGCACAAAGTGCGTGCGCGTTCTCCCCCCCGTCCAGGACGGCGTTCCCGGGAAAACGCGCACGCGCCTCACGCCCCCACCTCCTCACGCCGCTTCACCCGGGCCCGGGCGATGGGCTCAAGCCGGGGCGGGTTCCCCATCCACACGCCCAGGAGCTCCACCTCCTTCACCCCCGGCCAGGCCTCCTCCAGGAAGGCCAGCCGCTCCACCAGCCAGCCCTCGAGGCTCGGGGCGTTCTGCCCGGGCCAGGCGGCGTGGGCCTCCAGGTCTTCCTCCTCCGGCACGGCCAGGGCCCAGTAGAGCACCCGGCCATCGGCCACCACCCGGAGCTTGGGCGGGCGCATGGCGCGCACCTTGGCCGCGAGGTCCGGGGCCAGGGCGATGAGCTTCCGCCAGGGGCTCACAGCTCCACCTCCACCTCGTCCTCCTCTTCCCCCCCGGTCGTTTTGGAAAGGAGAGGGGCAACACCTCCCGCATCCCCCGCATCCCCCGCGAATGGCGTCCTGGAGCCGTTTAGTACGCGCGGGGGATGTGCGGGGGTTGCGGGGGTTTGCGGGGGATGTGCGGGGGTTTGCGGGGGATGGGCTTCCCACCTCCCGCGCTCGGGAGTAGTGTCCTGGAGGGCGTTTGCGGGTGTTGCGGGGGTTGCGGGGGATGACTCCCCACTCCTTTCTAAAACCCAGAGGAGGCGCTTCACCCTGGCGTCCCGCACCCCCTCCACCTTGACCCCCACCCCCCGGAGGGCGGTCTGCACCCGGGGCAGGTGCTTCCCCAGCCCGGCGGGGGTACGGGGCCACCCCTCGGGCTTCACCCGGGCCTCCTTGAGGCCCATGGCCTCCTCCAGGGCGGCGAGGAGTTCGCTTGCGGTGTAGACGGCCCGGTGCCCCTCGGGCCAGTCGGCGGTGAGGAGGAGGATGGCCTGGGCCACGGGGTCGTTGTCCAGCAGGTCCTGGTTGAGCCCGGCCTGCACCACGTAGAAGGCCTGCACCACCTCCCCGGCCTCGAGGCCCAGGGCGGGGGCGGCGGCCTCCGCCCAGATGGCCCAGTCCGCCAGGCGGGGCAGGGAGGGCATGGCGGCCCGCACCTCCTCCCACCGCCTCAGGGCCAGGGCCACGGCGTCCAAGAGGGCCCCCAGGACCTTGGGGTGGGCCTGCTCAAAGGCCGCCCAAAGCTCCCGCTCAGGCCTCCGGGCCCCGTCCTCCAAGCGCTCCAGGTTGACCATCATCACCCGGTCGGCCAGGTCGTCCCGGAGGAGGCCGAAGCCTATCCCGGTGAGGATGACGGGCCTTTGCGCCTCCAGCACGTGCTCCTCGGAGTCCGTGTAAAGCTCCCGCTTGCCCAGCCCGCCCCCGGTGGAGAGGCGGCAGAGGGCATCGGAAAGCCAGGAGGGGACCTTGCTCAGGTTGTCGTAGGCCAGGACCCAGGACGCCTTGGCCGCCACCATCAGGGCCTCCACGTCCTTGGGCTCAGCCCGCAAGGGGGCCTCCTGGGGGTCCACCAGGGCCTTGAGGAGCCGGGCGGCGGTGCTCTTCCCCGCCCCCTTGGCCCCGGCCAGGACCAGGATGGGGTAGGGGCCTCTCGGGGAAAGCGCCCCCACCAGCCACCCCAGGACCAGGGCCGCGTCCCGGCGCTCCTGGAGGGGGAGGAGGTCAAGGAGGGGGGCGAGGCTACCCCCTCGCTCGGGTAGGGGCAGGGGCTTCTGGTGCCGCCCCCGGCGGAAGCGCACCGGGGCCTCGTGGGCGGGGATGACGCGCCACCCCTCGGGCCCCACCTCCACCACCAGCCAGTCCGGGCGGGCCAGGTCCAGGTACACCTTGCCCCCCCACCCGGCCAGGCGCGTGTGCACCTCGTGCTCCTCCCCCTCGTAGAGGGCCTTGGCCTCCAGGACGGCCAGGGCGTCCTGCATGGCCTGGGCGTAGAGGGGCCTCCCCTCCTTGGCGTAGTAGAGGCCCGCGAGCCAGGCGCGAAACTCCCGCCCCCGCACGGGATGGTGCTCCACGTGGCCGTCCCGTGGGAGGGTGGCCCAGGCCTCCTTGCTCGGGGTGTGCCAGAGGGCCACCACCTCCCCCAGGCCCAGGTCCACGGCGGTCTTGGCGGCGGTGGCCTCCTCCTTCTTGGCCGGGCCCAGGTAGTCCCGCCAGGCCTGGCGCACGGCCTCCAGGGTGCCCCCCACCTTCCGGGCCACCTCCTTCAGGACCGCCTCCACCTCCACGGGGTCCAGCCCCTCCTCCACCAGGGCCTCAAAGAGGGCCTTCCGCACCCGGCCCCAGTTCTCCGGGGTGAGGGCGTCCACGATGGCGCGGATGGCCTCACTCATGGGCCACCCCCTTCACCCGGGCCCGGCGGTTCATGGCCCAGCGCACGCGGGGAGGAAGAGGAGGGGAGGCCTCCAAAGGGAGAGGCTTGGCCTCCCCCACCTCCCGGGCCCAGCGCAACACCTCCCGGGCCTCCCTCTCCGGCAAGCCCGAGGCCAGGGCGGCCTCCAGAAGGGCGGCTTCCGCCTCCTCGGGGCGGAGGCCGTGGCCCACCAGGCCGAAGGCGGCCAGCCCGTAGGCCAGCAAGGTGTTGTGCCGCGTCCCCTCAGGTGCCCGGGCCACCCGGGCGGCGTAGGACTCCAGGAGGCCCCTTAGCCGCTTAGGGCTAGCCCCTTCCACCGGGGTCCAAACCTCCCTCGGAGGAGGCGGCGGGGGGAGGAGCCGGGCCAGGAGGGGGGCAGGCACCGGGGGAAGCTCCTCCGGCCTCCTCAAGGGCACCTCCCAGACGTAGGCTCCCGTGGGGAGGGTCGTGGGAGGGGCCACCAGGTAGCTCCTCCCGAGTCCCCGAAGGTCCACCCCGGGGGTGGCCCTCACGCTGGCGGAAAGCCGCCCCACCGCCTCCGGGGGAAGGCACAGGTAGACGTGCACCCCCCCGCGTGGGGTCCTGGCCCGGGGGGCCTCCAGGAGGGTGGGGTGCTCCTCCTTCAGGCGCTCCCAGGCCTCGGGGTCGTCAAAGTCCAGCACCAGCACCTCGAGGCCCCAGAGGATGCCCGCCCCGGCCTGGGGGCAGGACCGCCACCAGGCCTCGAGGGTGGCCGGGTCCCGGGAGGCCTCCTTGAGGCCGTGGGGCACCAGCCGGGGGTGGGGCCTCTTCTCCCCGGGGGCCAAAGGTAAAACGCTGTAGCCTTGGGCGGCGTAGTCCTTGGCGGCGCGGTAAGATGGGCTCAGACGCACCATCCACGCCACCCCCTACCGCCCCCGGGCCTCCACCCCGGGGGTCTTCTCCAACTCCTCCATGCGGCCTTCAGCGATAGCCTCCGCCACGCGAAGCGGCACCAGGAGCCTCCGCCCCAGCCGCACCCCGTACCGGCGGGCAATCGCATAGGCCAAATCCCGCCCCACCTTGTCAGGTCCCAGGGCCTCCCTAAGTTCCGCCACCGTGAGCAGTCTTGCCCTTCCAGGAGCGTTCATGCCCCCAGGGTGGCGGAAAGGTTGTTCACCTAAAAACGGGGTGGCTCAGGTGAACATAAGTGCCGGATGGCACAAGCTCAGTCCGGCACCAGCCCCAGCGTCCTATCCAGGTTTGCAATGGCCTTGGCAATCGCGCTCGGGGCGGCTTCCTCAAGAAGGACGCGCCCCTCCCTGTCCACCAGTCCTTCCAGCCGCGCCCTCTCGGTCATGGCGCGAAGGCTCCACCCCTTCACCCGGTGGGCTACCCACCACCGGGCATGCTTTTGCAGTTCGCGGTGGGGGAGGGCCCATTCCTCATAGAGGGCCCGGCACTCCCTCAGCCAGGACTCAAAGGCTTGGCGAAGGCCCTTCTCTATCTCGGGCCAGGAGGATTTCTCAGCCCCGTATACCGGGGGCGAAAACTCCGGTGGGCGGAAGGGGGGTAGCGATGGAAAGTCCACTACTGGGCTGGCGTACCACATTGGTTTGCCCGCAAAGGCGGGGGCCTCGGTCCAAAACGGGAAGTTTTGCAGGGCCCAACTCAGAGGCTCAGGGTGTGGCAAGTTCCACTTACGGCCCCAAGCGAGAAGCGCTTCCCGTAAGTCCCTGAGTTTCGCTAAGAAGTCTTCTTCATAGCCGGGTATGCCCTCCAGAGTTTCTATGGCCTCCTCCAGGGATTCCCAGTCGTGGATGTACCAGCCGGGGCGGCCCATGTGAGGGGCGGCTTCGCGGTATAAGGGCACCAGCCTGGCCAGGTCCTCCAAGGCTTCCGGCGCTATTTGCTCCACGGCGCGGAGAACATATCTCCAGGCGTTCCACCTACGCCAAGCCTCGGAATGGTCCATGCCTCCATGATACGCCCTTGTGCGGGGTTTTACGGGTACAGAGGGGCATAGGGTGGCCGTGGAGCCCCCGGAGAGGGGCCACCTCGAGGCCGCCCGGCCTCCTCAATGTTTCCTAGAACACTTCTACGCCCAGCCGGTTTATCAGCCGGTCTATCCACCCGGAAATGACCGGCTATTGGAGTAAGTTCCAGGAAGAAACAACGGAAAAAACCGCGTCTGAAAGGGGAAAAACGGAAGATTGCGGGGGTTCTGGGCTCGCCTCACACGCGAGAGGTCGTAGGTTCAAGTCCTACGCCGCCCACCAGCTCAAGAGCACCAAGCTACCCCCCTCGCTCTCGAGGGGGGTTCGGCGCTTTGCCCGGTCTATCCTGCCAGAGCTAAGCCACCTCTGACCGATCCCCACGTGTGTGGAACTCCGCTCCCTCCCCATCACCCCAACGGGAGGCGACAACGATAAGGGGTAAACAAGAGATAGGAAAAGCCAAAACCCCCGGTTCAAAAACCGGGGGTTTTTAGC
>FWWL01002217.1_pt1 | contig 36757 bp, 41 predicted proteins | sample 2228331 | NCBI WGS metagenome assembly FWWL01 (sample SAMEA103939775, study PRJEB20133) | metagenome
ACCTCCGCTCATTTCACGAAGTCTCATATCATAGTGGAGTTCGATATCCGTTTTATGTTTAATAATCTCTGCTGTTTTTTTGGCCCGAAGCAAATCACTCGTATAAATAACGTTCCAATCTTCTTTGCTAATTCGTTCTGCAAGAGCATCGGCTTGTTGCATTCCCTCTTCATCTAAAGGAATATCTGAATTTCCTTGCGCTCTGCCTTCTTTATTCCAAATCGTACTTCCATGTCTAATTAATCCTATTAAAGTCATTCTTGTCTCCTTAGATTGATATAATTGATAGTATTCGTTCAGAGTTTTTTTTCAAATAGTGTAATCGTCACACCTACAGGTAGTGCCTTTTCTTCTACTTCAATGAAGCCGTATCGTTTATATAAGTTCTTTGCTGGAATGTTTTTGGCTCCAGTCGAAACGATAACCCTCTCAACGTTTTTATCATTATGTTGAATATAATCTAACAGTGAACTCGCAATCCCTTTTTTTAAATGCGAAGGGTGTACAATCATACGATGTATATCGAGTACCTTCTGTTCTTCAATCTTATAGGAAACGGCTCCAACTAGTTCCTCTTCGACGAAGTAACCATAAAACTTTTCACCACAATGTTGTAATGTCTCTACTGTGTCCTTCAATGCGGGAATATCGTAGAAATCGATTAATCCCGCTTCAATTCGGTAAGAGGGTAGTTGAATGTCAAGAATTCTTTTAGCCACTACTTTATTCGTTATATTTAGTTTCTTAATCACTTTATCAGTCCTTTAATTTCGAATCTATAATCATCATTGAGTTTAATTTGTCTTAAAATAAGTCGCTCTGTTTCTAATTGTGAAAATCGTTCAGTCATCTTTATAGTCCCTTCGAGTTATTTTCCTTAGAAGTATTGGTTTTCGTCATACTTACATAGTAGACGATCATGAATTGAATAATGAGAAGAATAATTGCCCCAAGGACCCACCAATAAGGAAAGTCAGAGACGACAGAAGCAACGATTAAACCAGAACCGAAACCGATCATAAAGATACATATGATAAATAATTTCGATCCATTATAGATAAATATTTGATCTCTTCGTTTCCATAATCCAGTCATAAGGACAGTCCATCCAGTTAACAGAACGACAATTCCAATAAAATCAATAATAGATGGACCATGGGCTTCGCTAAACGAATACAATCTTGGTCCCGTATCTGGTAAAGAAATGACGAAAGAGCCAACTATCATACAGATGATAAAAACCAAAACGGATCGAATCATCGTTACCACTCTCCTCTTCCAATGTATTCCAAGGTAATACTTCTAAACTACTATAGAACCACTATATTTGTAAATATAAACCAAAAATAACCCACCAATTCGTTCCATCATACGAACTGGTGGGCTACATTTATTCTCTATATTTAAACTATCTTCTTATACTCTTGCCAACATACGATCAAGTGCTTTTATCGCATCTTGTGCGATGTGATCATCGACAATAATTTGGTTTCTATCAATCTCCTGTTCTATGCTTTCTAAAGACCATAATAAATGCGGAAGATCGATACGATTCATCGTTAAGCAAGGACACATATTTGGATTTAACGAAATAATGGTTTTATCAGTAAAGGTTGCAGCTAGTCGTTTAACGAGATTCATTTCTGTTCCGACTGCCCAACGGCTGCCAGCAGTAGCCTTATTCAACATTTGAATAATATAGTTCGTTGAGCCAGCGTAATCAGACAGTTGTACCACTTCGTAGCTACACTCCGGGTGAACGATAATGTTCATTTCTGGATCCTCTTTACGTAGCGCATCAATATTATCAACGGTGAATTTCTCATGCACGGAGCAATGCCCTTTCCAAAGAATTACCTTCACTTTCTCGAAGTCCCCGTCGAATTCAAATTGCTCTTTAATCGGATCCCATACCGCCATCTGATCGAGTGGGATTCCTAAATCAAAAGCTGTATTGCGACCAAGATGTTGATCCGGAAGAAATAAAATTCTTTTCTTTTGAGTAAACGCCCACTTGAGCATTTTCGCCGCATTGGATGATGTTACTGTTGCTCCACCATATTTTCCACAGAAGGCCTTAATCGCAGCTGTAGAGTTCACGTATGTCAAGGGAAGCACCGTATCTCCAAATGTTAGTTGCATAACTTTCCATGCTCGTTCTGTTTGATCTATGTTCGCCATATCCGCCATTGAACAACCGGCACGTAAATCTGGCAAGAATACTTTTTGTGATTTGGTAGTTAATATATCAGCCGTTTCTGCCATGAAATGGACTCCACAAAATACGATAAATTCAGCAAGGTTATTTTTCGCCGATAATTGGGCCAATTGTAAAGAGTCTCCTGTATCATCTGCGAACTGGATAACTTCATCCTTCTGGTAATGATGTCCCGGAATATAGAGTCGTTGCCCGAAATGCCTTTTAATCTCCCACACTCTCTGTTCCATTTCTTCCTTCGTCATGTTCAGATAGCGATCAGGTAAGACGTGTGCTTGCTCTTTAAATAAATCCAATAACATGTTTCTTTCCTCCTTCCAAATTAAAGCTTATGTCAAATGCTTTCGCAGAATGAGTAATCATTCCGAGTGAAATGTAATCCGCACCTGTATTTCCGTAAAGATGAATGTTTGTAAGATCAATTCCACCTGAAACCTCAGTGGTAATCGAAGTTGGAACAATTGAAGCGAATTCGCGTACTTCCTCTGGTGTTCGATTATCAAACATGATCACATCTGCACCAGCTTCGATCGCTTCAAGTAATTGTTGATGAGACTCTATTTCGACTTCTATTTTAACCATGTGACCTAACTTGCTTTTAGCTGTCTTCACAGCTTGACTGATGCTCCCAGCAGCGACGATATGATTATCTTTGATCATTACCCCATCATAAAGGCCGAGTCGATGATTAAAACCTCCACCGCAACGAACGGCATACTTTTCAATCATGCGTAAGCCCGGAGTCGTTTTCCTCGTATCACACACTCGTGTATGTTCATCATTTAAAGCGGTGACTGCCTTACGCGTTATCGTTGCGATTCCACTCATTCTTTGAAGTAGATTTAAAATCACTCTTTCTGCACTTAATAAGACAACTGTCGGTCCCTCTACCTCTGCAATGATAGTACCCTTACTTACTTCTTCTCCATCACGTACTCGAAGGGCAACCGAAATATGCGGACTAAAGAGATGGTAACTTTCCTTAATGACATCCAAACCAGCAATGACTCCATCCTCTTTAGCGATAAATTGCCCACGGCTTCTTTCTTTCGGATCAAATATCGTTTCTCCGGTAATATCGCCTTCACCTAAATCCTCAATAAGAAATTGCTGCAACGATTGGCGTAGTTTGATGATGTTCATTAGACTCTCTCCTTCTTATCGTTCTTTTCTTTTTCCACTTGTTATCATTATTAGGGAAATCGCTACGGTAATGTCCGCCTCTACTTTCCTGCCGCATCAATGCAGAAGTTGTAATTAACCAACCTACCGTCAACATATTTATTTTTTTCACTTGTTCCAATGAATCTAGTAAAACCATATTTCCAATGCTATCGATAAAAGGCAAGAACTGCTCCAACCACTTTCTCGCCAATTGCAATCCTTGTTCCTCACGTATAATTCCAACGTAATTAGTCATCATTCGTTGAATCTCTTCAACAGTTGGCAAGTTAATTGTAAGGTTATTCGAAACAATAGGATCATTAAATGTGATCGGCACATTCGCGTGTTTACTCACAATTGTCTTCGCTACCTCATTCGCAAATACAATTGCCTCCAGCAACGAATTACTAGCTAGACGGTTTGCGCCGTGTACACCGGTATGAGCAACTTCTCCAATGGCATAAAGACCTTCCATCGTTGTTTGACCACTCATATCGGTCTTGACACCACCCATCATGAAGTGAGCGCCGGGCTCAACAGGAATATACCCTCGCTCGAGTTCAACTCCATTGTCTTTACATAACGTTGAAATTGTCGGGAAGCGGTTACTGAAATCCTTTACTCCCGCTATATCGAGGTATACCTGTTCATTCCTTAGAAGGGCATAGTGAATTTCCCGGGCAACTACATCTCGAGGTGCCAAGTCTTTCTGTTTATGGACACCTTCCATTAAAAGTCTTCCAGATCCGGTCACGAGCTTAGCCCCTTCTCCACGAACGGCTTCTGAAATAAGTCCACAACCTTTACCATGGACAGACAACATCGTTGGATGAAATTGTACAAATTCCATATCTTCTAATTGAGCTCCGGCTCGGTAAGCCATAGCCATACCATCCCCAGTAATCGTAGAATCGTTTGAAGTTACTGAAAATAATCCACCAACACCACCTGTTGCTAGAATGGTGTGTGGGGCGAGAAAATAACTAATATTACCTTGCTCGTTTTTCGTCCAAACACCGACGCAACGATCATCTTGCATCAATAAATCGATCGCCATCTCACCTTCACATATAGTCGTGTGATTTTTCACTCGATTAATTAGACATTGTGCAAGCGCCTTACCCGTTGCATCCCCGCCAGCATGTAAAATTCTTCGTTTACCGTGCGCCCCTTCCTGAGCAAGATCGAATTCACCTCGTTCATTCCGGTCAAACGAAACTCCTAGTTGTAACAATTGCTCAATCATGCGAGGTCCGTTCTTTACTAGAAGCTCTACAGCCTCTTCAACATTATGATAATCACCAGCCACTACCGTATCTAAAAAATGATCAGTCCAGTCATCCTCTTCCCCGATCGCAGCAGCGATACCGCCCTGAGCAAGCATGGAGTTGCTATTTACTATTCCTGACTTTGTGATAATAATCACATTCTTGGACAAAGAAAGAATCTCAGCCGCCATTAACCCCGCAAGACCACTCCCGATGATAATGACATCGGCATGTCTAGTATTCATTCATATCGTCTCCTCTACAAACATACGTAAGAGAATATGTTACTATATACCTACACCATATTATATGTGACAATTTAGATGTCTTGACATATATATTTACATAGATTTAAAATGATGGCAACTATTTTTGAAAGGAGTGATTAAATGATTTACCTGGACTATGCAGCAACGACCCCCATCTCAGAACAATCATTACAGATGTACTGTGAAATATCTAAGCATTATTACGGTAATCCAAGTTCTTTACACGACATCGGAAGCTCAGCAAATCAAATATTGGAAGCGTCTAGAATGGAGTTAGCGAAGTGTTTCAATGGAGATGGTCGGGGAGTGTATTTTACCGGTGGAGGGTCAGATGCCAATGCTCTCGCAATAAGGTCACTCGTGAAAGCTCATGATCACAAAGGAAAACATTTAATTACTTCATCGATTGAGCATTCCTCTGTTATAAATACATTTAAAGAACTTGAAAGTGTTGGGTATGCTGTATCGTATTTACCCGTAGATGAATACGGAAAAATTTCAATCGATCATCTTGCGAATGCAATTACACCTGAAACCATTCTTGTCTCGATCGCTCACGTAAATGGAGAAATTGGAACGATCCAACCGATCGAAGAGATAGGTTCCATCCTTCATGAGAAGGGAATTATATTTCACAGTGATTGTGTTCAAAGCTTTGGTAAAATACTATTAGACGTAAAAAAGGCACATATCGATAGCATTTCAATTTCCAGTCACAAAATCTACGGTCCAAAAGGTGTCGGTGCATGCTATATCGCTCCTCACGTTCGTTGGCTCAGTACGATACCGAATACGACTCATGAACAAGGTTTCCGACCTGGTACGGTCAATGTTCCAGGTATAGCGGCACTCGTGACAGCAGCTCACGAAATGAAAACGATGAAGGAAGAAGAAACGGTTCGTATTGAGGAACTTAGGAAGTTATTTATCTCTCAATTAAAAGCATTTAACGGGCGAGTCGTTGTAGAGGGACACCCTCTTGAACGCCTTCCGCATATAGTAGGACTTCGAATTAAAGGAATGGAAGGACAATATACGATGCTTGAATGCAATCGTGGAGGCATTGCCATATCGACAGGTTCTGCTTGCCAGGTCGGAATGCAGAAACCTTCTAAAACGATACTAGCAATTGGAAAAACAGAGCAAGAGGCTATGGAATTTATACGGATATCGATGGGACGCTTTACAACGGATACCGATATCAAGAAAACGATACAGACTTTCATGAAAATATTTCATGATTATTTTAAGGAGAATGAGGTGAAAAAATGAAGAACAATCAGCAAAAAGTACTTGGCGAAAAACGCCGCGACCTTATCTTACAATGGCTAAAGGAAAGTAAGGAACCGATTACGGCAAGTGTACTTGCCGATAAAACAAACGTTAGCCGTCAAGTAATTGTACAAGATATTTCACTTCTAAAAGCAAGAGAAGAGCCTATCATGGCTACTTCACAAGGTTATATATATATCGATCAATCAAACGAAGACCGAGGGTTTCGCAGAATTATCGTTTGCTGCCATCAACCGGAGGACACATTAGAAGAATTGAATATTATCGTCGATCATGGTGTTATGGTAAAAGACGTAACCGTTGAGCATCCCGTCTATGGAGAAATAACGGCACCATTGGTACTTGGTAGTCGACGGGATGTCCAATTGTTCTTGGAGAAGGTTCGATCAACAAATGCAGCTCTGCTTTCTGAATTAACGGACGGTATCCATTTACACACGATTGAAGCTGAAACCACCGATCAACTAGATGAGGTATGTTCAGCGTTAGATCGAGCGGGATATTTATTGACTAAGTAAAAATATTTATGATGTTACTCCTTCAAGATATACAGTACGGGTCGTTTCTTCCCATTTCACCCGTAAATCTAGAATTTCCGCTATTTCACGTGACCAGGCATAGCCGGTTTGATTTATAATCGTTGTTGTTTCAAGTACTCGACCTTTAATTATCGCCTTCTTTAGAGAAACGGACCATTCGAATGGAACTCCAGTTGTTTCAGTAAAAGATCGTATCGGCACATACGACTTACCATCAATGATCAGTCCAAGCTTAGGCAAAAGTGTTTGATTTACCTCTACCTTACAAGTAGATATCTCACTTTCTTGGGTTGGTGGAGTATATTTTACATCATAATATTCACAAATTCCTTTTGCAATCTCTTCTGCGCACTCAGCCCGGTAAGCTTCACTTCTTAACAATTCTGCTTCTTTTCTATTGTCCATAAATCCACATTCAACGAGAACAGCCGGCATGATTGTTTTCTTAAGCACAAAAAAATTAGCCGTTTTTACACCACGATCGATTAGCTGTGTTCCTTGTAATAATCGTCTATGAATGATTCGTGCTGCTTTCTCTGCCTGTCCGCCAAATCTATAAACAAACGTTTCAATCCCCTGCCCACCACTTTCCCAATTACCAGTCAAGGCATTTGCGTGGACACTAATATAGAGGTCTGCTTTAAGACCATTAGCGAGTTCTGTTCGCTCATTCAATGGAGTATCGGCATTTGTTGGAGCAACTAGTAAGGTATCAAATTTACAACGTTTTAAGTGAATATTTAAGAGCTCCACAACCCGTCGATTAAACTCATTTTCGTACATGATTGTACCGTCTTCAAATCTTGGTGTTCGTTTTCCAGGTGTCGGTTCAAAGTTCCCTTCTATGTCTGTTAATCCATGACCATCATCGAGGGCAATCAATTTAGTCATCTTCATTCCTCCTCTCTTTAGTACATGCATATACCTTTTAAAAAGTTTGTACGCTAGTCTATCTAAAATGCCTATATTCATTTCCATTTGCCTATATAAATACGTCATTCCCTAAAGAAAAGGTGCATACACATTCATATTACAGTACGAGTAATCAGTGCTGTAAAACTAAACTCTCATATAGCGCTTTATATTTCTTCGCTGAGGCCATCCAGCTATAATCAGTATTCATTGCATTTGTTACTATTTCCTGCCAGACGATTGGATTTTGCTCATAAAGTTTTATGGCTCTAGTAATGGTATCAAGCATTTCATGAGCATTGTAATTCTTAAAACTAAAACCGGTACCCTCATTGGTCAAGTCGTTATAAGGCTGGACAGTATCCTTTAATCCCCCTGTTTCTCTTACAATGGGCAGACTGCCGTATTTCATAGCAAGTAATTGACTTATCCCACAAGGCTCATACCGTGAAGGCATGAGGAATACGTCGGATGCAGCATACAATTGACGTGCGAAGCTTTCGTCAAAATGGTTATTAAAGAATATCCTATTAGGATAATCGATAGCCGCTTGAAGAAAAGCAGTCTCGTATCTTGCATCCCCTGTTCCAAGAATAACAAACTGCAGGTTTAAACGTAATAATTCCGGTAGTACGTGAAGGATTAAATCCATTCCCTTCTGTTCCACAAGACGAGAAATACAGGCTACCAGAGGTGTTCCCTCTCCTTCTTCGAATCCAAGCATTGATTGAAGAAGTCTTTTATTCTCCTTTTTCTCGTTATAAGCAGGAACATACAATTGGTTATCAATGCCGTTTACGATGCCATATAATACGGGATTATACTTTCGAAGTAATCCATCTAATCCTTCACCGTAATATGGCTGTTGAATTTCTCTTGCGTATGTCGGACTTACTGTTGTGAGAAGATCGAAGTAGACTAATCCCGCTTTCATAAAACTAACATTTCCGTAGTACTCTAGCCCATCCATATGAAAATATTGGTCGCTTACGTTTAACAAATCATGAAGAACACTTTTCGGGAAAACACCTTGATACTTTAAATTGTGAATCGTGAATACCGTTTTTATTTGTTCATATGCTGGGTGGTTACGGAAATGGACCTTCATCAATATACTGATCATCCCCGTCTGCCAATCATGGCAATGGAGAAGATCGGGCATCTCGTTAAGATAAGGTAACGCTTCTAATACTGCACGGCTGAAAAAGGCAAACCGCTCTCCGTCATCGTAATACCCATAGCAGTGCTCACGATTAAAGTAATATTCGTTATCGATAAAATAGACATCGGTTCCTTCCCATTCTAACTTTTCAATTCCACAGTACTGATTACGCCAGCCTACAGGCACAGTCAGTGTCTTAATCCCCTTCATTTTCTTTTTGAAAGACGTAGGTATTTGCGCGTATTTTGGCAGAATGACCTGTACGTTGATCCCTTGTAGTTGTAACGCTTTCGGTAGTGAACCTATGACATCTGCAAGTCCTCCTGTTTTACTGAATGGAAATCCCTCTGATGCTACGAAAAGTATATTCATCGGTTATCCACCCCTTATAAAACGGTTGATTTTGAAACAACGATTGGACCGATCTCTCCAATGACAATACAATCTTTGGAGATTTTTACATCTTTATCGAAAATAGCATTTTCTACTATTGCGCCTTCTCCGATTTCACCTTTTTGCATAATGATACTATTTCGAACCGTTGCCCCTTTGCGAACGATGACATCACGGAATAAAATACTGTTTTCAACAGTACCTTCGATTACACAACCGTTAGCCACTAACGATTGGGTAACGTTTGAAGCTTCTAAGTATTTGGCTGGCGGACCGTGTTTTACCTTCGTGTAAATATATCTTTTATTAAAGAACAATTGTTGCGCAATCATGGGATCTAATAAATCCATATTGTGATTGAAGTAACTCTGAATCGAGTGGATAAAAGGCATGTAACCTTCAAACCGAAAGCTTTGTACATTCAACTTTTCCAAATGATCTTTGATCGAATCATTTAGAGAATCGTAACGATCATTATCACCGCCGCTCGAAATAAGCTCTACTAGAAGGGACTTCTTAATGACATACGTATCAAGAAATACATTGTCACCGTGAACTGGGAATGTCTCAAGAACAATTCCTTCGACTCTTCCATTCGAGTTCATTTCTATCGTATGATAAATGGGTTCATCAATTGTATCTCCATCATAGCCCTTGTAAATCATCGTAATATCGGCACTGGTCCGGATATGATGAGCAAACACTTCGTTGTAATCAATATTCCAAACCAAGTTACCGGTTGTAACGATGACATAATCAGCAGTACTTCGTTTAAAGTAGGCGAGATTCTCGTTAAAATGTTGAATATCTCCCTTATACTCCCCTGCCGTATCTGTTGGTGGTAGAATAAAGAGGCCATCTCTCTGTCGATCTAAATCCCACTCTTTTCCCGAACCTAAATGGTCTAAAAGAGCACGATACTTTCTCCTCGTAAAAACAGCTACATTAAAAATGCCTGCGTTTACCATATTGGATAAGGCAAAATCTATTAGACGATATCTTCCGCCAAATGGTACAGATGATAAGCAGCGATGATTCGTTACTTCCTTTAAAAATTCTTTTTCATATCCAAGATTGATGACGCCCATAACCTGTTTCATAAGCGATTTCCTCCTTACAGGTTCGATAACTATGCAATATCTGGTTTCAGCTCATAATCACCAAACAGCGTAATATCCTTGGTCGGGTCGGGTGATCCGATAACGGAACCATCCTCGATAACCATATCACTCAACACAATCGCTCTATCAATCGTTACGTCAGCTCCGATTTTCACATTGGGCATAATAATCGAATCTTTTATCGTTGAACCAACACCAACATGGACACCGTAAAACAGAACAGATCGTTGAACCGTCCCATAAACGGTGCTGCCTTCATTGACGATAGACTTTTGTACTTTGGCTTGAGGGGCTAAATATTGTGGTGGCTGGTTTGGACTAACCGAATAGATTCTCCATGCCGGGTCATTTAAATTCAATTCTGGGTTGTCATCAAGCAAATCCATACTCGCTTCCCACAAGCTTTTGATCGTACCAACATCTTTCCAATATCCATCGAACGTATAAGCAAACAGTCTTCTATTATTGTTCAGCATCGCAGGAATGATATCTTTACCGAAGTCCTTTGAGGACTTAGTATTGTTTTCATCGTCTATCAAATACGTTCTTAATAACTTCCAATTAAAAATGTAGACACCCATTGATGCGAGATTCGTCTTCGGATGCCGAGGTTTTTCTTCAAAATCATAAATACGCTTATCTTCATCCGTATTCATAATTCCGAAGCGGCTTGCATCATCCCAAGGAACTTGAAAAACGGCTATCGTCGCCTCTGCTTCTTTTTCAATATGATAGTGAAGCATCTGTCCGTAATCCATTTTATAAATGTGGTCACCAGAAATGACAAGCACGTACTCCGGTGAATACTGATCAATGTAATTGATATTTTGATAGATGGCATTGGCTGTCCCTTTATACCATTCTCCACCTTTTTGACCTTGGTAAGGGGGGAGAATCGAAACTCCACCATTTTTCCGATCGAGATCAAAGGCACTTCCTATGCCTATATAAGAATTTAAAATATATGGTTGATACTGAGTTAATACGCCAACAGTATCAATCCCTGAGTTGCTACAATTACTTAAAGTAAAGTCAATGATACGATATTTCCCGCCAAAATGAACAGCCGGTTTCGCTAATTCGCGTGTCAACAGTTCTAACCTTGTCCCTTGCCCACCTGCTAATAGCATCGCGATGCATTCTTTCTTGGGCATCATGAGATCTCCTTTCTACATCAACTCTAAAAGACCGATTGTCTATTATAGTTATGATGGATGAGAGGACATAATGACTAGAACTTAGCACTGAGATATTCGCCACGATTTAATTACAAATCGAATTATTAGTACACTTATTGGTTAATATAACCATAACCTTTAAACATTCCGCAAAGAAAAGCATTGTTAAATAGTAATAAGTGAGTGAGGGGTTTCAAATGAACTCTATTTTAGAAAGAATGGATCTTTCAGCAAAGGGGATTTGGTTTCCAATTGTTGTAGGTTTGATTTCATTAGGATTTATGCTATTCATGCCAAAACGAATAAGTTGGCGAGAAATTTATTTTACTTATGGTACAGTTGGGTATGTTACATTCATAATTGATATGCCCATTATGGCGAGGTACTTTAATCTATTCGATGTGGGTGGCCCAAATGTTCCAGGGGTAGGTGATGTATTGACTTATGACAGGATAGAAAATGGGAAATTACCATTTTATTTGTCGTTCTTTCCTTTCTGTTTGAATGGCTACTCGTCCAAGTTGGTTACATGAAGCTATATGGTTGGAATACGTGGTGGTCCATCCCTGTATACTTTTTCATATTTGGATTCTGGTTGCCATGGCATGTTAAGCTAATCCGAAAATAATCAATGCGAAAGATTAGAATAAAGACAAGAAACCGGGGAAAATTACCCCGGTCCTTTTGTGTTTAGCGTATCTCTGAAATTTTGTACTCGTTACCCTTGTTCGGGAGAAGCTTTCCTCTATATTAATGTCTAATATAAAAACAATTTCCAATACATCCAACTAATAAAGGCTGATAACAACGAGACAAGACCAAATATAGTGACAATTTTATTTTCAGACCAACCGTATTTAATCGAAAAATGATAATGTATTGGAGACAGCCGAAACAATCTTTTTCTCGTTCGCTTGTAGTAAATCACTTGCAGAATTACAGAAAACTGCTCCGCGAAATAGACACTGAATAAGACAGGGACGATAACTTCTACTTTTTCTATTACAGCCATAATTGCAAGGGTTGCACCGATGGCCAGTGACCCGGTATCCCCCATAATCACTTTTGCAGGAAAACGGTTATACATAAGAAACCCAACTAAACAGGCAATCATAATGATAGAAAAGGTTTGGATACTTGTATTCTCTGAGATCATGAAGAAAAATAAATATGTAGGAATTGCCACAACCGAAAGCAACCCATCAAGTCCATCTGTGAAATTAATCGCATTTGCTGAACCAACGATAAAAAGGATAATGATGATTAAAAAAAGAAATAAAGGCAGATGCAACGAATAACCGCTATATATTGGAACGGTAGTATCTAAATAAAAATAAGTAAAAAGAAAGTGAAGAACGATTCCTGTAAAACAAAATTGCAGAATTAGTTTCGTCTTACCTGATATCCCCTTCGGATCTTTAAACATGGCCTTCCGGGTATCATCTAAAAAACCGATGAAACTGAACAATATAAATGTCACGGCTAATAAGATGTTCATCATCCCTGCAAAAAATATTAAAGAGAGTACAACACCAACTATAAAGATAATTCCACCCATAAGTGGTGTTCCCTTTTTTAACTGCTGATTCATCGGAAGTTCCACTCGAATCGGTTGTATAAGCTGAAAATGTTTTAATAACTTAATCAGTATAGGGGTTAGTAGAGCAATTGTAATAAATGTAATAAAAGCGATTTTAAGCATCCTTCATTCACACTGCCTCCGTTATATTCATGTCTAGGAAAAATAATACTCTATTATTCTATTTCTTGCAAAGACTTATTAATACCTTTAAATCTCTTACGCAAAATAATCTCCGACTATTTTTTAGTGTGACAGAGTAGAATAAAGACACGTAAAAAAGCCAACTTCCTTGGGAAAGTTGGCTTCTTTGTCTCGTTTAATTAGCTGCTGATGAGGTGGTATTTTCAATGGCATGTTCCCAACTAGGGAAATAATGTAATGCACTTCTCATCAGTTCTGGGTGAGATTGCTTTACCTTCTTTTTACTTAGTTGTTCTCCATTATCCTGTAGTTTTTTGATTTGTGTTAGGACATCGGTCGCGCTCATGTTTACTTCCATTCACACCTACTCCTTTACACTAAGATAGTTATACTTTTCCCTATAATTGGAATAAGTATACCTGAATACAAAAATTCACCCCCTTTCGTTTATTCCCTTCATATTTCCATTGGCAAAAATCCACTCATCCTTTATAATCTATCCTTGTGTGCAACGGGCCGACTTTCTTGAGAGTGGAAAGTCAAAAACTAACGAATTGGCCATTGACGTCCCTTCAGGTCATTAAAACCTTTTATACAAATAAAGAACGTGCAAATTCGTGATGAATTTGCACGTTTTCATTTAGGGAATATTGTTACTATTGAAAAGACCAAGTAGAGTTACACAAATAAACTTCAGAATCGGGTTCTTAGTTAAATAGACAGTTTCCAGCAAGGAGTTTGACACTTCTTGGGCTGTTTCTGTTTTTGTTCGAGTGAGTGACTTCATAGCTTGTCTTCGATAATTGGATTCGAAAATCATAATAGCAACTCTCCTCCACGTATTACCATTGAAAGCGATTTCATTATAATCATTATAAAACTTGTATATTCATAAGTAAAGATTATTTAATAGATTATTCTGATAAATTATCTCTTCACACAGATAAAGCCTAACTCATGAAATAGTTTCACTGTTGGCAAAATCACAAATAATCAAGCAATTCCTTAGTTGTAATGATTGTTGCAAATTCTTCATTTAAATTGACCATTGTCATATTATGAATTTGTTGCGCTGTGTAAAGGATACCATCATGCCCAATTCTGTCAAAAGTAGCGGTAGCATCTGATACCAACAAGGGTGCAAATTGCATATTTCCAGCCATTCGAGTTGTCGTCTCGACACAATGATTTGTGGTTAACCCTACAATAACAACATTAGGTGCATTGAGGTCCTTTAAAAGCATTTCTAGACCTGTACCAATAAAAGCACTATTGACGTTTTTTTGGATGACAACCTCATTTTCCATTGGTTTTAAATTATCCATAAAATCACTAGTTTCTTTATCTAAATAAAACAAAGATTCTTTGGTAAGTCTTGATACATGCTGAACAAATATTACAGGTCTATTGGTTTCTCTCCATTTGTTTAACAATATTTCAATATTCAGCTCAGCATTGGGGTTATTTCTCTTCCCCCAACTTGGATCTAGGAAAGCTTTTTGAACATCTACAATAATTAGTGGTACCTTCTGATCTAATTTTTCCATTTAATTACAACCCCCTAAATTTAGTAAGAATATTTTATAATTGAATTTTATCTGGTTATAGGACACACACCATTTGGTTTTGGTCTTTTTACAAGCTCTCCACTACAGTTAGGACATTCATATCCCATTTGTTGTGAACAATCTTCACAAAACGTGCATTCATGAGTGCATATAAATGCTATTGTTTCATTTTCTAGTTTTTTACTGCATTTCTCACAGAGTGTTCTCATTTCTAAAGCCATCACATTACCTCCGAGTAATAAATATTTTTTAAATGGTGGTCTTATTTAAAATACATTGCAATTATATGATAGCTAAAGTAAAATTAACATATTATTTATTAGGTAAAAGTGAGATTATGCTTTAGAAAATATCTTAATTTTTGTTTCTACTTAATAATTTAAATAGGGGGTATTTATGAATTCAGTAGATATTAAAATTCTCCAATGTTTACAAGAAGATGGCAGAATATCAATGACTGATTTAGGAAAGATTGTTGGTTTATCAATTCCTGCAGTAAAAGAAAGAGTTCGAAAATTAGAGGATAATGGCACGATTCTAGCGTATAGAGCTGTCGTTAGCCTAGAGAAAATGAACAAGAACGTAAGTGCATTCATTTTATTTGATTCAAATCGATGTGAAGCATTTAGAAGATTTTGCAATGATCATCCTATGGTGGTAGAATGCCATCGCTTGGCAGGTCAATATAGTTACTTGGTAAAAGTTGTGGCTGAGTCTGTACAACATCTAGAAACCTTTATTGATTCCTCCATGGAATATGGGCAACCTTCAACATTGATTAACTTATCCTCCCCTGTGAAGTTTAAACCTGTCATATAATTTCGGTAGTAGACTAATTAATAACAGGTACGATTTCTTGGTTTATGGTGATTTCGTATAATCTTAAGTAAAATTAAACAACTTTACCCCGGTTGGATACCAGAATAAGGTTGCATGTTCAGCATAATTAAATATTGTCTACTTGAAGGGGTAAGGTCAGGGTTCAACAGTTTTTTCTAAATTGTTTGCAAATTATCTTCTAGACGAAGAAGTCACCTTATAAAACTCATGAAATAACTTCATTAACGCTCTTTTCTCGATTCGTGAAACATATGATCTTGATATCCCTAACTCCTTCGCAATTTCCCTTTGGGTCTTCTCATCCCCATTTTCCAACCCAAATCTGCCACGAATAACTTCCTGTTCGCGTTTATCCAAAATATCAAGATGCTGATAAATTTTACTTTTTTCAATCTTCAATTGAACTTTATCTGCTACTTCATCGATTTCCGTTCCTAGAACATCGATAAGTGTGATTTCATTGCCTTCTTTGTCCATTCCAATCGGATCATGAAGGGATACGTCTTTCTTTGTTTTCTTAAGCGATCGTAAATGCATAAGGATTTCATTTTCTATACATCGAGCAGCGTATGTAGCGAGTTTCGTTCCTTTGTCCGGTTGATAGCTCTCAATTGCCTTGATTAATCCAATCGTACCGATCGAAATGAGATCTTCGCTATCTTCTCCGGTATTTTCGAATTTTTTTACGATATGCGCAACTAAGCGCAAATTATGTTCAATGAGTAGATTTCTAGATTCTTCATCACCTTGCTGCATCAGCCTTAAACATCTTTCCTCTTCTTGTTCATTTAACGGATGGGGAAAAGCGTTATTCTTAACATAGGAAACGAACAGGACAAGCTCTTTGAAAAAGATTGATATTGCAGCAAACAATCCAAGCACGAGACTAACACCTCCCATAGCCTAAGTATTAAAGTCTATGTGAGGTGGGCTTATCTCGTGCATGTACGGTATTAAAATAAAGTATTATTTCTAATTATTCTCTTGCTTACTTAATTTACTTAAGTTCACTTCTTCTTTCTGTCTTTGACTGGTTCTTAGCGGAATTTCTTTCAAGAATAATGTAATGACGCAGGCAACAAGAATGACGATCGCCCCAAGTAGAAAGACTCCAGATAAAGAATAGCTAAGTGCTTCTCTTAACAAGTCTAACATTTTAGTAAACATTTCATGTATCTCCACTGGGAGACTAGCTTTCAGTTTGCTAAGTTTATCTGCATCCATCAATACTTCTGGGTCTTGCAAGACCGATAACTTTTCTGCGATTTCTGGGCTTAGACTTCCTGCATCACCTAAGTGAGCGTTCGTAGTCGTTTCATTCAATCTGTCAATCATTCGTTGTGTCATGATGGTACCCATAATAGAAACAGCAATCGTACCTCCTATTTGACGGAATAATTGAGTTGATGCCGTCGCAACTCCAAGAAGGTTTTGTTCAACAGAATTTTGAACAGTGAGTGTAAATACTGGAAAACTAACTCCCAATCCCAAACCAACAATAATCATGTTAACAACCGCAAATGTATTCGTTGTCTCTGTCCCATCATCGACATGGATACCATTCCACCAGCCATTACCAATAGACCAAATAAAGCTAACGATTTATATTTACCTGTCTTTGAAATCAATTGCCCACACAAGGCACTCGTAAATACCATACTAAGCGTCATTGGCATCATAACAAAACCTGACGCAGTCGCTGATGTTCCGATTACTCCTTGTACAAAAAATGGCATGTACATAATCGTTCCAAACATACCAGCACCAAGGAAAAATCCGATTAGATTAGAAAGAGTAAACACACTGTTTTCAAATAAATATATCGGTAATACTGGACTACTTACCTTCTTTTCAACGAAAATAAATAAAATAAGTGCTATCAATGACGCGAATAACAATCCAATTATCTCTACAGATCCCCATTCATATTTCGTCCCTGCCCAAGAAAATGCAAGTAACATCGGAATCAATGTAAACGCGAGAAAAAGAGACCCGAAATAATCAACTGATTCTCCCTCTTTCTTCTTAACAGAAGGGAACATGGTCATAATAAGGAAAAAAGCAATGACACCTATAGGAAGGAAGATCCAAAAAACCCAGCTCCAGTCCGCGTTATCAACAATGTATCCTCCTAAAGTCGGTCCGAATACGCTCGCCAATCCAAAAACTGCACTCATTAGTCCTTGCCATTTCCCTCTTTCACGTGGAGAGAATAAATCACCCACCGCAGTAAACGCAGTAGACATAATAATACCAGCACCAAACCCTTGAATACCTCGATAAATAATGAGTTGAATAATTGTTCCTGATAAACCACAAAAGAAAGAGCCTATCATAAATATAACGAGTCCAACAAGAATAAAAGGTTTACGTCCATATATATCCGACAGCTTGCCCACTAATATTGCCGTTACACTAGAAGCCAACATGAAAGAGGTAAATACCCAACTATAATATTCATATCCTCCGAGATCAGATATAATTTTTGGAGAAGCTGTACCAACAATCGTTTGGTTTAAGGCAGCAAATAACATGGCCGACATGATGGCAATCATGATAGTTATTTTACGTTTATGATCTAAATGTTCCATCGTGTTCTCCCTTCTTTTATGCTTGGTATAGCTATTTGTTTTTAATTTATCTGAAAGTGCTGTAACTGCACTTAATGTTATCGTTAACGCATCGGCCAAATCAGTTTCTGTTTGCCTTTTCTTTGTATCCATCGATTTACTCATTTTCTCCTACCTAATGATGATTTGCAAGTTTATTCATCATTTTTTCAAATGCTTGTATCGCTTGATTTGCGTCATTTGATGGAACATTTTTTGCTACAACAGCGATAACGTACTTAGGATTTCGCACATCTCCGTAACCGATAAACCATTGATTATTGTTACCATTACTTAATTGAGCGGTTCCCGTCTTACCCGCTACAGGCCAATACGTATCCTTTAGAGACGTACCTGTGCCTTGTTCAACGACTCCTCTCATCATTTGTTGTAACAAGTACGTCGTATAGCGATCGACTTCTTCTCCTTCTATCTCTTCTTTCGCAAATTCCTGGAATGAGCTTCCGTTTCGGTATTGCAATTCTGAAACGAGTCTTGGTCTTTGTACTTGTCCATCGTTTAAAATAGTGACAATAAGATTGGCAGCCTGTAAAGGCGTCATTTGAACGTCTTGCTGCCCAATTCCTGTACGCAGAAGATTACCCTTATCGTTATTAATGTGCTCATCTGCAGTAGCAAAAACAACACCAGGGTCTTCTGAATCTACTTGCTTCCATTGTTCCATTTCAAATAATTGATCCGTTTCCCAGCCTACCGGGAACGTTACCCCGAGTTTCGTTGCATATTCCTGAATTTTCTCTGAGCCAAGTTTAGCTGCTAGTTCACCGAAGACAATGTTACACGATTGGGCAAACCCCTCAGCCATTGTAATGTCGCCATGTCCTCCCTCTTTCCAGCAACTAAACCTAAATTGTCCGTAATCACCGTTGCACTCAAAATGATCATGTGGTTCTACAATTCCCTCATTTAAAGCTGCCGCCGCAATCACGGTTTTAAAAATTGATCCCGGTATCGTTTGTTCCAATGCTCGGTTAACCCATCCATCCGAGTCTAAATTGATTCTCTCAGGATTATAATCAGGACGACTAACCATGGCAAGAACGTCCGCACTTTTTGCATCAAGCAAGACAAGTGCACCATCTTTTATCCCAACTTCATCCATGGTTTGTTCTGCTTCCTTTTGAAAATCGTAATCAATAGTCGTAACGACAGATAACGGATAAAATGAGTTGTTTGGTTCTCGGTAAAGGACAGTTAAACCATTTAAAGGATACCCCTGTCCGTCAACGAAATAAGATATTGATGCGGGTCCTGCCCCTTGAAGAAACGGTTGGAAGCTCCGTTCGATCCCCGATGCCCCAATTAAACTATTGATCGATAGCGTACCCGCTTTGATTTCATCCGCAAACTCTTTTTTTACACGCTCTGGATCTTTACTCGTAAATCCAACGATGTGCTTCGCAATCATTTGTTCATCATACCGACGCTGATAAGGTAAAGCTAAGATACCCGGAAACTGTAACTGCTCAATTTTTTTAGCTTGGGAATCCGATAATGCTAGCCGTTCCTTATTAAAATAGAGAACCCCAGGGCTTTTTAATTCATTTAATGCTTTTTTTATTTGCTCAGCGGTTACACCCAATATCGATGCTAACTCCATAACTTTCGGACTATCCGCGAGATGATGTCTCGCTAACGGAAATCCGACGACTGTTTTCTCACTTATTCCTGTAAAGGAAATACCGTTACGATCCAATATTTGTCCTCTTCCAGAGTTGAGAATGTATTCTTGTTTACGTTGCGTTACAGAACGCTCGATTAAATCGACATCATAACTAGAAAAGCTTCGTGTATTTAATACCTGAATCCAAAGAAGACGAAACCCAATAGCCCCCCATAGTAAACAAATGACAATTAATACGACAACCATTCTTCGTTGTAGAAATCGCTTCATTTGATCATTCATGTTCATCCCTCCTATCATTAGATAGTTTGGACAATGAATGAAAAAAGCAAACCTGTCATTAAGGTTTGCTCTTGAAACTATTTCATCACTTTATGGTCGCTTCTTCTCTGGTCGAGAATATTTCTTATTTTCGTTACCATTAAATCAATTGCTACTTTGTTTTGACCGCCCTCAGGAATAATAATATCAGCATATCGTTTCGTTGGTTCCACGAATTGAAGGTGCATGGGGCGGACAACAGATAAATATTGATTGACAACAGAATCGATTGTCCGACCGCGGTCACGAATATCCCGTAATAATCTACGAATAATCCGAACATCAGCATCCGTATCGACAAATATTTTAATATCCATCAAATTACGAATGCGTTCATCTTCAAGTATTAGAATTCCTTCTAATAAAATAACATCACGAGGGCTAACAGGAATCGTTTGATTCAACCGCGTGTGCTCTGAAAAGTTATACTTTGGTTTATCGATTCGCTTATAGTCTATTAACTGCTGCACATGTTCAATGAGAAGATCGTTATCAAACGCGAACGGATGATCATAATTGGTCTTTATACGTTGCTCCATCGAAAGATGGGTTTGATCTTTATAATAGGAATCTTGTTCTATCATCAATATTTTAGACTCATGAAATTGGCGAAAAATTTCTCTGGCCACTGTTGTCTTCCCTGATCCAGTTCCCCCGGCTACTCCAATTACAATTGGTTTTCCCATATTATACTCCTTAACTAGCCCACCAAAGGTGAAGGGGGCCAAGTTTTTATCTTACTTTCACACTTAAAGCCAGTCCGTCCCCGATAGGAATGTGGGACGTCTTTAACTGTTCATGAAGGCTTAAACGTTCGTTATATCGTTTTATCTTTTCAACAATATTTACATACTTAGCTGGGATTTGCTCGTCAGAAGCAACAAACCCACGAAACATCGTGTTGTCCGTTACAATTATTCCACCAATCGTTACTTGCGGTATGATTTGTTCAAGAAAAGTCATATATTGACCTTTTGCCGCATCGATAAATACAAAGTCGAATGTCTCGTTTAATGAAGGTATGATTTCCAGTGCATCCCCGAATTTAAGGTTAACCCTGTCCGCAAGATTCGCTTCCCGAAAATTATCGATAGCTCGGATGTACCGTGCTTCGTCACGTTCAATCGTAACCATATAGGACCCGGGAGAAGCTTTTAACATCGATATTCCTGAATAACCGATAGCTGTACCGATTTCCAGAATACGTTTACGAGGATAAGCCGTAAGCAGCGTCATAATGAAATCCATACTCGATATTTGGATATTGGGAATCCCCTCGGCTTCCCCTTCCGCTTCAAGACGTTGTAATAACTCGTCACGGGTGGCAACTAGATTTTCAACATAATTCGTAATATTTGGGTGTGTAATATACATCACTATCGCCCCTACTGTTTTTCACTTTCCCGCTTATTTTTCACATGCTCAGTAAAGTTTTTCGCAAAAAGATGCTCTCCCGAACCGTCCTTTTTCGTTACAAAATAAAGGAAGTCATGCTTTTCCGGATTAACGACCGCTTGGAGCGATGCCATTCCTGGATTGGCTATCGGCCCTGGCGGAAGTCCTACATACTTATACGTATTGTAAGGATCCTCAATTTCTAAATCATCATAGGTGACAATGTCTTTTTGTTCATCAAAAATATATTGTATGGTGGAGTCCATCTGTAACAACATGTCCACCTCCAAACGGTTATTTAAGACACCCGCAATCTTCGCACGCTCATGGTCTACTGTCGATTCACGTTCAACGATGGAGGCAAGAATAATCGCGTCATAGAAATCTACCCCTTGCTCTTGTAAGGAATTCCGAAAAGCTACTGTAAACTCTTGATTAAACTGAGAAAGCATTCGATCGATAATCGTATGTGCATTAAGCTCATCTTTAGGTATTTCATACGTTTTTGGAAATAGAAACCCTTCCAAACGATTTTTACGTATGTCACTATTAGGTATATTTTTTAAGAAATCATAATCGAACACACCGTTTTGTACTTCTTCTATAAAAGATTTCTGATCAATGACGCCTTCTTTTTCTAATTTTGCAGCGATCTGATTCACTTTAAAGCCTTCAGGGATCGTAAACTTTACCATTTCTTTCTGGACTACTTCACCAGAAGCCATTTTATTCAATATCGAATCGATCGTCATTCCCTTGTTAAATTCATAATTTCCTGCTTGTAGCCGATTTCCGATATTTTTGTAACGTACATAATATGTAAATATTTGCTCATTTCGAATCAAATGATTATCTTTAAGTATACCCGCAATTTTCGGTGTGGATGCTCCTGACGGAATCGTAATACGAACTTGTTTTTCGCTAGCTTCAACCGGTTTTAAGTTCCAATAGACGTAAGCTGCTGTACCGCCCCCAATAAGTAAAAATATCAATATTAATAGTATAAATGCAAACAAGAACACTTTCCCTTTACTCATACTTGACCTTTCAACGTCCTTTACTGATTGTTCGTCTATTTCGCTCATCCTAATCCCTCCCCAAACATGAATACGTTACCATAAATGGGCTAAAAGCACAAATAAGCCCTTAGAAATTTCGCTAGAAGTTTCTAAGGACTTATTCTTTATCTTATAAAAATGGAGGTAGGATTACCTCCTACTTTCCATGGTCGAATAACCAGTTATCATAAGCTTCCGAAACAAGCTCCCACTCGTTCTCTTCTTCAATAGGAACGATCGACAACTCTGCTCCTTGTTCTACAACGATGAACATGAATTCTTCATCATCATCTTTTTTCATCGTTTTTTTAAGAACACAGTAATGTTTGTTGTTCAACGCAAGTTCGGTAACAACAAAAAATGTTTCCTCTTGTTGTTGGTCCAACAACACAATTTGATCTCCTAATTGCTCCCTAACCTTATGAAGTTCTTCATAAGAGGCTACATCTTCATTGAATTCTTCCGTACTCACCGAGCATGCCTCCTACTCAAGTTGTTCTGCAAGTGTATGAAAAGTTTCTTCAACTATATCCCATTCTGATTCATCATCAATGGTAAATAGCTTAATATCTTCCCCTTCTTCTTCATATCTAAAGGCATACACTTCATCTACTTCCGGATCACCTTCAACTGGAACCACCATAATATACTTTGCTCCGTTATCTACTTCAAAACGGTATACGACTTCAAATTCTTCCTCTTTCCCTTCTTCATCGGGAATGAAAATTGTTTCGCGTTCCACTTCTTGTTCCGTCATAGGTTCATTCTCCTTTATCATTATGTTTTCGATCTAAATAGGTTTGCAAAATAATGACCGCTGCCATTTTATCAATGACTAGTTTCCTCTTCTTGCGGCTTACATCGGCAGAGATAAGCATTCGTTCTGCTGAAACTGTTGATAATCGTTCATCTTCAAGAATGACAGGTATAGAGAACGTTATAGCCAGATAGTCAGCGAATTGTTGACAAATTTCACCTCGAGTACCAATCGATCCATTCATATTTTTCGGAAGTCCAACAACAATTTTTTCAATGCTATACTCATCAATAATAAGCTTAAGCTGTTCTTCATCATACTGTTCATTCTTCCGGTATATCGTTTTAATTCCTTGAGCTGTCCAACCCAATTCATCACTTACCGCGATACCGATAGTTTTATCTCCGACATCCAGTCCTAGTATTCGCACTCTTCACCGCTATTTCCCCTGATTTTTAGATAGGTAAGATTTAACCAATTCCTCAATAAGCTCATCTCGTTCTAATTTGCGAATGAGCGTTCTCGCATTATTATGACGTGGGATATAAGCAGGATCACCTGATAACAAATAACCTACTATCTGATTGATCGGATTGTATCCTTTTTCTTTTAACGAATCGTAAACGGAAAGTAATACGTCACGAGGCTCAGTCATTAGTTCGTCCGTCTTCACACTAAATTTCATTGTTTTGTCCATCGAACTCATCATGAACACCTCTTTCCAAAATTGACCTTTTTATATGATTTCGCCTTAAACGATGAAATCCCTTTTCATCATTTACTTATTTTTATATTTTTATTAAATAGATTACAATAGGCAGTTTAAATTTCCTTACGAAGGTACTTTTCTACGATGAGCAGAGCTTCTTCAAGCTTTTGAGGGTCTTTCCCTCCTGCTTGGGCCATTTCAGGGCGTCCACCGCCACCGCCGCCACAAACAGCTGCTACTTCTTTAATAAGATTCCCCGCATGATAACCCTGCCCGATTTTATCTTTGGAAACGGAAGTAACGAGTTGCACTTTGTCGTAAGCGACAGATCCTAGTACGATTACATCCGCGACACCTTTTGCTTTCAGATCATCTACCATTCCACGAAGCGTATCCATATCTGATGCTTCTACCTTCGCTGCGATATACTTTGTTCCATTTACCTCTTTTATATCATTAACGAGCGTAATCGCTTCAATGTTCCCTAACTTCGCTCGTAAAGACTCGTTTTCCCTGGACAATTCTTTCAATTGATGCTGTAATCCATCCACTCGTTTCGGAACATCAATAACACTTGATTTAAGCTGATCTGCGATTTGTTCCAATAATTCAACCTGAGAGGTAAGGTAATTAAAACTATGTCGTCCAGTAACGGCTTCAATTCTACGCACACCTGCTCCAATCCCACTCTCGGATAGAATTTTAAATGAACCGATTTCAACCGTATTGTTTACATGGCAACCGCCGCACAGTTCAAGACTATAATCTCCCACTTGCACAACGCGTACGACCTCGCCGTACTTTTCGCCGAATAGAGCCATTGCACCCATTGCTTTTGCTTCTTGAATCGATTTTTGTTCAATTACGACGGAAGTACCATTCCATACTTGGTCATTCACACGGCGTTCAATTTCAACTAATTCCTGTTCAGTAATCGCTCCGAAATGTGAGAAATCGAACCGTAAACGATCCGCTTGAACGAGAGATCCAGCTTGGTTTACATGTCCTCCCAGCACTTCCTTCAATGCTTTATGAAGCAAATGGGTAGCCGTATGATTCTTCACAATATCCGAACGCATTTCGTGATTTGTGACAGCTTCAACGATGTCACTTTTACGAATCGTTCCATTCTTAACAGTAACGGTCTGAATATGTTGGCCGTGAGGGGCTTTGCTTACAGAATCGACAGTAAGCTGCGTTTGTCCGGAAGTAATGTACCCTCCATCAGATATTTGACCACCGCTTTCAGCATAGAATGGAGTCCGATCAAGAATGACCTGACATTGCTTGCCTTCAGCTACGAAATCGACGAACTGATTATTATAAATTAGTTCAACGATTTTAGCACTTGTTACCAACTCAGTATATCCAACAAATTGACTATTAACCGTAATATCGCTTAAAACTCCACCTTGAACTTTCATGCTTTCAACATCTTGTCTAGCAGTTCTAGCACGCTCCCGTTGTTCATTCATAGCTGCCTCAAACCCATCTCTATCAACAGTGATTCCGTGCTCTACAGCAAAATCTTCCGTTAAGTCTAATGGGAAGCCATACGTATCATAGAGCTTAAATGCTTCTTCGCCCGTGACAACCTCACGGCCTTCGCTTTTCGCTTTGTCGATCATCGAAGTTAAGATCGATAACCCTTCACTTAACGTCTCATGGAAACGTTCTTCTTCCGTCTTGACGACACGAACGATAAAGTCTCTTTTCTCCACAACTTCAGGGTAGAACGATCCCATCACTTCCCCAACGATCGGAACTAACTGGTGTAAGAATGGTCGATCAATTCCTAGAACTTTACCGAAGCGAACAGCACGGCGAAGCAATCTTCGAATGACATATCCTCTACCTTCATTGCTTGGCATTGCACCATCACCGACTGCAAAGGTAACAGCACGAACATGGTCAGCGATCACTTTAAGCGCGACATCTACATCAGCGTTTTTGTGATATTCCACGTTGGCAATCGAACAGGTTGCATCTATGAGTGGTAAGAACAAATCGGTATCATAGTTCGAGTCTCCTTTTTGGAGGATTGAAGCCATTCGCTCTAAGCCCATTCCTGTATCAATGTTTTTCTTCGGAAGTGGCGTATATGACCCGTCAGGATTGTGGTTAAATTGTGAAAATACAAGATTCCATACTTCTAAGTAACGCTCATTTTCCCCTCCTGGATAACACTCAGGATCGGTACTGTCGCATAAATGCTCCCCACGATCGTAGAAAATCTCTGAGTTAGGCCCACTTGGACCTTCACCAATGTCCCAGAAGTTCCCTTCTAGTCGAACGATACGTTCTTTCTCCAAACCGACCTTTTCATGCCAAATGGAAAAAGCTTCATCATCTTCAGGGTGTATCGTTACATAAAGCTTATCCGGTTCAAACCCGATCCACTTTTTATCGGTGAGAAATTCCCAAGCCCATATAATGGACTCTTCTTTGAAATAATCGCCGATCGAGAAGTTGCCTAACATCTCAAACATCGTATGGTGGCGACGCGTCTTTCCTACGTTTTCAATGTCATTCGTACGAATTGATTTCTGCGAGTTGGTAATACGCGGATTATCCGGCGTGATCGTGCCATCGAAATATTTCTTTAACGTAGCAACACCGCTGTTAATCCAAAGGAGCGACGGATCTTCATGAGGAACGAGCGGTGCGCTCGGTTCAATCCGATGGCCTTTACTGACGAAAAAATCTAAAAACTTTTGACGTAAATCATGAGATTTCATTTTATTACCCCCATAATATTTAATTATTTACGCAACGCAGAAATTCGACGGTCATGTTCTGGACTTTTTAACTTCCACTAATTAGGAAACAAAAAACTCCCGCCTCTGATTATATAATCAGGGACGAGAGTTGTTATGAACAATCACGCGGTACCACCCTACTTACAACACACTTCCTAAACTTTACATAGGGAATGAATGTTGTCGCCTTGGTTGATTGATAACGGATTTCATCCGACAGGTTTTCCTGTATTCCAGAATTAGCTTTCAACCCTTCTTCACCTAAAGACCTTTCAATCGTGGGTCTTCTCCCTGTTGGTGGGCTTTGGTTTACTCGATTCCATCATCATTTTAGCAATATAAGTAGCATTATACTCACTACCTTATATGATGTCAATCATTTCCGATTTCATTCACCGTCGAAATACATAGTGATTAACGATATGCTGAATAATGACTTTGACTACGGCGAAGAAAGGAACTGCTAATATCAATCCGGCAATACCTGCTATTTCTCCCCCGATCAACAAGGCAAAGATAATGAATAACGGATGCATATGAAGCTTTTTACCGACAATGGTCGGCGAGATGACATTTCCTTCAAGCAGTTGAATAATGAGGTTAACGATCAGAACCGATATCGCCAATTTCGGAGAGGTCGTAATGGCTATAAGTAGGGCTGGTGCCGCTCCAATAAAGGGACCGATGTATGGAATGATATTCGTGATACCTACGACTAAAGCCAAAACCAAAGGAAATGGTAAACCTATAATGGTGTAACCAATATACGCCAATAATCCGACAATGAGACAAACAAACAATTGACCCCGAATATAATTACCTAATGCTTCATCAATGTTTTTGATGAGGCGAATCCAATCCTTACGATTTTTTTTCGGTAAAAGCTTCATTACGGCTCGTTCAATTAAATTCATATCCCGTAACATATAGAAGGCTAAAAAAGGAACAATGAATACGATGATCATATAGTTAAACAAGCTACCGAACCCACCAAGGAGCTTTCTAATTCCATTTATAATACTGTTTTCAACGTGGGTAAGTGAGGATTCAATCCCAATTCTAACCGTTTCTGGAAATCCATATTGGTTGCTACGATAATCTTCAACCCATTTTTGTACGTGAGCGATCAATTGAGGAATATGTTCTCCAACATCCTTTAGTTGGTGTACGAGAGTGGGTAACGTATTCATGACGATTACCGTCACAATGAGTATAAAGCTTAAATAAATAAGAAGAACCGCAATTGGCCTTGGAACGTTTCGTTTATTCAATACAGTAACAAGCGGATTTAATAAATAGCTAATAACCATCGCAATGAGGAAGGGAGTTAGTATCGTAAACAGGAATGACACGATTCCCAACAGGAACGGAGCGATTTTTAAAAACATATAAAAGATTGATAAAATAAGTAGTGTTAGTATAGTACCGTATAGTATCTTGCTTCGATTTAACCTTTCTATGGAAATCACCTGCTTTGATATACAATTATTTATTCAGTATATGTCCAATTAAACTCAAATAACCCTCTGATTACTCAGAGGGTTAGAGGGGTAAAAGAAATTAGCGAACAAAGCTACGAGAAAGTCTACGACCTACCTTTAACATTTTAGGCATATTCATCATTTTAGTCATATTCATCATCTGCCCACCGCGGGTTAACAATTGTCGAGCTTGAGTCATTGGTTTATTCCGTGAACGCATCATTGAAAAACCCCATACAATCGCGCCAACAGTGAGTAATGTCCCTAATAATCCTCCACGCATCAATTTAACCTCCTAAAACGATTTGTGAAGCAAATCGTACATCGTAAGCTAAAGCGTTTGTGAACAAAAACGCACTTCGTAAGAATCAGCTTAGTGTAACTGATTCTGATTCTTCTTGATCAAAAAACAAGTCATCAAGCGAGCTTAATGTTCCATCTTCCTCCACCTGATAAATATGAAGCGAGTCATTCTGTGTGTTAAATTCGATGAAACAACCCCAACAATAAAATTGGTATGTCCCAATTTTTCCTATATCACGACAATTACAATTTGGACAACGTATCATTTCTATTCCCCCTGAACAATTTCCCCAACATCTTCTTCGCTTGAGACAGGTACAATTAAGGCATTTTCACCCAAGGTAGTGTGTGTTGGACGTTTTAAAAGTTTACGTCCCTCTCTGAGATCAGAGATAAAACCATCAGAAAGTTCATACCCTACCAATGTGCCCATTTCTTCCATAAAATAAACATCTTCCACTTGTCCTAGTTGATGTCCATTTTGTGTGAGTACGGTCATTCCTTTTATCTTCGGATTCCCAGTCACAAGACCGAATAGATGTGAAGTATGTTCGAGGGATTGAATGAACTGTACATTGTCTATCATGATAGCATCAAGCCCTACGGCACTGATTTTATCGGAAGGGATAAATCTTCCTTTTTTAAACCAGCCGTTCGTCTCAAGAACAATACCTTGGAAAAACCATTGTTGATTGAACAATACATCTTGAACTTTACCGACTTCTTCCCCTGTTAGGGTTTGAATGACCGGTAAGCCGATGACATTCAGTGCTTTTCGCAAGGAAGAACCCCCTCCTTCTTCCACTATCGTTACTATGACGTGGAAGAATCGAACTCATCCATTTTAGCCTCTGCCATTTGTTGATATCGCTCTAATAATTTGGTATTTCTCACAATAGGCTGCTGGTTACGACATACTTTCCGAAATAAATAAGGATCCCCACAAAGCAAAAGATACTCTTTCGCACGGGTAATACCTGTATAAATAAGATTTCTTTGTAACATTCTTGCATAAGAGCGAACGATAGGCATAACAACGACCTTATATTCTGAACCTTGGGCTTTATGAATGGTCGTCGCATAAGCAAGCGTCAATTGATTCATTTCAGACTTTGAATAGTTGACAAGATTCCCATCAAAGTTCACAACCAAGTGGTCTTCATCCTCGGTTTGTAGCTCAATGGATTCGATGATCCCGATGTCTCCATTAAAAACGTGATGTTCCATTTGGTTGGATAGTTGCAAAACCTTATCTCCAATTCGATATTGAATCCCTCTATGTGTGATCGTTCTTTGATTTGGTTTTAACGGATTAAAGACATCCTGCAACACTTCGTTAAGACGGTCTACTCCTGCATTTCCACTATAAATCGGCGCTAACACTTGTATATCTGACTTCGTTAATCCTCTTTTTAAACTTTGTAAGCATATTTTCTGAACGATCGCCGCAACTTGATCACCTTCACATGTAAAAAAGCGTCGATCAGGTAAAGCCTCCTGCAATCGTTCAGAAACAGTTCCACTCTTGATTTCATGTGCCAAACGAATGATGGAAGATCCCTCTTCTTGCCTAAACACTTCATTTAAGGAGATGGAAGGTACTTTCCCTGAATCAATTAAGTTACGGAGTACTAAGCCTGGTCCTACTGACGGTAATTGGTCAGGGTCACCGACAAGGATAACTTGCATTCCTTTCGGGATAGCTCTAAAGAGCTGGTTAGCAAGCCAAATATCGAGCATGGACGTCTCATCGACAATGAGCAGTTTCCCCGTTAGTGGGTTCTCACTGTCATGAATGAAGCTTTCCCCTTGCCATCCTAGTAGTCGATGGATTGTAGAGGCTGGTAAACCCGTTGTTTCTGTCATTCGCTTTGCAGCTCGTCCGGTAGGTGCTGCAAGTCGAATCGGAAAAGGCTCGTTCTCATCATATTGTTTGGCATTTAACGACCATTGATGAAGTTCTGAAAAGAGGTGGCATATACCTCGAATAACCGTTGTCTTACCTGTACCAGGCCCACCCGTCAGAATCATAATGGGAGATTGAAGAGCCACTTCCATTGCTTCTCGTTGTTCTGAGGCATACGTGACATTAAACTTTTCCTCTAGTTGTCCCATTACGGCATAGATTTCGAAAAAGGGAAACGGATCTATTTTTTGATTCATTAAGGCGTGAAATTTACCAACAAATCCATATTCTGCCCAGTAGAGTGAAGGCAAGTATATGCTGTCTTCGTCTGTTTTAACAATCTCGTCTTTCTCCATCTGAAGAATTTCATCAGTAAGAACTTCTTCTGATAGAAGAGACTGGTTGTGGGTAGCATTTAGATCAATACGGTGGTGAAGTAATTGGTTTGCACGTAGGATCAACTCATTTTTTGGTAAGAAAACGTGGCCCTCCGCTTGAACTGATTCTTGTAATGTAAACAGAATAGCTGCTCGAATCCGATCAATAGCGCTAAAGTCGATACCTAGTGATTGTCCAATCGCATCAGCTTTGATAAACCCAATTCCATTTACATCTTCGATAAGACGATAAGGTGATGATTGCAATATGGCAAGTGTGTCATGTCGATAAACGTTATATATTTTAGCTGCAATGGCAGGCGAAATTTCGAACTGATATAAATAGACAAAAGCTTGTTCCATCTCGCGATTTTCGTACAGGCTTGTCAAGATCGTTTTAGCTCTGATTTTCGTTATTCCTGGGATATTATTCAACATCTCTGCATCATCAGTTATGATAGTTAACGCATCAATTCCGAGATGCCGAACAATGGTTTCTGCGGTCTTTCGACCTATTCCTTTGAAAATACCGCTACATAAATAGCGAACAATCCCTTCAGGAGTCTTTGGTAACGTTTTTTCATACCGATCCATGGCAAACTGCTTCCCGTATTTAGGGTGCTCTTTCCAATGACCGTAGAAAGTACATCCTTCATCAGGGTGGATCCGAGGCATGTTTCCAACGACCATCACTTCGGCTCCATCATTCATACCGGAGCCAGACGATTCGTGGACACGAATAAGTAGAACACTGTACCACGTTTCTTCGTTGTGATACACCTCTCGCTCTAGTGTTCCCTTTATATAATTGTCGTCAAATAGAGGAAGAGAGACCTGATTCATAATTCAAACTCCGTTTCGCAGAATCAATAATTCCACCGCCCAAGCACACTTCGTCTTTGTAAAAGACGACAGCTTGTCCTGGTGTTATGGCTCTTTGAGGTTGTCCAAAAGTGATTTCACATTGATTATCGGATATCATATGAACGGTAACTTGTTGATCTGGTTGTCTGTATCTGAATTTAGCTGTACAGGTGAACGTTGAGTCGGGTGGATGATCACTTACCCAACTTAGATCAGTAGCAACTAAACTATCGGAATAAAGTTGTGGATGATGAAATCCTTGTTCTACGATGAGGGTATTGGTTTGGAGATTTTTATCAACGACGAACCAAGGTTCTCCTAGTTTACCGCCCCCACCGATGCCAAGACCTTGTCTTTGACCTAGTGTGTAATACATGAGTCCATCGTGCTTTCCTTTTAACTCACCTGTCATTGTACGCATTTCTCCCGGTTGTGCAGGGAGATAGGAGCTGAGGAATTCTTTAAAGTCTCTTTCACCAATAAAGCATATTCCGGTGCTATCTTTTTTCTTAGCCGTTGCTAAGCCTGCTTCTAGTGCGATTTCACGGACACGAGGTTTCGGTAGATGGCCGATTGGAAACATGGTTTTGGAAAGTTGGTATTGGTTTAAGGCGTTTAAGAAGTAGGTTTGGTCTTTGTTGTCGTCCAGTCCACGTAGTAATCGGTATTCCCCGTTATAGTAATCGACACGGGCGTAGTGTCCGGTAGCCATGTAGTCAGCACCTAGCCCTATAGCTTTTTCTAGAAAGACGTTGAATTTGATTTCTTTGTTGCACATGACGTCAGGATTCGGTGTACGTCCTTTTTTATATTCGTCGAGGAAGTAGGTGAATACTTTGTTCCAATATTCTTTTTCAAAGTTAACTGTATAATATGGGATACCAATTTGGTCGCATACGCGTCGAACGTCTTCGAAGTCTTCTGTCGCAGTACAGAACCCGAGATCGTCGGTATCGTCCCAGTTTTTCATGAAGATGCCGATGACGTCATAGCCTTGTTGTTTTAACAAGAGGGCTGCGACGGAGGAATCGACTCCGCCAGACATTCCGACAACGACGCGGGTGTTTTCGGGTGACTTATGTGTGATATGGGTTGTCATGGTTGTTATTCACCTCCTCGGTGTTAAAAATCTAAGTCACATTAATTGATAAACTCTTTCTTAAACTTTTGCTCTATTAATGATCTCCGCCGTTTTTAGCGCAGCTTGATTGACATCTTCAAGCTCAGTACCGTAGCCGAAGCTGAAACGGATGGCTGACTTTTGGAGTTCGGGGTCGATATCCATTGCTTTAAGAACATGAGATATTTCAAGTGAGCCTGCGGTGCAGGCTGAGCCGCTCGAAGCAGCGATACCAGCTAGATCAAGGTTCATGAGCATAGATTCGGTATCGGTTCCTGGGAAACTCACGTTTAAGATGTGTGGCATGAATTGTTCGGGATGACCGTTAATGGTGCAGTTAATTTCTTTCTCTTTCCATATGGTTAACATTGTTTGTCGTAAGGCGAATAGTCTGTCTCTCTTTACTTCGATGTCATTATTGGCTAGTTCCATTGCTTTTGCAAAGCCAACGATTCCGGCAACGTTTTCAGTTCCAGCACGACGGTTACGTTCCTGAGCTCCACCGAATAAGTGAGGGAACATTTTGACATGGGGAGCGACATAGAGCGCTCCTACGCCTTTAGGTCCATTCATTTTGTGAGCAGAGATGGAAAGCAAATCAACACCTAATTGATGAACATCAATAGGTAGAATACCGATGGCTTGTACAGCATCTGTGTGAAGATAGATGCCATGATCACGTGCGATATGCCCAATTTCTTTAATCGGTTGTAACGTACCCACTTCGTTGTTGCCGTACATAATGGAGATCAAGATTGTCTTGTCCGTAATAGCGGATTTTACGCTTTCTTGCGATACTTGACCAAATTCATCGACGGGAAGATAGGTAACGTTAAATCCTAGTTTTTCTAAATACTCACATGTGTGTAGAACGGCATGATGTTCTATTTGCGATGTAATGATATGGTTACCTTTTTCTCTATTGGCATAAGCGGTACCGATTAATGCTGTATTATCTGATTCTGTTCCACCGCCCGTAAAAATCAATTGACTGGGTTTTGTATGGATCATGGAAGCGATTGTTGCCCGCGCTTCATCAAGCGCACTTCGATTTTTCCTTCCGAAGAGGTGAATACTGGAAGGGTTGCCGAAATAATCTGTAAAGTAAGGCATCATCGTGTCATAAACTTCGGGATGAAGTGGTGTCGTTGCGGCGTGATCTAAGTAGATTGCCACCATTATCTCTCCTTATATATAGAACATGTAATCACAATCGTCTTTATTGAATGCTGTTAAGTCAGCAAGTGTAGTTGAATCGAGTACCTCAGTTATGCTTTCACAAATTCTTACCCAAAGGTCTAGTTTCGCAGGGTCTTCTTCGTCGTATTCGACTGCACTAATGGGACCTTCAAGTATACGAATGACGTCACCCGCTGTAATATTCTCAGGTCCTTTGAGGAGCGTGTATCCCCCATAGGCTCCACGTACACTCTTTACGAGTCCTGCATTTCTTAGTGGTGCAATTAACTGTTCTAAATAATGCTCGGATAGACTGTGACGCTCGGCAATGCTTTTTAATGAAGTTGGACCGGCACCGTGATGCTTTGCTAAATCCATCATAATCGTTAATCCATAACGGCCTTTAGTTGAAACTTTCATTTCTAACAACCTCACTTCCCAATAAACGATCTATAAGTTTTCTAAATACGAGTATTGATGTTTGCATGATCGGTCCAATGATCAATGTAAATAACAATGTACCGATAAATACTGGCCCTCCTAGTAGCCACCCAATCGATAAAGCGACTATTTCCATTACCGTTTTCACCTTTCGGATTGACCATCCTAAGCGTTCTGACAGCTCTAACATTAAACCGTCGCGAGGGCCTGCACCTACTTTTGAAGAAATATACATCCCTGCCCCAATCCCCATGATGAAAATAGCAAGTATTAAATATAGATATGATATATAAATATTGGTTGATTTAATAAGTAATCCTGAAGCTAACACAAAGTCTGTAAACCAACCGAGAAAAATCATATTTAACAAAGTTCCGATTGTTGGACGTTGTCTTGTTAACCATATCGTAAATCCAATAATGATAAGACCGACAATTTGAGACCACGTACCGACTGTAAGACCGATCGTTTTAAAAAGCCCTAAATGTAAGACATCCCACGGACTTACACCTAGATCCGCCGTGATCATTAAAGCAATACCGTAGGCCATGACAAACAATCCTGCAAAGAAAATAAAAAAGCGAATTGCCCATTGTACCAAATGGCGTCCATTCTTTCTATTATGACCGGCAGTATGCTCAATCATTCGATGATCCCTTCTCTCCCAAGCTCTTGATGTGCTTTAAATAGGTACTAATCTCTTTTTCATAGCCATTAGACGTTGGTCTGTAATAAGCTTTCTCACGTCCGTCCGGAAAATAGGATTGCTTTACAAAGTTCTTCGCAAAAGCATGAGGGTACTTATATCCCTCTCCATGTCCAAGCTTAGAAGCCCCTTTGTAGCTCGCATCGCGAAGATGCATTGGGACTGCGCCGTGTCCTTCCTCTTTTACATCTGCTAGTGCTTGGTTTATACCCACATAGCTAGCATTGCTTTTCGGTGCAGATGCTAAATAGGTCGTCGCTTGAGCCAAAGATAATCTGCCTTCGGGCATTCCTAGTAATTCATACGCTTTAAATGCAGCAACAGCGACTTGAATACCTTGGGGATCGGCGTTACCTATGTCTTCACTTGCGAGAATGACTAATCGTCTCGCAATAAAGCGTGGATCTTCCCCTGCATCAATCATTCTTGCAAGCCAGTATAAAGCTGCATCTGGGTCAGAACCCCTAACCGACTTAATGAAAGCAGAAATGGTATCGTAGTGATTATCCCCGGTTTTGTCATACCTGACAGCCCGTCGTTGAATTGAATCGACAGCAATTTCGAGGGTAATAATCGTATCACCATCTTTGTTGGGGGACGTTGTAACGGCTGCTAGTTCTAATGCATTGAGTAACTTTCTAGCGTCACCCTCTGCATATCGAACGAGATGCGTCAGCGCATCTTCATCCATGTTAATTTCTAGCTCCCCAAGACCGCGTTCAACATCTTCTAATGCATGTTTGGCAACTACCCGTAAATGTTCTTCATCTAACGGTTGTACCGAAAATATTTGAGAGCGGGATAGTAAAGCTGCATTCACTTCGAAAAACGGGTTTTCGGTTGTAGCTCCAATTAAAATGATAAAGCCCTCTTCTACATAGGGAAGGAGAGCATCTTGTTGAGATTTATTAAAACGATGGATCTCGTCAACAAAGAGTGTCGTGCGTTGGCTGTACATGGTTAACTGTACTTTTGCTTCCTCAACGACCCTACGAATATCGGCAACACCTGCCGTTACCGCGTTTAAATCAGTAAAAAAAGATTTGGTCGTCTGGGCAATCACCTTTGCTAACGTTGTCTTCCCTGTCCCTGGCGGACCATAAAAGATAAGAGATGATATTCGATCGGCTTCAATGGCACGTCGTAATAGTTTTCCTGGGCCAACAATATGATCTTGTCCAATAAACTCATCTAATGTTTTTGGTCTCATTCTTTCGGCAAGCGGAGCAAGCTTTATATGTTCATTTTGATCGTATGAAAATAAGTCCATCCTACCACTTCTTTTCTCTAAATTATCTCTATTCATTTAATTCCTACCTATTATATCGGAAATGAATATAGGTGTAAAGATAAATACATATCGGAACCTATACACTAGATGTTTTTTCCAATAATAGATATGATACTTGTAAAAGTACAAAAAGGAGTGATGATCTTGCCACATACGATACAGTTGATCTCACTTAACGTCGGTAAACC
>FWWL01002589.1_pt1 | contig 36737 bp, 30 predicted proteins | sample 2228331 | NCBI WGS metagenome assembly FWWL01 (sample SAMEA103939775, study PRJEB20133) | metagenome
TGATGACGCCTGAGGCTGCGCTTGCGGCCGTTGAGGATTGGTGCGCTGCCAATTCCATGCCTTCCCTTGATCCAGCCAAGCGGGCGCTTTTGCTTGCCGCGATGCCATTTTGCAAGGAGCGCGCCCGAAATGCCGGGCAGATCTGGGAACGGGCGCAGTTTGTGTTGATCGAGCGGCCGATCAAGCCCGAGGCCACGGCGGCGGAGGCACTCGGCCCCGTATCCCGTTGTATACTGGCCGAATTGACGGAACGCCTCCAGTCCGCTAACTGGGAGCGGCAGGCGCTTGAAGACCTCGTCAGTGCTGTCGCTGCCGCCCATGGCCTAAGTTTGGGCAAACTTGCCCAACCCATACGCGTGGCGCTGTCAGGACGCTTGGTTTCGCCAAGCATCTTCGACATGATGGTGGCGCTTGGGCGGCAGGAGACGATTGCGCGCCTGTCCGATGCCGCATCGGGACAGTGATCGCAATGAGACTCGGACAGAACGCTTTCTGGCTGCACTTTAGGGAGATCGAGAATGGCTGACACCGTTTCGCACGTCACAAACCGCACCGCCAAGCTCGAGCTCGACGGGCGGGTTCTCGAATTGCCCGTTCTGTCCGGCACAATTGGCCCTGATGTGATCGACATTCGGAAGCTTTATGCGCAAGCGGGCGTCTTTACCTACGATCCGGGATATACGTCCACAGCCTCCTGCGCCTCGGCAATCACTTATATTGACGGAGAAAAAGGCGAACTCCTCTATCGCGGCTATCCCATAGAACAATTGGCAGAAAAAAGCCATTTTTTGGAAGTCTGCTACCTTTTACTTTATGGTGAGTTGCCGACCGCCGTGCAAATGCTCGATTTTGAAACCCGCGTCACGCGGCACACGATGCTGCACGAACAGATTCAGTATTTCTTTCGCGGCTTCCGGCGCGACGCGCACCCGATGGCAACAATGGTGGGCGTGGTCGGCGCATTGAGCGCATTTTATCACGACTCCCTTGACATTAATGACCCGTGGCATCGCGAGGTGGCGGCGATTCGGCTGATTGCCAAAATTCCCACTATTGCGGCTTGGGCTTTCAAATATTCGTTGGGTCAACCGTTTATGTATCCGCGCAATAATTTAGATTATGCCGCCAATTTTTTGCATATGTGTTTTGCGGTGCCGGCCGAGGACTATGTGGTCGATCCAATTCTCGCCCGCGCCATGGATCGGATCATGATGTTGCATGCCGATCATGAGCAAAACGCCTCAACGTCCACGGTCAGGCTTGCTGGATCTTCCGGCGCAAATCCATTTGCCTGTATTGCTGCTGGCATTGCTTGTCTTTGGGGGCCGGCGCATGGCGGCGCCAATCAGGCCTGTCTTGAGATGTTACGCGAAATTGGCACTGTCGATCGCATTCCCGAATACATCAAGCGCGCAAAGGATAAAAATGACCCATTCCGGTTGATGGGTTTTGGGCATCGGGTCTATAAAAATTACGATCCTCGCGCCAAGGTTTTGAAACAATCTGCTGATGAAGTGCTCGATCTTTTGGGAATCAAGCACAATCCGACGCTGCAAGTTGCCAAAGAGCTCGAGCGGATTGCCCTTGAAGACGATTATTTCATCGATAAGAAGCTCTACCCGAACGTCGATTTTTATTCAGGCATTATCCTCGAGGCGATGGGTTTCCCAACCTCAATGTTCACGCCGATTTTCGCGCTGAGCCGGACGGTCGGCTGGATTGCGCAATGGAAAGAAATGATCGCCGATAGTGAACAAAAAATCGGCAGGCCGCGGCAGCTCTATATCGGTCCGGCTCGGCGCGACTATGTCGAGATCGAACATCGGCGGTAAATCAGAAAATCGCGGGCGGCGGCAAGCGTGGCGACGGGCATCTTTGTAAACCAGGCTGCCGCGGTTAGGTGTTTTTGACGCAAGGCGCAGGGGATGGGCGAGCGGTCCGCAGGGCGGTGTGATTCGCCTTATTCCCTATGCGCGGCTCACCGTGGGATTCTGGCTTCTTGCCCTCGAGGCAGAGCTTTGTGGGCCTTGCGCCCCTTTCGGACCAAACACTGAGACGGCCCAAGGGCCCCGCGGAGTCTTGGGCCGCGTAAGTGGTGGGCCTTGCGCCCCTTTCAAACCAAACACTGAGACGGGCAGGGTGCGCTGGCTTGTGTCGGTGACCCCGTCGCAAAATGACCGAGTCCTCAGTGTAAATCGACGAACCATCAGTGTGATCACGCTGGTTGCGCACCGGTGCGCAGGGCGCAAGCGCGCCGGGTGCGCAGCAGGCAGGATGACGGGACTCGTTTGTCATGAAAGTGCCGGATGACGGGGCTCGTTTGTTCTGAAAGAAGCGCACCTGATGCAGAGCACGGCGGCGCATTGAACCCCTGGACGGGCCGAAGACGGAGGGTTACCTCACGCATACCACCACGGAGGCTCTTTTGCCGGCATGCCGCGCGCCGTTTTGGGGAAAGGCCAATTTGGGTAAAGGCAAAAGGTCGGGCCGGATGGGCGCAAAATCTTGGAAGCTCACCTTCGGGATTGGGCGCCCATGGCTCATTCTCGCTCGGGTCGAGCACGCGCATGACGAAAAGCTTTCTACAAGCGCCGCGCGCGCTACAACAAGACCGATGACAACGCCACAGGCTCAGATGCATGCCCTCCCTCCCTATGACGCTGAGCTCGACGCGCGGGGGCTTTTATGCCCCTTGCCGGTTCTCAAGGCGCGCAAGCGCCTTGCCGCTTTGGCACACGGGCAGGTGCTCAAAATGCTTGCCACCGATCCGGCGGCAGTGGTCGATGTTCCGCATTTTTGCGCTGAAGCCGGGCATGAGCTGATCGCAACGGTCGAGCTTGACGATGCCACGGCCTATTTCATCCGCCGCAGGTAGGCGAGCCGCCCCGCGCAGGCCCGGTGATGTCTGGTGCGTATGCAGTGCAACCGGTGTCTTGGCTTCGACGCAAGTCCGCGCCTCACCAAAATTGCCCGGTCGGCGCACGCGCAATCGGATTGCCGCTCGGGCGCGTCACGTCCTCTCGGCCAAGTGCTGTCCGACTCGGTGCGAACAGCGCTCGGCGCAACGAACCGCCCGTCGCCAGCGTCTCGTCTCTCAGAGCCCAAAGTCTTAGATTCCAAAGCCGGCGAAGGGCAGATAGCGCACGGGGCTTCCCGGCGTGATCTCAACGGCTCCATCGGGCAGCTCCACTAACCCCTCGGCCCAGGACAAGCCGCTGATTCGCCCTGAGCCTTCCGAGCGGAAAACTTCGGCTGTACCCTCAGCTGTCAACCGCGCGCGCAGATATTCCCGCCGTCCGGCCTTCTTGCGTTTGCTAAAGGCTGCCGGGACAACAAAGCCCAAAGGCTCGGGCCAGGCCGCGCCCGCCAGCCGCCAGAGCGCCGGGCGGGCAAAGAGCAACGCGCAGACAAAAGCCGCAACCGGGTTTCCCGGCAGGCCAAACAGCGGTACGCCCCGCCACAGCCCCAAGGCGAGTGGGCGGCCGGGCTTGATTGCAACCCGCCAGGCAGTAAGCGTGCCCTCGGCGCGCAGAAGCCGGCTCAGATGATCTTCGTCTCCGGCCGAAGCCCCGCCTGAGGTCAAAATAGCATCGGCCTCGCTGGCGCCCCGGTCAAGCGCTTTTCGCACCGCCTCCGCCCGGTCCAGCGCATGGCCAAGGTCAACCGGCACAAACCCCCAGCGCCGAATGAGCTCAATCAGCATCGGCCGGTTGGCATCGATGGTGCGATCGGGCGGCAAGCTCGGGTCTGGCTCGGCCGCAATCTCATCGCCGGTTGAAAGGACCGCCACACGGAGGAGCCGAAAAACCGCCACCTCCCGCACCCCAACAGCGCTAATCAGCGCCAAATCCGCCGGTGTCAGGCGCCGGCCAGCGGGCAAAATCTCTTGCCCTGCGGCAACATCCTCGCCCATGGGGCGGGTATTTGCCCGCAGCTTGATCGGGCCTGAAAAGGCAATGCGCTGCCCATCTGTGGCCACATCTTCTTCGAGCACAACTGTGTCGACCCCTGCGGGCAAAAGTGCGCCTGTTAGAACCCGAACCGCAGAGCCAAGCTGCACGGGCGACGGATAAGGCGCTCCAGCTGCAGCCCGCCCTGGCAAAAGCGGAAGTTCCCACGGCCCCTCGCCTGACAATGCGGCATGGGCAAAACCATAGCCGTCGACAGCCGCGTTGGCGGCCGGTGGATGCGGCCGCAGCGCCTTGAGTGCTGCGGCCAAAACCCGCCCACCCGCTTGGGACACGGGCAGCGTTTCAACCTCAGCCACGGGGCTTAGGCCCGCGCGCAGGCGCGCAAGCGCCTCGTCTACCGGCACCCAATTCACCCCCTGCGGAAGAGCGAAGCAATCGTTCGAAAGCCTCGGAGGGACCAAAGGCGCCTTGCGCCTCACGTCCGCCACGGACTTCTGAGTTGGGTCAAAAGGTTCCGAATTTGCTGGCATGGGATTTTCCGCTGCTCCGCCGCTTGCGCGTGCTTGCTGCCGCGAACGCTTCGTGAGGACAGGAGCCAACAGCGCCTTGGCCGCCTCGGTGCGCGGAATGCCCAGGATCCAGCCCTCTTCAGGCTCGAGCGCGCCTGCGAAGAAAGCCTGAAGCACGCCTCGCTCATTAAGCTGCCAGAGCCATTCGGCAAGCGCTCTCACCTGCGCCTCATCGCGCACCGCCTCGGCAGCAAGCCCACGCGGAATAACCGCACCCGCAACAAGGCTTGGGTAGACCTCGGCGAAGACGATGCGTGCCTCCGCCCATGGCTCAAGCGGCCAGGCCGCGATGTCTTGCCGCGCTGACCGCAGTCGGGCCAAAACGGGCAAGCCGCTTAAGGTCTGTGCGCCAACCACCCCGGCGCCAGCCAACTGCCAAACCGATTTGGGACTAAGGCCCAGCGCTCGTGCGGCACGTTCTGTGCTACGGAATTCGGAAAGGCCAGGTGGCAGGGGCGGTTTTTGGGCTGGGATGCCGGGCACGGGCGTCGGGCCAGCCTGGCCCCAAAACGGCCCCGCGCCAGGAAAGCATGCGTTGGCCTCAGCTGCAGCGGCGCGAAAGGTGCTCGTGTGATCCTCCCGCTCCCTGACCCGCTCGGCAAGCCAAGACCAAACCGCGAGCGCCTTTGCCGCGCCCGTCAGCGCTTCCGCAAAGCCTTTGGGAAAACCCAAGGCAAAATCGACCCCAAGCAGCCCGCGCCCAGGGCGAGAAAGGAGGGCCGCAAGCGCGGCCTCCGCCTGTGGCCGGGTGGGTATGTTTTTCGCTTCCGTGACGCCCGCGGAACGAACAGCAAGCCAAATCGCATCGCGCCCGCGCTTTGGCCCGCGCGCGGCTGACCAATCGAGCACGGCAATCCAATCAAACCTCACCCGTTTGCCTCTATCGCTTGCGCCAGAACAAAATGCGCGAGCTCGTCAAGAGCGTGCAAGGGCAGGATCGGCTGCGCGAGCCCGGCAAAAACCGGCGCCTCGGCCGGCAAATTGGAGGCAATTGCCCGCACAGTGGGATTGCTGCGCGCAAGCGGGCTCCGTTGCGGGATGTGGGTTCCCTCCGCCACAAAAAAGGCCTCAATCTTGGGATGCGGCGCGTGTTTGAACCCCTCAATGAGCACGAGGTCGCACGGATCAAGCCGGGCAAGCAAGGCCGCAAGCGGGGGCTCGGGCGCCCCGGCAAGCTCGGTGATCAGCGCCCAGCGCACAGGCGTTGCCAAAAGCACCTGCGAGGCACCGGCCGCGCGGTGCCGAAAGCTGTCGGTCCCGGGATGATCGAGATCGGCCTCGTGATGGGCATGTTTGACGGTTGCCACACGGAAACCTTGCCGGACAAACACGCCCACAAGCGCCTCGGTCAGCGTGGTTTTCCCGCTGTTTTTCCACCCGCAAATGCCGAAAACGCGCATCGTTATACCGCCTTGCCGCTTTTGTGCCGTGGCCTTCTTCCCTTATCGAGCCGGGTTCAGGTTTGGTGCATCAACGAGCAGGGCTGCCTTTTCCGCCATGTTTGTCAGCTTGGCGGCCAAAGCCTCGGCCACGGCAAGATCTGCGGGCGTGTTGACGTTGAAAAACGGGTCAAATGGAACGGACGAAAAGGCCGCCGTTCCCGCTTGATGCTGGTCGGTCCAAAGCACGATCTTGCGCAAACCGTCGTGAAGAGCCGCGCGCAGATCGTCTCTGAGTGCAACGGGCCAAAGGCCAAAGGTTGGGTGACGGCGCATGACCCCTGTTTCATCAGGGCTTGCCGCCAAAGCAAGCCCCTTTGGCCCCGCGGCCGCCTCGAGCGCTAAGCGCAGGTTGCGCGGGAAAAACGGCGTATCCGCCGCAACCGTCACGATGGCCCGTGCGCCTTGTGCCGCTGCCCAATCAAGCCCCGCTAAGACGCCTGCAAGGGGCCCGGGCCAATCGGGCAGGCTGTCGGGGACAACCTCAAGCCCGAGACTTGCAAAGCGGTTGGGATCGCCGTTTGCGTTGAGCACGACTGCGTCGACCTGCGGCGTGAGCCGTTCGAGCACAAAGTCAATCACGCGCCGACCGGCAAGCGACAAAAGCCCCTTATCGGCGCCGCCCATGCGCGTTGCGCGCCCGCCGGCCAAGACAACGCCAATGATGTTACAGCCACTCATGACCACGCCTCGCGCCAGCTCAGATAGGCGAGGCCAACGTTCAGCCAAGAGCGGCGAAGGTGAGCCACAATCCAGGCCGAGTCTCGCCTTTGGTGGAACCTTTGTTTTGGCCCCCCCCGCCAGCTGCAAAGCTCAGGCCCTGCGCGCCGGCGGCTTTTGGCTTCACGCATCCGCATGGGTTTTACTCATCCCCTTGCGAACCCTTGCGCTGGAAACGGCGGTCCTCTTCGCCCTCGGCGCGCCAATCGGCATCGCGGATGAGCCGCTCTTCTCCTGAAAGGCACAAAAACCGCCGCCCGCGCATGCGCCCGATCAGTGTGAGCCCAACCTGACGGGCGATCTCTACGCCCCAGGCGGTAAAGCCCGAGCGGCTCGCCAAGATCGGAATTCCCATGAGCGCGGTCTTAATCACCATCTCGCTCGTAAGGCGCCCGGTTGTGTAGAGGATCTTATCTTCCCCCGTCTCGCCGACTTTCCACATCCAGCCTGCGATTTTGTCGACCGCATTGTGTCGTCCGACATCTTCCATATACACAAGAATTTGATCTTGCCGGCACAACACCGTGCCATGGATCGCCCCTGCCGCCAGGTAAAGCGAAGGTGTGGTGTTGATCTGTTTTGCAAGCGCATAAAGCCACGAGGTGCGCAGCTCAGCCGGCGGCAGGCGCAGGCCCTCGAGCCCCGCCATCATGTCGCCAAAAACGGTTCCGACCGCACAACCCGAGGTGCGCGTCCTTTTCTCAAGCTTGACTTCATGCCGGGTTGGCGCGGACGTGCGCACAACGACAACCCCGAGCTCTTCATCATAATCAATCCCGGTGATTGGATCGTCGCGCTTGAGAATCCCTTGGTTCAAAAGGAAACCGAGCGCAAGAAAGTCAGGGTAATCGCCAATTGTCATCGCGGTCACGATCTCTTGAGAATTCAAAAAGATCGTCAGCGGGCGTTCTTCGATGACGCGCGTTTCGATGACCGCACCGGTGTGGTCGGTGCCGGTCACGGCACGGGTCAGATGCGGGGCATCCGGTTCAGGAAGAATGGGCAGGCGCACTGTGATCAGCCCTTGGCTTTCAAGCGTTGAATGTTATCCATAGGAGCAAAGCTGGCAAGGGCATGCGCCCGGGGCGCGGCGTTCTTTGAAGCAGCACGCTTTTGGCAAAGGAAGGGCAGATGCGGCTTGGGGTGGTCCTCGGCGAGCGACGCGGTGCGACGGATCGCGCCTTGGCTGAGGTGGCACAGATGCTTGCCGAGGCCGGCTGGCAGCTTTTGGGCGTGGTGCAGGAAAACCCAGAAGTGCCTGGGCGACGGTGCGAGATGGAGCTTGTTCTTCTTGGCCTTGAGGCGCGCGGGCAACGGGTGCGGATCAGCCAGTGCCTGGGTCGCGAAGCCCGCGGCTGCAGGCTTGATCCGGTCGGACTGGAAGAAGCCGCAGGCCGCGTGGCGGCCGCACTTGAAGCAAGCGCGCTCCATGTGAACGCCTTAGGTGGCAAGCCCGAGCTTGGTCAAGTTGCGACCCGAAGTTCCCGTGCGCGCGGTGAGATATCCCCGTTCTCGCGCGAGCCTGCGGCATCGGTCTGGCCCGATCTTCTGATCGTTAACAAATTCGGCAAGGCGGAGGCGTTGGGCCGTGGCTTTCGCCCGGTGATTGCGCGCGCCCTTGAGCTTGAGGTTCCGGTTTTGGTTGGGTTGAACCGCAGCAATCGAGAAAGCTTTGACGCCTTTGCCGAGGGCTTAGCTGAGTTCCTGCCCGCTGAGCCAAGCGCAATATTGGCTTGGTGCGAAAGCGTTCGGGTCGATGCACTCTGACCTGGGTCGGAGGTCGATGCGCGTGCGGCACTTGGCCGCAAACCGCCGCTCACAGCCATGGCCGCGCGCTGCCATCCCCTTGCGCGTGGGGTCTGGCCCGATGGCCGTTTCTGGGCCGAAAAAGGGCGGTTTCCGCATCCCGAGCGCGGATTATTTTCGGCTAAAGACTCAGGATGAGCCGCTTGCTTGCCAAGGGGTGGGAGGATTAGAGGACGGTCTCGTCGACACTCGCCCTGACCAGGGGAAGAGCAGAGCGAAGGGAAGGTAGAGGGAATAGGGCAGGAGCATGGCGCTCGATCACGGCAAGGACGAATTCCAACGCGGCCGGGGGCGGCGCCCCCGCCCGGTTCCAAAAGGACGACAAGTTGATCCCACGGCGCTCTCCGAGATCCGCGCGCTTTTGGGCGACAGGCCTCGGCGGCGCGATCTTTTGATCGAATACCTGCACCTGATCCAGGACCATCACGGCCATTTGCCGGCGCGGCTGTTGCGCGCGCTGGCCGAAGAGCTGAACCTCGCCATGGCCGAGGTCTGGGAGGTTGCAAGCTTCTATGCTCATTTCGACCCGGTGCGCGAGGGCGAAGCCCCACCGCCCGCGCTGACGATCCGGGTGTGCGAGTCGCTTTCCTGCCAGCTTGCCGGGGCGGAAGCCTTACTCAAGGCGCTCACGGCCGGGATGGACCCGGCCAAGGTGCGGGTGCTTGCTGCCCCCTGCATGGGCCGCTGTGATTCCGCGCCCGTGGCGGTGGTGGGCCGCCGGCATGTCGATCATGCGACACCCGCCGCTGTCGCCGAGGTTGTGGCAAGCGGCGATTTTGCTCCACGGATTCCCCCCTACCAGGACCTCGCCGCCTATCGCGCCGCGGGTGGCTATGAGACGCTGGTCGCGCTGCGCGGGGGGGGCGATTGGCACCAAGTGCAGGAGACCGTGGCTGCCTCGGGGCTGAGGGGCCTTGGGGGGGCTGGCTTCCCATCGGCGCGCAAATGGGGCTTCGTGCGGGGCCATCCCGGGCCGCGCTATCTCGCCGTCAATGGCGATGAGGGCGAGCCCGGCACCTTCAAGGATCGCTTTTATCTTGAGCGCACGCCGCATGTTATGCTCGAAGGCATGCTGATTGCCGCCTGGGCTGTGGAGGCCGAGCGTTGCTTTATCTATATCCGTGACGAATACCCCGCAGTGCTCGAGATTTTGAAACGCGAGATCGCCGCACTTGAAGCCGCGGGGCTGATTGCGCCGGGGTTTGTGGAGCTGCGCCGCGGCGCGGGCGCCTATATCTGTGGCGAAGAATCGGCGATGCTCGAATCGATTGAGGGCAAGCGCGGCCTGCCCCGCCACCGCCCGCCCTATGTGGCCGAACGCGGCCTTTGGGGGCGGCCGACGCTTGTGCACAATGTCGAGACGCTCCATTGGGTCGCCCGGGTCGTTCGCGAGGGCCCAGAAATCCTTTCCGGGGTGGAGAAAAACGGTCGGCGGGGCCTGCGCAGCTATTCGGTAAGCGGGCGCGTGGCGAAGCCTGGTGTTTACCTTTTGCCGGCGGGCTCGACGATCCGTGATGTCATTGAAGCCGCAGGCGGCATGGCTGATGGGCACGTGTTCAAGGCCTATCAGCCTGGCGGGCCTTCCTCGGGCCTTCTGCCCGCCAAGCTTGACACGATCCCGCTCGACTTCGGCTGCCTTGAGCCTTTCGGCAGTTTCATCGGCTCAGCCGCGGTCGTTGTTTTGTCCGAGACCGACGGCGCGCGCATGGCCGCGCTCACCATGCTCAAGTTCTTTGCTCATGAGAGCTGCGGGCAATGCACCCCCTGCCGGGTTGGTTGCGAAAAGGCCGTTCTGCTGATGCAGGCCGAACGCTGGGACAAGCGCTTGCTCGAAGAGCTCTGCGCGGTGATGGCAGATGCCTCGATCTGCGGGCTTGGTCAGGCCGCGCCAAACCCGATCCGCTCCGTTCTCACGCATTTTCCGGAGGAAGTGTAAGGTGATTACCTTCACGCTTGATGGCCGCACCGTGACCGCCCGGCCGGACCAGACGATCTGGGAGGTGGCGGCCGAACAGGGGCTTATCCTGCCCCATCTCTGCCACAAGCCCGCGCCCGCCTATCGGCCCGACGGCAATTGCCGCGCCTGTATGGTGGAGATCGAGGGCGAACGGGTGCTTGCGGCCTCCTGCATCCGCAGGCCGACTGAAGGCATGGTGGTGCGCACGCAAACGGCGCGTGCGCAGGCCGCGCGGAAGATGGTGCTCGAGCTCTTGCTTGCCGACCAACCCGAGCGGGACGATTCGCCTGACCGATCCGCGCATGTTTGGGCGATGGCCGCAGCCGTGGGGGCCAATGGCAGCCGGTTTCCTGCGCGAGCCGCCGAAACTGTGCCTTTGCCCGATGCCAGCCACCCCGCGATGCGGGTCAATCTTTCGGCCTGCATTGCCTGCGGGTTGTGTGTGCGGGCCTGCCGCGAGGTGCAGGTCAATGATGTCATCGGCATGGGCGGGCGCGGGCACGATGCCTTCCCCATCTTCGACTTCGCCGATCCGATGGGGGAGTCGACCTGTGTTGCCTGCGGTGAATGCGTGCAGGCGTGCCCAACCGGGGCGCTCATGCCGGCAACCGCCGTCGATGCCGAAGGCAGGGGCGACAAGCGCGCCTATGACCGAGAGGTGACAACCGTTTGCCCCTATTGTGGGGTGGGCTGTCAGGTCAGCCTCAAGATCAAGGGCGACAAGATCCTCCATGTTGAGGGAGCGAATGGCCCGGCCAACCAGAACCGGCTTTGCGTTAAGGGGCGGTTTGGCTTTGACTACATCCGCCACCCCGAGCGGCTGACCCAGCCCCTGATCCGCCTGCCCGGGGCGCCCAAGGGCCTCAACGTGGACCCGGCCAACCCCTTCACCCATTTCCGCGCTGCACCGTGGGACGAGGCGCTTGCGGTTGCCGCAGACGGGCTCAAGCGGATCGCCGCATCCCATGGCGGGCGTGCGGTGGCGGGCTTTGGCAGCGCCAAATGCACCAATGAAGAAGCCTATCTCTTTCAGAAGCTGATCCGCCAGGCCTTCGGCCACAACAATGTCGATCACTGCACGCGGCTTTGCCATGCAAGCTCGGTTGCTGCGCTGATCGAGAACATCGGCTCGGGCGCGGTCACCGCCACCTTCAACGAGATCGAACATGCCGATTGTGCAATCGTCATCGGCGCCAATCCGACCGAGAATCACCCCGTTGCCGCCACCTATTTCAAGCAATTCGCCAAGCGCGGCGGAACGCTCATTGTGATGGACCCACGCGCGCAGCCCCTCATGCGCCATGCCCGCTATGCGCTGCAGTTCCGCCCGGGCTCGGATGTGGCGCTTCTGAACGCGCTCCTGCAGGTGATTGTGGCCGAAGAGCTTTACGATAAGCAATATCTCTCGGCCTTTACCGAAGGTTTCGAGGCGTTTCGCACCCATATCCTGCCGTTTACGCCCGAGGCGATGGCGCCCGTCTGCGGGATTGCGCCCGATGTCATTCGCGCGGTTGCCCGCGCTTGGGCGCGGGCGAAGTCGGGGATGATCTTCTGGGGCATGGGAGTGAGCCAGCATGTGCATGGCACCGACAACGCGCGCTGCCTCATCGCGCTTGCTCTGCTGTGCGGGCATGTGGGGCGGCCGGGCACGGGGCTGCACCCTTTGCGCGGGCAAAACAATGTGCAAGGGGCCTCGGATGCGGGGCTGATCCCGATGTTCCTGCCAGACTACCGTTCGGTCACTGATCCTGAGGTGCGGGAGTTTTACCGCACCCTCTGGGGCCGCGAGATTGCGCCCGAGCGGGGCCTGACCGTGGTCGAGATCATGAACGCCGCCGAGCGGGGCGAGATCAAAGCCATGTATATCTTGGGCGAGAATCCGGCGATGTCGGACCCTGATCTTGCCCATGCCCGCGCGGCACTGGCCAAGCTCGAGCATCTTGTGGTGCAGGACATCTTTCTCACCGAAACGGCGATGTTTGCCGATGTGGTGCTGCCGGCTGCGGCCTTTTACGAGAAAGACGGAACGGTCACCAACACGAACCGGCAGGTGCAGCTTGGCCGCGCGGCCCTCGCGCCGCCGGGTGAGGCGCGGCCGGACTGGGAGATCGTGGTCGAGATGGCCCGCCGGCTTGGGCTCGATTGGCGATACAGCCACCCGCGCGAGGTGTTCGCCGAGATGGCAAAGGCCATGCCCTCGCTTGCCAACATCACCTGGGAGCGGCTCGAGCGAGAGGGCGCGGTGACGTATCCCTCGCTTGCGCCCGATGATCCAGGCCAGCCAGTGGTTTTTGGTGACGGGTTCCCACGCCCAGGTGGGCGCGGGCGGCTTGCGCCGGCTCGCCTAACCTCGCCGGCCGAGCTTCCTGATGAGGAATTCCCAATGGTCTTGATCACGGGTCGCCAGCTTGAGCATTGGCATACAGGCGCCATGACACGCAGGGCGGCCGTGCTCGATTCGCTCGAGCCGGGGGCAAGCTGTAGCCTCAACCCCGCAACCTTGGCCCGGCTTGGGGTAGAGGCGGGCGCGTCGGTACGCGTTGCAACCCGCCGCGGCGCCATCGAGCTCAGCGCCCGCGCGGACGCAGCTGTGCCGCCTGATTGCGTGTTCATTCCCTTTGCTTATGTTGAAGCGGCGGCCAATTTGCTGACCAATCCCGCACTCGACCCTTATGGCAAGATCCCTGAATTCAAATTTGCTGCCGCACGGGTTGAGCCGGTCAGCCCCAAGCGGATGGCCGCGGAGTAAGAGAAAAACCACTCGTGTCAGAACGCTTCCCGAGGGGCACGAGGGCGCCCCAGGAATGCAGCGTTTGCCGTGAGCGCTCGCTACCCGACCGCTTCCGGTGAGCCAAAGACGCGCCCCCGGGGACAGAAAAGAACGACGATGGCAACCGGCACGCCGCAGGGGCCCTTCGGCCGCGGCTTACGCTCTCCGGCAGGGCGCCTGGCACTCAAAGCCTGAACGCCTCGGCGACGCGCGGAGCACGACCCAAACAGCAACCGGGGCTTCGCCCTGGCTCGCTCTCGGCCCAGCCTGATGTCCGCCGCTTACCCCCACGGTCCCGGCTGACGCTTTGGCCACGCCGCGGATGCATGGCGTTGCGGGCGGGCCAAGAGCCCCATTTTTGCCGCTTGTTCTTCAAGCGCTTTGATGCGGTTTTCGGTGCTCGGATGGGTTGAAAACAACCGGTCACGCTTGTAGGCGTGCAGTGGGTTCACAATGAACATATGCGCGGTCTGCGGGTTTTGCTCAGCCTTGAGGTTATCGATCCTCTGCGCGGCGCTGTCGATCGTTCGCAAGGCCGAGGCGAGCCAAAGCGGGTTGCCCACGATCTCGCCCCCCACGCGGTCAGCCTCGTATTCGCGCGCCCGCGAGATGGCCATCTGCACCAACGCCGCGGCCAAGGGCGCAAGGATGATCATCAGCAAAACGGCAATCGGGTTGGCATTGCGGTTGCGCCCTGCGCCGAACAGCATCGCAAAATTGGCCAGCATCGACATCGCGCCGGCAAAGGTGGCGGTCACCGTCATGATGAGCGTGTCGTAGTTTTTGATATGGGCGAGTTCATGGGCGATGACCGCAGCGATTTCTTCCCGCGACAGGCGGCGCAAGAGACCCGTTGTGACGGCGACGGCCGCCTTGTTGGGGTTGCGTCCCGTCGCAAAAGCATTGGGTTGATCTTCATCGATTATAAAAAGCGCAGGCACCGGCAGGTCGGCCTTGCGACAAAGCTCGACAAGCATCTCCTGCAGCTCGGGGTGCGCGCGCGCGTCAACCGGACGGGCGTTATAGAGGCGCAGAACCAGTTTGTCTGAATTCCACCAGGCAAAGAAATTCATGGCAACGGCGATTGCAAGCGCAATCATGCTGCCCGTGCCTCCCGCAAGCAGGTAGCCAACGGCCAAAAACAGCGCGGTCAGCGCAGCCATCAGAAGTGCAGTTTTGACATAGCCGTTCATGGCCTTGCTCCCTCATCACAGGTGGTGCCGCGGTGACATGCCGCCTTGGGCGAGATATGGTTGCCTTGCATTTCCCATGCAAGCGCAAGCCGTTTTGATGCGCCTGTATTTGATCAACGGCTCAATGGCGCAAGCGGGGGCCGCGTGGGCTCGTGCGGCTTGCAGAGCCCGGCCAGAAAGGGCGCGTCCTGCCAAGAGTGCCGCGGATTGAACCTGTCGCACCGGTTCGACGGTGGCGGTGGCACCTCTGAGCCCGCTTGCCGCCCCCAAAGCGGCCCCGCACGCGCTTGCACGAGGGGGTTGCAAAACCACAATGCGTTTAGCCCCCTCGGCAAGGGATGCCGAGGTCGCGCAAATTTGCCGTCGTCTGCCGTTGCAAAACCACAATGCGTTTAGCCCCCTCGGCGAGCCCGGGTTAGGATCTTCGCACCAGCCGTCGCAGAAAATGCAAGCCTCCAACGCGCACGGCGATGGTTGAGCCTCCAAGCGGAAGGGGCCACTAGGGCACGCGCCCGCGTGGAGGGCGCGGGGCGTTGCGGAGGGATCAGGCGGGCCGAGGGCTGACGCGCAGCCAAGCCTCGTCATTCAAACGAGGCGCTTTATTCAAATGAGACCCGCGGCGCGGAACAAGGCCCTGACATCGGACTTGGGCCGCGCGCCGAGATGGCCAATCACCTCTTCGGCAGCTAGGATTCCCATGCGGGCGGCCGTCTCTACCGAGCGGCCGGTGGCAAGCCCGTAGAGGAAGCCCGCAGCAAATTGGTCGCCTGCGCCGGTTGCATCGACGGGCGTTGTCGTCCGCACTGGGAATTCGTGGCGGAGGCCATCATGGAGCACCACCACCGGCTCGCCGGAGCGGGTTGCAACCACAAGTTCACAGGCGCGCACGGCTTGACCCAGGGCATCGGCAAGGTCATTGGCCTGATAAAGCGCCATCCATTCGGCTTGGTTGCCGATGACGAAATCGACCTCGTCCGCAATGAGGCGGCGAAAATCGTGCCGATGCCGATCCACACAGATCGGATCGGAAAGCGAAAGCCCCACCCTGCCCCCGGCTTTGCGGCAGGCCCGGGCGGCTTTCAGAAACGCTTCCTTGCCCGCGCCTTTGTCGAAGAGATAGCCTTCAAGGAAGAGAAAAGCCGTCTCGGCCATGACCGCGGTGTCAACATCATCGGGCCCAAACTCGGCGGAAATGCCGAGATAGGTGCACATCGAGCGTTCGCCGTCAGGTGTCACCAAAACGATGCTGCGCGAGGTCGGAAGCTCGGCGTCGGCCACTGGCGGGTTGACAAAGGCGGTTCCCGTGCGCGCGGTGTCTTCAGCGAAAAACCGCCCCAAAGCGTCGTCGCGCACCCGGCCCACGAATGCCGTGGTAAGGCCGAGCGCCCCGACCCCCGCGATCGTATTGGCCACCGACCCGCCAGGTGCGAGTGTGACGGCCTCGAGCTTGTGCTGCAGGGCTTCGGCTCGGGCTCGGTCAACGAGCGTCATGACCCCCTTGCGTACACCAAGCCCTTCGAGCGCATGCTCATCGACCCGGGCGAAGACATCGACGATGGCGTTGCCAATCCCGGCGACGTGATACCGCTTGGCGGTCATAATGCCTTGTCCTCAAAGGGGCATAGATCAGCGATAAGGCAGGTTGTGCAGCGCGGTTTGCGCGCGGTGCAGATGTAACGGCCGTGCAGGATCAGCCAATGATGCGCGTGGAGCGCGTATTCGGCAGGCACGTTATCTTCAAGCGCGCGTTCCACAGCCTCTGGTGAGCGGCCGGGGGCAATGCGCGTGCGATTTGCAACCCGGAACACATGGGTATCGACGGCCATCGCAGGCTGGCGAAACCATGTGTTGAGAACAACGTTGGCGGTTTTCCGCCCCACCCCGGGCAGCGTCATCAGCGCGGTACGGCTTGAAGGGACCTCGCCGCCAAATTCTGCAACCAGTCGTTCCGAAAGGCGGATCACATGGCGCGCTTTACTGCGATGAAGTCCAATCGTCTTGATATGCTCGATGAGCCCGGCTTCGCCAAGCGCAAGCATCTTCTCGGGCGTATCGGCCACAGCAAAAAGCGCGCGCGTGGCACGGTTGACTCCCTTATCGGTGGCCTGCGCGCTCAAGGCTACGGCGACAAGCAACGTGAAGGCATTGACATGCTCAAGCTCGCCCTTGGGGGCAGAATTTTGCTCCTGAAACCGGGCGAAAATCGCGCGAATCGTGGCGTAGGGCAGCGGTTGGGGCACATTGGCTGGCATAGGCGTCGCTTAGCCTTTCTCCCGCGTCCCCCGCAAGAGGCGGCCAATCAACGGAGAGGTGCGGGGAAGATAGGTGTAGGCAGTGCGCTCGGTCGGGGTTGGGCGCGCGCGCATGCGGATTACGCCGACAACGACAAGCAAAAGATGGACCGCGGCGATAAAGACAAACATCGCAGACGGCCCAGCCCAGGCAATCAACGCCGAGGTCACAAGCGGGCTCAGGATTGCCCCGATGGCGTACAGGAACAAGAGTGCGGCGGAAAGCTCAACGCGCGTGTCTTGGTCGGCAAAGTCATGGGCGTGTGCGGCTGCGACCGAATAGATGGGAAAGGTCGTGGCCCCGAAGAAGGCTGCGGCAAGAAAAATTCCCCAAACCCCAAATTGCGCCCCAGCGACGGTTGCCACACAGGCCAGAATGGAGGCAATGGAAAGCCAAATGAGCACGTGCCGGCGATCGTGTTGGTCAGCCACGCGGCCAACTGGCACCTGGGCCAAGGCGCCCCCCAGCACAAAGGCTGAGAGAAAGAGCGCAATCTGTTCCGTTGGCAAGCCGACCGCCAGGCCATAAAGTGGGCCCACCATGCGAAAAGCCGCACCGGTGATCCCTGAGACCACCACAGCCGCTGCGGCAAGCGGCGAAAGCCGCCAGGCCATGAGCGGTTTGAGCCGCGGGGCTTGACCCGGGTCAGGGGCGGTGGTGCGGGTCAAAACCAAGGGGAATAGCGCCGCACAGCAGAACAGCGCGAGAATATTGTAGGAAAGGTAGGTTGCCGGCTCGAGCACGGCGATGAGCAGCTGTGCGGCAAGGTTTCCGGCAATATCGACCACCCGATAGACACCCATCGCCTGGCCGCGGATTGCGTTTGTCACCTTGGCCTGCAGCCAGGCTTCAATGACGGTGTAGTTTCCAGCAACGGCAACGCCGACCACAGCACGAAGAGCGATCCAGGCCCAAGAATAGGGCAGCATCATGTGCAAAAGGCAACCAATAGCACCCGCGGCGGTAAATACTGCAAAGGCTCGGGTGTGGCCAACCGCGCCCATCACCCGCGGCGCCCACCAACAGCCGGCAAGAAATCCAACGAAGTGCGCCGAGCCGAGCGCGCCAATTGCGGTGGTCGAAAAACCGAGCACGGCACCAGAAAGCGCATCAAGCGGGGCCATCCCGCCGAGACCCATCTGCAACAGGATAACCGAGGCAAAAAGCGCAGCGAAAGAGATGATGAGCTGCATGATAAGAAGGAGCGGATAAACCGCGCACGCTCGCGGCAACGGCATATTGGCGAGAGCTGACAGCGCGGTCCAGGGGGCTTCCATCGCCCTGAGCGTTTTGAGCCCGCGCAGGGGGCAGGGGCAAATGCTCTCTCCGGGCACACAAGACGCGCTGGGGATCGGCACCTCGGCTCGCTTTCCCGCCCGACCCCCTTGGAAGAGCGTTTGATCCGCGTTCGGTTGCCGGGCGCGTTTCGCCCCAGGCGGCACCCATCGGAGAGGGCCGGTCAAGCCGCCATTTGGAGTGCGTGTCGCTGGGGAAGCTTGGCCTCTTAGCGCGCATGGCGGCGGGCTGATGCGGCAAGGGCAGCGCGCTTAAGCTCTGACAACCGCAAGGGGCAAGCGCTGGCTCGCAGCGGCCGTGCCGCTTTTCGGCTCAGGCTCGGCGGGTGTGCGACAGAGAGCGCCCGGCCCACGCATTGCGCCCCCAAAAGCGCCGACCACCGCTAGGACGGGCGTTCCGCGTGCCTGGGATAGAGCGCCCGGCCCACGCATTGCGCCCCCAAAAGCGCCGACCACCGCTAGGACGGGCGTTCCGCGTGCCTGGGATAGAGCGCGGCCTAAGCTTTTTGCTCCTTGTGTGCGCAAGGCCGTAAGGGAGCAACCGGGTGCTTGGGCTTGCCGAAGCTTATGCGAAAGCGTGTAAGGGAAAGGGCTTCGACAATTGCCTCGCCGTGAAAGGGGGGTTGGCGTCCAGCCCGCGGCTCTGTTCCGACGTGGTCTCTTGTTGACGCGCACTACGGTTTCGGCGGAGATTGCCTCTCGACCAAGGCGCGCCTTATGGCTTAGGCGGCAGCATAAGCGCGCGCCTCAGCCGCGGCATGCCGCCTGCGCCCTTCGCGGATCAATTGCGCCACGCGGCCCATCGCGAGCCCGCGCATGATCATCAGCGCTGGCAGGATTGCCCAAGCGGCGATGCCGAAGATAAAGGGAACGGGAGCGGTTAGATCGATCCCAAAGCCGAATGCTGCGCCCGCGAACAGCCATCCCGGCACAACCGCAGGCATCACAAGCCCAAGGGCGATGTTTGCCTTGGCCAGGCGGTCGAGGCGGACGACCACGTCTTCGCCTGCGGTCGGCTCAAAGGTGGGCAGGTTGATCCAGACATTGAGCGGCCCTTGTCGGGCAGGCCAAAGCCCAAACCGCACCGCCAGGGCAAACAGGGCAACGACAAGACCCACCAAAAGCGCTGCAAGCCCCGCGCCGTTGCGCACAAGCGTAATGGCGGCCGGGTCTGCTCCAGGCTCAAGCAGCATGACCAACAACCGAAGCGGGGTTCCCGGAAAATCGAGAATGTTTCCTGCGCTTGCCGCAAGCGTAGCGACCAAGGCGCTTAGCCCGCCCTCCACAACCGCAGCTCTTTGCAACAGCGCAAGGGCGAGCAAGACCGTTGCGCCGAGGCCAAAACGGATGCGGTTATAGGGTGGCGCAAAGCGAAATTCGATCAGTGCTGGGAAGCGCGAGAGATATTCGGTGGTCACCACCAGGCCGGCAAAAAGCCCAACCAGCAACAGCACTTGCCCCGTTTCGGGACCGATCTGCGGCACAAGCACCGCTGGCGCGGCAAGCGCCGCCATGACGGCAAAGCCGCGCCACAAGGCACCCGCGACCGAAATTGCCGGTTCCGCAGCGGACATGTCTGCTCGCCCTAAGGGGGCCCGAAGAAGTGTTTTGCCTTTGGCGTCGACGAGACGGGGACGCCCCAACCAAACCTGCCTCAAAATCGCCACAATTTTGCCCATCTCCTGCCACCCCTGCAACACCCCACGAAAATAGTGCCGGAGAGACGGCGCGTTTTCGAGGTAGAAGTGTCGCAGAGTTGCATCAATTTCGGGACAAATCTGCGGCAACCGCCCGGCTCTTGGGGAAAAACCCAAGAATCTCAGGGGTTAACCCAGGGGCGGGCGAGCCGGTCGCGCGCCTCAAATGCTTCAATTGCAAGCATTTTTTCCAGTGTCAGACCAATGTCATCCAACCCCTCGAGCAAGCAACGCTTGCGGAACGGGTCGATCTCGAATCGGTAAACGGCTCCGTTTGGCGCAGTGACCGTTTGCTTCTCGAGATCAACGGTCACGCGGGCCTTCTTGTCTGCTTCGACTTGGGCCATGAGGTCAGCCACGGCCGGCTCCGACAAAATGATCGGCAAGATGCCGTTCTTGAAGCAATTGTTGTAAAAGATATCAGCAAAGCGGGTTGAGATCACACAGCGAATGCCAAAATCGAGCAGCGCCCACACCGCATGTTCCCGGCTTGACCCGCAGCCAAAATTATCGCCGGCAATCAGAATCTGAGCCGTGCGCCAGGGCTCGCGGTTGAGCACGAAATCGGGGTTTTCGCGCCCGTCCGCATCGTAGCGCAGCTCGAAAAACAACGCCCGACCCAAGCCCGAACGCTTGATCGTCTTCAAGAACTGCTTGGGAATGATCATGTCGGTGTCAACATTCACAAGCGGAAGCGGGGCGGCGATGCCCGTGAGGGTGGTGAACGGTTGCATGGGCAGAAACTCCTTAAGTGTCGGTCTGTGCGTTTTTGCTGCGATGCGGTTTGGTTTAGGGTTGCGGATGTCTTCGCGCTCTTTCGCTTTTGCTTTGGAAAGCTCGGCGCGTTCAAACGCATTTGCGGATTACGGCAAGCGAAAGGCGGGACCTGAGTCAATTGTAAATTCGGAAATCAGCGCGCGCGCCTCGGGACCGGTGAGCCAATCGGCAAGCCGTTCGGCCGCGCTCGTACGCAGATGCGGGCCCTTGTCAGGGTTGACAACCAGGAATGCGTAAAGCGTCTGCAGCATTGGGTCCTGGGGATCCTCGAACACGAGCGTGAGCCCCTGGCGGTTGCGAAAGGCAAGCCAGCTTGCCCGATCTGACAAAACATAGGCGCCCATTGCAGCCGCCGTATTGAGCGCTGCCCCCATGCCTGCCCCGATGGGCCGATACCAAGGGCCGCGCGGCTCGACCCCTGCCGCGCGCCAAAGCGCTTGTTCGGCCTTATGGGTGCCGCTGTCGTCTCCGCGGCTGACAAAAGGCGCGCGCGCACGAGCAATGCGTGCCAAAGCCTCCACAGCCGAAGCGGCACTGCGCACCCCGGCCGGATCATGCGCCGGGCCAAGCAGAACAAAGTCCTGTCGCATCACCGGCACGCGGCGGGAAAAATGACCTTCGGCTAACAGCGCTTCCTCGGCCTTTTGGTCGTGCGAGAGCACCGCATCAACATCGCCCGCCGCACCAAGCCTGAGGGCCTGGCCGCTGCCCACAATCACAAGCTGTACCTCAAGGCCAAGAGCACGGGCAATTTCTGGGATCAAGACCTCCGCTAGCCCTGAGGCCACAAAGGACGTGGTTGTGGCAACCCTGAGCGATTCGGCCCGTGCGCCAAGGCTCACGAGTGCCGCCCCCGCAAGGGCGAGGCAGAAAACGATCCCGCGCAGGCGGGTCAAAACCCCAAGGATGTCAACGCGCTTTGTGGCGCGCGCGGTCATGTTACAATCTCCCCGCGTAAGAATGCAGCAGCCGCAGCGGTTTGAGGGCCGACAAAGAATGCCTCAGCCGCGCCTTGTTCGTGAATCCGCCCCGAAAGCAAAAACACAACCTCATCGGCAAGTCGGTGCGCCTGGCCGATGTCGTGCGTTGCAAGAACAATGCGCGTTCCGCCCGCACGCTCGGCGACGAGAATCTCTTCAATCGCCCGCGTGGCATGGCCATCAAGACTTGCGGTCGGCTCATCGAGGAACAAAAGTTTCGGCTTGGTGACAAGGGCACGAGCAAGCGCAAGCTTTTGCCGTTCACCGCGCGAGAGGCGATCGGCCGGCTGGTCAACAAGCGGCAAAAGCCCGATCCTTTCGGCCCAGGCCTCAGCGACACGCCACGCCTTCCTGCGCGAATAGCCCTGAAGCCTGAGCGGAAAGGCGAGATTGTCGCGCACGCTGCGGCGCAAAACGACCGGCGACTGAAAGACAAAGGCCTGTGCGGCATAAGCCTCGGCGCGCGGCACGGGCCATTTGAGCTCCCCCCGCGAGGGCCGTTCAAGCCCATGCATGAGGCGCAGGAAGGTTGATTTCCCCGCCCCATTTGGCCCAAGCACAACGGTAAGCCCGGTTCCCTGAAGCTGCCAGGAGAGCGGCCCCAAAATGAGCCGACCGGCGCGGCGCACCTCCACCCCCTTGAGCTCTAAGGGCAAGATCATGCGCACCCAGGTTACCATCGGCTTTCGCGTTCGGTGCGGGCAAGCCCGTGCACAAAGAGGCTGACCCCAACCGCAAGCACAAGCAACACAAAGCCAAGGGCAAGCGCGCGAGCAAAATCGCCCCGCGCTGTCTCAAGCGTGATGGCGGTGGTCAAAACCCGCGTCACCCCTTCGATATTGCCCCCCACGATCAAAATCGCCCCGACCTCGCCGATGCCACGCCCAAAGCCCGTAAGCGCCGCGGTCAACAAGGCCCGCCGCCCATCGAAAACAAGCGTTGCGATCTGTTGCCAGCGGTTTGCCCGCAGCGAATGCAAAAGATCGCGGTATTCAGCCCAAAGCTCGCGCAACGCCTGATGGGCAAGCGACGCGATGATCGGGGTGATGATCAGCACCTGCGCGATGATCATCGCGGCTGGCGAAAACAAAAGCCCCAAAGAGCCAAAAGGCCCCATCCGCGACAACAACAAATAGAGCACAAGCCCCACAAGAACCGGGGGCAACCCCATAAGCCCATTGAGCACCGCAATCACGGTTCGCCGAAAGCGAAAGCGGCTCACCGCCAGCCACCCGCCCAGCGGCATGCCAATCAGCGCGGCAATGAAAACCGCCGTCACGGTAACCTGCAGGGACAAAACCGTGACAGACACAAGCCCCGCGTCGAGCGACACGATGAGATGCAGGGCCTCGGCCAAAGCGGCAGCAAATGTGTCCATCACCGTCTGCGGGAGAACTAGGGGCGGCTAGACAGTTTCAGCCATAAGCTCGCGCACATCGACCAAGCGCCCGGCCACACCGGCCGCCGCTGCCATTGCTGGGCTCATCAAATGGGTGCGGCCTTTATAGCCCTGGCGCCCCTCGAAGTTGCGGTTTGAGGTCGACGCACAGCGCTCGCCCGGGGCGAGTTGATCAGGGTTCATGCCAAGGCACATCGAACAGCCCGACAGGCGCCATTCGAAGCCCGCTTCGATGAAGATTTTTGCCAGGCCCTCTTCCTCGGCCTGTTTGCGAACAAGGCCCGAGCCTGGCACCACAATGCCGCGCACGCCCGGGGCAAGCTTGCGGCCTTTCAAAACTTCGGCCGCCGCGCGTAAGTCTTCAATCCGCCCGTTTGTGCATGAACCAATAAAGACAACGTCGATCGCGATGTCGGTCAGTTTCATCCCCGGCTTGAGGCCCATGTACTCGAGCGCGCGGCGCGCGGCTTGCGCTTTGAGCCCCTCGAACGAGTCGGGATCAGGCACCTCACCGGTGATCGGCAAAACATCCTCAGGGCTTGTGCCCCAGGTGACCACGGGGATGATCTCATCAGCAAAAAGGGTGACAACCTTGTCAAAATGGGCATCCGGGTCAGAACGGAGTGTCTTCCAATATGCAACCGCGGCTTCCCAGAGCTCCCCTTTCGGCGCGTGCGGGCGGCCCTTGAGATAGGCAAAGGTTTTTTCGTCGGGCGCGATGAGCCCGGCCCGCGCCCCACCTTCGATCGCCATGTTGCAGACGGTCATGCGCCCTTCCATGCTGAGCGCCTCAATCGCCTCGCCGCAATATTCGATCACATGGCCGGTGCCGCCGGCAGTTCCGGTTTTGCCGATAATCGCAAGAGTGATGTCTTTGGCCGAAACCCAAGCGCCAGGCCGCCCCTTGACCTCGACCTTCATGTTCTTCGCCTTTTTCTGGATGAGCGTCTGGGTGGCCAAAACGTGCTCAACTTCAGAGGTTCCAATTCCGAAAGCAAGCGCGCCAAAAGCGCCGTGGGTTGCAGTGTGCGAATCACCGCACACGATTGTGAGGCCCGGAAGTGTCCATCCCTGTTCGGGGCCAATGATGTGCACAATGCCCTGCCGAATGTCCGCGACGGGATAGTAGTGGATCCCAAATTCGCGGGCGTTGCGATCGAGGGTTTCAACCTGGATGCGGCTTTCCTCGTTGTCGATTCGCGCCTCGCGGCCAAGCGTGGTTGGCACGTTGTGGTCAGGCACAGCGATGGTCAAATCTGGCCGCCGCACCCGCCGCCCTGCCATGCGCAACCCCTCAAAGGCCTGCGGGCTTGTCACCTCATGCACGAGGTGCCGGTCGATATAGATTAGGCATGTCCCGTCGGGCTGTTCATGAACACGATGGGCATCCCAAATCTTATCGTATAGGGTCTTCGGGGTGGAAGTTTCAGCCATGGCGTGGTGTCCAGCTTGTTGCAAGGCGGTCTCGATCAGGTCGCTCACGTCGCTCAGCCAACCCTCTAGCCGATGTCACCGCGAGAATGAAGAGGAACCCATGGGAATATGGGTACCTCGACCGCTCAAGGCAACGCCCGCTATCCCCTTGCCGAGACGTCGGAAGAACAAATAAACCCGCAGCCGGAGATGCCAAAGCAGGCGGCGCCGGCTTCACCCTCTGCTCGGTGCATGCGCCGTGGAGCGGTTGTGCACACAAAGCCGGGCTTGAAACCAGCAGCCCGAGGGAGAAAACCGTTGTGCCGACCGCGAACGGCGGTCATAGGGTAAAGCTTTTGCCTCATGGTGCGAGAGAGACGACAAGGATCTGCGCAAATACCGTGCTTTGACCTGTCGCGTGCTGCAGAGATGTCTCAATCGAGATGCCAGCAGGGACAAAAGAGAGGGCTCGACCGACAGCAAAGAGAACGCCAAAGAAACAGGTTGGCACCCTTGCTTCTTGCGAACTTACCCCTCTGCACTTATCTTCTTCCTTGGTTCCTGGGCTTTTGTGGTTCGGGAAACCGAAGGAGTGTAAACGCAAGGAGGAGCGAATTCTGACATCTTTTTCTGATTTGCCCTCGGTGGGCTCTCGCAGCATGCCAAAGATGCCGGTGCCGGCCGAAGCCGCCCGAGCTCAGCTAAAGGATACATCGGTTTCAGAGGCGGCCAATACACAAGGGGTGCTTGCCGCGATCTTGGCCTCGCTCGATGATGATAAGGGCGAAGACATTGTCACCATCAACCTGCGCGGGCGGTCGGTGCTTGCGGATTATATGGTGATCGTCTCTGGTCGCTCGTCGCGTCATGTCGTGGCTCTTTCCGACAAATTGGTCGAGCGGCTTAAGCAAGATTTTGGGCTTGTGGCACGCATCGAGGGCAAACCCACGGGCGATTGGGTTCTGATCGACACGGGCGAAATTGTGGTGCATGTCTTTCGGCCCGAAGTGCGGGCGTTTTATCAGCTCGAAAAGCTGTGGGGTCTTGCGCCGCAATCGCCCTAAGCCCTGTAAGGGGCACAACCAGCGTGCGGGAACGGGTTTGGGTTGAGCCCGAAGGACCGGCGCTGCGGAGCAAGCGGGCGCGATGCTTATCAGCCCGGCCTGATGCGTGCCCGCCTGGCGTAAAATCAAGAAGCAAACGGTGCGCATTGTCATCATCGCGGTTGGGCGCCTCAAGACACGGCCGGAAAGGGCTTTGTTTGAGGATTACCGCACGCGCTTTGACCGTCTTGCCCGCAGCCTGGGGTTGCAGCCGCTTGTCGAGCACGAAATCGACACCCGTGATCTCAAGGGAGCGGCGGCAGAGGCGCGGGCAATCAGGCAGGCGCTTCCCGAAAAGGCCCGGCTTGTGGTGCTTGACGAGCGCGGCTCAATGCTTTCGTCCGCCGACTTTGCCCTAAAGCTTGAACGCGCGCGCGAGGCAGGCACAAGCGCGCTTGCGTTTGTGATCGGCGGGGCGGATGGGGTTGACCCGGCGCTGCGGACAGAGGCGGATTGGGTTTTGTCACTCGGTCCGATGGTCTGGCCGCATGCCCTTGTGCGCGTCATGCTGGCTGAGCAGCTTTATCGCGCCGCCTCGATTTTGGCCGGTCTGCCCTATCATCGCCGCTAAGGCAGAGGCGGGCTTTTTTTGCAATTCTTCGCAAAGGGTTGCGTGAGCGCGCTTTAGGGACAGCAAACGCCCCAAGCGCGCGGACGCATCGGTTAGCGACCGTGCACCCACCATAAGCGCCGAAACCGGTTGCGGCTGAGAACGCGCCGCCTTATGGCTCAAGGCGCGCGCTTCGTGCCGCGTGGGTGGCGTTTCCACGTTTGGACGGGTAAGTGTTGTGCGTTCTCGCGCTCAGGCTTGCTTTTCCGCCGTCGTAAACGCTGATGTTGAAATCGCCGATAGTCGCCTTTGATCCTTCCCTTTCCTTCCCCCTTCGATCCACCTTTGAACCGCGATGCTTTCTGATCCGACCCAGGCTGAGACTAAGCCAACAACGCGCAGCGAACCCCTTTCGGCCAAAGTGGGCGTGGCCCCTCCCCGCCCGGTTGTCTTGTGTATCCTCGACGGTTGGGGGCTGAGCTCCACGCGTGAAGGCAATGCTATTGCTCTTGCGCATACGCCCACCTTCGATCGGCTCTGGGCCTCCTGCCCGCATGCCACCCTTGTCACGCACGGGCGCGATGTTGGCTTGCCCTCAGGTCAGATGGGCAATTCCGAGGTCGGCCATACTAATATTGGTGCAGGCCGCATTGTGGCCATGGACCTCGGCCAGATCGACCTTGCCATCGAGGATGGCAGTTTTGCAACAAACCCGGTCTTGTTGGAATTCATCGCTGCTTTGCGCCGCAGCGGGGGGACAGCCCACGTCATGGGCCTCATCTCAGACGGCGGGGTGCATGGGCATGTTGCGCATCTGAAAGCCGCGGTTGACGCCTTGGTCGCCGCGGGGGTGCCGGTGGCGATCCATGCCATTACGGATGGGCGGGATGTGGCCCCCACAAGCGCCGCTGATTACATGCGCACCCTTGTAAGCTCGCTGCCCAAGGACGCGCGCATTGTCACGGTGATTGGGCGCTATTGGGCGATGGACCGAGATTCCCGCTGGGAGCGGACTGAACGCGCCCATGCGGCAATGATCCGCGGGCAAGGAATTCCGGGACCCGACGCCTTGACGGCGGTCACCGATGCCTATGCCGCCGGAGAGACCGATGAATTTATCTCTCCGCGGGTGATTGCGGGCTGGAGTGGGGCGCGCTCAGGAGATGGGTTTTTATGCCTGAACTTCCGGGCTGATCGCGCACGCCAAATTATGGCCGCGGTGGCTGCCCCAACCTTTGCCGCCTTCGACCGCGGCCCGTGGATCGATTGGGCAATGGTTGTCGGCATGGTTGACTATTCCGACGCCCACAACGCCTTTATGCGAACGCTTTTTCCAAAGCGGGTGATCACAAACACCCTTGGCGCTTGGGTCGCGCGCCACGGGCTCAGACAATTCCGCCTGGCTGAGACCGAAAAATACCCCCATGTCACCTTTTTCTTAAATGGCGGTAAGGAAGAGCCCGATCTTGGCGAAGAGCGCTGCATGCCCCCCTCGCCTAAAGTTCCAACCTATGACCTCGCCCCTGAGATGGCCGCACCACACGTGACCGAAAAGCTCGTCGAGGCGATCCGCGCGCGCCGGTATGACCTCATTGTGGTCAACTATGCCAATCCAGACATGGTCGGGCACACAGGCGTGCTTTCGGCCGCAATCCGCGCTTGCGAAGTGGTCGATCAAGGGATTAGCGCGGCCCTCGATGCGCTTGCCGAAGTGGGCGGGGCAATGCTGCTCACGGCCGATCACGGCAATGCCGAACAGATGATCGACCCAGAAACAGGCGGGCCGCATACCGCGCACACGACAAATCCTGTGCCCGTAATCCTGATCGGCGGGCCTGAAGGCGCGCGGCTCAAAGACGGGCGGCTTGCCGATGTGGCCCCAACGGTTCTCGAGCTCATGGGCCTTGAGCCCCCCCCTGAGATGACCGGGCAAAGCTTGATCGTCCGATAGTCTGACGATGGCCGCGCGCGCAAAGCTCTCATCTCCGTTGCCTGTGCTGGATGGGCCAAAGCCGCCGCGGCGAAAAAGAGCGCTCTTTTCCGTACGCAAAGGAGAAAGAGCGGCAAAGGAGAAGGCCGCGCGCTCAGCGCACGGGCGTGGCTTGGGCCTTGTCGGCGGTTTGTTTGCACTGGTCTTAATCCTAAGCCCCGTTGGGGCTGCGCCCAACACCAATGAGAACCCCTCGCCTGCCGAAGCGGTCAGGACCGCGGCACTTGCGCTTTTGTCCGCGATCGAGGCGCTCGCCGAGGCCGAGCGGGCCTCGGACCGGATCGGGGCGCTCACCGAGGTAATTCGCGCCCATGAACGCGGGCTTACAACGCTGCGCGAGGGGCTCGATGCGCTCAGGGCTGAGCAAGCCGCGCTTGAGCGTCTGCTTGCCGAAAGTGCTGACACCGGGACCGAGCTCCTTTCTGCGCTCCTAACGCTTGGGCGGGTCAACCCGCCTTTTGCGCTTGCGCATTCCGAGGGCATTTTGGCGGCAGTTCAGGCAACAATCCTGGCGCGCGATGCTCTGCCCGCGCTTGCGGCCAAGGCCGAAGCGCTCGAGGAGCGGATTGTGGCTTTTGCTGAGCTCCGTGCCCTTGAGACGGAAGCGGAAGCGGTGCTCGAACGGGCGCGCCTTAGCCTTGAAGAGGCCCGTCTGACCTTCCTTCAGGCGATTGACCACAGCCGTCCCCGCCCGCCTGAGCTCAGCTTTGACGAGGCGCGGTTGCTTGCGCTCTTGCAGTCAGCGGCAACACTCGAGCAATTTGCCCGCGCGCTTGACCAGCTTTCCCCTCCGCGCGCGGAGGTGGGTTCGGGCTTTGCCCAAGCCAAAGGCCGGCTGCCGTTGCCGGTTGCCGGAACGCTCCTTCCGCCGGGCTCCTCGGCTGACGCGTCTCACGCAGGCCAGCACGCGTTGGTCTTGGCAACGCTGCCGGGCGCTCTTGTCATTGCCCCTTGGGCTGGGCGGGTGCGGTTTGTTGGGCCGCTTCTCGATCAACCGAATGTGCTCGTACTCGAGCCAGAAACGGACTATGTGCTCATTTTGTCAGGGCTTGGCACAATCTTTCCGCAGATTGGCGAGGTGGTTGAGGCGCATGCACCCTTGGGCTTGATGCCCGGGGGCGACGTCAGCGAAAAAGGCAAGGCGGGGCCGGATGAGCCGCCCGCAGCCCGTTCAGCGGGCAGCAGGGGGGAGCGTCTTGTTGAGAACAGCGAACGACTCTCCGTTGAGCTCTGGCATGCGGGGCATCCCATTGACCCCAAAGACTGGTTTGCACTCAATGACGGCCCGCCCGCCCCCGAGCCCGCAGAGGGTTTCGGCCGGCCGTGAAGGGAGAAGACCGCACATGAAACGTTTTGTTTTGGCCTCGTTAGTTGGCGCAATCTTGGGGGGCTTGTTGGCTGTGCAGGTGGCCGCGCCGCTTGTTGCACAAGAGCGGGCGCGTAACGACTCCATCTATCAGCAGCTCGATCTCTTTGGCGATGTGCTTGAGCGGGTCCGCGCCCAATATGTGACCGAGGTTGACACCGGCGCCCTGATTCGGGCGGCCATCGAGGGGATGCTTTCCTCGCTTGATCCCCATTCGAGTTTTCTTTTACCTGAAGAATTCGAAGATATGCGCATTGAAACCCGCGGGGTTTTCGGCGGCTTGGGAATCGAGATCACCCAGCAAGACGGGGTGGTTCGGGTGATTTCCCCAATCGATGACACCCCAGCGGCCCGCGCTGGCATCCAGCCTGGCGACATTATCACCCATGCCGATGGCCAGCCCCTGATGGGCTTACCAATGAATCAGGTGCTGGATTTGCTGCGAGGGCCAGTTGGCTCGGAGGTCGTGGTCACAATCGTGCGCGACGGCGTCCCCGATCCATTTGAGGTGGCCATCATTCGCGATGAGATCCGTGTGCAGCCGGTGCGTGTGCGGCTTGAAGGATCAATTGCGGTTGTGCGAGTCACCGCGTTCAACGAACAAACCACAAGCAGCCTTGAGAGCAATCTCAAGCAAGCCATTGAAACCTTGGGCGGCATCGACCGGTTGCACGGCGTTGTGCTCGATTTGCGCAACAATCCGGGCGGGCTTTTGAACCAGGCCGTGAGCGTTGTGGATGCATTTCTTGAGCGCGGCGAAATTGTTTCAATCCGCGGCCGCGCAGCGGGCCGGGCCGAACGGTTCAACGCCACCCCTGGCGATCTGATCATAGGCCGGCCCATGGTTGTGTTGATCAATTCAGGCTCCGCCTCGGCCTCGGAAATCGTCGCGGGCGCGCTGCAAGACCACCGTCGCGCAGTGGTGGTGGGCACGCGCAGCTTTGGCAAAGGCTCGGTACAGTCCTTGATCCCGCTGCGGGGCGATGGCGCGATCCGCTTGACCACAGCGCTTTATTACACACCCTCGGGGCGGTCGATCCAGGCGCTCGGGATCGCCCCTGATATCATCGTAGAACAGCAGCCGCGGCAAAGCGCTGAGACCGAGGCTGCAGACCAGCAAAGCCCCCTTGGTTTTCGCGGAGAATCAAGCCTGCGCGGAGCGATCGGCGTGCAGATGTCGGACGAAGAGCGCCGGCAGATGGAAGAGGAAGAGCGCCTGGCGCAAGAGATCGCGCGCGTCAGGGCAGAAGACTACCAGCTTGCCTATGCGCTTGACATTCTGCGTGGGCTTGCGGTGATGAACGGTCGCTGAAGGTCGCGCAAGGGGAGCACAATGAACACGCCCGCGCAAGGTTCACCGAATGGGCCAACAAAAGTCGCGGTATCAGCCGCGGTGCGCTCTGATCAGGCGCGGGTTGCCCCTGAGCTTTTGCCCTATCGCCCAGGCGTGGGTGTTGTGCTCCTCAATCGCGATGGGCTCATTTTCGCGGGGCGGCGCATTGATAATCCGGGCCCAGCCTGGCAAATGCCCCAGGGCGGAATCGATGAGGGCGAAGATCCACGCGCTGCGGCCCTTCGCGAACTGGTCGAGGAAACAGGCATTCGGCCTGAGATTGTTGAATATTTGGCCGAGACGCCGACATGGCTGACCTACGATTTGCCGCCCGAGCTAATGGGGCGCATCTGGGGTGGGCGCTGGCGCGGGCAACGACAAAAATGGTTCCTCTTTCGCTTTCATGGCCGTGATGAAGATGTCGCCATCAACGCAAGCGCTCACCCCGAGTTTTCTGAATGGCGCTGGCTCGATCGCAATACCTTGACTGAGGCAATTGTCCCGTTCAAGCGCGCGCTTTATGAGGAGATCTTCCGCCTTTTTGAGCCGTGGATGAAAGGCGCCTCGCCCTTGCCTGAGCCCGGCACGCGAAAGGGCTAAGACAGCTTCCATTCCCCTGTCATCCTGGGCTGCGCTGGCCTTGTGTCCGGGAAGGTAAGGCCTGGCCGCGGCGTCCTCACGGAAGGGCCAGAAACATTGAGGGCGCACGTCGAGCCACAGCTCCCTTAGGGCGCCCGATAGAGGGCGTCCTCACGGAAGGGCCAGAAACATTGAGGGCGCACACACGTTGGCCAACCGCGCGCCACGCGCAGCCCGCCCCGCACCTCAACCGGATGCTGACGCGGCCACCGCACCCAAAGCTCTAAGCAACGATTCTTCAAAGCCGAGCGGAGCTTCGGGCAACGAAACGCCCAATGGGATCAGTCAAGCCCGGCGCGCGCTCTCGCCCCCCCCACGGCAAGTCATCAGCTGACCCGCGCATCGTATCCGACAGCGGCGGTCGCAGGCGAGCAATCACCGCTCGCGGCCCGGCACCGCCCTAGCGCAGCTTTGGCTTTCATGTCCAGCCGGTTAGAGGCGCTTTGCGATCTCTTCCAGCATGACTTCAGTTGCCCCGCCGCCAATCGCCTGCACGCGGGCATCGCGCGCCATGCGCTCACTTTCGCTTCCGCGCATAGAGCCCATGCCGCCGTGGACCTGCTGGCAATCGTAAACGACCTGGTTGACGAGCTCACCACACAGCGCCTTGAGCGCTGAGACCTCGCGCACACAATCAACAGCTTTTGCCTAAGCGAAAGCGGTCTCGTAAACAAACGCGCGCGCCCCGACTTTTGTCCCGCAAAGTGCTGCCAAACGCTTGCGCGTGCGCACATGATGCCTTGCGCGTGCGCAAATAATCAAGCGTGATCGCAAGTGCGCGGGTGGCCTCGCCAATCGCTCGTTCTGAAAATTCTGCATGATGGCATAAAAGCCGCGGTCAACCTCAGCCAAAACCTGTTCGGGGTGAAGCCGCGCCCCTTTGAAGACAAGCTCGGCGGTGTGGGAACTTTCCCACCCCATTTTGTCAAGCTTGCGAACCACCTCGAAACCGGGTCTGCCCTTTTCGACCCAAAATAGCGTGATCCCGCGCGAGGGTTTAGCTTCAGTGTCTTTGCGCGCCGCAACGATGTAAAGATCAGCCAACACGCAAGTGGTGATGAAAATCTTCCGCCCATCGAGCACCCAACAGCCGCCCTAGCGCCGCGCGAGGGTGCGAAGGGAGGCAGCGTCTGAGCCCGCATCGGGCTCAGTCACGACCATGGCGCTGATCGTTTTGCCCGCGAAAATCCCGGGCAGGTGGCGGGCCTTTGCTCGGGCGTGCCGCTCCGAGCAAGGTGCGGCGCGGCCATGTCGGTATGGACCAAAACGATAATCGCAAAGCCGCCGCAGCCTGATTTGCCAGCTCCTCAGCCAAGATCACGTTAAGGTTGCATCAAGCCCCGCTCCGCCGAACGCGGGCGAGAATCGCAGCCCTTAAAAGGCAATTTCCCTCATCCGGCGAAGAACAGACCGCGGAACCGCCCCGGCCTCTTCCCCCATTTGGATATGGGGCCTGACCTAAAGCTCGACGAAACGCCGAATATGCTCGCGAAGGAGGCGGTGCTTAGGCATCAGAATGCTTGGCTCTAACATTGAAAACGGCTCTGGCCCTTGTGTGCTCCGGCAAATATTGGGTGAGATGACTCTTTCGCTTGGCGTGAAACAAAGCAACCTCCTTGCGCAAGCGCGTGCGCGCCAACGAGGGGTGAAAGCGCGGTCGAAAGCCGTGGTGAGAGCAGAGCGGCCATGCACGCTCATTCCCTGGTGCGCGCTGATCCACGAGCGTGCTGGTACGCGCCCTCAAGCTTCGAAATGCCCGCGGCAAAGCGTGCCGCGCGCGGTGTGCGACGCGCTTTCGCGTCGCCTCAACTCAAGCTGGGCATGTGACAGGCCGTGCCACGCGGAGGACGGGCTGGATCGGACCAGAGGGAAACGCCTGAAACCAAGGCCGAGCCCTGCACCCCTTATCGTCCCTACGGTTAGCGCCGCGTCTTTCGCGATAACCGCGCATGTAGGGGGCCGAGCGAAGGCCCCATGCTTGCCCGCAGCGATCATCGATTCGCCTTTTCAGTCCGTTTCATCTGAGCCTTGGTCGCAGCGCACCAAAACCAAAGGACCACCCCCGCGCGTATGGCCCTTATGTGACCACCAAGCCTTCTCCGCGCGGCTTGACTTTTGGGCAGCGATCCCTTCTCGTGCTCTTATGAGGCCGCAAGACTCTGTCGTTATCCCCGTTTCAGGCATGCATTGCGCCGGGTGCGCAAGCCGGCTCGAGCGCGCGGCGCAAGCGGTGCCAGGCGTTGCTGCAGCACGGGCCAATTTTGCCTTGCATCAGGTCGCGCTTGAGCTTGAGACGGCGGAAGCGCTTGGCCAAGCCTTGGCGGCGGTAGAAAAGGCTGGATTTCGCCCCGCAAACCCGCCGGTTGTCACGCTTACCATCGAAGGGATCACCTGCGCGTCCTGCGTGACGCGGATTGAGTCGCTGCTTGCCAAGGTGCCTGGGGTTGTTGCAGCCTCGGTCAACCCTGCGCTTGGGCAAGCCCAGGTGCGCGGATGGGCGGATCCAGCTGCCTTACTTGCTGCTGTCCGCAAGGGGGGCTATACGGCGCGGGTTCTAGACGCAACGGCTCGCTTAGCAGCTGTCCCATCCGAGACAACAGCAAAGACGGCCCAAAAGGCCGCCCTGATTGCCGCAGCCTTCACCCTGCCCCTTGTCGTGCTCGAGATGGGTGGGCATTTGAGCCCGGCTTTGCACGCGTTTTTGCACCATAGCGTTGGCACGTTGGGATTGGCGTTCTTGCAATGGGCACTTGCCTCGGTGGTGTTGGCTTGGCCGGGGGCGGGCTTTGCCCGGGTGGGCTGGCCGGCTTTGTTTCGTGGCGCGCCCGACATGAACAGCCTCGTTGCGCTTGGAACAGGGGCTGCCTGGGCGTGGTCAAGTGCTGTTACGCTCAGCATGGCCTTCGGCCACCCGTTGAGCGATGCGCTTTATTTTGAGCCGGCCGCTGTGATCATCACCCTGGTTTTGGTCGGGCGTTGGCTTGAGGCGCGTGCCAAAGGCCAGGCATTAGCGTCGATTCATGGGCTCTTGGAGCTTGCGCCAAAGCACGCGCGCCGGCAAACCGCTTCGGGCGGCTGGGAGGAGGTGTCTGTCGATGTCATCGCGCTGGGCGATATTCTTGCCGTTCCTCCGGGAACACGGGTGCCGGTCGATGGCGTGGTGATCGAGGGCGAAGGGGCTGTCGATGAATCGCTCCTCACGGGGGAGCCGATCCCGGTGGTCAAGGAGAAGGGTGCGCCGGTTCACGCCGGAACGCTCAACACCGAGGGCGCGCTGATCATGCGGGCCACCGCCGTTGGTGCAGAGACGATGCTGCAACAAATCGCACGGCTTGCAGCGCAGGCGCAAGCCGCGAAGCTTCCCATTCAAGCGCTGGTCGATCGTGTCGCGCGGTGGTTTGTGCCGGTCGTGATCGTCGTTGCTGTCTTGAGCTTGGGGGCGTGGCTGTTGGCCGGGGCGCCAATTGACCAGGCGCTTGCCTCGGCCATGGCGGTGCTGATCGTGGCTTGTCCCTGCGCTTTAGGGCTTGCAACGCCGGTTGCAGTCGTTGTTGCTACCGGACGCGCAGCGGGAATGGGCATTTTGGTGCGTGACGGGGCTGCTTTGCAACGCCTTGCGGATGCGCGCGCGATTGCTTTTGACAAGACCGGAACCTTGACTGAGGGCCGCCCAAGGGTGACGACGCTTGAGCCCCTGCCCGGCGTTCGACCCGAGCGTCTGTTGACGCTTGCCGCTGCGGCCGAGGCGCGTTCAGAGCATCCGCTTGCCCGCGCGATCCTGGCCGAGGCAGGGGCGCGTGGGCTTGCCGTTCCCCCAGTTGAGGCTTTTGTCGCCAAGCCTGGTCTCGGCGTGCAGGCCATTGTCGAGGGCCGGGCGTTGGTTCTTGGAACGGCAGCTTGGCTTGCCGAACATGGGGTCGATCCGCAGCCGCTTTCGCGCTTGGCCGAGAGGCTCGCGGAAGGCGGGTCAACCCCAGTTTTGGTTGCGTTTGACGGGCAGGCCGTGGGGGTGATTGGCCTTGCTGATGCGCTGCGCCCCGATGCGGAGCAGGCGATTGCCGCGCTCAAAGCCGCGGGGCTCAGCGTTGCGCTTTTCTCCGGGGATGCGGCGGCCAATGTTGACCGCCTGGCGCGCGCGCTTGGGATCGCCGAGGCAAAAGGAGGGCTAAGCCCTGCGGGGAAGCTTGCGGCGCTCGCTACGCTGCCCCGACCCGTTGCCTTTGTCGGTGACGGCATCAACGATGCACCTGCACTGTCTGCGGCAGATGTCGGCATCGCGCTTGGCACCGGCACTGAAATTGCGATTGAGAGTGCTGATCTCATTCTTCCCGGGGGGCGACTTTCGGCTGTGGCTGAGGCGATTGGTTTGGCACGAGCGACGGTTACGAATATCAAGCAAAATTTAGTTTGGGCTTTTGCTTATAATGCTGCATTGATCCCAATTGCCGCGGGAGTGTTCTATCCGCTTGGCGGGCCTACTTTGCGCCCAGAGCTCGCCGCTTTTGCCATGGTGGCGTCGTCACTTTCTGTGCTTGGGAATGCGCTGCGGTTGCGCCGCTATGGGTTGCGTCAGGGCAAAGCACATGGCGCGCGCACCGAGCGCCCGTTGACGCTCGGCCCAGTGCCGCGTGCCTCTCACTAAACCTTTCCCCAAACGGGAGCCCGAAAAGACGCAAAGCGGCATGCCCGCGCGCTGTCCAAACGCCCTCCTTTCCCTTTCCCTTTCTCTTTCTTTTCCCTAGCTTTCCCCTGCCCTCGCTCTTTCCTTGTAATGACCACACGAAACCGCCAAACCGCAAGTGCCATCCCCAACTAGCGCACGTCGCGGAGCGCAAGGCAGGCCAATGCTTTTGCCTTAGCGCGTCGGCATGCGTTGCCCGCGCGCAAACCCCATGGTCGAGAGGCGGAAGGCACGGAGAAAACGGTGAGCACGTGAAGCGATGCCTGCCGAGATGAATGCGCCGAAAACGCGCCTGCGATCGGCTTCCGCATTCTGCCGCATCGGGCCCTGTTTGCGCTAAGGCGCGGCGGCCTCGCACCCGGGGCCGGCGCTGCTCGCAGCTTGCGAACGATCGGGTCCTTGCGTGTCGCTTCCTCTCAGTGCTTACCGCACCAACCCCGCGCGGTCGGGCGTTGTTCTTCCGCCACTTCGGCTCGGTCGGCCCTCCCTCGCGTGGGCAATGGCAACGCGCGCACACATCAGGCGCGTTGGCGCAACCGTCGTCCCCCGCATGGGCCATGGCCACTGATCGTCGCCTGCACCCGTTTGAATGACCCCCGACCTTCCTCGTGTTCGCAACGGCCTTTGGAGATCGCAACGCGCTTCATCGCAGCCGCCAACGCTTGACCTTCGTGAAACGGATGGCTTTTTCAACCAAAAAGCGCCCCGAGGCAGCCGCGGCGCCCCGTGTGGCGCCCCTCGGATATATTCTTGCGCCAGCGGCAAGACCTCGGCCCCCTGCCCGCCTTTGCCGCGCCAGGGGGGAAGATACAAGCGTGTGCCGCTCGGCCCCGTAACAATGCCCGGCGCAGGCACCT
>FWWL01002590.1_pt1 | contig 36713 bp, 45 predicted proteins | sample 2228331 | NCBI WGS metagenome assembly FWWL01 (sample SAMEA103939775, study PRJEB20133) | metagenome
CGGCGGTAAGCGCGGCGTCGGCGACGCGGGTCTCGGCGGCTTCTGCCGCCTGTGCGGCAAGCGCCTGGGCGAGTGCCACCTCCGCATCGCGCGCTGCGCGCTCGGCGTCGGCCAGTGCCGCATCAAGATCGGGCATGCGCGCGGTGGCCTCGGCGCCGCGGGCGTTGAGCGCCTGCGTCTCGCTGTCGAGCCGGGCGAGCGCGTCGGCGGCGTCGCGCGCGAGGGCGCCTTCGCGTTCCTTGTCGGTTTCCAGCCGCGCAGCGCTGTCCCGCAGCTCGGCAATGCGGCGGTCGATTGCCGCGCGTTCGCTGCGTAATGTCGCCAACCGGTGCATCGCCTCGCTCGCACGGTCGCGCTGGGCCAGCGCCGCAGCGCGCGCGGTGGCGAGCGTCGTCGCAACCGCCTGTTGCGCGGCGAGCGCCACCTCCTGCGCGGCGGTGCGCTCTGCGACCAAAGCCTCGGCAGCGGCGGCTTCCTGCTTGGCCGCGTCGGCTGCGGCAGCGGCGTCGCGCCAGCGTGCGAAGATCATCCGCGCCTCGGCCACGCGGATCCGGTCGGACAATTCGCGATAGCGTTCGGCCTGTCGCGCCTGACGCTTGAGCGCGGCGGCGCGGGCCTCCTGGTCGGAGATCATCTCGTCGAGCCGGGTAAGGTTAGCCTCGGTCGCGCGCAATTTCTGTTCGGCGTCCTTGCGCCGGACATGTAGGCCGGAGATGCCGGCGGCTTCCTCCAGCATCTGGCGGCGCTCGCCGGGCTTCGCCTGAATGATCGCGCCAATCCTGCCCTGGCTGACCAAGGCCGGGGAGTGCGCGCCGGTTGCCGAATCGGCAAAAAGCAGGCCGACATCCTTGGCGCGCACGTCGCGACCGTTGATGCGATAGGCCGACCCCGCACCGCGTTCGATCCGGCGGACGACCTCAAGCTCGCCGTCATCGGGGCCGCCGGCCTGTTCGGCGAGGATCGAGACTTCGGCGAAATCGCGCTGCGGGCGGCTGGCGGTGCCCGCGAAGATGACGTCCTCCATCCCCGCGCCGCGCATCGATTTGGCGCTGTTCTCGCCCATTGCCCAGCGCAGCGCTTCAAGCAGGTTGGACTTGCCGCAGCCATTGGGGCCGACAATGCCGGTCAGCCCCGGCTCGATGCGCAGATCGGCAGGGTCGACGAAGCTCTTGAACCCCGTCAGGCGGAGCCGCTTGATCTGCATGTCAGCGGCCCCGCCCGATCATGCGGTTCAGGCGCCCGCAGCCTTCAGCGCAGCCTCGACCTGCGGCCAGGTGCCGGTGTTTTCCAGAACCTTGTCATTGAGGATGAAGGTCGGCGTGCCGGAGATGTTATACTTCTTCTGGCCCGCCTCGGCAGCCTTGACCAGCGCATCGGTCGCGGCGGCATCGGCCAGGCAGGCGCGCGCCTGTGCTTCCGGGACGCCGCGCTGCTGGACGAAGGCGAGATAGCCGAACTTCTCCGCCACTGCGCCAATGCGCTGTTGCGGCGCCATCGCTTCGACCTGCTGGATGAAGGGGTCGCCCTGCTTCGGTCCGTTGCTCATCAACGTCTGCTGTTCGGCGAACATCTGATCGAGAATCGGGAAGAACGGGCCGGGCCCGGCGCACTGGCCGGCCAGCGCTGCGCCGACGTCGATCTGGTTGAGCAGGAAGTCGCGGAATTCGAAACTGACCTTGCCGGTCGCTATATAGGCCTTGAGCGGCTCCATCCCCGTCACGGCGAAGTTTGCGCAATGGCCGCAGGTGCGCGAGCCATATTCGATCAGCTTGATCGGCGCATCGGGGTTGCCCATGCGAAAGCCGCCTTCGGGCGTCTTGACCACGGTGTCGACCCATGCGGTGCCCGCCGGTGCCGATGCCCCCGCGACCGGGGCCGCCGGCGCGGCGGTGCTGTTGTTGCCGGCATTGTCGCCACCGCAGCTGGCCAGAGCCATCGCCGATACCAGGCCGATTGCAATTCGCTTCAAGTCACGTCTCCACATTTGGGGGTCTGGGTCAGCGCGCACCGGCGGCGCGCAGTTCGGGTTCGAGCGTATCCCAATGGCCGCCGCCCCCGGTCTTGCCGTTGATGACGAAAGTCGGGGTGCCCTTGATCACCTTCCACGATGCATCGGCCATCGCGGTCAGGCGGTTGAGGTCGGTCGGGGTCGCGAAACACTGGTTGATCGTCGCATCGCTCATGCCACGGCTGCGCATCAGCGTAGCGAGGCCCGATCCTTCGGCTGCCGCCTTCAACTGCATCAGGCGGGTTTCGGACTGCAGGGCGGCGGCGTTGGCCTGCCACCATGCCGTGCCACGGCGCGCCCAGTCGCCCTGCTGCGCAAAGATCGCGTCGGTCGCACTGGCAAAGCCGCGTGGTCCGGCGCAGCGCGCGAGCAGCGCTGCGGCCATGTCGAGCGGATCGCGTACGGCATGCCGCACCTCGATCCGCACTGCGCCGCGGCGGACATAGCCGTCCTTCAGCGGCACTTTCGATTCGGCAATGAACTCGGAGCAATGGCCGCAGGTGTAGCTGAGATATTCGACTAGCCGCACTTTCGCCGCCGGGTTGCCGATCAGATAGGCGCCCGATGGGGCCTGAACGACATGGGTCGACCAATCGCGCGCCGCGACCGCCTTTTTCGGCTGTTGCGCGGTCGCGCCGCCCGCAACCAGCGCGCCGATGGCCAGCGGAGCGAAGATAGCAAACACACGCATCAATCGATCTTTCCCAGTTTGAACGGCGGCGTAGCGAGCCCGGCCCCCAATCCTTCAAGCACGGCGCGCAATTCCGGATCGACGATCGCGCGCAGGCTGTCGCCCAGTTCGGCGGGAAGCGGTGCGACGGGGGCAGGGGCAGCGGGTTTGGGTTTGCGGGCGACTTCACCCTGGCGAATCGTGACCCGCGCTACGGCGGGATAGCCGAAGAAGCGGTTGACGCGCTCGACGATCTCGGGCGCGATATGCTGCATCATCGGGGCGTGGGCACCCTGAACGACCAGGCTGAGCACGCCGTTCGACCGCTCACCGCGCGGGAAGCGGATCGATTCGGGGGAGGAGACGCCGGCATAGCGTTCGCCGACGATCTCGCTCCAGCGGCTGAGCACTGCGCTTTGCACGAAGCCGAACTTGCGGAACGCCACGCGGCCAACGTCCGGCACCAGATCCGCGACGGCGCGGACCCGATTGCTGCGGCGAGGTTCGTCGGTGCTGGCGCGCGGCTTACTCATTCGCCCGGTCCATGCCATAGCCGGGGCGTGCCCGACAATGTTTCTCACGTCATCGCCGATCTGTTGCTCGCTTGGTACGACGCCAATGCCCGGTTGTTGCCGTGGCGCGCGCCGCCCGGGACGCCACCGCCCGACCCCTATCGCGTATGGCTGTCGGAAGTGATGCTGCAACAGACCCAAGTTGCGGCGGTGATCCCCTATTTCGAGAAATTCACGACGCGCTGGCCCGATTTTGCCAGCCTTGCGGCGGCGGATGATGCCGATGTGATGAGCGCGTGGGCGGGACTTGGCTATTATGCCCGTGCGCGCAACCTGCTGGCGGCGGCGCGGGCGGTGACGGGGGAGCATGGCGGGCGGCTGCCGGAGGATGAGGCTGCGCTGCGCAAGCTGCCGGGTTTCGGGGCCTATACGGCGGCGGCAGTAGCGGCGATCGCGTTCGGGCAGCGCGCGGTGGTGGTCGATGGCAATGTCGAGCGGGTGGTGACGCGGCTGTTTGCCGTGGTCGACCCGCTGCCGGGTGCGAAGCCGCAGATCCGCGCGCTCACCGATTCGATTACGCCGGATGCGCGCGCGGGGGATTTTGCGCAGGCGATGATGGATCTGGGCGCGACGATCTGTACCCCACGCAATCCCAAATGCCTGCTCTGTCCGCTGGCGGAGCCCTGTGCCGCGCGGCGAGCGGGGACGCCGGAAGCGTTTCCGGTCAAGGCGAAGAAAGCGGCGCGGCCGGTGCGGTATGGCACCTTCTTCTGGCTGGAGCGCGATGGCGCGGTGCTGCTGGAGCGGCGTCCGGAAAAGGGGTTGCTGGGGGGCATGCGCGCGCTGCCGACCGGGCCGTGGGCCGAAGATCCACCCGGACTGGTCGATGCGCCGGTCGCGGCCGACTGGACGCTGCGCAACGCCGCGATCCGCCATGTGTTCACGCATTTCGAGCTCAACGCTGTGCTTGCGACTACAACAGTCGCACGTCACATAGGCGCGGTCGATGGCGAATGGTGGCCGATCGCGCGACTGAATGAGGCAGGACTTCCGCGGCTGTTCGCCAAGGCGGTCGAGGCGATGGAGAGCGAAGCATGAAGCGGACCTGGATGATCGGTGGCGCGGCCGCGCTGGCGCTGATGACCCCGCAGGCGGCGGTGTTTGGACAGGCGGCGACGGCAACGCGCGTCGCTGGTCCGGTCGAGGCGCTGGCCAAGGATTATGTCGCGCAGAATCGCGCGCAGGGCATCGTCGTCGCTTACGGCGTCGGCGATTCGGCGCCGGTCTTTGCCAGCGCAGGCCGGATCGCGGTGGAGGCCGACGCGGCTGCAACTGGCCCCGACTCGCTGTGGCGCGTCTATTCGATGACCAAGCCGATTACCGCGATGGCGGCGATGATGCTGGTAGAGGATGGCAAGCTGAAGCTCGACCAGCCGATCGCCGATTTCTTTCCCGGCTTCCGGAACATGAAGGTGCTGACCGATCCGGCCAACAGCCTCGACAGCCGGCCCGCAACGACCCAGATCACGGTGCGGCACCTGCTGACGCACACCGCGGGCCTTGGCTATTCGATCATTACCAAGGGGCCGTTGCTCAAGGAATATGAGCGACTCGGCATCACGCCGGGCGCAGTCAATGCCGCGCTCGAGGCGCAGGCGCGGCCGCTGCGTCCCAAGAGCCTGAAAGAATTTGCCGAGCGCGTTTCCACCTTGCCGCTGATCGCCGAGCCCGGGACCAAGTGGAGCTATTCGATCAGCCTCGACCTGCTGCCCGCGGTCATCGAGGCGGCTGCGGGCATGCCCTATGAGCAATTCCTGCAGTCGCGGATGCTGACGCCGCTCAAGATGCGCTCGACTTATTGGACGGTGCCGCAGTCGGAAGTCGGGCGGTTCGCGACCAACTATGCCTGGGCGGGCGAAAATCGCGTGCCCTTCGATCCGGCCAAGAGCTCGGCCTGGCTGACGCCGCCGTCCTTTCCCTATGGCGGGGCTGGGCTGGTGATGTCGGCGCGCGACTATGATCGCTTCCTGCACATGCTGGCCAATGGCGGAACGCTTGATGGCGTCCGCGTGATGAAGCCTGAGACGGTGCGACTCGCCATGTCCGACCTGCTGCCCGCCGGCGTTGTCTATGTTGGCGCGCCGGGCGGGAGCGGCGGCGCGACCGGGCCAAAAATGGGTTATGGCGCGGGCGGGTCGGTCCAGCTTGAGGATGTGCCCGGCGGCACGGGCAAGGGGACCTATGGCTGGGGCGGCGCGGCGGGGACGGTCGCGTGGGTCGATCCGTCGAAGAAGATTCGCGGGACGGTGATGGTCAACTACTTCCCGTCCGACAAATGGCCGCTGCGCGCCGATGCGGTGAAAGCCGTCTACGCCCAAGCAGGACGCTGATGCTCCTGGAAGTCGGGTTCACCGGCGGCGTGCTCGATCGCGCCGACCGGGAACGCAATCGCCCTGAGGCGCTGGCGGCGGCACTCGGTGACTGGCGTGCGCGGCTGCTGAAGCTCAACGGACTCGAGCCCGAGCTGGATGGTGAGGGGCGGCTGGTCTGGGTAAGCCTGGCCGACCTGCCCGACGATGCCGAGCCTTTGTTCCTCGGCTATATCGACGGCAAGCCGCATTTCGCGCCGCTGCGCATGAGCGAGCGGCATGGCGCGGCGCGCTCGCCCGCCTTGTTCGCGATGCTCGGGCTGATGCCGCCGGACCAGGCGAGCCTCTATGCCTGCGCGCGAAGTTTGGTCGACTGGCACCAGCGCCACGGCTTTTGCGCGGCGTGCGGTAGCGTGACCGATCTGTTTCGCGCCGGCTGGGCGCGGCGATGCAGCGGGTGCGGCGCGGAGCATTTCCCGCGCACCGACCCGGTGGTGATCATGCTGGCGGAGTATCGGGATCGCGCGCTGCTCGGGCGCCAGGCAGCGTGGCCTACGGGGCGTTATTCGGCGCTCGCCGGGTTTGTCGAGGTCGGCGAATCGATCGAGGAAGCGGTGGCGCGGGAGACGTTGGAGGAAGCGGGCGTGCGCGTGACCGATGTCCGCTACGTCGCCAGCCAGCCTTGGCCGTTCGCCTCGTCGCTGATGATCGCCTGCATCGCGCGTGCCGAAGACGACACGCTATCGCTCGACACGACCGAGATCGAGGACGCGATGTGGGTAACGCGCGACGAGGTTCGTGCTGCGCTGGCGGGCGATTCGGAGGCGCGGTTCATCGCTCCGCCGCGCTACGCGATCGCCCACAGCCTGCTGACCGCGTGGGTCGCCGAACTCTAACCGGCCGTTTCGATCAGCTCGATCGTCTCCGATTCGCCGAATGACAAATAGGGGATGGCGGCGGCGTATCCGGCAAGGCCGATGGTCACCAGCAGGGTGACGGCGATGCCGATGCCCCGCCCCGGCATCCATCCGTCCATACCGAACGCGTGCAGGATCCGTGCGAACACGAATAATGCCGCGACCGCCCACAGCCAGGTTTCGGTCCCGACGGCCAGTTCGATCAGCCCGATCAGAATCAGCACGATCGGCGCATATTCGACGAAATTTAGCTGCGCGCGCATCCGCGCGATCAGGCGCGGGTTGCCGCCGTCGCCGATCGAGACCTTCTCGGCCCGGCGCACTTGGCCGATGCGGACGGCAAGCCAGACGTTGAGCAATGCGCAGGCTGCCGCAGTCGCGAGCGTCACCGGCAGGATGATGGCGTCCATTGATTCCTCCCCTTTGGAACGCTGTGGCTGCCACGCCGCGCCCCGCCTTGCAACTTGGGCGGAAATCGGTATAGGCGCTCGCTCGCTTCGCGACTGGCCCAGGGCTGTCCGGCGAGTGCCGGACCCCGGTGCTTGCCCGTTCGCCGCCATGGGCGTATCGCGATCCAGGTTTTAAGTCGACAGTTCAAGAAGGTTTGCCGAAATGGCCGTCCCCAAGAGAAAAACTTCGCCGAGCCGCCGCGGTATGCGCCGGTCGCACGACGCGCTGCAGGTTGCGGCCTTCCAGGAATGCCCGAACTGCGGTGAACTGAAGCGCCCGCACGTGCTGTGCGGCGCCTGTGGCCACTATAACGGCCGCGAGATCGTTTCGGTCGAGGGCTGAGCCCGATTAAAGGGGGCTGTCGGTCATGACCTCAACCGCGCGAATCGCCGTCGATGCGATGGGCGGCGATGAGGGGCTGGCGGTCATGCTCGCCGGAGTCGCACGCGCGCGACGCCGGTTCGATGGCATGCGCTTTCTGCTCGTCGGCGATGAAGCGGCGATCCGCGAAGGGCTGAAGGCCCATCCCAACCTCACCGCTGCGTCCGAAATCGTGCACGCGCCCGAGGTGGTGACCGCCGACGACAAGCCGAGCCAGGCGATTCGCCGCGCCAAGACGACGTCGATGGGCATCGCGATCGATCTGGTGAAGCGCGGCGAGGCCGCCGCCGCCGTTTCCTCCGGCAATACCGGTGCGCTGATGGCGATGGCGAAGCTGGCGCTGCGTACGATGCCGGGGATTGACCGCCCGGCGCTCGCCGCGCGGATGCCCACGCTGGGCGACAATGACGTCGTGATGCTCGACCTCGGCGCCAATACCGAGGTCGATACCCGCAACCTGATCCAGTTCGCCGTTATGGGTGCCGCTTATGCGCGCACCGTGCTCGACCTCGAATCGCCGCGCGTGGCGCTGCTCAACATCGGCACCGAAGAGCAGAAGGGCACCGACATCATTCGCGACGCCGCGCAGAAACTGCGCGCCGCAACGCATCTTCCGCTGCGCTTTACCGGCTTTGTCGAGGGCAATGCGATGTCGCGCGGTAATGTAGACGTCATCGTGTGCGACGGTTTTTCGGGCAATATCGCGCTCAAGACAGTCGAGGGCACCGCGCGCTTCGTCGCCGACCTGCTGCGCCGCGCCTTTTCCAGTTCGATCCGCTCGAAGATCGGCTTCCTGATCTCGAAGCCCGCGACCGATCTGCTGCGCCATCACCTCGATCCCAACAACCATAATGGCGCGGTGTTTCTCGGCCTCAACGGCATTGTCGTGAAGAGCCATGGCAGCGCCAATGAGATCGGGGTCGAAACCGCGATCGGCGTCGCCGCCAAGATGGTGCGCGACGATCTGACCCGCCGCATCGCCGAGGATCTCGGCAATTTCGAGGCCCAGGCAGCATGAGCGAATCGAGCGCCGTCGCAACCATGCGGCGTGCAGTGATCACCGGAACGGGATCGGCGCTGCCGCGCCGCCGCATGTCCAATGCCGAGCTGGCCGAGCAGGTCGACACCACCGACGAATGGATTGTCGAGCGTACCGGCATCCGCTTTCGCCATATTGCCGGGGATGACGAGACGACGTCCACGCTGGCGACCGACGCCGCGCGGGTGGCACTGGCGGCGGCGGGCATCGACGCGCAAGCAATCGACCTGATCGTGCTGGCGACCGCGACGCCCGATCAGACCTTTCCGGCAAGCGCCACTCGCGTGCAGGCGGCTTTGGGCATCGACGATTGCGTCGCGTTCGACGTGGCAGCGGTCTGCTCGGGCTTTCTCTACGCGGTGCAGGTCGCGGAGAGCATGATCCGGGCGGGCAGCGCCAATCGCGCGCTGGTGATCGGTGCGGAAACGTTCAGCCGCATACTCGACTGGGAAGATCGCACCACCTGTGTGCTGTTCGGCGACGGGGCCGGTGCGATCGTGCTGGAGGCGCAGGAGACGGCGGTCGCTGGCGGGCGCGGCGTGCTCGCGACCAAGCTCCACGCCGATGGGCGGCACAATCAGCTACTCTATGTCGATGGTGGACCATCGACCACCGGCACGGTCGGCAAGCTGCGTATGAAGGGCAAGGAAGTCTTCCGACACGCCGTGGTCAATCTGGCCGCCGTCATGAACGAAGTGCTCGCCGCCGCGGGGCTGGGGCCGGAGCATGTCGACTGGGTCGTGCCGCATCAGGCCAACGCTCGGATCCTCGACGCCACCGCCAAGAAACTGGGCCTCGCACCCGAAAAGGTCGTGGTGACGGTCGATCAGCACGCCAATACCTCGGCCGCTTCGGTTCCGCTCGCGCTCGACGCGGCGGTGCGCGACGGGCGGATCAAGGTGGGCGACCTGCTGGTGCTGGAGGCAATGGGCGGCGGCTTTACCTGGGGCGCGGCGGCGGTGCGCTTCTAAGCGCTGGCGACACCGGTCTTGCCGTAATACTACGGTATCGTAACGTGCACGCAACGATGGTTGCACCAGTCCATCAATGTGTTACGGTAACAAGACGGGGCAGGAGGGTTAAGAATGGCAGCCGCCGCGACGTTGACCAGGGCCGATCTCGCCGACGCGTTGCATCGCGACGTCGGACTTTCACGCGCCGACGCCGCGCGCTTCGTCGAACAGATTCTGGGCCATATGTGCGAAGCGCTGGCCAAGGGTGAGAATGTCAAGATTTCGGGCTTCGGCAGCTTCGTGCTGCGCGACAAGGGGGAGCGGATCGGGCGCAACCCCAAGACCGGGGTCGAGGTGCCGATTGCGCCGCGCCGTGTATTGACCTTCCGGGCCAGCCAGATGCTGCGCGACCGGATCGTCAACGGGGGATGACATGGCAGCCGGTCCGGAGAAGGGCCCCGAAGCCTTCCGGACGATCGGTGAGCTTGCGCAGGAAATCGGGCGCCCGCAGCATATATTGAGATATTGGGAAACGCGCTTTCCGCAGCTCCGACCGCTCCAACGCGCCGGGGGACGACGTTACTATCGCCCCGACGACGTGGCGCTTGTGCGGCGCATCGATTCGCTGCTCAGCCGCGAGGGCTATTCGATCCGGGGCGTGCAGCGGCTGCTTGATGCCGAGCGCGGCGCGCGGCGCGGGCGGACCGATTCGCTGCGTGCGGTGCGCGACTCGCTGCAGGTGGCGCTCACCGAAGACGGCTGATCAGTCTTCCGGTCCCAGCCCGACATCGAGATCCCGCGGGCGGACAAAGCGCACCAGCGTGCCGCTGTTCGTACGAATCGCACCCCAATCGTCGGTCTCGAATGTGATCACCGCGAGTGCGGCGGTGGGGAATTTCTCCTCGACCGCATCGCGCAATGCGTCGCCGGTGCGATCGGGCACCAGCATCAGGATCAGGTCCTCAAGGCCCGGATTATGGCCGATCAACAGCGCGCTGTCCGCTCCGGCGGGCAGCTCATGCACCACGTCCATCAGTGTCGCAGCGGAGGCGAGGTAGATGCGCCGATCCCAGGCGGGGGCCAGCGCGCTGCCATAGCCGGTCTCGACCTGTTCGACCGTTTCGGTGATCCGGACCGCGGGTGACGCGACGACATGATCGAAGCTCAGTCCCTGGCTCCGCATATGACGACCGACCGTGACCGCCGCCTTTTGCCCACGTGCATTGAGCGGACGGTCGAAATCGCGGGCGACGGCATCGTCCCAGCTCGACTTGGCGTGGCGCAATACCGTCAACGTCTTCATCGGCCCTCCGGATCGGCGGTTTCGTGCGCCTTCTGCCCCAGCGATGCGACGGAGGAAAGACGGCGCGCATGTTCGACCGCTTCATCCAGTGTCAGCCGGCGGATCGGGGTGCCGGGCGGGAAGGCGTCGAGCAGGCGTGAGGGCGTCGCCGCAGAGAGCAGGACGAACGCCCCCGAATCGTCGGCGCGGCGGATCAGGCGCCCGAATGCCTGGGCAAGCCGGGCGCGGACCATGCGGTCGTCATAGGCGCTGCCGCCCCCGGCGAGCCGCCGCGCCGCGTGCAGGACGCTCGGTTTGGGCCAGGGTACGCCCTCCATCACCACCAGCCGGAGCGAGTGGCCGGGCACATCGACCCCGTCGCGCAGCGCGTCGGTGCCGATCAGCGAAGCGCGCGGATCGTCGCGGAAGATGTCGACCAGCGTGCCGGTATCGATCGGATCGACATGCTGGGCATAGAGCGGCAGGCCTTCGCGCGCGAGCCGGTCGGCAATGCGGGTATGAACTGCGCGCAGCCGCCGGATCGCAGTGAACAGGCCCAACGTCCCGCCCTGTGCCGCCACGATCAACCGCGCATAGGCAGCGGCCAGCGCGCCCATGTCGCCGCGCTTGATATCGGTGACGATCAGCACTTCGGCCTGGCGTGGATAGTCAAATGGCGAAGCGGCCTCGAAACGTTGTGCGGGATGCGCAAGGTGCTGGGCACCGCTGCGTTGTTCGGCGACCTCCCAATCCCCGCCAGCACGCAGCGTCGCCGAGGTGACGAGCGCACCATGTGCAGGCTTCAACACCGTTTCGGCGAACGGCTTGGTCGGGTCGAGCCAGCGGCGGTGGATGCCGATATCAATCTCGCGCCCTTCAATTCGTTCGACGGCGAGCCAGTCGACGAAGTCGGCGGTGGCGGGACCGCCGATGCGGGCGACGAGCGACAGCCAGGCGGCGACGGTTTCGGCGCGCCAGTTGAGTGAGGCGATCGCACCCTCGATCCGAGCGCGCGCCTGTCCGTCCATCCAGTCGGGCGCCTCGTCCAGCACCGCCTCCAGCCGTCGACCGAGCGCCATCATCGGGCGCAGCAGCGATTCGAGCGCGGCGGCCGCGGGCGGGATCGCGTCGATCAGCTGGGCGTCGGGTTCGGCGAGTTCGGTCTCGATGCCATAGCCGGCTTCGCCCGACCCGTCGGTGTCGCGGGCGTAGACAAGGCCACGCACAGCGGCGAGGAGGTGCTCGATCGCGCCGAAGGGCTGGCCCTCGGCCAGACGCTGCAGCCAGCCATCCGAGGGAAGTGCGCGCGCGGCATCCACCGCCTCGCTGATTGCGCGCGCGCCGGCGTCGTCATAGCTCGCGACATCCGACAGTCGCGCGGCCAGCCCGCGCCGCCGCCCGCGCGACCCGCTTTCGGGGCCAGTGATCCAGCGACGCAGCTCGATCGTCTCCTGCCCCGACAGGGCGACGCCGAACATCGCGTCGGCAGCGTCGAACAAATGATGGCCCTCGTCAAAAACATAGCGCGTCGGGCGGGTCGTGGTTTCGCGGCCGCGCGCGGCATTGACCATCACCAGCGCGTGATTGGCGATGACGATGTCGGCGTCTGCGCTCGCGCGCGCAGCGCGCTCGATGAAGCATTTGCGGTAGTGGGGACAGCCGGCATAGACGCACTCGCCGCGCCGGTCGGTCAGCGCGGTCGATCCGTTCCGCCGGAACAGCACGGGCAGCCAGCCGGGCAGATCGCCGCCGACCATGTCGCCATCGGCGGTATAGGCGGCCCAGCGCGCGACCAGCTGCGCCAGCACCGCTGCGCGTCCAGCAAACCCGCCCTGAAGCGCATCTTCAAGGTTCAGCAAGCAGAGATAGTTTTCGCGACCCTTACGCGTGACGATGCGGCGTTTGCGCTCTTCCGGGTCGGCGAACAGCCGTTCGCCTTCATAGCCCAGCTGACGTTGCAGCGCCTTGGTAAAGGTCGAGATCCACACCACGCCATCGGCCTGTTCCGACCAGAGCGAGGCCGGGGCGAGATAGCCGAGCGTCTTGCCGATGCCGGTCCCCGCTTCGGCCAGCACCAGATTGGGCGAATCGCGCATCGTGCGCGGGGCAAAGGCGCTCGCCGCCGCATCGGCATAAAGGCGCTGGCCCGCGCGGACCTCCGCGCCCGATCCGGTGAGTGTCGCGAGGCGATCGCGGACGGCTTCCGGATCAAGCGTGACGGTGCGCGGCGGGTTGCGGGGCGCACCTTCACTCCACTCGGGCAGGCGCGAGAACAGCCAGCGCTCCGCCTGTTCGGGGCGCGTCAGCCGCTGGGTCACCGCCGGTGCCCAGCTCCAGCGCAATTTGGCAAGCGACTGGGCGGCGTGCCATGCGCCCTCGCGCTCGGGCCAGTCGCCTTCGGCAATCGCCAACATCGCCGTGGCGGCATCGCGCAGAAACGACGCGACCCCGGCATCGCCCTCAGGCTCGGTTATGCCTAGCGTGCGGGCGAGGCCGCGTGGGGTCGGCACCATGAAGCGTGCGGGGCGCAAAAAGGCGAACAGCTCGAGCAGATCGAGCCCTGACAGATCGGGATAGCCCAGCCGCTGCGCCGCCAACGGCGCGTTGAGCAGGATGACCGGCGTATCTGCAGCGATTCGCACCGCTTCGCCCCGCCCAATGCTGCGCGTGCCGTCGGCGGTCGCGATCCAGATGCCACCATGACTGGCATGGAGGGCGGGATAGGGTAAAGAAGTCACCAGATGCCCCGCGTCATCGCGTGACGCGGGGCATTGCCCGGATCAGGCGTCGGGCGTCGAACCGCCCGGCTGGTTGGTATGGATGACATGAACCTGCACCGGCTCGTCCACATGGGTGGCCGCAGTCACCAGTCCCCAGATCCACGCGCCCAGCATCATCGGGCCGCCGATGATCACGCCGATCACCGTGAGCGTGAAGAAGAGGCCGACGAAATAAATGATCAACTGTGCGACGCCCGCGCCGGTTTTGCCGATCACCAGGCTGCCCACGCCCGGAATGAAGAAGTTGAGAATGATTGCCACGGCTTTCATCGGTCGTTCCCCCGTCAGATAAGAGGACCAGCCTAAGCAGCTTCTGCGGGCAGGGCAATCGCTGCCGATTCACCGTGCGTTGTAGCGTAGTCGACCGATGAAGCGCGACATGCTGAAGCGGTGGTCGGAGCGCGCCGCCAGCTTTGCCTTGGCCTTTTCGAACTGCATGATGTTTTCGATCCGGCGGGCGAGGAAGGCGCGGGTTTCGGCCTGCCCCTCGCTCTCGTCGTTCAGGAACACGGCAATCGTCGCGGCATAGATGCCCGCCAGCATCGCGCGCTTGGTATAGTGGTTGTAATCGGTCGCGGTGTCGCCGGCGAGGCGCCACATCGTGTCGGCCGAGCGCCAGCCGAGCCGCGTGGCGCGCGCCGCGTTCTGCGGCATGGCGAGGATCGCGACCGCGCGACGCAGCGCTTCGCGATCGGGCGCGAGGATGTCGAGCCGTGCTTCGACCAGCGCGGTGATCTTCGCCCGGATCTTCATTGGCGCGAGCGTTTCGGGCGGCAGGCGGCGGGCCATCGCGCGGTCGACATGCGCGAACCACAGATCGATCATCTCGACTGGCTTGGCGGGGATGGCCAGCCGCGCCACGTCGCGATCGGCACCGATTGCATCGGCAGCGGCAAAAATCGCCGCAGCACTCCAGCCGTCAAAGGCAGCATTCGGTGCGAGGTGCGGCGCCAGCGCGTCGCGCAGCTCGTCCAGCGTCATATCGGCCACGTCGGTCATGTTCACGTTTTAGCCTCTGCTTCGCTCGACGCAACCTGTCCCGGAGGGCTTTTGCCGCGTCGGACAAGGACGAGGGCGACCGCGACCAGCGCAGCGCCGATGAAATCGGGCACGCCCAGTCGCTCGTCATAGACGATCCAGCCGACCGTCCCCGCGACAACGGGCTGGGTCAGCAGCGCGATCCCGACGACCAGCGGCGAGAGATGGCCGAGCGCGTAGATCAACAATCCCTGGCCGATCACCTGACTGGCAAGCGCGAGTCCAATCAGGACGGTCCAGGTCTCAGGCCAGATCTGCTCGCCCAGCACCCATGCAAAGATCAGCAATGGCAGCGTTCCGAACAGGCTCGACCAGGCGAGCGCGGGCAGCGGCGCCATGGCGGTGCGGGCTCTGGCCATCAGGATGAAATAGACCGTGTAAAGCGCTCCAGCGAGCAGGCAGAGCAGGTCGCCGAACAGGTTCTGGGGGGATAATTCATAGGAGCGGCCGAGCAGCAGCCCGGCGCCGATTGCGGCGAGCGCAAGGGCCACGCCCTGTTGCCGCGTCGGCCAGGTGCGCGCGATGAGGAACCCCCAGATCGGGTACATCAGCGTCGCCGAATTGCCGAACAATGTCGAATTGGCGAGCGTCGTGTGCAGGATGCCGACATGCCAGGAGGCAAGGTCGGCGGCGAAGGCGATGCCCGACAGCAGGAGTATCCCCCACAGGCCGCGCGTCCCGCGCGTCGGATTGCCGCGGCTCATCAGAATGATCGCGAACAGGAACGGCACGCCCAGCGTCAGCCGCCAGAACCCGGCTGCCACCGGCCCCACATCGGCAGCGCGCACGAACCATGGCCCGAAGGCGAGCGCCAGATTGCCGAGCAGCAGCGCGGCGAAGGGCAACGCAGCGCTGCTTGTTACGGATGCAACTTTTCTTGGCGGGGTAGAGTCGTGCATGTCGCCCTTAGCGCCCTAACTCTTGTGCAACGCAACTGATTTGGAGCCCCCTAGATGCCCGACCTGTTCGATCCCCTGACGCTGGGTGCGATCACCGCGCCGAACCGCGTGCTGATGGCGCCGCTGACGCGCGGCCGCGCCGACCGTGACGGCGTGCCGACCGCGATCATGGCGGACTATTATGCGCAGCGCGCCTCGGCGGGTCTGATCATTTCCGAAGCGACCGGGATCAGCCGTCAGGGGCTGGGCTGGCCGTTTGCGCCGGGCCTGTGGACCGATGCGCAGGTCGAGAGGTGGAAGCCGGTGACCGACGCGGTGCATGCAGCAGGCGGGCGGATCGTCGCGCAGCTGTGGCATATGGGGCGGCAGGTCCATAGCTCGGTGATCGGCGAGCAGCCGGTGTCATCCTCGGCAACCCAGACGCCCGGCCATATTCACACCTATGAGGGCCGCCAGCCGTCCGAAGTGGCGCGCGCGCTCGACATCGCCGAAATCCCCGGCATCCTCGACGATTATGCCCGCGCTGCCGAGAATGCGCGCAAGGCCGGTTTTGACGGCGTGCAGATCCATGCGGCCAATGGCTATCTGATCGACCAATTTCTGCGCGACGGCGCGAATCATCGTAGCGACGCCTATGGCGGTAGCGTCGACAACCGCATCCGGTTGCTGAGCGAAGTGACCGAGCGCGTCATCGCCGCGATCGGTGCGGATCGCACCGCTGTGCGCCTGTCACCCAATGGCGATAGCCAGGGGGTCGATGACAGCAACCCGCATGCGCTGTTTCTGCCGGCGGCCAAGCGGCTGTCCGAACTTGGTATCGCCTTTCTCGAGCTGCGCGAGCCGGGGCCGGAGGGGACCTATGGCCGCACCGATGTGCCAAAGCTCAGTCCCGCGATCCGCACGGTGTTCGATGGGCCGCTGGTCGTCAACTCGGACTATGCAACGCGCGAAGCGGCGCAGGCGGTACTCGACGCGGGGACGGCCGACGCGGTCGCCTTTGGCCGCACCTTCCTGGCCAATCCCGACCTGCCCGAGCGGCTGCGCAGCGGCGCGGCGCTCAATGCGTGGGACATGAAGACCTGGTTCAGCCAGGGGCCGGAGGGATACACCGACTATCCGGCGCTGGCAGAGCAGGAGGCGGCGTAGTCCGACAACGGGGTCTTCCCTAACCGCGTTCCACCTCATCCAACCGCGCGGTGATCCATTTGCGGATCCCCGCGCGGAGCTTGGGCTGAAGCGCGAGCACGAATGGCAGCACGATCAGCCATGGGAAGAACAGGAAGGCGATCGAGAATGCGACAAAGGCTGCGATCAGCCAGCCGCCGATTGCCCCACCGATCTTTTCGTTGAAGCGGTCGCCCATCACGATCCGGCGCGGCGCCTTGAGGTCGTAGAGCGGCGAGGTGGTCAGGATCTGTGCGCCGCTGCGGTCGTCGATGCCGCGGGGTTCGGCTTCGGTCACGGGGCGCTCCACGGGCGGCGGGGCAGGGTGATCGCGACCCGCCGCAGGTGGAATCGGACCGGGCGCACTGGCCGGCTTTCCAGTCAGCGTGTCGATCACCACCAGCCGCCGGTCGCGCTCGACGACCTTGTATCGGCTGGGCGGCACCTCGGTCACCGCGCCGCTCGCCCTTTGCGCCACTGTTCGGCGCTTTGCCCCCAGGCGTCGACCTTGACGTCGGCATAGGGGGCGGGGAGCTTCACCGGGCGGAGGTTGGTCGAACCCAGCCGCTGTGCGAGGCGAATCGATCGCGTGTTTTCGGGCGCAATGGTGTGGATCACCTCGCTCCACCCCAGCACATCGACCGCATAGTCCATCGCCGCGATCGCGCCCTCATAGGCATAGCCGCGCCCAGCGAACTCCGCCGCGACGCCCCATCCGACTTCGGTCCCTGGCCAGCCTTCGGGCATCCACGGCCCCAGACGCCCGACCCATTTTCCGGTGGCGCGCTCGATCACGCTGAACATCGCGAAGCCGTTGATCTCCCACGCGCCGGCCATGGTGCACAGCTGACGCCAGGCGACGCTGCGTTCGACCGGGCCGCCGAGATGTTCGGTCGCGACCGGATCCGCCGAGAAAGCCGCCCAGCCGTCGAGATCCTCCGCCGCCGGACGGCGCAGGATAAGCCGTTCGGTGAAGAGGACCGGAGAGTTCATTACAGCCGCTGCTTCAACGCGAGCATGGCGATCGCCGCTTCCGCTGCGCCGCCACCCTTGTCGAGCTGCGCCGGATCGGCACGGCGGATCGCCTGCGCCTCGTCCTCGGTGGTCAGGATGCCGTTGCCGATCGGAATACCGTCCATGGTCAGCGCCATGATGCCGCGCGCGCTTTCGTTCGACACGATCTCGAAATGATAGGTCTCGCCGCGGATCACCACGCCGAGCGCGACATAGGCGTCGTAACGCTGGGTCTCTTCGGCCAGCACGATCGCGCCGGGGACTTCGAGTGCGCCGGGGACGGTGACCGTCTCATGGCTGTGACCTGCCGCCTCGATCGCGGCGCGGGCACCGGCGAGGAGCATGTCGTTGAGATGGTCGTAGAAGCGCGCCTCCACGATCAGGATATTGGCCATTATTCGCCTTTCAGATCGATCGCGCGCTCGCCGACGATGCGCAGGCCATAGCCGTCAAGGCCGACCAATGTGTGATGGGTGTTGGTGAGCAGCACCATTTCCTCGACCCCCAGTTCGTTGAGGATCATCGCGCCAACGCCGTAATCGCGCAACTCCTCCATCTCGACCTCGGTACGTTTCCCCGCCTTGCGCTCGACCGCCATGGTGAAGGCGTCGGCGCGCGGCTTGTTGATCACGACGACCACGCCCGCGCCTTCTTCGCCGATGATTTCCATCGAGCGCTGCAGCATCAGGCCGCGGTCGCCGGCCTCACCGAAGACATCGGCAAAGGGCGACAATGCGTGCATGCGGACCAGCGTCGGCTTGTCGGGGGTGACGCGGCCCTTGACCAGCGCGAGCTGTTCGGTGCCGGTCGCCTTGTTCCAGAAGGCGATCGTCCGCCAGTCGCCGCCCCAGCGGCTGGTGAACACCGATTCGGCGCGGCGCTCGACCAGATGGTCGTAGCGGCGGCGATAGGCGATCAGGTCGCGGATCGTGCCGATCTTGAGATTGTGCAGCTGGGCGAAGGCGACAAGGTCGTCCATCCGCGCCATCGTGCCATCGTCCTTCATGATCTCGCAAATCACACCCGAGGGGCTGAGGCCGGCGAGGCGGGACACGTCAACCGCCGCCTCGGTATGGCCAGCGCGGACCAGCACGCCGCCCTCACGCGCGACCAGCGGGAAGACATGGCCGGGAGAGACGATATCGGTAGCGCCCTTCGTCGAATCGGTCGCGACGGCGATGGTGCGTGCCCGATCGGCGGCGGAGATGCCGGTGGTGACGCCCTCCTTTGCCTCGATCGAGACGGTGAAGGCGGTGCCCATGCTGGTGCCGTTGCGGCGGGACATGGGTTCGAGGCCGAGCTGGTCGGCGCGGTCCTGGGTGATGGCGAGGCAGATCAGACCGCGGCCGTGGCGCGCCATGAAGTTGATCGCGTCGGGGGTCGCCATCTGGCCGGGGATGACCAGATCGCCCTCATTCTCGCGATCCTCGTCATCGACCAGAATGAACATGCGGCCGTTGCGCGCCTCGTCGATAATCTCTTCGGGCGTGGACAGGAAAGCGTGGGGCAGGCGCGAGAGTTCAGCGTTGGCCACGGACGGCCTCCATACGTTGCAGATAACGTGCGAGCACGTCGATCTCGAGATTGACCGCCTGACCCTGGGCAAGCGCACCGAGCGTGGTGACGGCCTGGGTGTGCGGGATCAGGTTGATGGCGAAATGGGCGGTGCCATCGGGCTGGTCGGTCACTTCGTTCACCGTCAGCGAGACGCCGTCGATGGTGATCGATCCCTTGGCGGCGATGAACGGGGCGAGGCTGGCGGGGACCGAAATGCCGATCCGGTGCGAGTCGCCCTCGGGACAGATGCCGAGCACCGTGCCGACGCCGTCGACATGGCCGGTGACGATATGGCCGCCGAGTTCGTCCCCGACCTTAAGCGCGCGTTCGAGATTGAGGCGCTGTCCCGCGACCCATATCGGCGCGGTGCGCGAGACGGTTTCGTTCGAGACATCGACTGCGAACCAGCCCGGCCCCTTGTCGACGACCGTCAGGCACACGCCCGAACAGGCGATCGACGCGCCCATGTCGATGGTGGCGGTGTCGTAGCTGCAGGTGATACGGGCGCGCAGGTCGCCGCGATTTTCGACCGCCTCGATCGCGCCGACATCGGTGATGATTCCGGTGAACATATCCTATCCTCTGGCGCGCTCGTAGACCTCGATCCGGTCGCTGCCAAGCGTGCGTGCGTCATGCAATTTCCAGCGGCCATGCGCGGGATCGAGGCTGGTGAGCCCGAGATCGGCGAGGCCGGGTTTGCCGCCGAGCAGGATCGGCGCGCGGTAGAGTAGGAGACGGTCGACCAGATCGGCGCGGATGAAGGCAGCGGCGGTCTGCGCGCCGCCCTCGACCAGCAGGTGATCGACGCCGTCCAGATCGGCGATGGCTTCGGGCGTGGCGATGCGGGTCCAGCCGGGCGCATCGGTCGATGCGAGGAGCACGCGGCGCGGGCTGCGGTCCTCCAGCCCGCCGAGGCGCACGTCGAGCGTGGGTGCATCGGCGTCGAGTGTACCGCGACCGACCAGGATCGCCTCATGCCGGGCGCGCTCCAGATGGGCGTGGGCGCGGGCGCGCGGCCCGGTGATCCAGCGGCTCGTTCCGTCGGCGAGCGCGATGCAGCCGTCGAGCGAGGTGGCCAGCTTGAGCGTGACGGCCGGGCGGCCCTGCAAGCGGCGGGTGAGGAAGCCGGCCATGCTGCGTGCGGCTTCATCGGCGCGGACGCCTGTCGTAACGGCGATGCCAGCCGCCTCGAGCCGGGCGATGCCGCGGCCATCGGTGCGCGGGTCGGGGTCGCGTAGGGCAATGACGGCCTCCGCCACGCCGACGGCGATCAGCGAGTCGGCACAGGCTGGGCCACGCGCCGATTCATGTGCGCACGGCTCGAGCGTGACATAGGCGGTGGCACCGCGCGCGGCCGCGCCCGCCTGTGCCAGCGCCATCGCTTCGGCATGGGGTCTGCCGCCGGGCTGGGTCCAGCCGCGTCCGACCACGCGACCAGCGTTGACGATCACACAGCCGACATTGGGATTGGGCGCGGTGCGACCGCGTCCACGCTGGGCCAAGCCAAGCGCGGCGCCCATCCACGCGGCATGGTTCAAATCCCGTATTCTTTCAGCTTGTCGTCGATCTTCTTGTATTCGCGCCGTTTTTTCTCAGCCTTGGCTTTTTGCTCGGCAAGCTTCTTCTGGCGGATCGGTTCGTCGATCTTCTGCTGCGCGATGATCTCATCGATCGTGCGGTCGGCGCGCCAGTTCTGGAAATAAACGATCTCGCGTTTGTACGGCTTCTCGAAATAGCTGTCCTTGTAAAAGCCGAACAGGACCAGGCCGGTGGTGACCGCTGCAGCGAGCAGGAACCAGAGCTGGTAGCGGTGGCGGATGCGCAGGACGTTGCGCAAATCCGCCAGCGCGCCGACCGTCGAAACGGGGCGATCGGGTTTGAACCATCTCATGACGCCTAAGATAGGGAATAGGGGCGCATGAGGCCAGTCCCCCTCAATCCACCAATTTGAAACTCAGCGTCATTGTCATCCAGTCTTCATAGGGGACGCCGTCGCGGGTCGCGGGCTTGAACCGCCATTTGGACAAAGCGTGGCGACGCGTCGCTTCGGACAGGCCTTTGCTTGGGGTTTTCAAAATCTCGATCGCCTTGACCCGGCCATCGACGCCGACCAGCACGCGGGCGACGAGCCTGCCTTCGGTCTGAGCGCGGATTTCGGAATTGGGATAGGGCGGCTGGAGCGCGTCGGCATAGCGCGGATCGACGGTCGCGCCGATCATCACCGGCGGCTTGGGCGGATCGACGACCGTGGTGCCGCCCGAGGGCGGTCCGGGATCGGCGGGCGGGTCCATGGGGACCGGGTCGAACCCAGTCGTCGATCGGATCGGATTGCCCGCCCCGGGAATCGGCACGACCGGATCGGGCTGGTTGGGCAGCGGCTGGGTCGTCGGAACGGCTTCGCGCGGAAGGCGGACCTGTTCGATCGGCTTGGGGTCGGGTTTGGGCGGATCGAGTTGGATGGGAATGACCTCGATCGGGGGATCCTTCAAGATCGGGACGAGTGTCGGGCCGACCAGCGTTGCGCCGAAGCCGACGGCGGCGAGGACGAGCAGGGACGCACCGGCACTGGCCGGGCGTGAGGCGGAAGGCTGATAGCGGGTGGTATGCATGACATGCTCTCCATCATCCGGTCTACGCCGGTGCACGGATGTTATACCATTACATGTTACGTTCCAATCCCTTTTCGGTCGGATGACCTAGCGCCGGGGTGGGAGGGAAACGGGAGGGCTGAGCGGGTAAGCCCGCTTAGCCGCGCAGCCGTTCAATCGCGCGCTCGCGGCCGATCAGCGGGAGCAACGCGGCCATGTCCGGCCCCGAGTCGCGCCCGGTAAGCGCGCGGCGCAGCGGGTGGAACAGCGCGCGGCCCTTGCGCCCGGTTGCGTCCTTGAGCGCGCCGGTCAGCGCGTGCCAGGGGTCGGACGACCAGTCGAGTGTCGTGGCGAGCTCGGCAGCGGTGGCAAGGAACGCTGCGTCCTCGGCATCCGGGGCGGCATCGACCGGACCCGCAACGACCTGCCACCAATCGCCCGCACCCGCGACGGTGTCGAGGTTCGGGCGGATCGCGGCCCATGCGGCAGCGTCCATCCCGGCGGGAAGCCGGTCGGCGACCGCTTCAAACGGCAGCTGGTGGACGATGCGTGCGTTGAGCTGGGCCAGCTCGGCCTCGTCGAACCGCGCGGGGGCGCGGCCGAAGCGGGTGAAATCGAACACCGCGATCAGCGGCGCGGGGTCAGCGTGCGGCTCGACCGGGTCGCTGGTGCCAAGCCGGGCCAGCAGCGCGATGATCGCCTGCGGTTCAAGCCCGGTGTCGCGGAAATGATCGCAACCGAGCGAGCCGAGCCGTTTGGACAATTTCCCCTCGCTCCCGGTCAGCAGCGCTTCGTGCGCGAAGGCGGGCGGGGTCGCGCCGAGGGCGGCGAACATCTGCACCTGTGCTGCGGTGTTGGAGACATGATCCTCGCCGCGCACGACATGGGTGATGCCCAGGTCGATATCGTCGATCACCGAGGGGAGGAGATAGAGCCACGAGCCGTCGGCGCGGCGGATGACCGGATCGCTCATCGTCGCGGGATCGAAGCGCTGGGGGCCGCGAATCAGGTCGGTCCACTCGATCGGTGCGGCATTATCCAGCTTGAAGCGCCAGTGCGGGCGGGCGCCGGCGGCTTCGAGCGCGGCGCGGTCGGCATCGCTGAGGGTGAGCGCGGCGCGGTCGTAGATCGGGGGAAGGCCGCGCCCGAGCTGGATCTTGCGCTTGAGCTCCAACTCCTGCTGGCTTTCATAGGCGGGATAGACCCGGCCCGCCGCGACGAGTTCGGCAAAGCGGCGTTCGTAGAGGTCGAAGCGCTGCGACTGGCGCGCTTCGCCATCGGGGTTGAGACCGAGCCAGGCGAGGTCAGCGCGGATCGCGTCGACGAAGGCTTCTTCCGACCGCTCGGCGTCGGTATCGTCGATGCGCAGCAGGAAGCGCCCGCCGGTCTTGCGCGCCCACATCCAGTTATGGAGCGCGGTGCGGATATTGCCGACGTGCAGACGGCCGGTGGGGCTGGGCGCAAAGCGGGTGACGACGGGTGTGCTGGTCATCCGCGCCCGCTAGCCGATTTGGCGGCACGATGGAACGCACCGTGCATCTTTACGCGCGCGGCTATTGCGCCTATCGGGGCGCGGTCCGGGCGCTTAGCTCAGTTGGTAGAGCATCTCGTTTACACCGAGAGGGTCGGCGGTTCGAGCCCGTCAGCGCCCACCAGATTTTTCCGGCCAGATCGTTCCAGAACGCAGTTGAGTATGGGTCACGCCCGCCAGCGGCGCGATCGTGCGCACATGGCGGGCGTGTTGAATGGCCTTCAGTTCGCCGTGATGCTTGGCTTCCCGCCGGCCAGCTTCAGCGTGACATAGCTGTTGTCGCAGACATTTGCGCTGCTGAAGACCATCGTCGTGGCGTCTTCAAAGGTGGCGCGCAGGTCGAAGCGGCATTGGCTGGACGGGCGATCGAACCGCACGGTCGTCTTCGCGCCCGGCTTGACCACCGGCGAGCGACGTGCCCCTTCCTCTTCCAGTCCCGGCTTCCAGTCCGTCGACCCGGTCGGTGCGATTTCGACCATCTTGATGGACTTGCCCGTGCCGTTGGTCAGGACAAAGTCCCAATCCTCGGCAAGAGCGGGTGACGCGACGAACAGGGCCAGCGTAAGGCCGGTCAGATAGTGCATAGGCATCCCTCCCCTAAAAGGACGGAGGCCAGCATGCGCCCGCGCTGCATCATGCGCAAGATGCGGGCAAATGCGTATGGCGCCCCATGGGCTAGAGCGTCCGCACCAGCCGCACCGCGCAGGCGATCCAGGGCGGATCTGCGACCACCTGTTGCCGCGCGCCGGGACCAAGGGGCAAGATGTTGAGCCGCCCGCCTTCGCCTTCATGCGCGATCAGGCGGCCGAACAGGAAGCGGCCTGCGGGGCGCGGGATCAGCACGTCGCGGTTGAGCGCCTGACCGAACGCGGCAGGGGCGAGGCGGCGGCACCAGATTTCGTCGCCCGCGCGATAATCGCCGATGCTGCCGCTGACGGTGACCGCGACCAGATCGGGTTCGGCGATTGGCGGCACGACATTGGCAGGGCGGCGCAGCGCCTGCGCCCCGGCGGAGTCGAGGCTGGCGGCGACCGGGATGTCGGGCCGGTCGGGCAGGCGGACGAGATCGGCGGCATCGACGCCGAGCGCGGCGGCGATGCGGTTGAGCCAGACGACCGATACGGTGCGGGTCCCGGTCTCAAGCCGTCCGATCGTTTGTGCCGTGGTGGGCGGGTCGCAACGCTGTGCAACTTCCTCGAGCGTCAGCCCCTTGGCGCGGCGCACTTCGCGGATCGCGGTGATCATTGCTGCTCCATATAACCGATGTGGTTAAATCACTTTCCTACAAGCGTGACGTCGTGGCAAGTCCGATTCGCTGGAACAGGAGATGCGGATGCGCGAGCTGGTCGAACGGACGATCGAGGATGGGCATGTGGTGCGGCATGCACCGGCGCGGCGGAGCGGGCGGCGGGTGTCAGTCAACGACGCCGAATCGCCGCTGGCGTGGCTGCGCGGACGGAAACTTGTCGACGCGCGCCAGTTTGAGGCGGGGGAGCGGCTGCGCGACGATTATGAAATGGCGGCGTTGGGTCCGCGCGTGACGATGCGCTGGGACGCGGCACCGATGGCACGTCGCGGCGGCGTGCCGTCGGCAGGGCTGGACCCGACTGAGGCGCAGATCGCGGCGAAACGGCGGTTCGACGCGGCGATCGCGGCGGCGGGGCGCGGGCTGGCCGACATTTTGTGGCGGGTGATCTGTGCCGGGGAAAGCGTGCCGGTCGCCGAAAAGGCGCTGGCCTGGCCGGCACGGGCGGGACGGCTGGTGCTGACCCTCGCGCTCGACCGCCTGGCTGATCACTATCGGCTGCCGTGAGGGCCGTCAGTTCATGAGGAGCAAGACATCGGTCGCGTCAGACCCGCGATTGGCGACGCGGGCGACGAGCGGGCCGCCACCCGCAGCAATGCGGCAGGTGAGCAGCGCGCTGCCGCTATTGTCCGTGCAGAGCTGTCGCCCCGTCGCGTCGAGGATCGTGAGCGCGACGGGCGTGGTGCCGATCCGGCGGACGGCGATGGTTGCGGCGGCATCGGCGCTGCGGGTGATCGGCAGCGCCCAAGTTGCGCCGGCAGGGACGGTCTGGCGGATCGAGCTGGGACCGGCGCCGAGCACGCCGCGCGCCGCCTCGGCCTCCGCCGCCTCGACTTCGGCAAGCAATGCAGGGTCGGCTCCGGCGAGGGTGCGCGCCTCCGCGCGCATCTCTGCTCCGGTGACGGCATGTGGACGATCTTGGCCACGAACGGGTAGCGCGGAGAGGGTCAGCGCGAGGGCGAGTAGGCGGAGGGCGGTGCGCATCGGATCAAGCCGCGCTGGCGGGGCGGGGGCCGGTCCACGCCGGCGCCCCGACGCGGAAGCGGACTTGCGGCGCCGGCGTGGCGGACAGGCCGATGCCGTTGCCCTTATAGCCGACGACCCAGCTTTCGGCAGCATAGCAAGCGCCGCGTGCGGGGCGGGCATAGCCGTACTGCACGGCGTCGATCTCGGCGAGCATCGCGGGGTCGCTGCGGGCGAGCAGGCGCGCTTCGGCATAGAGCGTGGCGGCGGTGGTGGCGCCGGGGGCGAAGACGCTGCGGGGAAGCGTGGCGAGCAATTTGGCGCCTTCGAGCATCGCCAGCGGATCTTGCGCGGCACGGGCGTAGCTGGCGAGTTCGCCCGACAGTGCGATGTGGCGCGCGGCGTCGATATCGGTGGTGGCGGGGTCGACGATGTGGACGATCTTGGTCATCTGGGCCTCCTGTTGGTGTGAGGCCAGGATGCCGCCGGGGTCAGGCGTCCGCCACTGACGCTTTCGGTCGCGCGGCGAGGAAGCGGCGATAGACCCAGCCGATCCCGATAAGGGCAATGCCGAGACCGAGGAAGGACAGGATGCGGAGGAGTCCGTCGAGCGCAGCGGCGTCGATCAGGAACACCTTGAGCGTCACGAAGGTAAGCAGGCCGAGTCCGGCCAAGCGCAGGTCGCGGCTGCCCGAGCGGATGCCCAGCGTCAGCCCGGCAAGCGCGAGGAGGAGGAGGGCGATCGAGTAGCCGTAGTTTTCTCCGGTTCCGAACGGGCCGGTGAGGATGCTGCCATGCGCCGCCTGCCGCACGGCGGCGAGGGTGGCGAGCAGCGCGGCCGCGATGGTTGCGCGGGTCGCCAGTGGCTCGGGCAGGAAGCGGTAGAGCCAGAAGCCGACCAGCGCGAGGTGGAGCGCAGGCGGGAACAGGCTGACCTGCTGTGCGATGAACACCGGGTTGAGCACGATCAGGTCGAACCACAGCAGGCGACCGAGGGCGAGGCCGAACAGGGGTAGCGCGATCGCAGGCAGGCGGGTGCGCAGCAGGAAGGCGGCGGCGAACAGAGCGTGGGTGATCGCCGCGCGCTCGATGAAGCCGAGGTTTTCGAAACGGGTGTCGCTGGCGATGGCGAGCGGGAGCTTGGCGAGATGGTAGAGCAACAGAAGCGCGGCGGTGAGGCCGGCGACGAGTGCTGCGTTGCGCAGCCGACCGAACTGGCGGGAATCGGGGGCGAGCAGCGCCATGGTGGCGATCAGCGGGAGGAGCGCGCGGAATGCTTCGGCAAGTCCCGGCAGGAGCGGGGCGGTGACGCCTTCGCCGACGAGCGACTCGGCAAGCAGCACGAGGTAATCCACCAGCGGCTCGGCAGCGGCGATCAGGATGACGGCGACGCCGAGTGCGGGCAGCGTCAGCAGGGCGCGGTCGCCGGTGTGACGCGCCCACAGGCCGAGGCCGAGTGTCGCTATGGCGAAGATCGCCCCGATCCATTCGATCGCGACCAGCTGGCCGACAGCGGTGGCGAACAGGATCGCTGCGGCAAGCGCGCCGCCGATCAGGCCGGGATCGTGGCTGTCGGTCGCGGTGCGGCGGCGCCAGCTGACGAGGAAGGCGAGCGCGGCAGCGACGAATTCGAGCAGCGCCCATTGCCAGTCGGTCAGGCGCGATGGCTCCAGAAGGTTTGCGAGCAGGACCGGTCCGGCGATGCCGCCAAGCGCGATGACGGCCCAGCTGCGCGCGCGGTCGAGCAGGGCGAAGCCGGATGCGGCGAAGAGCAAGGCGAGCACTGGCGCGGCGATGAAGGTCGCGCCGTGATCCGGAGCCACCAACGCGGCGGCGAGCAGGGTGAGCGACAGGCCGAGCGCGGCGAGCGCTCCGGGCAGATGGCGTGCGTCGCGCCAGGCGAGGATGAGCGTCGCTGCGGCGAGGACGAGGTAGAAGCTCCAGACAAAGCCGTCGAAGGTCAGCGCGGGGGCGAAGATCAGCAGCTGGATGAGGCCGGCGACAAGTGGGGCGGTACGCAGCCACGTGCTGGTGATCCCGGCACGGGGCAAGGCGAGGGTGGCGGCGAGCGCGAGCGCGATGACGAACGCTGCGGGTCCGGTGAGACGGGCTGGCTCGAGCGCGACGAGCAGGAAATTGACCCAACCGAAGCCAACGACCGTCGCAGCCAGCACGAGCCAGCCCCAGCCGCGGTGAATCGCGAGGCCGAACAATGCCGCAGTGAACAAGCCGAGATAGGCGAGCAGCGGGCCGATTCCAGCGGCGTCGTAGCCGGCAACGAGCGGGGCGATGAAGCCTCCGGCGAGTGCCAGCACGGCAGTGGGCGGGCCTTGGCGTAGCGCGAGGAACAAGCCGAGCGTGGTGACGGCGATCATCAGCACGAAGGCCGGAAGCGGGCCGATCAGGTGGTAGAGGGCGGCGGCGATGTAGAGCGTGGCATAGCTGCTGGCGATGCCCGCGCCAGCCAGCGCCTGGCCGATGCGGGGGTCTTCGGCGAGCGCGGGGATGCGGCGGGCGGCTTCGCTCGCGCCAACAAGGATCACGGCGAAGAGTGCGGCGAGGATGGTGCGGACTGCCGGGGTCAGCAGGCCGATCTCGACGGCATGGCGCACGAGGAAGAAGCCCGCGGCGACCAAAGCGACCGCGCCGATCCACACGGGCAGGCGCGCGCCGATCAGCGACTCGAGGCTGGGGCGGTCGGGTTCCGGCTCGGGCGTGGGAGCTGGCGGCGCTGGTGGCGGGGCTTCGACGCGTTTGACCGGCGGGGTGATGGCGGCGGGGGTGGCGCGTGCGGGTGCGACCTCAGCGACCGGAGCGGGTTCCGCCGCGCGAGTCGGCTGGGGCTGTGGGCGCGGAGCATGTTCGAGTTCCTCGATCCGCCGCGTCAGCGCGCGCAACCGCTGGCCCTGCGTTATCGCGACGATGCCGAGCGCAACCACGGCGAGGAACAGGATGCCGTCCATTGCTGACCTTGTGGCAGCTTGGCTGCACGCGCGCCAGTGCGGGTTTGCCGGTGGCAAGGCGAACTGCGGTTGCGCGCGCGCGGGGGTGGCGTAGAGGTCCGCACATGGAACTGAATTTCACGAAATGTCATGGGTCGGGGAACGACTTCATATTGCTGGACGCCCGCGCGATCGATCTCGATGACTCGAGTTGGGGGCGGGTTGCGCGGGCGTTGAGCGACCGGGCGGGGCCGGTGGGGGCGGATGGAATTTTGTTGCTGACCGCGGGCGATGCTGGGTCAGATTTCGGATTTCGGGTTTTCAACAGCGATGGGTCCGAACCGGAGACCTGTTTGAATGGATTGCGGTGCGTGGTGCGCGCCGGGTTTGAGGCACTTGGACTGGAAAAGGCGCTGGTTCGGTTGAAGACCAGCGATGCGCAGGTCTCGCGCGACGCGGAGCTGGCTCCGGGCGTTTATACCGTTCGCGAGACGGTGGGGCCGGTGGCGACCGATCCGGCGGCGGTGGGTATCCGCGTCTCTGCGCCGGTGATCGACGCGGTGGTGCCAGGGTTGCCGAGCGACCGCGCGTTTACCGCGCTCGCAATGCCCAATCCGCATCTGATCGCGTTTGTCGAGCGGGTCGATGTCGAGGAGCTGGTCGCACTGGGCCAGTGGTGCGAGGCGGGGCCGGAGTTGCTGGTCGATCGCGCCAATGTGAGCTTTGTCAAGGTGCGTGGCGCGGACCTGTTCGTCCAGACGTTCGAGCGCGGGGTCGGACTGACCAACGCGTGCGGAAGCGCGATGGCGGCGTCGGCGCACGCCGCAGGGCTGACCGGGCGCTTGCCCTTCGGGGCGTGGCTGACGGTGTTCAACCCGGGCGGCCGCGTGCGCGCGCGCGCCGAGGGGCCGGCGGGAGGTGATATGGTGACGATCGCGGGCAATGCGACGTTCGAGTGGGATGGGGTGATCGAGGTTGACCCGGCGACCGGTGTGGCGGGAGAACTGCGCGTGGTGCGGCGGCGGGAGGATGAAGTTGCGGCTTGGGCGGCGGCGCGGGGGTAGGATTGAGTGCTGTCGTAGGGTTTCGGCGATCAATGTGCGGCGACTGTGTCCCCGGAATTTGAGCCCGTGGGAGCGTCGCAGTCATCGATCACGCCTTGACCCCATAGAGATTGTCTTGAGTGGGGAATGACCCACTGCGCACCGCAGACGAAAATGCGGCGATTCCCGCGTCCATGGCCGGTCTGAGATTGGCGAACCGTTCGACGAAGCGTGCCGTGCGCTCGGTCATGCCCAGCATGTCCTCCAGAACCAGAATCTGCCCGTCACAGGCGGCGCTTGCGCCGATGCCGATCGTCGGAATGGTAAGTTTGTCTGAAATGTGCCGCGCGAGCGGTTCCACCACCGCTTCGATCACGACGGAAAAGGCTCCGGCAGCCGCGACGGCGTCCGCATCAGCCTCAATCGAGCCCGGCGCGTTGGACCGTACCAGATTGGCGGCTTCCGCGCGTCCTTGTGCCCTGAAAGAACCCAGCGTGTGAATGGACTGCGGCGTCAAGCCGATATGGGCGACGACGGGGATCCCGCGTGCCGTTAGAAACGCGATCGTCTCGGCAACGTGAACGCCGCCCTCAATCTTGACGGCGCCACAGCCGGTTTCCTTCATGATCCGTGCCGCCGATGCGAAGGCCTGCTCCTTCGATTGCTCATAGGACTCAAACGGCATATCGACGACCACAAGTGCGTAGCTCGATGCGGCCACAACAGCGCGCCCATGGGCGATCATCAGCTCCAGCGTCACCGGCAGCGTCGATTCAAAACCATACAGCACGTTGCCCAGTGAATCGCCGACAAGCAGGATATCGCAATGCGGGTCGGCTAACGATGCACTGAGCGCATGATAGGCTGTTAGGGCGACCAGCTTCTCACCTCCCTTGGCCGCGCGAACATCCGCTGCTGTGCGGCGCTTGATCGAAGCATGTATACTCACCACGCGCTCCCATCTTTGCGGGTGAAACGCCAGCCGCCTTCGGACCATGCGGCGACGAGGTCATCCTCGGGATATTCGCCTTGGTCGGCAACATTCCGGTCGCCAACTTCCAGATAGTGGACGTCCTCGCCGGTAAGGTTGACCAGATGGTGGGCCATGCCGCCCGCCGTGAAACCCATGCACATTCCCGGTTCCAACAGAATGTTGCCTGCATCGGTGCGCAGCGTGGGACGACCGGAGAGGATGTAGATAAACTCTTCCTGCTCTGTATGCCGATGCAGCAGGGCGGATTGCGCGCCCGGCGGCAGCACCGTGAGGTTCACGCCAAAGCGCGACAGGCCAAAAGCATCGCCAAGCTGACGCTTGACCCGGCCGGATACGCGCGCGGCGAACTGCGGCGGGTAGTTGGAAGGCTTTGCGCGCGGGGCGATGTCCATGGCGCGGCGAGGAACCGGGGGAGACGTGGTCATGCGATGTACCCCTGCCTGATCGTCAAGAGTCGACGGCCTGATGGCAGACAATGCAGATCTTGTTGCCATCGAGATCCCGGAAATAGGCGCCGTAATAATGGGCGTGATACTGTGGTCGTAGACCCGGGGTGCCCTCGCTTGTCGCACCAGCTGCCATTGCGATCGCATAGGTGCGGTCGACCGTGGCGCGATCGGGCGCCAGCAGAGCGACCATGCCGCCATTGCCCGGATCGGCCACCTGTCCGTCGAAAGGTGGGCCAAGAACGAACAGCGGGCGGGTCGACTCCGCCAGATTCCACATCACCAGATGCGCGGGGGCTTTGGCATGCCGACGGCGCCACCCCAGTTCATCCATGATCGGGGCATAGAAGTCGCTCGCCCGATCAAGGTCATTCACGCCGATAAAGACATGCGAAATCATCGCTGCACTCCTTGATAGACAACCGGGCGCGCCCGCACGCGTCAGAGAATTTTTGCTTCGATTTCGTTGAGGTAGAGGAACTGCGGGGCGCAAACGCCCGCAATACGCCGGATCTCGACCAGCTTTGGAGATTCGAAGAAGGCGCGCGCTGCGGCCAGCGAGCTCCAGCAAGAAAAGTGGACCACGCACCGTGCATCGGTCTCGTAGGCCAAAAGCTGATAGGCGATCTCGCCCGCGTCCCGCCGGATCGTCGCGGCATCATCGAAGATGGCTTTCCACCGCTCATAGTCCTCGACCTCGTGGATGATGAGGACATGGGATCTGCCTGCGTCTTCTTGAGCGGTGGTCACATCCGGGCTCCAGTATTGGGCAGGATATCCACAACGAAGCCAAGCCACATGGCGAACAACACGACGCTTGAGGCGATGAAGACGCGCGCCCGTGCTCTGATCGTGTTGGGGCCGATCTGGATGATGCTGTGCACAAGTCGAAGCGCGACAAAGGCCCAGGCCAGCCCAACTTGTATGCCCGACGCACTGCCCGTCACGATCAGCAGGGGCACCAGGGCAAAATAGAGCACGGGCATTTCGAACAGGTTGGCCAGGTTCTGTGCGGGCCGTTCGACGGGACGAAAGTAGCGCCCAACCGCTTCAGCGTTGGCGAAGTCGGCAGCCACCGGCCGATTCGCGGCGATATGGGCGAAGCGCTGCCGCAGGAGCACCGCCCATACCGCGAATATCAACGCCGCCATCGCCACTGTTGGCCAGATAATGGCTAGATTTGTTTCTCTCATCGTTCCGCGCCCCCGCGCACATGATCAACCATTCTGAGTCCAATTTACATACTTAGGCATAGAGGCTGGATTTGCTTTTGCAACCCAGATACGCTCGGACGCATGGCCACCGCCCCGTTTCGACGTCAGTCGCCGATCCACATCAGCCGCTGCACGCTTGCGGCAAGCTTCGATTTCCTGGGAGATCGCGCGTCATTGCTCATCCTGCGCAGCGCCCTCTTTGGCGTGCGGCGCTATGAGGATTTCCACACCGAGATCGGCATACCGAGGACCATTTTGGCCGATCGACTCAAACGCCTCGTCGCGTCGGGGTTGATGGTTCGGCAGGACTACAAGTCGGATGGGAGCCGACCGAGGAAGGAGTATCTCCTTACCGAAATGGGCGAAGCGCTGCGGCTACCGTTCCTGGCGATGCGTCAATGGTCGGACCACTGGGTCGGCCAAGGAAGAACGCCACCCATGCGACTGATGCGCAAATCGGACGGATCGGAGGTCGCCGTAGCGTTCGTCGATCATGCGGGGCGCATCGTGCCCCCGGACGATCTGATGGCGGGGTTCGAAGACTGGGCGTCCATCCCGGCTGCGGAGAGTTGATCGCCAGCGCGCTGGCCAACGCCACGGTTTCTAACCCAGCTTACAGTCCGGGCGTTGCAGGGACACAAACCCGGCTGCATCGGCGGGGGAGGGGGCTTAGCCCTTCGGCTTGGCCGGCTTCTTCGCTCGCTCCGGCGGTTTGCCGTCGATCTTGACCAGTGAGGCGAGGCGGCATTCGCCTTCGCGGGGGACGATGATGCTGGCGAAGCGGTCGATGCCGCCGGCGCCGCCCGACGGCTTGAAGGCGATCTGCCATGCCCAGGGGAGTTCCTGGCACGGTGCCAGGAAGGTGCCGCGATACCATTGGCGTCCCGCGCGCAGGTAGATCGCGTCGCGGCCATCGGCGCGGAAATCGCGGATCATTGAGGGGAAGGGGATGCGGGCCTCTTTGGCTGCAGACGCAGCCGGGGCCGTTTCCTGCGCGGTGGCGGGGAGGGCGGTGGCAAGCAGCGCCAGCGGGACGAGCAGGGCGGGGCGGTGGGTCATGCCGGCAGCATGGCACAGGCGCGATGAACCGGCGATGAGTGATTTGACGAACCAAATGGGAACAAAATGCTTGACATCGTCACGCTCATTCGGTACATAACAGGAACGCTGAAGAATTGCGAGTCGCGGCGATGGGGCGCTGAGCTCGGTCTTCGGGCAATTGGAAATCGAGTGAAGTCGGGCCGGGGCGGGGACGCCTGTCGGCCCGATTTGCGTTGGGGAGATGTGGGATGGGGACGCGACGCGCCTATACCGATCCGGTGCATGCGCCGTTCGATCAGAAGCGCAAATGGATCCGCTGGACCAAGGCGATGCGTGAGGCGTTTCTCGATCACCTCGCTGCCACCTGCAACGTCAAGGAATCGGCGGCCGTGATCGGGGTGATCCCCGGATCGGTTTACACGCTGCGTCGCCGGGAGCCGAAATTTGCCGAGGCGTGGGAAGAGGCGCTCGCGCTCGGCTATCAGATGCTGGAGACGCGCGTGGTCGGTCATGTCCTGGCGGGCAGGGGGCCGGACGAGCCGTTGGGAGCAGGCGTCGACAGCAATCTGGGACCGGTCAGTTTGGAGACGGCGCTGAAGCTGTTGGTCCTGCACCGCAACGCTTCCGGCAAACCGCGCAAAGGTGGAGGCGGCCCGCAATATGCGCGACCCGATGAAACCGATGCGATGCTGCTCAAGCGGCTCAAGGCGATTGAGATGCGGCGCGCGCGTGAGGCGCAGATTGAAGCGGGCAAGGCCGGGTTGCTGACGCAGGATGCGGGCATGGGCGATCCGGTGCCGGCACGCGATGCGGTGATCGATCACGCCCCGCAGGCGGAGGGTGAGCGCGATGGCGAGTGATGCGGAGATCGGCGCCTTCATCGACCGACTGATCGCGCTGCCCGATGAAGAACGCGGCCACGCGGTGCGCGGAATGACGAAGCCGATGCGGCGCGAGTTCCTGGCGCGGTGGAAACTGTGGGCGCATGGCGGACAGCTGGTGCCGCCGGGGGACTGGCGGGTGTGGCTGATCCGTGCCGGGCGTGGCTTTGGCAAGACGCGGGCGGGGAGCGAGTGGGTCAACCAGCTGGCGGTGGATGAGCCGGAGGGGCGCTTTGCGCTGGTCGGCGCGAGCCTGGACGAAGTGCGGCGGGTGATGATCGAGGGGAAGTCGGGGCTGATCGCGACGGCGCGCGTTGATCGGCGCCCGGTGTGGAAGGCGAGCGCGCGCGAGCTGCACTGGCCGTCGGGCGCGGTGGCGTTCGCCTATTCGGCGGAATCGCCCGAGGGGCTGCGCGGGCCGGAGCATCATGCCGCCTGGGCCGATGAGCTGGGCAAATGGGGCCGCCGGGGCGATGCGGCGTGGGACAATCTGACCATGGGATTGCGGCTGGGCGAGCGGCCGCGCGTGCTGGTGACGACGACGCCGCGCCCGACGCGGTTGATGCGGCGGGTGATGGCACTGCCGAGCTGTGTCGAGACGCGCGGGCGGACCCGCGACAATCCGCATCTGCCCGCGAGCTTCGTTGAGGCGATGGAGGCCGAATATGGCGGGACGCGGCTGGGGCGGCAGGAGCTGGACGGCGAATTGCTGAGCGATGTGCCGGGCGCGCTGTGGACGCGGGCGATGATCGAGGCGGCTCGGGCGGTGTTGGTGGATGCGCCGGTGCGGGTGGCGGTCGGCGTCGATCCTCCGGCGAGCGCGGAGGGCGATGCGTGCGGGATCGTCGCGGTGGCGATCGACGGCGTGGGGCGGCTGTGCGTGCTGGAGGATGCGAGCGTGGCGGGCCTGTCGCCCGAGGGCTGGGCTTTGGCGGTGGCGGCGTGTGCCGCGCGGCATGGCGCGGACCGGGTGGTGGCGGAGAAGAACCAGGGCGGCGACATGGTCGAGAGCGTGCTGCGCGCGGCGGCGGTGGCGATGCCGGTGCGGCTGGTCCATGCCAGCCGGGGCAAGGCGGCGCGGGCCGAGCCGGTGGCGGCTTTGTACGAACGGCGGCAGGTGCGGCATGCCGAGCCGCTCGCGGCGCTGGAGGATGAATTGTGCGGGCTGGTGCGCGGGGGCGATTATGCCGGGCCGGGAAGGTCGCCGGATCGGGCGGATGCGTTGGTGTGGGCGGCGTGGGAGCTGGTGTTTGGGTGGAAGGGGGAGGTGGGGGTGCGGGGGACGTAGAGGGCGTGTGTCCGGTGGTGACAGCGCACCTGGCAAGTGGTCGCTATTTTCGGGTGTTTAGCGCGCGAAGCCGGGCGATTTCGGATCGCGAGACTTGTTTCCAATCCTTCGTTTGTCCGCAGGTGTGCCTGACAAATGTTGCGCCCTGCGCCGCTGTGGGTCTGGATTTTGCGGGCGGATAATAGGAGAGAAACATCAGATACTCGCTCCCAAGATCGACGCCAAAGCGACCGCTGTCGACGGTCTCGAACAGATTGACCGACGGCCCGGGCCTGCCCTTGAAAACCTCAACGATGCGGAGCCGGTGGAGCGTGACGGGGGAATAGTCACCCCAGCGCTTGCGAAACGCGATGCCCGCCTCGTCGTCGGCCGCGCGTGTTTCTGCAGTGACGATCACCCGCACTACCAGATCGGCCTGACGATAGTCCTGGGTGAGCGTGGCACTGGTGCACAGTGCATGGGCGGGGGTCGCCAGAGCAAGTAATAGGAACGCGGCGACCCTGAGCATTTTCGGAGCCTATGCCCACAAGGTATATCTCCACAATGGGTCGCTTACCGCCCGACGCGTATTGCCACTTCTTTTCGGGGCGGGATTGGCGATGTCGATACGCCCTAGCTGTCGACCGTCACCCCCGCTAAGCCTCCGCGCATGTGCGTGCTGGCGTTGGCGTGGGGGATGCATCCCAATTGGGTGTTGGTCGCTGCGGGGAACCGTGACGAGCGGCATGCGCGGGCGACGGCGCCGTTGGCGCGCTGGATGGCGCGGGGGCCTGTCATTGGCGGGCGCGATCTGGAGGCCGGGGGGACCTGGCTGGCGGTGAACGAGGCCGGAAGGCTGGCTGCGGTGACCAATGTGCGCGGGGAGGTCGTCGATCCGGGCAAGCTGTCGCGCGGGGCGCTGGTGACCGATATGCTCGCCGGGCATGAGCCGGAGGATCTGAACGCGTACAACCCGTTCAACCTGATCGCGGTGGATCGCGACGGGCCGCTCTATCTGTCCAACCGGCCCGATCCGGTGCGGCGGCCGTTGAGCGCGGGGATGCATGGGCTGTCGAACGGGTTGTTCGATACGCTGTGGCCCAAGACGATCCGGGTGCAGATGGGGCTGCGCGCCTGGCTGGAGGCGGGGAGTTCGGCGCTGGAGCCGCTGTTCGCGGTGCTCGCCGACGAGCGGCCGGCGGGGGCGGCGGAGCGCTATGAGCCCGATCCGTTCGAGCCGGTGGATTCGCCGGTGTTCATCCGCAACCCGGTCTATGGGACGCGGTGCAGCACGGTGGTGACGGTGGATCATCTGGGCCGCGGGCGGATTGCGGAGCGGCGGTTTAATGCCTCTGGCTTGCTTGAGGGCGAGAGTGTGTTGGCGTTTTCGTGGGCCTGACGGCCCATGGCGGTGCCAGCCCGCTCCCCCACCCGGCCACCCACTCGAGTGTATCCTGATGGGTG
>FWWL01001773.1_pt1 | contig 36709 bp, 41 predicted proteins | sample 2228331 | NCBI WGS metagenome assembly FWWL01 (sample SAMEA103939775, study PRJEB20133) | metagenome
GACTTCAACACCCTGGTGGGCCAGCTCCTCTCCTCCGGGCCCGACCGGCCCTTTGACGCCATCATCATCGGCCTGACCGGGGGTGGTCTGGACTGGCCCTTCGGCGCCAATGTGGTCCCCTGCAAGGGGAACCTCCACATGTGGAACAAGTCCGGCCAGTGCCTGGACCCCCGGGAGACCCAGCTGGACGCCCTCTACTCCCGCGGCCGTGCGGAGCTGGATTTTGAGAAGCGGGTGGAGATCGGCTACCGCATGCAGGAGATCGAGGCCCAGCTCCTCCCCGTCATCTACATCGCCGGGCCCAACTACCACCCCGCCTGGAACAACCGCCTGGGCGGCGAGCATCCCGACGCCATCATCTCCAGCATCTGGGGCTCCCGTGAGGTGGAGCTCACCTTCATCAAGAAGTGAGCTAACTTGACGCCCATCCCCGGGGCCGGGTCGCCCCGGGGATGTCTTGGAAAGCCATGACGAGCTACATCCTTCGCCGCATCCTCTACCTCATCCCCACCTTTTTCGGGGCCACCTTTTTGGCGTTTCTCATCATCCAGATGGCCCCGGGGGACTACCTCACCCAGCTGGAACTGGACCCCAAGGTCACCCCGGAGACCATCGCCCGCCTGAGGGCCCAGTTCGGCTTAGACCGCCCCGTTTACGAGCAGTACCTCCTCTGGATGAACAACCTCTTCCACCTGAACCTGGGCTACTCCTTCGCCTACCAGGCCCCGGTTTTGGAGGTCATCTGGCCCCGGGTGCTGAACTCCATGGTCATCGTCATCCCCTCCACGGTCCTCTTGTACCTGGTGGCCATCCCCGTGGGGGTCTACGGGGCCCTCCGCCCCTACACCCTGGGGGACCGGGTCCTCTCCTTCTTGGCCTACGTGGGCCTTTCCGTGCCCAGCTTCTTCCTGGCCCTCATCGCCATCTACGTCCTCCTGCAGATTAAGTTCGCCACCGGCACCCTCCTCTTTCCCGTGTCCGGCATGACCAGCAGCGGCTTTGAGCAGATGCCCCCCCTGCGCCAGATCCTGGACATCGCCTGGCACGCGGTGGTGCCGGTCCTGGTGGCCACGGCCAACGACATCGCCGGGCTTTCCCGCCTCATGCGGGGGCAGATGCTCGAGGTCTTGTCCCAGGACTACATCCGCACCGCCCGGGCCAAGGGCTTGGCCGAGCGGGCGGTGATCTACAAGCACGCCTTCCGCAACGCGGTCATCCCCTTTGTGGCCACCTTGGGGGGCCTCCTCCCCGGCCTCATCTCCGGGGCGGGCTTTGTGGAGGTGGTCATGGCCTGGCCGGGCATCACCCCCTTTTTCCTGGACGCGGTGGCCAACCAGGACCTTTACGTGATCGCCGGGTTCCTCACCGTGAGCCTGGTGCTCCTCATGGTGGGCAACCTGCTTTCCGACCTGCTTCTGGCCTGGGTGGACCCCAGGATCCGCTACGAGTAGGAGGTGCCCTGTGACCGCTAAACCCGCCACCACCCGCGCCCAGCTGGTCTGGCACCAGTTCCGCAAGCACCGCCTGGCGGTCTGGGGGGGAAGGATCCTCCTCGTCCTCTACCTGATGGCCGCCTTTGCGGGGTTTTTCAGCCCCTACGACCCCAACTTCTACGAGCTCTACCCTCCTAAGGGCAATCATCCCCCCACCCGCATTCACTTCCGGGACCCGGAGACGGGCCGGCTCTCCCGCCCCTTCGTCTACGCCACGGTGCGCACCATTGACCCCGTCACCCTCCAGCCCCGCTACCAGGAGGACCCTTCCCAAGGGAAGTTCTACCTCCGCTTCTTCGTTCGCACCCCGGAGCAGCCCTACACCGTCTTCCGCCTCTTCAAGGCGGACCTCCGCCTCTTCGGGGTGGACCCTCCCGGGCGCATCTTCCTCATGGGCACGGACAACTTCGGCCGTGACCTCTTTAGCCGCATCGTCTACGGGGCCCAGGTCTCCCTCACCATCGGCATCCTCTCCGCGGTGGTCTCCTTCTTCCTAGGCCTTCTCCTTGGGGGCATTGCGGGCTACTTCTCCGGGCGGCCCTTCGCCCTTTCCCTGCCCCCCAGGCTCTGGCGGGGGCTGGGGGCCTTCTTCGGTCCCCTAAGCCTTCTCCTCTGGCTGGGGGCGGCCTTAGGGGTGCTCTACCTGGCCTGGACCTTCGTGCGCATCACCCCGGTGCGGGGGCTTTGGAGCTACGGGGTGGACGGGGCCATCCTCCTCTTTGGCCTCTTTGGGGCTTACGCCGTCCTTCGCAAGGTGTTCCGCGAACCCATCCGTCTGGACCCCGACGACCTCATCATGCGCACCGTGGAGATCATCGCCGCCGTCCCGAGCCTCTTCCTCCTCATCTCCTTAAGGGCCGTCTTCCCCACGAACATCGACCCCCTCCTCACCTTCTACCTGGTGGTGGGCCTTTTGGGCTTCATCGGCTGGGGGGGGCTGGCCCGGGTGGTGCGGGGGATCGTCCTTTCCGTGCGGGAGATGGACTACGTGCAGGCCGCCCGGGCCCTGGGGGCCTCCGACGGGCGCATCATCGCCCGCCACGTGCTCCCCGCCACCGCCAGCTACGTGATCGTGAGCCTTTCCCTCACCATTCCCGGGTTTATCCTGGGGGAGTCGGGGCTTTCCTTCCTGGGGCTTGGGGTCACGGAGCCCTACACCAGCTGGGGGCTCCTCCTCCAGGCGGCCCAGCAGGGGGGGTTTGCCAGCTTCACCGACCGCCCCTGGGTGCTGTGGCCGGGGTTCTTTATCTTCCTTTCTATTTTGTCCTGGAACTTCCTGGGGGATGGGCTTCGGGACGCCTTTGACCCCCGAAGGCGGCAGTAGGTCTTCTCTTTTGACCGAGTATGCCGTATAACGGTTGAGGTGTTTTCGGGGCCTAGGCCCATGAGAGGCAAGGAGCAGGCATGGACCAAAACCGGCTTTTAGAGGTGAAGGACCTCAAGGTCCACTTCTTCACCGACGACGGGGTGGTGAAGGCGGTGGACGGGGTTTCCTTCCACATCGACAAGGGGGAAACCCTGGCCGTGGTGGGGGAGTCGGGCTCGGGGAAGAGCGTCACCTCCTTGGCCATCATGCGCCTCATCCCTACCCCTCCGGGGCGCATCGTGGGCGGGGAGATCCTCTTCCGGGGGAAGGACGGGCAGGTTAAGGACCTCACCAAGCTCTCCGAGGCGGAGATGCGGAGGATCCGGGGCAACGACATCGCCATGATCTTCCAGGAGCCCATGACCTCCCTGAACCCGGTGTACACGGTGGGGGACCAGATCGCCGAGGCCATCATGCTCCACCAGGGGAAAAGCCGCAAGGAGGCCATGGAGCTGGCGGCGGAGATGCTGAACCTGGTGGGGATTCCCGAGCCCAAAAAGCGCCTCGCCAACTACCCCCACCAGATGTCCGGGGGGATGCGGCAGCGGGTGATGATCGCCATGGCCCTGTCCTGCAACCCCTCCCTCCTCATCGCCGACGAGCCCACCACCGCCTTGGACGTGACCATCCAGGCCCAGATCCTGGAGCTCATGAAGAAGCTCCAGGAGGAGCTCAAGATGAGCATCCTCTTCATCACCCACAACCTGGGGGTGGTGGCGGAGATGGCCGACCGGGTGGTGGTCATGTACGCGGGCCGGGCGGTGGAGGAGGCGGACGTGGTCCCCCTCTTCAAGGACCCCCTCCACCCCTACACCCGGGGCCTCCTCCACTCCGTGCCCCGGCTGGACCTGGCCGCGGAGCACAAGGAGCGCCTCGAGGCCATCCCCGGCAACGTCCCCAACCCCCTCTACCTCCCCCCGGGGTGCGCCTTCCATCCCCGGTGCAAGCACTACGTGGAGGGCCTCTGCGACCGGGAGGTGCCCCCCTTGGAGGACACCGGGGACGGGCGCCAGGTGCGGTGCGTGCGCTGGAAGGAGATCCGGGAGGTTAGGGCATGAAGGCGGACAACGTCCTCGTGGAGGTCAAGGACCTCCAAAAGCACTTCCCCATCCGGGGGGGCATCCTCTCCCGGGTGGTGGGGAGCGTGAAGGCGGTGGACGGGGTGTCCTTCGCCATCAAAAAGGGCGAGGTCCTGGGCCTGGTGGGGGAGTCGGGAAGCGGCAAGACCACCGTGGGCCGCACCCTTTTAAGGCTCATCGAGCCCACGGGGGGGCGGATCTTCTTCGGGGGGGAGGACATCACCGAGCTCCCCAAGGACAGGCTCCGCCCCTACCGCCGCCGCATGCAGATCATCTTCCAGGACCCCTTCAGCTCCCTTAACCCCCGGATGACCGTAGGGGACATCATCGCCGAGCCCCTCATCATCCACGGCCTGGCCAAGGACCCCAAGGAGCGCACCGAAAGGGTGGCGGAGCTTTTGAAGCTCGTGGGCCTTTCCCCCGACCACATGCGCCGCTACCCCCATGAGTTCTCCGGCGGGCAGCGCCAGCGCATCGGCATCGCCCGCGCCCTGGCGGTGGCCCCGGAGTTCATCGTGGCGGACGAGCCCGTCTCCGCCCTGGACGTCTCCATCCAGGCCCAGGTGGTGAACCTCCTCCAGGACCTCAAGGAGGAGCTCGGGCTCACCCTCCTCTTCATCGCCCACGACCTGGCGGTGGTGGAGTACATCTCCGACCGGGTGGCGGTGATGTACCTGGGGAAGGTCATGGAGCTGGCCTCCTCCCGGGAGCTCTACCGCAACCCCAAGCACCCCTACACCGAGGCCCTCCTCTCCGCGGTGCCCATCCCCGACCCCACGGTGAAGCGGGAGCGCATCGTCCTCCAGGGGGACATCCCCTCCCCCATCAACCCCCCCTCGGGGTGCGTCTTCCGCACCCGCTGCCGCTACGCCCTGCCCGAGTGCGCCCACACCGTACCCGAGCTCAAGGAGGTGGCCCCCGGGCACTTCAAGGCCTGCATCCGGGACGACATCCTCTAAGCACCCCGCCGAAGCGAAAGCTTCGGTAGCGGCCCCAAAAGGGAGTAACCCCCTAGTGGGGCGCCAAACCCCCAGGGAGTCCCCCTGGGGGTTTGGTGTTAGGCTTAGGGCATGCTGGTGAAGGACGTGATGAAGGGGCCGGTCCTCACCGTGGGGCCGGAAACCACCCTGGAGGAGGCCTACCGGCTTCTTTTGGAGCGGGGCATCCGCCACCTGCCCGTGGTGGAGGGGGGGAGGCTGGTGGGCATCGTCACCGACCGGGATATCCGCCTGGCCACCAGCCACCTGAACCCCAAGGGCCCCTGCCCGGGGTGCACCCAGGTGGGGGAGGTGATGACCAAGGGGGTGGTCACCGCCCACCCCCTGGACCCCGTGGAGGAGGCGGCCCGGGTCATGCGGGAGCGGAAGATCGGCTCCCTCCCGGTGCTGGAGGGGGAGGAGCTGGTGGGGATCGTCACCGGGATCGACCTCCTGGACGCCCTCCTCAAGCTCACGGGGGTCACGGAGCCCTCGGGGCGCCTCGAGGTCCGCCTCCCCGACCGGGTGGGGGAGCTCGCCCGGCTCACCGGCTTCCTGGCGGGGCGGGGGGTGAACATCCACTCCCTCCTCTCCTACCCCGAGGACGGGGACTACGTGCGGGCGGTGGTGCGGGTGAACACCCTGGAAACCCACCTCCTGGCCCAGGCCTTAAGGGAAGCGGGGTTTGACGTGGTCTGGCCGCCCAAGAAGCCATGGTGATCTACCGGGACGAGTACCGCCTCTACAACTTCGGCCCCACCCACCCCTTTAGCCCCCTGCGTCTGGAGATGCTCACCTCCCTCCTGGAGGCCCTAGGGGTGTGGCGCCCTCCCCTTGCGCCCCCGGAGGCCACCCGGGAGGAGGTCCTCACGGTCCACTCCGAGCGGCTGGTGCGGCGGGTGGAGGCGGCGAGCCGGGGGGAAAAGGTGGCGGACCTGGAGCACTACGGCCTGGGCACGGGGGACACCCCCGTCTTCCCCGGCATGGACCGGGCGGCCCGGATCCTGGTGGGGGGCACGTTGGAGGGGGCGAGGCGGATGTTGGCGGGGGAAAAGCGGGTGCTCCAGCTTGGAGGCGGCCTCCACCACGCCCAGTACGACCGGGCCTCGGGGTTTTGCGTCTACAACGACCTTTCCGTGGCCATCCGCCACCTCACCCGGGCGGGGCTAAAGGTGGCCTACCTGGATATAGACGTCCACCACGGGGACGGGGTGCAGTGGATCCACTACGAAGAGGCCGAGGTCCTCACCCTAAGCCTCCACGAGTCCGGCCGCTACCTCTTTCCCGGCACGGGGCACATCCACGAGCTCGGCCGGGGGGCGGGCCTGGGGCGGAAGCTCAACCTCCCCCTGGAGCCTTTTACCGAGGACGGGAGCTACCTGGAGATCTTCCAGGCCCTCGTCCCTTGGGCCCTAGAGGCCTTCCGGCCCGATGTGCTGGTGGTCCAGGCGGGGGCGGACGCCCATTACCAAGACCCCCTGGCGGACCTCCTCCTCACCACCCGGGCCTACGAGGCCCTCTTCCGCCTCATCCTGGAGTACGCGGAGGCCTACGCGGGGGGGAGGGTCCTCCTCACCCTGGGGGGCGGGTACAGCTTGGACGCCACGGTGCGGGTCTGGACCCTCCTCTACCACCTCTTCCACGGCCTGCCCCTCCCCGAACGCTTGCCGGAGGGTTGGCTTCGGGCGTGGGAGGAGCGGCTTGGGGCCCCCCTCACCCCCACCCTCCACGACCCCGAGGGCCCCTACCCGGAGATCCCCCGGAGGGCGGAGATCGCCGAGCGGAACCGCCTCACCCTGCGCCGCCTCCTGGAGCTTGCCGCGCCCCACCTGGTAGACTAGGGGGATGAGGCTGATCCTGCGCCTTCCCGAGCGCAAGGAGCTGGAGCTTTCCGGGGGGCGGCCCCTCAGGGCCATTTTGGAAGAGGCGGGGGTGAACCCCGAGACCGTGGTGGCCATCCGGAACGAGGAGCTCCTCACCCTCGAGGACTGGGTGGGGGAAGGGGAAACCGTGGAGGTCCTCTCCGCCATCTCGGGGGGCTAGGGTGCGCTGCAAGTTCTGCGAGGCCAAGGCCCAGGTGGAGCTAAGGGGGCGGGGGCTTGCCCTCTGCCGGGAGCACTACCTGGAGTGGTTCCTTAAGGAAACGGAGCGGGCCATCCGCCGCCACCGGATGCTAAGCCCTGGGGAGAGGGTCCTGGTGGCGGTCTCGGGGGGGAAGGACTCCCTGGCCCTTTGGGACGTCCTCCACCGGCTGGGCTACCAGGCGGTGGGGCTCCACCTGGAGCTTGGGATTGGGGCGTACTCCGAAAGGAGCCTCGAGGTCACCCGCCGCTTCGCGGAGGAAAGGGGCCTCCCCCTTCTGGTGGTGGACCTCAAGGGGGCCTTCGGCTTCGGGGTGCCGGAGCTGGCGGAGCTTTCGGGGCGGGTGGCCTGCTCCGCCTGCGGGCTTTCCAAGCGCTACATCATCAACCAGGTGGCCGTGGAGGAGGGCTTCCGGGTGGTGGCCACGGGCCACAACCTGGACGACGAGGCCGCGGTCCTCTTCGGAAACCTCCTGAACCCCCAGGAGGACGCCTTGGTGCGCCAGGGGCCGGTCCTGCCCGAAAAGCCCGGCCTCGCCGCCCGCATCAAGCCCTTCTACCGCTTCTCCGAGCGGGAGGTCCTCTCCTACACCCTCCTAAGGGGCATCCCCTTCCTGCACGAGGAGTGCCCCAACGCCAAGGGGGCGAAGAGCCTCCTCTACAAGGAGGCTCTGAACCTGGTGGAGAAGAACCTCCCCGGGGCCAAGCTCCGCTTCCTGGAGGGTTTCCTGGACAAAATCCAGCCCCACTTGAAAGGGGAAGACCCCCCCTTACGGGAGTGCGAGCGCTGCGGCTACCCCACCACGGGGGCGGTCTGCTCCTTCTGCCGCATGTGGGACGCAGTTTATAGGCGGGCCAAGAAGCGCCGCCTCCTCCCCGAGGAGGCCCAGTTCCGCCCGAAGGTGGAGCCCAGCCGTGTGGGGCCTTAGGCCGGGGGTGTACCGCCACTACAAGGGGGGGCTTTACCGGGTCCTCTTCCTGGCCCGCCACTCGGAAACCGAGGAGGAGATGGTGGTCTACCAGGCCCTCTACGGGGAGAAGGGGTACTGGGTCCGCCCCCTGGCCCTCTTCCTGGCCCCCGTCTGGGTGGAGGGGCGGGCGGTGCCCCGCTTCCGGTGGGTGGGGGAGGAGCCCTTCCACCCCGGGGTGTAGACTCGGGGCATGTGGTGGAAAGAGGCGGTGATCTACCAGATCTACCCCCGGAGCTTCCAGGACGCCAACGGGGATGGCATCGGGGACCTGGAGGGGATTAGGAGGCGGCTTCCCTACCTCAAGGGCTTGGGGGTGGACGCCCTCTGGCTTTCCCCCTTCTACAAAAGCCCCATGAAGGACTTCGGCTACGACGTGGCCGACTACTGCGACGTGGACCCCATCTTCGGGACCCTGGAGGACTTTAGGCGCCTTCTGGAGGAGGCCCACCGCTTAGGGCTTCGGGTCCTCATTGACCTCGTCCCCAACCACACCTCGGACCAGCACCCCTGGTTTTTGGAATCCCGCTCCTCCCGGGACAACCCCAAGCGGGACTGGTACGTCTGGGCCGACCCCGCACCCGGTGGCGGCCCCCCCAACAACTGGCAGAGCTTCTTCGGCGGCCCCGCCTGGACCTTTGACGAAAGGACGGGCCAGTACTACCTCCACCAGTTCCTCCCCGAGCAGCCCGACCTCAACTGGCGCAACCCCGAGGTGCGGGCGGCCATCCACGAGGTCATGCGCTTCTGGCTAAGGCTTGGGGTGGACGGGTTCCGGGTGGACACCCTCTGGCTTCTCGCCGAGGACCTCCTCCTCCGGGACGAGCCCGGTAACCCCGACTGGCGCCCGGGGATGTGGGACCGGGGCCGCCACCTCCATATTCACATGGAGGACCAGCCCGAAACCCACGCCTACGTGCGGGAGATGCGCTACGTCCTGGACGAGTTCTCGGAAGCGGGGCGGGAGCGGGTCATGGTGGGGGAGATCTACCTCCCCTTCCCCCAGCTGGTGCGCTACTACCAGGCGGGCTGCCACCTGCCCTTTAACTTCCACCTCATCTTCCGGGGCCTCGTGGACTGGCGGCCCGAGAACATCGCCCGCATCGTGGAGGAGTACGAGAGCCTCCTCACCCCCTGGGACTGGCCCAACTGGGTCCTGGGGAACCACGACCAACCCCGGGTGGCCTCGAGGATCGGCGAGGCCCAGGCCCGGGTGGCGGCGGTCCTCCTCTTCACCCTAAGGGGCACCCCCACCTGGTACTACGGGGACGAGCTCGGGATGGTGAACGGGGAGATCCCCTGGGAGAAGGTGCAGGACCCCGCGGCCCTTAGGCAACGGGGCCGGAAAGGGGAGCATGGCCTCCCCCCGGGCCGCGACCCCTGCCGCACCCCCATGCAGTGGGACGCCTCCCCCTATGCGGGCTTTTCCACCGCCGAGCCCTGGCTTCCCGTAAACCCCGACTACCCCACGCGGAACGTGGCCCTAGAGGAGCAAGACCCCCGCTCCATGCTGAACCTGGTGAAGCGCCTCATCGCCCTGAGGAAGGACAAAGAGCTCCTCTACGGGGCCTACCGCACCCACCGGGCGGAAGGGGGGGTCTACGCCTACCTCCGGGGGGAGGGGTGGCTCGTGGCCCTCAACTTCACGGACAAGGAAAGGGCCCTGGACCTGCCCAGGGGGGGGCGGGTGGCCCTCTCCACCCACCTGGACCGGGAGGAGGGGGTGGGGGGGAGGCTCCTCTTGAGGCCCCACGAGGGGGTGGTCCTCCGCCTAGACTGAAGGCGTGGAGGACCCCTTCGCCCCCCTGGCGGAGGCCTACGAGGCCTGGTACGAGACCCCCCTGGGGGCCTACGTCATCGGCGAGGAAGAGCGGGCCTTAAGGGCCCTCCTTCCCCCGGGGGAAAGCCTCCTGGAGGTGGGGGCGGGCACGGGCTGGTGGCTCCGGCGCCTCCCCTACCCCAGGAGGGTGGGCCTCGAGGCCTCCCCGGCCATGCTCCGGGTGGGGAGGGCGCGGACCCCCGAGGCGGAGTGGGTCCTGGGGCGGGCCGAGGCCCTGCCTTTTCCTGAGGGCAGCTTTGACGTGGTCCTCCTCTTCACGGTGCTGGAGTTCGTGGAGGACGTGGAGAGGGCCTTGGAGGAGGCCAGGCGGGTCCTGAGGCCGGGCGGGGCCCTGGTGGTGGGGGTCCTGGAGGCCCTCTCCCCCTGGGCGGCCCTTTACCGGAGGCTTTCGGAAAGGGGCGTGCCCCCTTGGGCCCAGGCCCGCTTCCTCGCCCGGGAGGACCTCCAGGCCCTTCTGGGGCCTCCGGTGGCCGAAGGGGAGGCGGTCTTCCTGGCCCCCGAGGCCCACCCCCCCTTCCCGGAGGCGGACCGGGCGGGCCGGAGGGCGGGGAACCGCCCCGCCCTATACTTGGGGAGATGGTGAAGGCCCTCTTCGCCCTCTACCCCCTCCTCCAGGGGGACTACAAGGCGGTGGAAAAGGCCCTGGAGGCCCTGGGGAAGGCGGGGGTGGACCACCGGGTCCTCCCCACCCATACGGAGCTTTGGGGAGAGGCGGAGGCCGTCTTCCGGGCGTTGCGGGCGGCCTACGAGGAGGCGGCTGGGGAAGGGGCTTTGGTGCTCTGGGCCCTCCTCACCAACGCCTGCGAGGCCCAAGACCCCTTCCGCAAGCCGGACCGGCTTCGGCGCTTTAACCCCCTGGGGGTGGCGAGGAAGGCCCTGGAGGGGTTGCAGGCCAAAAGCGTCCTGGACATCGGCACCGGCACCGGGGTCTTCGCCGGGGCCTTCCATGAGCTCGGCCTTTTCACCGTGGGCCTGGACCCCCGGGCGGACCGGCTGGAGGTGGCCCGGGCCAAGGTTCCGGGGGCGCGGTTTGTGGAGGGGCGGGCGGAGGCCTTACCCTTCCCCGACGGGAGCTTTGACCTGGCCTTCTTCGGCCTGGCCCTCCACCACCTGGACCCCATCCCTGCCCTGCGGGAAGCGGCCCGGGTGGCCCGGCGGGTGGCCGTCTTGGAGTGGCCCTACCGGGAGGAGGAGGTGGGCCCGCCCCTTGCTCGCCGCCTTTCCCCCGAGGCCCTAAGGGCCCTCTTCCGGGAGGCCTTGGGGGGGGAACCCCGCCTCTTCCTGGAGGAGGAGTACACCCTGGCCCTGTACGGGGCATAAAAAAGAGCCCCCCAAAGGGGCCTTTGGTGCCGGGGGCGGGACTCGAACCCGCACGCCCTCATCGGGCAACAGATTTTGAGTCTGCCGCGTCTACCGATTCCGCCACCCCGGCGGGCGCACCCTAAGGATAAGGCCGAGGAGGAAGAAGGTCAACGCCACCCCCACCGCCCAGTTCCCAAGGCGCACGTAGGGGGTTTCCCCGTCCCGGAGGGCGTAGGGGGCGAGGAGAAAGCCCTCCGCCTTGGGGGGAATCCGGGCCACCACCCGGCCCAGGGGGTCTATGGCGGCGGTCACCCCGTCGTTTCCCGCCCGGAGGAGCCACCTTCCCGTCTCCACCGCCCTTAAGCGCCCGAGGGCGAAGTGCTGGAGGCCCCCAAAGGAGGGCCCGAACCAGGCGTCGTTGGTGAGGAGGACCAGCGCCTGGGCCCCCTCCCGCACCAGCCCCCGGGCCACGCTGGGGAAGACGGACTCGTAGCAGATCATGGCCCCGTAGGGCCCAAGGGGCCGTAGGGCCTCCCCCGGGGTGCGGTCTAAAAGCTCCCCCAGGCCGAAGGCCCGGAAGAAGAAGCCGTACACCCCCCCTAGGGCCTCCCGGAAGGGGAAGCGCTCCCCAAAGGGCACCAGCCGGGTCTTGTCGTAGTGGGCCAGGACCTTCCTGCCCCCGTAGAGCACCGCCCGGTTGGGGCCGAAGAGGTTTAGCCCGGTGAGGAGGAAGCGCTCCCCCAAAAGGGCGTCCACCCCTTCCGGGATGCGCCACACCGCGGTCTCGGGCCAGACCACGAGCCGGGCCTCGGGGTGGGCCTTAAGCCCCCCTTCCGTGAGCCTTAGGTAGACCGCCTCGTCCAGCTCCCCCTGGGCCTTCCGCAAGGGGTTCACGTTCCCCTGGACCAGGAGGGCCTTTTCTTGGGGGAGGGAAACCGGGGGCAAGGGGAAGAGCCAGAGGAGGGCCCAGGGGAGGAGGACGGCGTAGAAGCGCCCTCTAAGCCCCAGGGCCACCAGGAGGACCAGGAGGGAGAGGAGGTAGACCCCTCCAAGCGCGGCCAGGAGGCGGCCTGGGGCCTCGAGGAGGCTGTACCCCAAAAAGCCCCAGGGGAAGGCCAGCTCCCCCTGCTCCGAAAGCCACTCCAGGACCACCCACCCCCCCACCCGGGCCAGGGGGGTGGGGGTGAGGGCGAAGAGGAGGCCCAAGGTGAAGGCCTTGAAGAGCACCAGGGGGAGGAAGGGCACCGCCCCCCAGGGCCCGAAGTTCTCCGCGAAGCTCCAGGGGAGCCAGAGGAGGTGGAGCCCCCAGAACCCAAGCCCCGCCAGGAAGCCCACCCGGAACCCCCCCTGGAGAAGGGGGGCCAGGAACAGGGGGGAAAGAGGCCCCAGGGGGAAGGGGGGGAGGCTTAAGGCGAGGAGAAGGCCGAAGGCCAAGGCCCGCACCCCCTTACCATAAGGGCCCGGGGCCCCTTTTCACAGGGGTTTGGTAGAAAGCATGGGAGAATGGGGCCATGCGCCTAGGGGTCATCTCGGACCTCCACGCCAACCTGCCCGCCCTGGAGGCGGTCCTGGAGGCCTTAAGGGGGGAGGGCGTGGACGAGGTCCTCCTCCTGGGGGACCTGGTGGGCTACGGCCCCCACCCCAAGCAGGTGATCCGCAAGGTTCTGGACGAGGAGCTTTCGGCCATCGCCGGGGCCTGGGACCTGAGGGTGGCCTACCCCATGCCCGGGGCCGTCCCCGAAGGGGTGGGCCGGGCCACCCTGGAGTGGACCCGCGCCCAGCTTTCGGAGAAGGAGATCGCCTACCTCCGCACCCTCCGCGCCTCCCACCGCCGCACCTATGGGGACAAGCGCCTGGTGGCCTTCCACGGCACCCCCGGCCGGCCCGAGGAACAGCTGGACTTCCAGGGCCCGGCCCGCACCTTCCAGGGGCTTATGGACCGCTACGGGGCCCGGATCCTCCTCCTGGGGGGGCGGCACCTCCCCCTTCTCCGGCGGGTGGGGCAGGGTCTGGTGGCGGACCCGGGGAGCGTGGGCCTTTCCCTCTCGGGGGAGCCGGGGGCGGACGCCCTGGTGGTGGATACGGAGAGCCTCGAGGTCAAGGCCCTGAAGGTGCCCTACGACCTGGGCCCCCTCCTCTTTGACCTAAGGGCCTGGGACCTGCCCCCCGTCCTGGAGACCGTCTACCGCACCGGGCGCTTCCCCCAAGAGGTCTAAAGCCTCGGCCCTCAAGGCCTCGTCGGGGGAGCGGAGGAAGGCCCCCACCTCCCGCCCCAGGCGGTGGAGGGCCCTTAGGGCGGTGCGCCGCACCAGGGGGTGGGGGTCCCTTAGGGCCTCCTCCATGAGGCGTTCCCCCAGGCCCAGGTTGGCCAGGACGATGAGGGCGTTCCGGGCCATGCGGGCCCGGCCCGCGCGGAGGAAGGCGGTGCCCTGGTACTTCTTCTGGAAGGCCCGCCCCGAAAGGCGGAAGAAATCCAAAAGGTCCGGGTGGGCCAGCTCCGGCTCGGGGCGGAGCCGTTCCCAGGCCTTTCCGAACCGCCCCCAGGGGCAGACCTCCTGGCAGAGGTCGCACCCGAAGAGCCAGTCCCCGATGCCCTCCCAGAGGGCTTCCGGGACGGGGCCCTTGTGCTCAATGGTCAGGTAGCTCACGCACCGCCCCGCCTCCAGGGTGCCGTCCCCGGGAAGCGCCCCCGTGGGGCAGGCGGAAAGGCAGCGGGTGCACCGCCCGCAGCGGCTGGGGTGGGGGGGTGGGGCCGCCACCTCCAAGGAGGTGAGGAGCACCCCGATGAAGGCGTGGACCCCGAACTGGGGGGAGAGGAACATCCCGCTTTTCCCCACCCACCCCGCCCCCGAGAGGGCGGCCAGGCTCCGCTCGGGCAGGGGCCCGTGGTCCACATAGCCCCGGGCCCAAAGCCCGAGGGCCTGGGCCACCCCCTCTAGGCGGGCCAGGCTTTCCCCCAGGACCAGGTGGTAGTCCCGGCTCCAGGCGTAGCGGGCCACCCGGCCCACCCGGAGGCCCCCCTTGGGGGCCCCGGGGTCCTCCAGGGCGTAGGGGGCGAAGAGGAGGAGGGCGCTATGGGCCTCGGGAAAGCGCCTTCTCGGCTCTAGCCTCTCCTCCACCCCCCGGGCCAGGTAGGCCATCCCCGCCTGGCGGCCCGCCTCCAGCCAGGCGCGGTAGCGGGCTTTGGCCGCCTCAGGGAGGTCCAGGGGGGCCCAGGCGAAAAAGAGCCCCTCCTCCCGGGCCGCCTCCTCCAGAAGCCGCCTGGCCCCTTCCACCCCCCCATCGTATAATCCCCCCATGGAGGCCTTAAGGATCGCCCTCCTGGGAGGGGGGACCGTGGGGAGCGCCTTCTACACCCTGGTCCTGGAGCGCCTGGAGGACTTCCGGGCCCTCGGGGTAGAGCCCCGGTTCCTGGGGGTCCTGGTGCGGGACAGGACGAAGCCCCGGCCCATCCCCCAGGAGCTCCTCCACACCGAGCCCTTTGACCTCCTCGAGGCCGACCTGGTGGTGGAGGCCTTAGGGGGGGTGGAGGCCCCCCTACAGCTCCTCCGCCCCGTTTTGGAGGCGGGGATCCCCGTGGTCACCGCCAACAAGGCCCTCCTGGCCGAGGCCTGGGCCGAGCTTCGCCCTTTTGCCGAGGAGGGGCTCCTCTACCACGAGGCCAGCGTCATGGCGGGAACCCCCGCCCTAAGCCTCCTGGAAACCCTAAGGGGAAGCGAGCTGCTGGAGCTCCACGGCATCCTGAACGGCACCACCCTCTACATCCTCCAGGAGATGGAAAGGGGAAGGACCTACGGGGAGGCCCTAAGGGAGGCCCAGCGCCTGGGCTTTGCCGAGGCCGACCCCACCCTGGACGTGGAGGGGATTGATGCCGCCCACAAGCTCACCCTCCTGGCCCGCCTCCTCATAGACCCCGCCTTTCCTTTCCAGGGGGTGGAGGCCCGGGGGATCACCGCCCTCACCCCGGAGGACCTGGAAAGGGCCCGGGAGAAAGGGGAAAGGGTGCGCCTCCTGGCCAGCCTCTACGGGGAGGGGGGGAGGTGGCGGGCCAGGGTGGCCCCGGCCCGCCTCCCCGAGGACCACCCCCTGGCCCGGGCCAAGGGGAACGCCCTATGGGTGCGCACCGTCCCCCTTGGGGAGGTCTTCGTCGCCGGACCTGGGGCCGGGGGCGGGGCCACGGCCAGCGGCCTCCTTGCGGACCTCTTCCGCTTCCTCTCCGGGGCCCCCGGCCACCGGCCCGCCCCCCTGGCCAAGGGACCCCTGGGGGAGGGGCGCCCCTTCCCCGAGGCTTGACCCGAGGGGGCGGTTTCCCCGAGCATAGACCCATGCGCCTGCCCCTCATAGAGCGCTACCGCGCCCACCTGCCCGTCTCCCTGAACACCCCGGTGGTCTCCCTTCTGGAGGGCTCCACCCCCCTCATCCCCCTGAAGGGCCCTAAGGAGGCCAGGGAGCGGGGTATACGGCTTTATGCCAAGTTTGAGGGCCTGAACCCCACGGGGAGCTTCAAGGACCGGGGGATGACCCTGGCGGTGTCCAAGGCGGTGGAGGCGGGGGCCCAGGCGGTGGCCTGCGCCAGCACGGGGAACACCGCGGCCTCCGCTGCGGCCTACGCCGCCCGGGCGGGGGTCCTCTCCCTGGTCATCCTCCCCGCGGGGTACGTGGCCTTGGGCAAGGTGGCCCAAAGCCTGGTGCACGGGGCCCGCATCGTCCAGGTGGAGGGGAACTTTGACCAGGCCCTCCGCCTCACCCGGGAGCTCACGGAGCGCTACCCCGTGGCCCTGGTGAACTCCCTAAACCCCTACCGCCTGGAAGGGCAGAAGACCCTGGCCTTTGAGGTGGTGGACGAGCTGGGGGAGGCCCCCCACTACCACGCCCTCCCCGTGGGCAACGCGGGGAACATCACCGCCCACTGGATGGGGTACAAGGAGTACCACGCCCTGGGGAAGGCCAAGGGGCTTCCCAGGATGCTGGGCTTCCAGGCGGCGGGGGCGGCCCCCCTGGTCCTGGGGCGGCCCGTGGAGAGGCCCGAGACCCTGGCCACCGCCATCCGCATCGGCAACCCCGCAAGCTGGGAAGGGGCCCTTAGGGCCAAGGAGGAGTCCGGAGGCCTGATTGAGGCGGTGACGGACGGGGAGATCCTCGAGGCCTACCGCTACCTGGCCCGGGAGGAGGGGATCTTCTGCGAGCCCGCAAGCGCCGCCGCCCTCGCGGGGGTCTGGAAGCTCCTGAGGGAAGGGCGGCTGGAGGAGGGGAGCACGGTGGTCCTCACCCTCACCGGCCATGGCCTCAAGGACCCGGCCACCGCGGAGAAGGTGGCCGAGCTACCCCCCCCTGTGCCCCCGGACCTCGAGGCGGTGGCCCGGGCCGCGGGGCTTTCGTGATAGGCTTAGGCCATGGCCGAGCGGACCAAGCGGCGCAAGGAGCCTTTTCCCGGGGCCTACTATCTGGCGGGGGCCATCACCCTTGCCCTCATGCTCCTCTTCATCGCCCTAGGGGCGAGCCTCCCCCCAGGGGTGGCGGGGTTTCTGGTGGCCTTCGTCCTGGGGCTTACCGTGAGCCCCAAGTACGCCAAGGCCTTCCTGATGGCCGGGGTCTTCTCCGCGGTCATGGGGTTCTTGGGCCGGGAGCCCCAGGTGGCCTGGGGCGGGGTGGCCTTGGTGCTGGCGGAGCTCGTTGTCCTCCGCTTCGTGCGCGCCTGATGGACCCCGGCCGCTTTTCCCAGGGGCTCACCCTCCTTGGGGGGGCCTTTTACCTTTACCTCCTCCTCTTCCGTCCGGACCAGGGGGCCATGGCCTTCGCCATCGGCCTTATCCTGGGGAGCGCGGTCTTGGCGTATGGGGAGAAGCCCTTCCCCGTCCCCCTGTTCGCGGGGATTGCCGCCCTTATCGCCCTGCTCCAGCTCTTCTTCGGCCACCCCTTGCCCTACGCGTTGGGGCTTCTCCTAGGGGTGGGCCTGCCCTACCTCCTCTACCGCCTCCGTAGGCCGAGAAGGTAGAGGAGAAGGCCCAGCATCATCCCCTCCCCCAGGGCGGGGAGGTAGGGGAGGAGGTCCCCCACGCCCAGGCGCAGGTAGAGGAGGAGGGGCCAGGGGAGAAGGGCCCAGGCAAGCCCCGCCTCCCCGTACCCCGCGGCCAGGAAAAGCCCCACCCCCAGGCCCCGGAGGTAGGAGAGCCACCCCGAGCCCCACTCGTTTTGGAAGACGAACCAGAGGAGGTTGACCCAGACCCCTAAGGCCCAAAGGGGGGCCCACCCCTTGAGCCGGAAGGCCAGGAAGAGGAGGAGGAAAAAGGGGAGGAGGTCAAGCATGGGCGAGGAGCCGGCCTTGGGCCTCGAGGTAGCTCACCAAAACCTCCAGAGCCTTCTCCACCGCCTCGTCCAGGTCCTCCCCCGGGATCACCGGCACCCCCTCCTCCTCCGCGAAGCGCAGGAGGTGCTCCTGGATGAGGCGGATCTCCGCGAAGTGGGCCAGGTACTTCTCCTGGGGGCGGGCGTGGCCCGTCTCCCGGTCCCGGAGGAGGAACCGGTCCCGGTGGAGCTTCTCGTCCTGCAGGACCACCAGCATGGGTACGGTGAGGACCTTGTCCTTATGGGGGTGGTCCAGGAAGCGGGGCACCACGTGCACCCCCTCCAGCACCATGGAGGTGCCCTCTAGGGCGCTCCGCTCCTGGATGGCCCTAAGGCCCACCGCCACCCGGGCCACCTGGTCCAGGAAGCCCCGCATGACCCTTTCCTCGTGGGCCGCCTCCTTCTCCTCCGCCAGGAGGGCCTTCCAGGCCTCAAAGCTGGAGAGGTGCAGGGTGGGGAGGAGGCCCTGGGAGAGGGAGGCCCGGAAGACCTCCCGCACCGCGTCCGAGGGGATGATGTGGGTGATCCCCAGCCGGTAGGCCAGGGCCGAGGCCAGGACGCTTTTCCCCACCCCCGTGACCCCCCCGATGAGGATGTGCACCGGGCGGAGGCTCCGGCGGAGGCCCCGTAGGAGGAGGTAGCGCCGGGCCATCTCCTCCCCCGCTTCCTTCAGTAGGGTCTCGTAGACCCGCCGCCGCAGCTCGTCCCGGCGGATGACCTTAAGCCGCTCCTCCCTCAGGCCCGCCTCCACCTCCCGGGCCAGCCGGTAGGCCCGGTCGGGGGAGAGGCCGATGGACATGAGGGACTGGGCCAGGATGCCCTTGGAAAAGGGCACCCTAGGCTCCCCTTCCTCCTCCTCCACAAAAAGCTCCCCCGCGTAGAACAGCCGCTCCCGGTAGCGGCGGCCCGCGGCCTTGCCGTAGCGGGAGAGCACCTCGTCGGCCACCAGGTTCTCCAGCTTGCGGGCGGTGATGCGCCGGATGCCCAGGGCCCTCAGGCGGCGCTCCACCCCCTTGGCCAGCTCGTGGGCCTCCTTTAGGGAGAAGCCCGCGTCCTCCAGGCTTCTGGCGAGAAGGCCTTTAGAGAAGGGCCTGGCCCTTTGCCCCTCCACCACCAGGATCTCCTCAAAGGGGAGGGTTTCCCGGGCTAGGGCCTCGAGGGTCCCTTCGTCCAGGACCCTGGCCGCCTCCTCCAGGAAGAGGCGCCTTAGGGTTTTGGGCGTCACCTCCTTTCGCCCTTCCGCCTTAAGCCGCTCCTCCACGCTGTGGGCCAGGGCCTGGGCCGTTTCCGGGGGCACGCCCAAGGGGAGAAGGGCCTCCAATAAAAGCCCCTTGGAGAAGGGCCAGCGCCCTTTTTTCAGCCGCACGAAAACCTCGTCCACTACCGGCATGATACCATCTTTGCGATGGGAAAGCCTTTTCTTGACATCCTCTTTGGGGCTATGGTATCCTATCCTTCGGCTTGGCGCCGTAGCCAAGTGGTAAGGCAGAGGTCTGCAAAACCTCCATTCGCCGGTTCGAATCCGGCCGGCGCCTCCAAAGGCAAGGGCGCGTAGCTCAGGTGGCCAGAGCACTACCTTGACACGGTAGGGGTCGGTGGTTCAAGTCCACTCGCGCCCACCAAAGGGCCCGCCGAAAGGCGGGCCTTTCCCGTATACTAAGGCCCATGAGCAGCGCGCACGAGGCCAAGCTGTACGAGGCGTGGGTGGAGCTTCTCGGGTGGATGCGGGCCTATGCGGAGGAGAAGGGCGTCCGCTTTGAGAAGGAGGCGGACTTCCCCGACTTCATCTACCGCATGGAGCGCCCCTACGACCTCCCCACCACCATCATGACCGCCTCCCTATCCGATGGCCTTGGGGAGCCCTTCCTCCTCGCGGACGTCTCCCCCCGGCACGCCCGCCTGAAGCGCATCGGCCTGAGGCTCCCCCGGGCCCACATCCACCTCCACGCCCACTACGAGGAGGGGAAGGGGCTCGTGCTGGAAAAGCTTCCCCTCACCCGGGAGCGCTTCTTCGCCCTGGCGGACCGGGCGCGGGCGGCCTTGGCCTTCACCCGCTAAGGCCCGCGATGGTGCCCTGGCCCAGGGCCACCAGGGTTTCCTCCCCTTCCTTCAGGGCGTAGACCTCGGCCCGGGCCACGGCCAGCCGCCGTCCCTGGCCCACGGCGTAGCCCCGGGCCAGGAGGGCCTCCCCTTTGGCGGGCTTGAGGAAGTTCACCTTGAACTCCACGGTGAGCACCTCGGGGCCCAGGAGGCTCCCCGCGGCGTAGGTGAGGGCGTTGTCCAGCAGGGTGGCCACCACCCCCCCGTGCACCGCTCCCAGGTGCTGGTAGAACTCCCCCTTCAGGGGAAGCCGGAAGGCCACGGCGCCGGGGCCGGCCTCCAGAAGCTCCACCCCGAGAAGCCGGTTGAAGGGCTGGCGTTCCAGAACGGACTGGGCCAGGGCTTTGAAGTCCATAGGGCCTCCTTTTGTACTGAATCAAAGTTTATTCCGCCGCCCTGGCCCCGTCAAGGGCCTCCCACAGCTCCAGGACAACCCGGTGGAGGAGGGGGAAGGCCCGGGGAGTGGGCCGGATCCGGGGCCCTGCCCGCTCCAGGAAGCCCCCCTCCTCCAGGGCCCGTACCCTCCCCGCCAGGAGGGCCGGGAGGGGGAGGCCGGTCCTGTGGGCCAGCGCCTCCAGGTCCACCCCTTCCCTGAGCCTTAGGCCCAGCATGAGGGCCTCCTTGGCGTGCTCCAGGGGGGGGATGGCCTCCTCCCTGGGGGCCTCCCCCAGGAGCCAGCGGGGGAGGGGGGGGGTGGTGCGGCGGAGGGCGTAGGGCCCTTCGGGGTACTGGCCCGTGGCCGCGGGGCCCAGGGCCAGCCAGAACCCGGCCCGCCAGTAGACCAGGTTGTGCCGGGCCTCCTCCCCGGGGCGGGCGAAGTTGGAGACCTCGTAGCGGGAGAACCCCGCCTCCCCCAGGACCTCTTCCGCCCGCTCCATGGCCCAGGCCCCCCTTTCGGGGTCCTCCTCCAGGCCCAGGAGGGCGAAGGGGGTGCCCTTTTCCACCTGGAGGGTGTAGGCGGAGATGTGGCCCACCCCGAGCCCCGCGGCCTCTTCCAGGTCCTTTTCCACGTCCTGCATGGGCAGGCCCAGGATGAGGTCAAGGGAGACCCTAAACCCCGCCTCCAGGGCCTCCTCCACCGCCCTTAGCGCCCCCTTTCGCCCGTGGGCCCGGCCCAGGAAGCGGAGAACGGGGTCCTGGAAGCTCTGCACCCCTAGGGAGAGGCGGTTCACCCCCAGGTCCTTGAGGAGGGCGAGCCGCTTTCGGTTCAGGGTGCCGGGGTTGGCCTCGAGGGTCACCTCCGCCCCCTCCTGTAGGGCCCAGGGGAGGCTTTGGAAGAGGACCACCAGCTCCCGGTCCCTCAGGTAGCTCGGGGTGCCCCCGCCCAGGTAGAGGGTGGCGAGGGGGGAAGGGTACCTTTGGTAAAGGGCCTCCGCCTCCTCCTTAAGCCGCCTGAGGTAGGCCTCCACCCACCCCGGCCCCCGCCGGACCACGTGGAAGTCGCAGTAGGGGCACAAGGTGGGGCAGAAGGGGACGTGGACGTAGAGGCTACCCATGGGTGCACCCCTCAGTCTACAAAGAGGAGGCGGAAGTCGTTCAGGTTGGTGCCCGTGGGGCCGGTTTGGAGGAGGGTCCCTGTACGGGCGAAAAAGCCCAGGCTGTCGTTCGCCTCCAGGTAGGGCCTGGGGTCCAGGCCCAGGGCCCAGACCCCCGGGGTGAGGAGGGCCCCCGCGGCCCCGCCCGTCCCGTCCAGGCCGTCGGAGTCCGCGGCCAGGGCGTAGAGGGGGGCGTTCAGGTGGGCGTAGAGGGCGAGGAGGAACTCCAGGTTCCGCCCCCCCTTGCCTCCGCCTTGCACCCGCACCTGGGCCTCCCCCCCGGAGAGGAGGAAAAGGGGCTTCCGGAAGGGGACCCCGTGGGCCCGGACGCTCTCCACCAGCTCCGCGTGGAAGCGGGCCAGGGCCCGGGCCTCCCCTCCGAAGCGGTCGGAGAGGATGGCCGCCCGGTGCCCCTCTCCCCTCAAAAAGGCCTGGGCCGCCTTGAGGAGGTCCAGGTTTTTCCCGACGATCCGCAGGCGGAGGCGCTTTAGGGCGGGGTCTTCCGGCTTTAGGGTTTCCGGGAGGCCCCCCGTTAGCCCCTCCTCCAGCACCCGGCGCGCCCCGGGGAAGTCCAGGCCGTAACGGTCCAGGACGGCTAGGGCCTCGGCGTAGGTGGTGGGGTCGGGGCTGAAGGGGCCGGAGGCGATGACCGAAGGGTCGTCCCCCGGCACGTCGGAGAGGAGGAGGGCCGTGACCCGGGCCCTTGTGGCGAGGAGGAGCCTTCCCCCCTTGAGGCGGGAGAGGTGCTTGCGCACCGCGTTCACCTCCCCGATGCTGGCCCCGCTCTTGAGGAGGGCCTGGGTGAGGGCCCGCTTCTCCTCCAGGGAAACCCCCAAGGGGGCGCACCAGAGGGCGCTCCCGCCCCCCGAGAGGAGGGCGAGGAGGTGGGCCTTGGGGGGAAGCTCCTTTACCAGCGCCAAGACCTCCTCCGCCGCCCGCAGGCTCCTTTCGTCCGGCAGGGGATGGGGGGCGAAGCGGGCCTTTAGGCCCACGGGGTCCTGCCCCAGGGGGAGGGTGAGGTGGTAGGGCACCTCCCCGTAGCGCTCGAGGGCCGCCTTCAGCATGGGGGCCGCCCCTTTCCCCACCGCCAGGATGAGGTGGGGCCTTTCCCTAGGGAGGGCCTTTAGGGTGAGGCGGTAAGGGTCCGTGGCCTTTAGGGCCTGGAAGAAGGCTTCCTTCAGGAGGGCTTCCACTTTAAATCCCTACGGTCAAAACCCTCGCCCTTCTAGCGGATGGCCTCGGTCTTGCTCTCCCCCGTGCGCCTCCGCTAGGCGCCCCACCCCTTTGGCCCGGATGGCCCCTCGAGGGGGTCTTTCCCCTCGTAGAGAAGGGCCAGAAGCTCGGCGATGTGGAGCACGGGCCGGTCCAGGTAGGCCTGAAGCTGGGTGAGGCAGCCGATGTTGGCCGTGACCACCAGGTCCGCCCCCGTGGCCCTCAGGTTTTCCGCCTTCCGCCGGCCTAAGGCCTCGGCCAGCTCCGGCTGGAAGAGGTTGTAGGTGCCCGCGCTCCCGCAGCAAAGCTCCCACTCCCCGGGTTCCAGGACCTGCACCCCAGAGGCCCTTAAGAGCCGCCTTGGGGCCTCCCGCACCCCCTGGGCGTGGGCCAGGTGGCAGGCGTCGTGGTAGGCCACCCGAAGGGGGGCCTTGGGGGGCGGGGGCGGGAGGAAGCCCAGCTCGTCCAGGAAGCTGGTGAGGTCCTTCACCTTCGTCCCAAAGGCCCGGGCCTCCGCTTCCTCCGCCTCCCCCAGGAAGAGGAGGGGGTACTCCTTCATCCCCGAGCCGCACCCCGCGGCGTTGGAGAGGACCACCTCCGCCTCCCGGAAGGCCTCCATGGTGGCCCGGGCGAAGGCCCTGGCCCCCTCCTGGTCCCCTGCGTGGAGGCTTAAGGCCCCACAGCAGGTCTGCCCCTTGGGGACCACCACCTCCACCCCGTTTTCCTGGAGGACCCTTAGGGTGGCCCGGTTGATGGAGGGCCTTAGGGCCCTTTGGGCGCAGCCCAGGAGGAGGCCCACCCGGGCCCGGCGTGCCCCCTTGGCGGGGTAGACCTCTTCATAGGGCTCCTCCCGTTCCAGGCGGTCGGGGAGGAGCTTGAGGGGGGCCTTTAGGGGTTCGGGAAGGGGAAGGGGCTTAAGGAGGGGCTTGAGCCTTACCCCGAGCTCCGCCAGGGGGCGGAAGCGCCCGGGGTAGGGAAGGGTCTTGAGGAGGGCCAGGCGGTAGGCCCTTTCTAAGGGGTAGCGGTGGCGCTTTTCCTCGCTGTAGAGGCGGAAGGCCCCGATGAGCTCCCCATAGGGCACCCCGCTGGGGCAGGCGGTGACGCAGGCCTGGCAGGCCAGGCAGCGGTCCAGGTAGGGGAGGGCCTCCTCCAGGGGGAGGGTTCCTTCCAGCACCTCCTTCATGAGGAAGATGCGGCCCCGGGGAGAGTCCATCTCCTCCCCCAGGACCTGGTAGGTGGGGCAGGTGGGGAGGCAGAAGCCGCAGTGGACGCAGGCCTCGATGGCGTGGGCCATGGGCTCGCCCAGGGGCCCTAGGGTTTCCACGGGAATCTTGTGCTGCATGGTCTCACCTTAAGGGGAAGCGCCCCAGAGGGTCCAGGGCCGCTTTGACCTTCTGGAAGAAGGGGTTTTGGGGCCTCGGGAAGAGGGGGTCTTCCGCCCCCTTCAGGACCAGGTGGGCGAGGCCCCTTGCCCTTAGGGCCTTTAGGGCCTCCCCGTCCCCTTCCGCGTAGAGGACGTTGCCCCCCAGGAGGTAGCGCCGCCTCCCCAGGGGCAGGCCCTCCAGGAGGGGGATGAGGTCCAGGCGGCTTGGCACTTTTAGGAGGAGGGGGCCTTCCAAAAAGGCCAGGTTCCGCACCCCTTCCCAGTGGGCCTCGTCCTCCTCCAGGACCTCCCCGTCCCGCCCGAGGAGGCGCTTTAGCTTTTCCAGCCTGGGGCCGAGGGCTTCCGGGAAGCCCCCGATGCGGACCTCCAGGGCGTTTGGGGGGAGGAGGTCTAAGGCCATGAGGTCCAGGGGGGCGAGGAGGAGCCTTTCCAGGGCGGAGAGGGCCTCCTCCAGGGAGGGGAAGGCCACCCGTAGGGTGCGGGTGGCGGGGGGCGCGGGGAAGACCTTGAAGGCCAGCTCCACCAGGACCCCAAAGGCCCCCAGGGCCCCCACCATGAGCCGGTGGAAGGGGAAGCCGGCGGCGTTCTTCACCACCTTGCCGCCCCCCTTCAGAAGCCGGCCCTGGCCGTCCACGAACCGCACCCCGAGGAGGAAGTCCCTCACCCCCCCAAACCGCTGGGCCAGGGGGCCGGAAAGCCCCGCGGCCACCGTGCCCCCCAGGGTGGCCCCGTGGGCGGAAAGGGGCGGGTGGAAGGGGAGGTGCTGGCCGTGGGCCTTGAGGAGGGCCTCCACCTCCGCCACCCGCGTCCCGGCCCGGGCCACCAGGACCAGCTCCTCGGGGTCGTACTCCACCACGCCCTTGAGCTGGGAGAGGTCCAAAAGGGCCTCCCCTTCCTCCGGCCCCGAAAGGGCGGGCTTGCTCCCGCCCCCCCGGACCCGGAGCCTGGGGTGGGCGAGGACGGCCTCCTGCACCTCCTCCGGGGTCTTGGGCCTAAGCATGGGCCTCCTCCTTGGGGGGGAAGACCTTGCCCCGGTTGGCGAGGCCTAGAGGGTCCAGCCCGGCCTTCACCTCCTCCATGGCGGCGATCTCTAGGGGGCTAAACATCTCCGCCAGGTAGGCCCTTTTCTCCATCCCCACCCCGTGCTCCCCGGTGATGGAGCCCCCGAGGCGGAGGCAAAGCCTGAGGATCTCCCCGGCCAGGGCCTCGGCCCGCTCCAGCTCCCCCGGGCGCTTGCCGTCGTAGAGGACGAGGGGGTGGAGGTTCCCGTCCCCCGCGTGGAAGACGTTGGCCACTCGGAGGCCGTAGGCCTCGGAGAGCCTTCCGATCTCCCTCAGGGCCTCCGCCAGGCGGGTTCTCGGCACCACCCCGTCCTGGACGATGTAGTCCGGGGAAAGCCGGCCCACGGCGCTGAAGGCCGCCTTGCGGCCTTTCCAGATGGCCTGGCGCTCGGCTTCGTCCCGAGCGATGCGCACCTCCTCCGCCCCGCTTTCCGCGATGACCTCTGCGAGGTGCCTCGCCCCCTCGGCCACCTCCTCCCTTTCCCCTTCCAGCTCCACGATGAGGAGGGCCTCCGCTTTGGGGTAGCCCGCCCGCACCGCGGCCTCCGCGGCCTCGATGGCCAGGCGGTCCATGATCTCTATGGCCCCCGGGAGGAGGCCCGAGCGGAGGACCCGGGCCACGGCCTCCCCGGCGGCCTCGAGGCTCGGGTAGGCGGCCAGCAGGGTGTGGTAGGCCTCGGGGCGCGGGAGGAGGCGCAGGGTGATCTCCAGGGCGATGCCCAGGAGGCCTTCCGTGCCCACGAAGAACCCGTGGAGGTCCGGCCCCACCCCTTCAAGCCCCTCCCCCCCGAGCCGCACCACCTCCCCCTCCGGGGTCACCACCTCGAGGCCCAGGACGTGGTTCGCGGTCATGCCGTAGCGCAGGCAGTGGGCCCCCCCGGAGTTGAAGGCCACGTTCCCCCCGATGGTGGAGACGGGCTGGCTGGAGGGGTCGGGGGCGTAGTAGAGGCCGAAGGGGGCCGCTCTTCGGGACACCTCCAGGTTCACCACCCCGGGCTCCACCACCGCGAGGCGCGCCTTGGGGTCCAGCTTCAGGATGCGGTTCAGGCGGTTTAGGGCGATGACCACCCCTCCCCGCACCGGCAAGGACCCCCCGGAGAGGCTGGTGCCGCTCCCCCGGGCCACGAAGGGCACCCCGTGGCGGCGGCAGATCCTTACCGCCTCCACCACCTCCTCCTTGCGCTCGGGGAGGACCACCGCGAGGGGCCTTTCCCGGTAGGCGGTGAGGGCGTCCGACTCGTACGGGGCAAGCTCCGCCTCTTTCGTGAGGAGGCGGGGGCCGAAGAGGGCCTTGAGCTCCCTGAGGATTTCCATTTCCCTTCAGTCTAAGGGGGGAGAACCCCCCGGATCCATAAGGCCACGTCCCGCGCCACCTCCTCCGCCTTGAGGTCCAGGAGGAGGTCGTGCTCGCTCTCATAAGCGACCAGGTCTTTTCTTTCGCTCCCCAAGCGCTCGTAAAAGCGCTTTACCCCCTTGGGGGAAAGGGTGGTGTCCCCGAGGGCCTGGACCACCAAGGCGGGGGCCTGCACCTTGGGGAGAAGGGGGTCCACCGCCTTCTGGAGCCTTACGAGCTCCGCCACCGCGGAGGTGGGGATCCAGGGGTAGTTGGGGCTTGCCCGCCGCCTTTTTGCGTCGGAGACGGAGCGGGTGCGGGGGGCCTTGGGGATGAGGGGGTGGAGGTAGGGGGCGAGGCCCGCCAGGGGGTTCCTCAGGACCAGGGCCGGGGCCAGGGCCACCAGGAAGGAGGCCCCCTCCTCCGCCGCGAGCATGGCGGCGAGGAGGGCCCCCATGGAAAGCCCCACCACCCCTTTGGGTTCGGGGAGGGCGCGGTAGGCCTCCAGGGCCTTCCCGTACCAGTCCCTCCAGCCCACCCCCCTAAGGTCCTCGGGCCGGGTCCCGTGGCCGGGCAGGGCGGGCTGGGCCACGGCGTACCCCGCCGCCCTTAGCGCCCCGGGCAGGGGCCCCAGGGTGAGGACGGGGTGGGAGGAAAGCCCGTGGAGGAGGAGGACGCCCGCCATCAGTCGATGTACTCGTAGGCCACCAGGGTGAGGAACTCGATGAACTCTTCCGAAAGGACCAGCTTGTCCAGGATCTCTTCGGCCTCCCTATACCGGCCCGCCTCCCGGCCCCCAAGCTTTTGGAGCTCCTCCTCCTTCACCTTCTGGTAGAGCTCGGGCGTCACCGGGCGGCCGTCTTCCAGGGTGGCTCCCCGGTGGACCCACTGCCAGAGCTGGGCCCTTGCGATCTCCGCCGTGGCCGCGTCCTCCATGAGGTTGAAGATGGCCGCGGCCCCGTTGCCGAGAAGCCACTGGTTCAGGTACTGGAGGGCCACGGAGACGTTGTTCCGAAAGCCCGCTTCCGTCACCTTCCCCCCGGGGACCTGGAAGTCCAGGAGGTCCTCCGCCCCCACCGTTACGTCCTCCCGCTTCACATGCTTCTGGTGGGGCTTATCCCCCAGGAAGCGGTCAAAGACCTCCATGGCCACCGGCACCAGGTCGGGGTGGGCCACCCAGGTGCCGTCAAACCCCTGGCCCGCCTCCCGCTCCTTATCCGCCCGCACCTGCTTTAAGGCCCGCTCGTTCACCTCGGGGTCCTTGCGGCTCGGGATGAAGGCCGCCATCCCCCCGATGGCGTGGGCCTCGTGGAGGTGGCAGCTCTTCACCAGAAGCTCGGTGTAGGCCTTCATGAAGGGCACGGTCATGGTGACCTGGGCCCGGTCGGGGAAGATGGGGGCGGTGGTGGCGAACTTCTTGATGCAGCTGAAGATGTAGTCCCAGCGGCCGGCGTTGAGCCCGGCGGCGTGCTCCTTAAGCTCGTAGAGGATCTCCTCCATCTCAAAGGCCGCCAGGATGGTCTCGATGAGGACCGTGGCCCGGATCGTCCCCCGGGGGAGGCCCAGGTAGTCCTGGGCGAAGTTGAAGACCTCGTTCCAAAGCCGGGCCTCCAGGTGGCTCTCCAGCTTGGGCAGGTAGAAGTAGGGCCCGCTCCCCCGCTTTAGGAGCTCGTGGGCGTTGTGGAAGAAGTAGAGGCCGAAGTCAAAGAGGCTGGCGGAGATGGGCTCCCCGTCCACGTAGACGTGCTTTTCATGAAGGTGCCAGCCCCTTGGGCGCACCACCAGGGTGGCCACCTTTTCCTTGAGCCTGTACTCCTTCCCCTCGGGGGAGACGAAGTCTATTTGGCGGCGCACCGCGTCCATGAGGTTCTTCTGCCCGCGGATGACGTTGTCCCAGGTGGGGGAGAGGGCGTCCTCAAAGTCCGCCATGAAGACCTTGGCCCCGGAGTTTAGGGCGTTCACGATCATCTTCCGCTCCACGGGGCCCGTGATCTCCACCCGGCGGTCCTGTAGGTCCTCCGGGGCCTCGGCCACCCGCCAGCTTCCCCCCCGCACGAAGCGGGTGGACTCCAGGAAGTCCGGCCTCTCCCCCGCTTTGTAGCGCGCCCAAAGCTCCTGCCGGCGGGCCAGGAGGCCTTTGCGCACGGGGTTGAACTCCCGGTGCAGGGCCACCACGAACCTAAGGGCCTCTTCCGTGAGCACCTCCCCTAAGAGGGGGTGGTCCTTCCTGATCTCCACGCCCTTCATGGTGGCCTTAGCCTACGGGGCCGGGGTGGGGTTGTCAATATCCAAAATCTTTTTTCGTAGGTTGAAAAATCCCGGAGGGTGCGCTACCCTAGGGGCCATGGCCCGCAGGCGCAAGGAAGGCCCTGAGGAGGTGCGCACCCTGGAGCGGGGGCTTAAGGTCCTGGAGGCCCTGGCCGAGGTCCGGGCCGTGGGCCTTACCCCCTTGGCGGAGCGGCTGGGGTTTTCCAAGAGCACCCTTTACCGCCTCCTCCAGACCCTGGCCCGGCGGGGGTTTGTGGAGGAGGAGGGGGGGCTTTACCGGGTGGGCCCCAAGGCCTTCGCCGTGGGCCGGGCCTACCTGAGCCAAAACCTCCTTCTGGCCGCGCGCCCGGAGATGGAGGCGTTGGCGGAGGCGGTGGGGGAGAGCGTGAACCTGGCGGTGCCCGCGGGCCTCGAGGCCCTCTACGTGGACCAGGTGGAGGGCCCCAAGCTGGTCCGCCTCTTCACCGCTCCCGGCTCCCGGGCCCCCCTCCACGCCACGGGGGTGGGGAAGGTCTTCCTGGCCTTCCGGGGGGTGCCGGAGGGGCTGCCCCTCACCCCCTTTACCCCCCACACCCTCACCCAAAGGGAGGACCTGGAGGAGGAGCTAAGGGCGGTGCGGGCCCGGGGGTACGCCCTGGACAACGAGGAGAAGGAGCTCGGGGTGCGCTGCGTGGCCGCCCCCCTGTTTGGCCCCGACGGCCGGGTGGTGGCCGCCCTCTCCCTCTCCGCCCCCGCAAGCCGCCTCACCCTGGAGGAGGCCCACCGCCTGGCCCCCCGGGTGGTGGAAGCCGCAAGGAAAGCTTCGTTGCGCCTGGGTTATACAGGGGGTGTATACTAAAAAAGGCTAAGTGCCTTTAGCCGAGGAGGCACAGGGGGGTATGGACAAGGACCGTCCCGTGTACGTGATCAGCGTGGCGGCGGAGCTTTTGGAGATGCACCCGCAGACCCTGAGGCTGTATGAGCGGAAGGGGCTCATCAAGCCCAAGCGGTCTTCGGGGAAGACGCGGCTTTATTCGGAGCGGGACATTGAGAAGCTCAGGGAGATCCGCCGTCTGACGCAGGAGCTTGGGGTGAACCTGGCGGGGGTGGAGGAGATCATGCGGCTTCGGGCGGAGCTCGAGGCCCTCCAGGCCCGCTTTGAACAGGAGGTGGAGAGGCTTAAAGCGGAGATCGGCGACCGCTTCCAGGAGCTGGAGCGCAAGGCCCTCCCGCCCCCCGGGGAGACGGCCAAGCCCTCCCCCAAGGACCGTCCCGTGTACGTGATCAGCGTGGCGGCGGAGCTTTTGGAGATGCACCCGCAGACCCTGAGGCTGTACGAGCGGAAGGGGCTCATCAAGCCCAAGCGGTCTTCGGGGAAGACGCGGCTTTATTCGGAGCGGGACATTGAGAAGCTCAGGGAGATCCGCCGTCTGACGCAGGAGCTTGGGGTGAACCTGGCGGGGGTGGAGGAGATCATGCGGCTTCGGGCGGAGCTCGAGGCCCTCCAGGCCCGCTTTGAGGCCGAGGTGGCCCGGCTCAAGCTCCTCCTCCTGGAGGAGGGCAAGACCCCCGCCCAAGAGGGTAGCATGGGGGCGTGAACGCCTTAGACCCCCTGTTGGAGTTCCTGTCCATCCCCTCGGTCTCCACGGACCCCGCCCACAAGGAGGACGTGCGGAAGGCGGCCCTTTGGCTTGGGGAGCGCCTTAGGGCCCTGGGCTTCCGGGTGGAGCTCCACGAAACCCCCCTCCACCCCATCCTTTACGCCGAGCGGATCGTGGCCGAGGACGCCCCCACGGTGCTGGTCTACGGCCACTACGACGTCCAGCCCCCAGACCCCTTGGAGCTTTGGGAAACCCCCCCCTTCACCCCCACGGTGCGGGAGGGGCGGCTTTACGCCCGGGGGGCTTCGGACGATAAGGGCCAGCTCTGGGCCCACGTGGCCGCCCTGGAGGGCTTCGCCCCCCGGGTGAACGTGAAGTTTCTGGTGGAGGGGGAGGAGGAGATCGGAAGCCCCCACCTCCTCCCCTTTGTCCAGGCCCACCGGGAAGGGCTTCGGGCGGACGCGGTCCTCATCTCCGACGGGGCCATGTTCGCCCCCGGGGTGCCCACCCTGACCTACGGCCTAAGGGGGCTTTGCTACCTGGAAGTCCGCCTCAAAGGGGCCCGGCGGGACCTCCACTCCGGGGCCTTCGGGGGGGTGGCCCCGAACCCCATCCAGGCCCTGGGCTGGCTCCTGGCCCGCCTCAAGGACGAGAGGACGGGCCGCGTCCTCATCCCCGGCTTTTACGAAAGGGTCCGCCCCGTCTCCGAGGAGGAGAAGGCCCTCTGGCCCCACCTGGACGAGGAGGCCCTGAAGGCGGAGCTGGGGGTGGAGGTCCTCCCTGGGGAGGAAGGGTATAGCCCCCTGGAGCGCCTTTGGACCCGGCCCACCCTGGACCCCAACGGGGTTTGGGGGGGCTACCAGGGGGAGGGCTCCAAGACGGTGATCCCTTCGGAGGCGGGCATGAAGCTTTCCATGCGCCTGGTGCCCGACCAGGACCCGGAGGAGATCGCCGAGCTCGCGGAGGCCTACCTGAAGGAGGTCTGCCCCAGGGGCCACCGGTTGGAGGTGCGGAGGCTCCACGGGGGAAAGCCCGTCCTCACCGACCCCCAAAGCCCCCCCATGCGCCTCATGGCCCGGGCCCTGGAGGAGGTCTGGGGCCGGCCGGTCGTGTACACCCGGGAGGGGGGGACCATCCCCGTGGTGGCGGAGCTTAAGGAGGCCCTAAAAGCCCCCATCGTTCTTCTCGGCCTCGGCCTTCCCGACGACAACCTCCACGCCCCGAACGAGAAGATCGACCTCGTCAACCTGGAAAAGGGCCTCCTGGCCCTCCGCCGCTTCTACGAGCTCTTGGCCGAAGGCGGATAGGGCTGCCTGGGGCCCCCGCCGAAGCCTGTGCTTCGGCGGGGCCTTTAGCCGCGCTTGAAGATGAGGGCCTCCCCCACCCTCCCCGAAAGGAGGGGCACCTGGGCGCTTTTGGCCACCTGGGCGCAGAAGGGGACGTCGGCCTCGAGGCCCACCCCCTTTAGGGCCAAGGCGGCGGCGGAAAGGCTTAGGGCCTCCAGGGGGTCCGGGTGGGCCCGCCGCACCGCCAGGGCGATCCGGGCCCCGTCGTCGGGCTCCACCTCCCGCATGAGGCCCAGGTACTCCGCCAGGACCCCGGCGGTGTACGCGTCGTCCAGGCCCACCCGCCCCTCTTTGCCCGCGCACAGGATGGCCACCTCCTCCGTGGCGAGCTCCAGGGCCTTTCTGGCCGCGGCGTGGGCGTTAAAGAGGGAGGCCAGGAGGACGTGCTTGGCCGTCATCCCCGCCAGGTGGGCGGCCTTGGTGCCGTTGGTGGTGGCCATGACCACCACCTTCCCCCCCACGGGGGCCTCCAGGGCCTCCCGGGGGGAGTTCCCCAGGTCAAACCCCGAGGGCCTAAGCCCCCCGGCTTCCCCCGCCAGGACCACGTCCTCGTCCTTGAAGGCCCGGGCGGCCTCCAGGGAGGGCACCAGGTAAAGCGCCTCCGCCCCCGCCTCCAGGAAGCAGGCGGCGGTGGTGGTGGCCCGGATCACGTCCACTACCAGGACCACGTCCGGATAGACCAGCTCTTCCCTGGGCAAGAGGTCCACCCTCAGGCGCATCCCACCCTCCTAGGCCAGGCCGAAGGCCACCTCCTCTAGAAGCTCGGGGGCCACCACCTCCACCTCCCCCGGCCCCAGCCGCACCGCCCCCAGGGCCCTAAGCTCGTGCAGGGCCCGGGTCACGGTCTCCCGGCTGGTGCCCGCGAGGGCCGCAAGCTCCTGGTGCCTTAGGCGGAAAAGGGGCCCCTGGCCCTGGCGGAGGAGCTTCAAAAGGGCGTAGGCCACCCGGCTTTTGGCCTCCTCAAAGGAGAGGAGGTCCATCTCCAGGTCGGCCTCCCTGAGCCTTGCCGCCAGGATCCGGGCCAGGTTGTGGGCCACCAGGGGAAAGCGGCGGATGAGGGCGAAGTACTCCTCGGGGTAAAGGGCATAGAGGAGGCTTTCCGCCTCGGTGAGGGCGCTTGCCGTTCGCTCCTTGCCCTCGAGGAGGCTCATCTCCCCAAAGATCTCCCCCTCCCCCAAGTACCCCAGGGTGCGCTCCTGCCCCCCCAGGTGGAGCCGGAAGAGGCGCACCTGGCCCCGCCCCACCAGGTAGAGGGCCTGGCCTAAGTCCCCCTGGCGGAAGACGAGCCGCCCCTTGGGGTAGGGAAGGGGGCGGAAGTAGACCAGGGCCTCTTCCACCTCCTCTGGGGAAAAGCCTTGGAAGAGGGGGCTTGGTCGCATCGCCCCTACTCTAACCTAGACCTCATCCTTTGCCTAGACCATGAGAGGGTGCCGCCTGTCCTCCAGGTGCAGGGTCTTGGGTTCTCCTACGGGCAGGGCCCCCTCTTCCGGGGGCTTTCCTTCGCCCTGGAAGGGGGCGGGGTCCTGGCCCTCTTGGGGCCCTCGGGAAGCGGCAAGACCACCCTCCTCCACCTCCTCGCGGGCCTTCTCCCCTTGCAGGAGGGGGAGGTCTTCTGGGAAGGGGTGCCCATCCGGGGCCTTTCCCAGGAGGCCCTGGCCCGGAAGCGGCTTTCCTTTTTGGGCCTCATCTTCCAGCACCACTTCCTCTTCCCGGAGCTCACCGCCTTGGAGAACGTCCTGGCCCCCGGCTACCTGGTGGGGCGGCCCGATCGGGCCTGGGCCCTGGCCCTTTTGGAGAGGCTGGGCCTAAAGGAAAGGGCCCACTTCCTCCCCCAGAGGCTTTCCGGGGGGGAGAGGCAGCGGGTGGCCGTGGCCCGGGCCCTTTACCTAAAGCCCCGGCTCCTCCTGGCGGACGAGCCCACCGCCAGCCTGGACCGCCGCCAGGCCCGGGAGGTCTTATCCCTCCTCCTCCGCCTGGCCAAGGAGGTGGGGGCCGCGGTGCTCCTCTCCACCCACGACGAGGCCCTGGTGGAGGGCCTTCCCGCCCTGAGGCTGTAGGATGGGAGGGTATGAGCCCGATCCACGTGCGCGCCAAGGAGGGGGATGTGGCGGAAAGGGTCCTCCTCCCTGGGGACCCCTACCGGGCGGAGTGGATCGCCAAGACCTTCCTGGAAGGCGCGGTGCAGTACGCCACCCACCGGGGGCTTTGGGGGTATACCGGACGGTATAAGGGGGTGCCCGTTTCCGTGCAGGCCACCGGGATGGGGGCCCCTTCTGCGGCCATCGTGGCGGAGGAGCTTATCACCCTCGGGGCCCGGGTCCTCCTCCGGGTGGGCACCTGCGGGGCCGCGGACGAGGCCCTGGCCCCGGGGGACCTGGTCATCGCCCAGGGGGCGGTGCCCCTGGACGGGGCCACCCGCCAGTACCTCGAGGGCCTTCCCTACGCCCCCCTGCCCGACCCCCTCCTCTTCCGGGCCCTCTGGGCCCAGGCCGAGGCCAAGGGCTACCCCCACCACGTGGGCCTCATCGCCACGGAGGACGCCTTCTACGCCACCACCCCGGAAGGGGCCCGCCGGTGGGCCCGCTACGGGGTCCTGGCCTTTGAGATGGAGGCCAGCGTCCTCTTCCTCCTGGGCCGGATGCGAAAGGTTAAGGCCGGGACCATCCTCACCGTGTCCAACCGCATCGGGGACCCTGAGCTCGTGCCCCCTGAGGTCCTCGGGGAGGGGGTGCGGCGGATGGTGGAGGTGGCCCTGGAGGCCCTCCTCCAGGTCTAGGGTCCGGTAGACTCGGAAGGGGAGGATCCCATGGCCCACGAGCACGAACACGAGCACGAGTTCATCCTGGAGATTCCCGAGTTTGAGCACCTGAGCTACGAGGTGGAGGGGGGCATCGCCCTGGTTACCCTGAAGCGCCCCGAGGCCCTAAACGCCCTCTCCCAGGACCTCCTGCGGGAGCTCGCCGAGGTGGCCGAGGTCATCCACCAGGACCCCGAGGCCCGGGTGGCCATCTTCACCGGGGAGGGGCGGGCCTTCGCCGCCGGGGCGGACCTCAAGGAGATCGCCGCCCTCAAGGACCCCTTCGCCGCGCGGGAGTACGCCCTTTTGGGCCAGCAGGTCTTCGCGGAGATCGCCGCCCTGCCCATCCCCACCATCGCCGCCATCCACGGCTACGCCCTGGGGGGAGGCCTGGAGCTCGCCCTGGCCTGCGACCTCCGGGTGGCGGCCAAGGGGGCCAAGCTGGGCCTGCCCGAGGTGGGCCTGGGCCTCATCCCGGGCTTCGGGGGCACCCAGCGCCTGCCCAGGCTCATCGGCCGGGGACGGGCCTTGGACCTCATCTTTACCGGACGGCACGTGGAGGCGGAGGAGGCCCTAGAGATGGGCCTGGTGAACCGGGTGGCGGAGGACGCTCTGGAGGAGGCCAAGCGCCTGGCCCAGAAGATCCTGAAAAACGCCCCCGTGGCCCTGGCCCTGGCCAAGGAGAGCGTGGTCCGGGGGGAGGCCATGCCCCTTTCCGATGCCCTGGAGATCGAGGCCGACCTCTTCGGCTACGCCGCGTCCACGGAGGACATGAAGGAAGGGGTCAAGGCCTTTTTGGAGAAGCGCCCCCCCAACTTCAAGGGGGAGTAGGCCTAAAGGCCCTTTTGGGGGAAGGCCTTCCGGGGTCTTCCTCCTTTTCCCCTTCTGGCCCTGGGTGTAAGGTAAGGAGGCATGACGGAAGAGCGCGTGGTCCACGTAGCGAGCCCCAAGGCCAAGCTCTACGCGGAGGCCGACCAGGCCATCCGCGAGCGGCTCAAGGCCTTCCCCAAGGCCCTCAAGGCCTACGACCTTTTGGTGCAGGACCCCGAGGCCCGGGCTGGCTGGAACATGGCCAACTACCTCACCATGCGCAAGCTGGGCTACAACGACCACGGCCGGGTCCACGCCCTCCTCACGGGGGCGGCGGCGGTGGCCATCCTGGCCCTTCTGGTGGAGGCGGGGGTGCGCCTGGACACCGTGGAGTCCGGGGCGGGGGGGGTGGAGGACGCCTACGTGGTGGTCCTCCTCTCCACCATGCTCCACGACCTGGGCAACGGGGTCCACCGCTTCGGGCACGAAGCCTTCGGCGTGACCCTGGCCCTCCCCATCCTGAACCGCATCCTGGAGAAGATCTACCCCGACGCGGAGCAGCGCACGGCCCTCCGCGCCCTCATGCTCCACAGCATCTACAGCCACGACCTCGAGCCCGAGCCCCTCACCATCGAGGCGGGCATCACCGCGGTGGCCGACGGCACGGACATCACCAAGGGCCGGGGCCGGAAGGCCTTCGCCTTAGGGAGCATAGACATCCACTCCATCAGCGCCCTGGCGGTGGACGAGGTGCGGATCCTCAAAGGGGAAAAGGTCCCGGTGGAGATCCAGGTGACCATGAACAACTCCGCCGGGATCTTCCAGGTGGAGGAGACCCTCACCAAGAAGGTGCTGAAAAGCCCCTTGCGCCCCTACGTGACCGTGGTGGCCATGACGGAGCCCAATGGGGGCCACGACCAGCGCATCGTCCACCGGGTGCGGCTCCACGAGAAGGAAGACCGCTTCGTCCTGGACTAAAGGGGAGGGCCTACTCCGGCCAAAGGGCCCTCAGCTCCTTGGGCAAAAGCCCCCGGATGTCCGCGATCTCCCCTTGGGAGATCCGGTGGGCCAGGACCTTAAAGACCGCCCGCGCCGCCTTTTCCGGGTCCACCGCGGGCCCGGAAGGGGTCTTGAGCTCCTGGGCCACGTGGGCCAGGAAGGCCTCCAGGTGCCGCTCCTTCAGGGGCTTGCCCGTGGGGTCCCAGCCCTCGTAGAAGAAGCCCCGGACGAGCATGGGCAGCTGGGCGGAAAGCTGGGCCACCTCCTCCACGGTGAGCCGGTCCCTCAGGGCGTGGAGGACCGCCCTGAGGGCCATGTAGGCCCGGTGGCGGTCTTCCGTGCCCAGCTCCTCCATGACCTCCTTGAGCCAGGTGTGGGTCTTGTGCAGGGTGGTGTCAAACACCTCCAGCCCCGTGGCGCTCATACCCTTCACCCCCTCGAGGCCCAGGGTAAGACTTGAGCGCTTGATTGTCAAGGGACTTTAGTCCTCTATCCGGAAGCCCACCTCCAGGACCACCTGGTACTCCCTGACCCCCTCCGGGCCCACCGTGCCCCGGATCTCCTTCACCTCAAACCAGTCCAGGTGCCTTAGGGTCTTGGCGGCCCGCTCCAGGGCGGTCTGGATGGCGGCCTCGAGGCCCTCGCCGCTGGCGCCCACCAGCTCCACCTTCTTGTAGACCTTGCCCATGGGAAGAGTTTACCCCCTGGCCCCCACCTCCTTGGTGAGCTCCCGCTTCAAGACCTTGCCCACGCTGGACTTGGGGAGGCTTTCCCGGAAGCGGATGATGCGGGGGACCTTGTAGGCGGCGAGGTTTTCCCGGCAGAAGGCCTCG
>FWWL01002591.1_pt1 | contig 36694 bp, 33 predicted proteins | sample 2228331 | NCBI WGS metagenome assembly FWWL01 (sample SAMEA103939775, study PRJEB20133) | metagenome
CGACGGCCCCCAGCAGCTGCGGCCCGCGGAGTTCGCCCAGCTGGTGGGCGAGCTGCGCCGCGTGGCGGAGGCCGTGGGCCGTCGCCTGGCCACCGCGGCCGCGGCGGTTTGATAAGGAACGTGAATCGGCGCGGCGTTGACACTCGAACCGGGCGGTTGGTACAAGTAAACGCAAACGCACACCGGGAGGACGGTGTCGCGGCGGGCGGGTCCCACCAAGGGCTACAGCACGCCGCGGTGCCGGCCGGGCCGCAGGCCCGGTGCACCGAAGGGCACCGCCCGAGGCACCCACGCGGGCTCCTCGGGTGTGCGTCTATTCGGAGCATTCCAGGCGAGGAAGGGAAGCAGTAAGCGTGTTGGGCTCTCGCAGAGAGCCGGGAGCCGGTGAGACCCGGCAGAGTCCAGCGCTGAACCTCGTCCCGGAGCCTGCCGGGTGAAATTCCAGTAGCCCGGCACGCGGCCCGCGTGAAGGGCAACGAGGGCCGGGCCCTCCTGGGCTCGGAACTAAGGTGGTACCGCGGGAGCCAACCCGTCCTTAGGTTGGCTCCCGTTCGTTTTCCGCGGTCTAGGAGGAGGGACGATGCGGGTCACCACGGTGGAGACCAAGCGGAGCACCAAGACCCTTTCGGGCGCGCAGGCGGTGGTGCGGGTCCTGGAGGAGGCGGGGGTGGAGTGGGTGTTCGGCCACCCGGGAGGAGCGTCCCTGCCCCTGTACGACGCCCTGTACGACGCCCCGACCATCCGGCACGTGCTGTGCCGGCACGAGCAGGTGGCCGCGCACGCGGCCTCGGGCTACGCCAGAGCCTCCGGCCGGTTCGGGGTGTGCACCGCCACCTCGGGGCCAGGCGCCACCAACCTCGTCACCGGGCTGGCGGACGCCATGATGGACTCGGTGGCGGTGCTGGCCATCACCGGCCAGGTGGTCCGCGCCAACATCGGGACCGACGCCTTCCAGGAGGCGGACGTCACCTCCATCACCACGCCCATCACCAAGCACAACGCGCTGGTGATGGACCCCCGCGACCTGGTCCGGACCCTCCGGGAGGCCATCTACCTGTGCCAGTCCGGCCGCCCCGGGCCCGTGCTGGTGGACGTGCCGCGGGACGTGTTCCAGACCCAGATCTCGGAGGACCTGCTGGAGGAGTCCTTCGAGCCGCGCCGGCGGCCGGTCACCAAGGGGCACCCCACCCGCATCGCGGAGGCGGCGGAAGCCATCTCGCAGAGCCGGCGCCCCATCCTGTACGTGGGCGGCGGGGCGCAGGGGGCGAGCGACCCGCTGGCCCGTCTGGCCCGTCGCTGCCGGATCCCGGTGACGGTCACCCTCATGGGCAAGGGGGCCTTCGACGAGACCGACCCCCTGTGCCTGGGGATGCTGGGCATGCACGGCACCGCGTACGCCAACTACGCCATCAACGCCGCCGACCTGGTGATCGCGGTGGGCGCCCGGTTCGACGACCGGGTGACGGGGCGGCTGAAGGACTTCTGCCCGCACGCCCGCTTCATCCACATCGACATCGACCCCTCCGAGATCGGCAAGAACAAGCCCGCGCACGTGCCCATCGTGGGGGACGCCCGGGAGGTGCTGGAGGCGCTGGAGCCCCTGGTGCAGCCCCCGGACGTGGAGGCCTGGTGGAAGCAGATCGAGGAGTGGAGGACCCGTTACCCCCTGCGGTGGAAGCCGGGGCCCCTGCTCAAGCCTCAGGAGGCCATCGAGGCCATCTACCGGCTGACCCGGGGCGAGGCGGTGGTGGTGACGGACGTGGGCCAGCACCAGATGTGGGCGGCCCAGTACTACAAGTGCCGCAGGCCACGGACCTTCCTGTCCTCCGGCGGCCTGGGCGCCATGGGGTTCGGCTTCCCCGCTGCCATGGGGGCGCAGTTCGCCCGCCCCGACGCGCTGGTGGTGGCCATCGTGGGGGACGGGGGCTTCCAGATGACCATGCAGGACCTGGTCACCGCGGTGGAGTGGAAGCTGCCGCTGAAGGTGTACGTGGTGAACAACGGCTCCCTCGGCATGGTCCGGCAGTGGCAGGAGCTGTTCTACAACCAGCGGTACTGTGCGGTCCACCTGCGGAACCCCGACTTCGCCCGGGTGGCGGAAGCCTTCGGCGCGGTGGGCATCCGGGTGGAGCGGTCGGAGGAGCTGGAGCCCGCCCTGCAGCGGTCCCTGGAGGTGACGGACCGGCCCGTGGTGGTGGACCTGCTGGTGGACCCGGAGGAGAACTGCTACCCCATGATCCCCTCCGGGCAGTCCGTGAAGGAGATGATCCTCGGTGACTAACGCGGCGCCTTCCCCCCTGATCCGGTCCGAACGCCGGGTGCTGTCGGTGCTGGTGGACAACGTGCCGGGGGTGCTGCTGCGGGTGGTGGCCCTGTTCCGGCGTCGGGGGATCAACATCCACAGCCTGGCGGTGTCCGTGACGGAGGACCCCGCGGTTTCCCGGATCACCATGACCGTGGAGTGCCCTGCCGCCCTGGCGGAGTCCGTGGTGAAGCAGGTCCGGCGCGTGGTGGAGGTCCGCCGGGTCCGGGACGTCACGGACTCCCCCCGCACGGAGCGGGAGCTGGCCCTGGTGAAGGTGAACGCGCCCGCGGGGGTGCGGTCCGAGATCCTGGAAGCCGCGCAGGTGTTCCGGGCGCGGCCCATTGACCTCACGGAGAAGACGGTGACGCTGGAGGTCACGGGCAGCCCGGAGAAGATCGACGCGTTCTTGAACCTGGTGGCGCGCCACGGGGTGCGGGAGGTGGCCCGCACGGGGTCCGTGGTGCTGCTGCGCGGCTCTGCCACCACGTAGACGAACACCAACCAGGAGGTGCGGGATGGCCAAGGTGTACTACGAGCGCGACGCGAACCCCGAGCGGATCCGCTCCCGGAGGGTGGCGGTGTTGGGCTACGGGAGCCAGGGGCACGCGCACGCCCTGAACCTGCGGGACCAGGGGGTGCAGGTGGTGGTGGGCGTGAAGCCCGGGGCGTCGCGGGAGCGGGCGCGGGCGGACGGGTTCCGGGTCCTGGACGTGGCAGAGGCGGTGCGGGAGGCGGACGTGATCTCCGTCCTGCTGCCGGACATGGTGCACGCCCAGGTGTACCGGGAGGCCATCCGGCCCCACCTGCGCCGGGGCCAGGCCCTGGTGTTCGCCCACGGCTTCACGGTGCTGTACGGCCAGGTGGAGCCGCCGGAGGACGTGGACGTGTTCATGGTGGCGCCCAAGTCCCCCGGCCACCGCATGCGGGAGGTGTTCGTGGAAGGACAGGGGGTGCCCGGGCTGGTGGCGGTGCACCAGGACGCCTCGGGGGAGGCCAAGGACCTGGCCTTGGCCTACGCCTGGGGCGTGGGCTGCCTGCGGGCCGGGGTGGTGGAGACCACCTTCCGGGAGGAGACGGAAAGCGACCTGTTCGGGGAGCAGGCGGTGCTGTGCGGGGGGGTCACCGCCCTGATCCAGGCGGGGTTCGAGACCCTGGTGGAGGCCGGCTACCAGCCGGAGATCGCGTACTTCGAGTGCCTGAACGAGCTGAAGCTGATCGTGGACCTCATCTACGAGGGCGGGATGCAGTGGATGCGGTACTCCGTGTCGGACACCGCGGAGTACGGGGACTACACCCGGGGCCCCCGCATCATCGACGACCACGTGCGGCAGCGGATGAGGGAGATCCTGAAGGAGGTGCAGGACGGGACCTTCGCCCGGGAGTGGATCCTGGAGGCGCAGGCCAACTTCCCGTCCTTCCGGAACCTGCGGGTGCGCGCGGCCCAACACCCCATCGAGGAGGTGGGCCGGCAGCTGCGGGCCATGATGCCGTGGCTGCGGGGCGCCAAGGCGAAGAGCCCGCAGCCGGCGACCAGCGGAGGGAGCTAGCATGACAGACCGCGTGTACATCTTCGACACCACCCTGCGCGACGGGGAGCAGTCCCCGGGCTTCTCCATGACCGTGCAGGAGAAGCTGGAGATGGCCCAGGCCCTGGCGCGGCTCGGGGTGGACGTCATCGAGGCCGGCTTCCCCATCGCCTCCCCGGGAGACCTCGAGGCGGTCCGCCTGATCGCGCGCCAGGTGCGGGGGCCGGTGATCTGCGGCCTGGCCCGGGCGCAGCGGCAGGACATCGAGGTGTGCTGGGAGGGGGTGCGGGAGGCGGAACGGCCCCGCATCCACACCTTCATCGCCACCTCGCCCATCCACATGGAACGCAAGCTCCGGATGCGTCCGGAGGAGGTGCTGGAGGCGGCCCGGCAGGCGGTGCGGCTGGCGCGGAGGCTGTGCCCGGAGGTGGAGTTCAGCTGCGAGGACGCCACGCGGTCGGAGGTGGACTTCCTGTGCCGGGTGGTGGAGGCCGCCATCCGGGAGGGCGCCAGTGTCGTCAACCTCCCCGACACGGTGGGCTACGCGGTCCCCCAGGAGTACGCCCAGCTGATCCGCACGGTGCGGGAGCGGGTGCCGGACTCCGACCGGGTGCTGTGGAGCGTGCACTGCCACGACGACCTGGGCATGGCGGTGGCCAACTCGCTGGCGGGAGTCCAGGCGGGCGCCCGCCAGGTGGAAGGGACCATCAACGGGATCGGGGAGCGGGCGGGGAACGCCGCCCTGGAAGAGGTGATCATGGCCCTGGTGACCCGCCGGGACGCCTTCGGGCTCCGGGTGGGGGTGGACACCACCAGGATCTACCCCACCAGCCGGCTTCTGTCCGCCCTCACGGGCGTGGACGTCCAGCCCAACAAGGCCGTCGTGGGCGCCAACGCCTTCGCCCACGAAGCCGGGATCCACCAGCACGGGGTGCTGAGCGACCCGCGGACCTACGAGATCATGACCCCCGCCTCCGTGGGGGTGCCCACCAACCGGCTGGTGCTGGGCAAGCACTCCGGACGCCACGGGCTGGTGCACGCCCTGCGGGAGATGGGCTTCCAGCTCACGGAGGAGGAGGTGGAGGGGGTGTACACCCGCTTCAAGGCCCTGTGCGACCGCAAGAAGCGGGTGGAGGTGGGGGACCTGGTGGCCCTCGTGCAGGAGAGGTTCGCCGCGGCGCCGGAGACCTACCGGCTGGTGTCCTTCCGGGTCACCACCGCCAGCGACGAGCCGCCCCACGCGGCGGTGCGGGTGGAGCGGTCCGGCCAGCTGCACGTGGCGGAAAGCAGCGGAGACGGTCCCGTGGACGCCCTGTTCGCGGCCATCAACGCGGCCACGGGCCGGCAGGTGCGCCTCCTGGACTACAGCCTGCGGTCCGCCACGGGAGGCAGCGACGCCCTGGGCGAGGCGGTCTGCCGGCTGCAGGAGGGAGACCGGGTGGCCACCGGCCGGGGCAGCAGCACCGACGTCCTGGAGGCCAGCGCGCTGGCGTACGTGGCCGCCCTGAACAAGCTGGCGGAGGCCAAGTCCGCGGAGGCCGTGGCCACCGGATGGTAGCCGACACCGGGGAACCAGGAGAGCTCGCATGGGGATGACCATCACGGAAAAAATTCTGGCGGCGCACGCGGACCTGCCCCGGGTGGAGCCCGGGGACCTGGTGGAGTGCCGGGTGGACATGCTGTTCGCCAACGACATCACCGCGCCGCTGGCCATCCAGCAGTTCGAGCGGATCGGGGTGGGGCGGGTGTTCGACCCGGACCGGGTGGCGTTCGTGCTGGACCACTACTCCCCCAGCAAGGACATCGCCTCCGCGGAGCAGTGCCGGGTCACCCGGGAGTTCGTACGGCGGCACGGCCTGCCGCACTTCTACGACGTGGGCCGGGCGGGGATCGCGCACGTGCTGCTGGCAGAAGAAGGGTTCGTGGCGCCGGGCGAGCTGTTCGTGGGCGCGGACTCCCACACCTGCAACCACGGGGCCCTGGGCGCCTTCGCCACGGGCGTGGGCAGCTCGGACCTGGCCGCCGCCATGGCCACGGGGCGTCTGTGGTTCCGGGTCCCGCACAGCCTGCGGTTCGTGTTCCGGGGCACCCTGCCGCGCTGGGTGACGGGCAAGGACCTGGTGCTGCGGGTCATCGGGGACATCGGGGTGGACGGGGCCCGGTATGCGGCCATGGAGTTCGCGGGGCCGGTGCTCCAGCAGCTCTCTATGGACGAGCGGTTCTCCGTCACCAACATGGCGGTGGAGGCGGGTGCCAAGAACGGGATCATGGAGCCGGACGAGGCGGTGCTGGAGTGGGTCCGGCCCCGTGCCCGCCGGCCCTTCCAGCCCGTGTACAGCGACCCCGACGCCACCTACGCGGCCGTGTACGAGTACGACGTCACGGACATGCAGCCGGTGGTGAGCGCGCCCTCCTCTCCCGCCAACGTGGTGCCGGTGACGGAGGCGGCGGGGGTGCGGGTGGACCAGTGCTTCATCGGCACCTGCACCAACGGACGGATCGAAGACCTGCGGCAGGCGGCGCGGGTGCTGGCCGGCCGCAAGGTCCACCCGGACGTCCGGCTGCTGGTCATCCCCGCCACGCCCCGCATTTACCGGCAGGCGATGGAGGAAGGGCTGATCCAGGTGTTCCTGGACGCGGGGGCGGCGGTCTCCACGCCCACCTGCGGGCCGTGCATCGGGGGCCACATGGGGGTGCTGGCGGACGGGGAGGTGTGCGTGTCCACCAGCAGCCGCAACTTCATCGGCCGCATGGGCCACCGGGGCAGCAAGGTGTACCTGTCCAACGCCGCGGTGGCTGCCGCGGCGGCGGTGGCCGGCAAGCTGGTGCACCCCGACGAGGTGGTGCGGGAAACGGTGGCGGTGTGAGGGAAGAAGCCATGGCGATCCGAGGGCGCGCGCACAAGGTGGGGGACCACATCGACACCGACCTGATCATCGCCGGTCGGTACCTGGTGACCACGGACCCCGTCCGGCTGGGGGAGCACCTGTTTGAAGACCTGGACCCCGAACTGCGCAAGCGCATCCGGCCCGGGGACGTGGTGGTGGCGGGCGAGAACTTCGGGCAGGGAAGCTCCCGGGAGCACGCGCCTCTGGCGTTGGTGGGGGCAGGCGTCCGGGCGGTGGTGGCCGCCTCGTACGCCCGCATCTTCTACCGCAACGCGTTCAACAACGGGATGCTCCTGCTGGAGTGCCCCGAGGCCAGCCGCGCGGTGCAAGACGGCGACGAGCTGGAGATCGAACCCCATACGGGGGAGATCCGCAACCTGACCCGGGGGGAGGTGTACCGGGCGCGTCCCGTGCCCGCCTTCATGCAGGAGCTGGCCCAGGTGGGCGGCATCATCCCGTACGTCCGGCGGAAGCTGGGGCTGGAGGCCTCCTAATGCGGGTGGAGGTGTACGACACCACCCTGCGGGACGGCACGCAGGGCGCGGACGTGGAGTTCTCCGTGGAGGACAAGCTCCGCTGCGCCCAGGCCTTGGACGAACTGGGCGTGGACTTCGTGGAGGGCGGCTGGCCCGGCAGCAACCCGCGGGACATGGAGTTCTTCCGGCGCGCCTCGCGCCAGGTGTGGCGCCACACCCGCATCGTAGCCTTCGGGAGCACCCGCCGGGCGGACCTACAGGCCCACCAGGACACCAACCTCCGAACCCTGCTGGACGCGGGGACGGAGTGGGTGGCCGTGTTCGGCAAGAGCTGGGACCTCCACGTGCGGGCGGCCCTGCGCACCACCCTGGAGGAGAACCTCCGGATGATCGGGGACTCCGTCCGGTTCTTGAAGTCCCAGGGCCGACAGGTGGTCTACGACGCCGAGCACTTCTTCGACGGCTTCCGCGCCAACCCCGACTACGCCCTCCAGACCCTGCGGGCGGCCCAGGAGGCGGGGGCGGACCGCGTGGTCCTGTGCGACACGAACGGGGGGAGCCTGCCGCACGAGGTCGGGCCCGTGGTGCGGAGGGTGGCGGAGGAGCTAACTGTCCCCCTCGGCATCCACACCCACAACGACGCCGGCTGTGCGGTGGCCAACGCGGTGGAGGCGGTGCGGGCCGGCTGCGTCCACGTGCAGGGGACCGTAAACGGCTACGGCGAGCGGTGCGGCAACGCGGACCTGTGCGTGCTGGTCCCCAACCTCGCCCTGAAGCTGGGGCGGGCGTGCTTGGTGCCCGGTGCCCTGAGCCGGCTCAGCCACGTGAGCCGCTTCGTGGCGGAGCTGGCCAACCGCACCCCGGACGAGCACCAGCCGTACGTGGGCCGCAACGCCTTCGCGCACAAGGGCGGAGTACACGTGGCCGCGGTCCGGCAGGACCCTGCCACGTACGAGCACGTGGACCCCGCCACCGTGGGCAACCGGCGGCGGTTCGTGGTCTCGGACCTGTCGGGCCGGTCCAACATCCTCAGCAAGGCGGAGGAGCTGGGCCTCCCCTTGGACCCCACCAGCCCCTCCACCGCGCAGATCCTCGAGCGGGTGAAGTGGCTGGAGTACACGGGCTACCAGTTCGAGGGGGCGGACGCCTCCTTCGAGCTGCTGGCCCGCCGGCTGCTGGGGGAGTGGGACGACGGGTTCGAGGCGGGTCCTTTTCTGGTGGTGGTCCACCGCACCCAGGACCGCGCGTGGGCGGAGGCCACCGTGCGGGTACGGGTGGACGGCACCGAGGAGCACACCGCGGCGGAGGGCAACGGCCCCGTGCACGCCCTGGACCGCGCCCTGCGCAAGGCCCTGGAGCGCTTCTACCCGGAGCTGCGGGACATCCGCCTGGTGGACTACAAGGTCCGGGTGCTGAACGCGGAGGCGGCCACCGCCGCGCGGGTGCGGGTATTGATCCAGACCACGGACGGGCAGGACCGGTGGGAGACGGTGGGGGTTTCGGAGAACGTGGTGGAGGCCAGCTGGCTGGCCCTGGTGGACAGCCTGAGCTACGCCCTGTGGAGGTCCCGGGGGCGTCCGGGGCGGGTGTCCGCGTCCGTGGACAGGGCGTAGCGGGCGGGAGGGAGCCATGGAAGAACGCCTCGAGCAGCTGGAAGCACAGCTGGAGGGGCTGCTGCAGGCAAGGGAGCCGGAGTCCGAGGAGGACCGCTGGACCATCGCCTGCATCCAGCAGATGTACTGAGCGCCCGTGGACGCCCGCATCCTCCTGCTGCCCGGTGACGGGATCGGCCCGGAGGTGGTGGGGCAGGCCGTCCGCGTGTTGGACGCGGTGGCCCAACGCTTCGGACACCACTTCCACTACCGCACGGAGGCCATCGGGGGCGGTGCTCTGGACGCGTACGGGGAGCCCCTGCCTGCCCGCACCCGGGAGGCCGCGCGCGACTGCGACGCCATCCTGTTGGGCGCCGTGGGCGGGCCCCGGTGGGACCGGGGCCCCGTGCGCCCGGAGGCGGGGCTGCTGGCGTTGCGGTACGACCTCGGCCTGTACGCGAACCTGCGGCCGGCCACGCTCCTGGAGGGGCTGGAAGGGGCCACGCCCTTGCGGCCGGAGGTGGTGCGCGGCACCGACCTGCTCATCGTCCGCGAGCTCACGGGCGGGCTGTACTTCGGCAAACCCAAGGAACGGGACGCCACGCAGGCGGTGGACACCATGCGGTACACCGCGGAGGAGGTGGCGAGGGTGGCGCGGGTGGCCTTCCGCGCCGCGCGGGCCCGCAGACGCCGCGTGCACTCCGTGGACAAGGCCAACGTGCTGGAGACCTCCCGGCTGTGGCGCGAGGTGGTGACCCGCGTGGCGGAGGAGTTTCCGGACGTGGAACTGGAGCACCTGTTGGTGGACACCTGCGCCATGCAGCTGGTCCAGAAGCCGGCCTCCTTCGACGTCATCCTGACCGAGAACACCTTCGGGGACATCCTCAGCGACGAGGCGGCCGCGGTGGTGGGGTCCATCGGCGTGTTGCCCTCCGCCAGCCTGGGCGACCGGCCTCCCTTCCTGTACGAACCGGTCCACGGGTCCGCCCCGGACATCGCCGGGCGGGGGCTGGCCAACCCGCTGGCGACCATCCTCAGCGCCGCCCTCCTGCTCCGCTACTCCTTCCACCTGGAAGAGGAGGCCCGGGCGGTGGAGGACGCGGTGCGGGAGGTGGTGCGGGAGGGGATCACCACGCCGGACCTGGGCGGCCGGGCGGGCACGGAAGAAGTGGGGGCCGCGGTAGCCGCTAGCGTCCTCCGCGGGGAAAGGTAAGGTTCCCGCCGGCGTGGGGTGCTCGTAGGTGCGGGCCCTGTACTTCGAGGACTACGGCCGGATGGCCCTCCGGGAGGTCCCTGAGCCCGTGGCGGGGCCCGGGGAGGCAGTGGTCCGGGTGGCCGCCTGCGGGGTGTGCGGCAGCGACCTGGAGGGCTACCGGGCGAGCCCGGGCATGGTCCGCCGGAGGGTCCCGCCGCTCCTGCTGGGGCACGAGTTCGCAGGCACGGTGGAACAAGGTCCCGCGGAGTTGCGGGGCGCTGCGGTCGCCGTGAACCCCGTGGTGAGCTGCGGAACGTGTCCGCGCTGCCAGGCAGGCCACCACCAGCTGTGCCCTGAGCGGTGCCTCATCGGCCTTCACCGGCCGGGGGCTTTCTCGGAAAAGGTGGCAGTGCCGGCCGGACAGCTGTACCCCTTGCCGCAGGGCCTCCCCGTGTGGAAGGGGGCCCTCGCCGAGCCCCTGGCGGTGGCCGTGCACGCGGCAGGCTTGGCCCGGCCGGCTCGGGGTGGCCAAGCCCTGGTGGTAGGGGGCGGAGCCATCGGGTTCCTGGTGGCGTGGGTCCTGAGGAGGGCGGACGTCGGGGCGCTGGTGGTGGAGCCCAGCCCTGCCCGGCAGGCCTTTCTGCGTGGACTGGGCGTGGAGGTGTCCGAGGAGGCTTGGGGTCAGTGGGAGGTGGTGTTCGACACCGTAGGCTCGGAGGCGAGCCGACGGGTGGCCCTGGAACGGGTGGGGGAGGGAGGCACCCTGGTGCTGTTGGGGCTGCACGACAACGCCACCGCCCTCGACCTGTACCCCGTGATCCTGGGAGAGCGGCGGGTCCAGGGCAGCTTCGCGTACACGCGGGAGGACTTCCGCACGGCGGTCCAGCTCCTCCCCTCCCTGCCGGACGGGGTGGCCGACCGGCGGCCCCTGGAGGAGGGCCCGTCCGTCTTCGAGGAGCTGGCGGCAGGCCGCGTGGCCTCTCTCAGGGTGCTGCTCGTCCCTTGAAGAGGAGGTCGACACTTCCCTACGCGCGGGGCTAGAGTATGCTGTGTACAGCACGCGACTCCTTGGGGGGGAGGACGGATGAGCGAACCCGGACGGCGCATCACCCGGCGGCGGTTCTTGCGGGACAGCGCGCGGGCGGCTTCCGCCCTGGCGCTGTCCGCCTGGGGGCTGGACGCAGCCCGGAGGGAGGTACAGGCCCAGGAACTCACGTTCCCGGTGGAGCGGGGCGCCAGCCTGCGCGTCCTGCGGTGGTCCCAGTTCGTCACCACCGACCGGCCCCTCTTTGAGGAAAACGCCGCGCGGTTCACCCAGCGGACCGGGGTGCCGGTCCGGGTGGAGTACGAGACCTGGACGGACGTGCAGCCCAAGGCGGCGGCGGCGGCCAACGTGGGCAGCGGCCCCGACATCGTGATCGGGTTCTTCGACGAGCCGCACCTGTGGGCGGACAAGCTGGTGCCGGTCACGGAGCTCGCGCAGTACCTGGGACGCAAGTACGGCGGCTGGTTCGACGTCTGCCCGCAGTACGGCTTCAGCCCGCAGCGCAACGCGTGGATCGCCATCCCCATCGGGGCACCGGGGGCGACCATCAACTACCGCATCTCGTGGGTGCGGGAGGCAGGGTTCGACCCGGACCCCGCGCGGTTCCCCCGGACCACGGACGAGTTCCTCCGGCTGTGCCGGGCCCTGAAGGCCCGGGGCCACCCCACGGGGTTCGCCCTGGGGAAGGCGGTGGGGGACGGCAACGTGTGGACCCACTGGTGCCTGTGGGCCTTCGGGGGGCGGGCGGTGGCGCCCGACAACAAGACCATCACCATCAACTCGCCGGAGACCGCCAACGCTTTGGAGTACGCCCGGGCCCTGTACGAGACCATGGTCCCCGGGGTGGCGGGCTGGCTGGACCCCCACAACAACCGGGCGTTCCTGGCCGGCGAGATCTCCCTGACCAACAACGGGATCAGCATCTACTTCGCCGCGAAGAACGACTTCCCGGAGATCGCCCGGGACATGGACCACGCGTACTTCCCCGTGGGTCCGGTGGGACGGCCCACGGAGCTGCACCTGTTCAGCCAGGCGTACATCTTCAGCTACACCCGTTACCCGAACGCGGCGAAGGAGTTCCTCCGGTGGATGATGGAGGAAACCCAGTACGGGCGGTGGATCAACGGCATGCTGGGCTACGTCACGCACCCCCTGCGGGCGTACAACAACCTGGCCGTGTGGCGGGCCGACCCCAAGCACCTTCCCTACCGGGACGCGGTGGCCCGGATGCTGCCGCACTCGTACGCGGGGCGTCCCGGCCCGGAGGCGGCCAGGGCGATGGCGGAGTTCGTGATCGTGGACATGTTCGCGGACGCCTGCACAGGGCGGCGCAGCGTGCGGGACGCCATACGGGCCGCGGAGGACCGGCTGCGGCGCATCTACCGCAGTTAGGGCCGCGGGCCGGCGTCTCCGGGCAGGACCATGGACCGGCTGGAGGTCAGCCTCCCGCGGGAGGCGGAGCGGCGCTGGACTGTCGGCGCCCTCGCAGAGAGCCGCCAGTTCCTCGGGTGGGCCCTCACCGCCCCCGCCCTGGCCCTGCTGCTGGTGTTCCTGGCCTACCCCTTCCTGTTGGGGGTGTGGCTGAGCTTCACCGACGCCCGCATCGCCAGCCCCGGCCGGCTGGTGGGCCTGGAGAACTTCCGCTACCTGCTGGCGGACGGGGTGTTCCGCCTGGCGGTGTTCAACACCCTGCTGTACGCGGGCGTGGCGGTGGTGCTGAAGTTCGTCCTGGGCTTTGCCCTGGCCCTGCTGGTGGACCGGGACTTCCGCGGCAAGCGGTTCGTCCGGGCCGCCATGCTGCTGCCGTGGATCGTCCCCACGTCGTTGTCCGCCCTGGTGTTCTACTGGATCTACGACAGCCAGTTCAGCGTGCTCACCTGGCTGCTCCGCGCCGCGGGGCTGATCCACCAGCCCATCAACTACCTGGGGGACCCCAACCTGGCCCGGGCCTCCCTCATCGCCGCCAACGTGTGGCGGGGCGTGCCGTTTTTCGCCATCGGGCTGCTGGCAGGGCTGCAGACGGTCCCCCGGGAGCTGTACGAGGCCGCGGCCATGGACGGGGCGGGGCCCTGGCAGCGGTTCCGGTGGATCACCTGGCCTCTGATCCTCCCCGTGGCGGTGGTGGTGACCGTGTTCAGCACCATCATGACGGTGGGGGACTTCCAGCTCATCTGGATCGTCACCAAGGGCGGGCCTGCCAACGCCACCCACCTGTTCGGGACGCTGGCGTACCAGCGGGCAGTCCAGGGAGGGTTCTTGGGAGAAGGCGCCGCGGTGGCGGTGTTCGTGCTGCCCGTGCTGGTGGCGTGCGTGGCGCTGGCCTACCGGGCCCTGCGGCGGGAGGACTGATGCGGCAGGCGGTGGCGCGGTGGGTGACCTTCCAGCTGCCCCTGGCGGGGTTCTTGGTGTTCTTGCTGTTCCCCTTCTACTGGATGCTGGTGACCGCGCTCAAGCCGAACCGGGACCTGTACAACCTGGCCCTCAACCCCCTGTGGACCGCCTCCCCGACCCTGGACCACTTCCGCAAGCTGCTGTGGGATACCCACTTCCTGCCGTGGACCCGGAACACCCTGGTGATCTCTGTGGGGGCCACGGCGCTGTCCTTGGCCGCCAGCCTGCTGGCCGCGTACGCCATCGGCCGGCTGCGGTTCCGCGGCTCGGGGGCGCTGGGGATCACCATCTTCCTCACGTACCTGGTGCCTCCCGTGATCCTGTTCATCCCCCTCAGCCGGATCGTGTCCGCCCTGGGCCTGTGGGACCGGCCCGCGGCCCTGGTGCTCACGTACCCCACGTTTCTGGTCCCCTTCTGCGTGTGGCTGCTCCTGGGCTACTTCCGGACCATCCCGCAGGAGCTGGAGGACTGTGCCCGCGTGGACGGCGCCAGCCGGTTCCAGGTGATGCGCTACATCACCTTCCCCCTGGCCCTGCCGGGTATCCTGTCCTGCCTGATCTTCGCCTTCACCCTCTCGTGGAACGAGTACCTGTACGCCCTGGTGTTTCTGTCTTCCACCGACCAGAAGACGGTCCCCGTGGGGCTGGCTACCGAACTGGTCACCGGCGACGTGTTCCAGTGGGGCCCCCTCATGGCGGGCGCCCTGCTGGGGTCCGTGCCCGTGGCGGTGGCGTACTCCTTCTTCGTGGAGCACTACGTGGCGGCGCTCACGGGAGCCCTCAAGGAGTAGGAGGCGAGAACATGCGCAGCGACGTCCTCAAGTCCGGCGTCCCCCGGTCCCCCGCGCGGGCCATGCTGCGGGCGGTGGGCCTGCGGGACGAAGACTTCCAGATGCCCTTCGTGGGCGTGGTGAACACCTGGACGGACGGGATGCCCTGCAACTTCCACCTGCGGGAGCTGGCGGAGGAGCTGCGGGCGGGGCTGCGGGAGGCGGGGGTGCTGGGCTTCGAGTTCGGGGCCCCGTCCGTGAACGACGCCATGGCCATGGGGACCGAGGCCATGCGGGCCAGCCTCATCAGCCGGGAGGTGGTGGCGGACGCGGTGGAGGTGGTGGCCCACGGGTACCTGTACGACGGCATGGCGGTGCTGGTGGGCTGCGACAAGACCATCCCCGGTGGCGCCATGGGGGTCATCCGCAGCGGGGTGCCCGGGATCGTGCTGTACGGCGGGACGGTGGCGCCGGGTGTGCTGGACGGCCGCAAGCTCACCATCGTGGACCCCTTCGAGGCGGTGGGCCGGTACAGCGCGGGCCAGATGACCCGGGAGGAGTTCGAGGCGGTGGAGCGCCACGCGGTGCCTGGACCAGGTGCCTGCGGGGGCCAGTACACCGCCAACACCATGGCCCTGGTCCTGGAGGCCCTGGGCCTTTCCCCGGTGGGCTACAACGGGATCCCCGCCACGGTCCCGGAGAAAAAGGAGGCCACCCGCAGGGCAGGGGCCGTCCTGGCGGAAGCGGTGCGGGTGGGCAGGACGCCTCGCCAGTTCCTCACCCGGCAGTCCTTCCTCAACGCCATCGCCACCGTGGCGGCCACCGGCGGGTCCACCAACGCGGTGCTGCACCTGCTGGCCTTGGCCCAGGAGGTCGGCGTGCCTCTTGACCTGGACGACTTCGACCGCGTGTCCCGCCGGACCCCTGTGATCGCAGACATGCGGCCGTGGGGGACGTACACCGCGTGGGAGCTGTACGAGGCCGGTGGGACGCGCCTGGTGTTCCGCCGGATGCTGGAAGCAGGCCTGCTGGACGGCGACCAGAAAACCGTCACCGGCCGGACCCTGGCGCAGGAGGTGGCGGACGCGCAGGAGACGCCGGGGCAGCGGGTGGTGTACCCTGCCGGCCAGCCCCTCAAGCCGCACGGGGGCCTGGCGGTGCTGCGGGGTTCTCTGGCGCCGGAGGGCGCCGTGATCAAGGTGGCAGGCACGGAGCGGATGCAGTTCCGGGGGCCCGCCCGGGTGTTCGACGGGGAAGCGTCCGCCTTGCAGGCGGTGCTGGAGGGGCGGGTCCAGCCGGGAGACGTGGTGGTGATCCGGTACGAGGGTCCCCGGGGAGCGCCGGGGATGCCCGAGATGCTGTCCGTGACCGCGGCGCTGGTGGGCCGGGGGCTGGGTCCGGAGGTGGCGCTGGTGACGGACGGCCGCTTTTCGGGCGGGACCCGCGGCCTGATGGTGGGACACGTGGCCCCGGAGGCCCAGGTGGGCGGCCCCATCGCGCTGGTCCGGGACGGCGACGGGGTGGTGATCGACGTGGAGGCCAGGCGCCTGGACCTCGACGTACCGGCGGAGGAGCTCGACCGCCGGCGGGCGCAGTTCAGCCCGCCGCCCCCCCGGTACCGGTCGGGCCTGTTTGGCCGGTACGCGGCGCTGGTGAGCTCCGCCTCCCAGGGCGCGGTGCTGCGGGTGGAGTAGGCGGCTCAGCGCAGCCCGTACAACATCCAGTACACGAGCCAGCCGCTCGCGGCCACGTACAGCCACACGGGGAAGGTGCGCCGTGCGATCCTGCGGTGGGCGTCGTACCGGCCGGTCAGGGCGCGGTGGAGGGTGACCAGCACCAGGGGAGCGAGCACCATGGCCAACAACACGTGGGTGCCGAGCACGGCCAGGTAAAAGGCCCGCCACCACCCGGTCCCCTCGAAGGGCTTGGAACCCAGGAGCGCCCAGCGGACCCCGTACACCACCAAGAACAGCGCCGCGAAGGCGGACGCGGTGAGCATGAACCTCCGGTGCCAGTCCACCTTCCGCGCCCGGATACAGGCGTAGCCCGCCAGCACCGCCACCCCGCTGATGAGGATCAGGGCGGTGTTGACGGGAGCTAGCCAGCTCACGGACCCAGAACCCGCCACGGCGCCATAGCCCGCCTGCTATAATAGCAACGGATCCCCGGGGCGAGCGGAAAAATTCGACTCCCGTCGTCGCGGCGCACGCCGAGCCCGCGGTACCACGGGCAGCAGAGGAGGTGGTACGGTGAACGCTCCGCGTGCCGGCCAGACGAGTCGGAACGGGTGGTTGCCGGTCCGCGAGCCGCCTGTGGTGGCGTTCGTGTCCACGTACCCGCCCAGGGAGTGCGGGATCGCCACCTTCACCCGGGACCTTGCCCGGGCCCTGCGGGACTGCGGCCTCCGCACCTGGGTGGTGGCCATGGACGAGGAGGGGGCGGGCTACGCGTACGGACCGGAGGTCCGCTACCAGATCCACGAGGACTCCCGGGAGGAGTACCGGGTCGCCGCGGAGCTGATCAACCGGAGCGACGCGAAGGTGGTCAGCCTGCAACACGAGTTCGGGTTGTTCGGAGGGGAGTGGGGCGAGCTGGTGCTGGAGCTGGTGGAGCCGCTGGACCGTCCCTTGGTGGTGACCCTCCACACGGTCCTCCCGGAGCCGCCGCCCCGGGCCCGCCGGGTGTTGCGCGCCCTGTGCCGTCGGGCCGCCGCGGTGGTGGTGATGAGCCCGTCCGCCGTGGACCTCCTGGAGACACGGTACGGGGTGCCGCGGACCCGGGTGTACGTGGTCTGGCACGGCGTGCCCACCATCGAGCCGGCGTCCCGGGAGGAGGCCAAGCGCAGGCTGGGCTTGGAAGGGCGGCTGGTGCTGTCCACCTTCGGGCTGGTGAGCCCCGGCAAGGGCATCGAGGACGTGCTGGACGTCCTCCCGGAGGTGGTGGCACGTCACCCGCAGGCCGTCTACCTGGTCCTGGGGGAAACCCACCCCAACGTCCGCCGGCGGGAGGGGGAGCGCTACCGGAACATGCTCCTGGACAAGGTCCGGGCGCTGCGGCTGTCCCGCCACGTGCGGTTCGAGAACCGGTACCTGCGGGACGAGGAGATCGTGGCGTACCTGCAGGCCACGGACGTGTACATCACGCCCTACCACAACCCCGACCAGATCGTCAGCGGGACGCTGTCCTGGGCGCTGGCGGCGGGTTGCGCGGTGGTGTCCACCCCGTACCGGTATGCGGTGGACGTGCTGTCCGACGGCCGCGGCGTGCTGGTGCCCTTCCGTGACCCGCAGGCGCTGGCCCGGGCCCTGGACGAGCTGCTGGCCGACCCCCAGCGCCGCGCCCGCCTGGGCGAGCGGGCGTACGCGGCCAGCGTGCCCATGCGCTGGCCCCGGGTGGCGGCCCGCTACGCGGCGCTGTTCGAGGAGTCCCTGGAGCGCGCGGCGGCGGCCGCGGTCTGAGGCACCGTCGCACGGAGGGCGGAGTGAGGGCGCCGGTCCTGGAAGTCCACCTGCCGGTGCGGCTCGAGCACCTGCGCCGGCTCACCGACGCCTTCGGGATGGTCCAGTTTTCCAGGGGCAGGATCCCGGACCCGTCCACCGGCTACACCGCGGACGACAACGCCCGGGCGTTGGTGGTGGCGTCCCGGTTCGTGCAGCCCGACCTCGCCCGCGTGTATGTGTCCTTCCTGGAGCGGGCGCAGCAGGGGGACGGGTGGTTCCACAACCTGTGGGGGGCCGATGGCCAACCGGCCCCCGACGGGCGGTCCGAGGACTGCCAGGGCCGGTGTCTGTGGGCGCTCGCGGAGGCCGCCACTTCCAGCCTCCCGGCGGAGCTGCGGGACCGGGCGGGCCGGCTCCTCCAGCGGGCGCTTCCCACCGCCCGGGCACTGCGCAGCGCCAGGGGGAGGGCCAACGCGCTGCTGGGGCTGAGCCGGCTAGTGGGCTGCGAGGCCCTGCCCGCGGTGGCAGAAGCGCTGTGCGCGCAGCTCCTGGACACAGACGACGCGTGGCCGTGGCCGGAGGGTGTGCTCACCTACGAGCTCGGCCGGGTGCCCCACGGCTTGCTGGTGGCGGCCCGCCACGGGCCGAAGCGGTGGGCCGAAGCCGCCCTCCGGACCCTGGACTTCCTGCTGGAGGTGCTGCTGGAGGACGGGGTCCTCGTGCCGGTGGGCAACCGGGGCTGGTACCCGCGCGGAGGGAGGAAGGCCCGCTGGGACCAGCAGCCCGTGGACCCCGGGGCCCTGGTGGAGGCGTGCGCGGAGGCCTACCGGCTCACCGGAAGGCGCCGCTACCGGGAGGCCGCTCGGGCCGCGTGGGAGTGGTTCTGGGGCCGCAACGGGAAAGGGGCGGTGATGGTGGACCCCGACGGCGCCTGTCGGGACGGGCTGGGCGAAGAGGGGCCCAGCGAGAACTGCGGGGCGGAAGCCTGTCTGGCGTACCTGCTGGCAGCCCACGCGTGGGCCGCGGTGGAGGGCTGAACGGATGCGGGTGGCCATACTGGGGCCTGTTGCTTGGCGGATCCCGCCCCGACACTACGGAGGCTGGGAGCAGGCGGTGTCTGTGCTCACGGAGTCCCTGGTGCGCCTGGGTCTGGACGTGACCCTGTTCGCCAGCGGGGACTCCGTCACCTCCGCCAAGCTGGAGAGCGTGGTCCCAAGACCCCTCCAGGAGGACCCCGAGTTGCGGGCCCGCAGCAGGGCGTACGAGGTCCTGCACGCGGTGCACTGCCTGCAGCGGGCGGAGGAGTTCGACGTGGTGCACAGCCACGCGGGCTCGTTTGTCGTCGGGTACGCGCCCTTCGTCCGCACGCCCCTGGTGGTCACCCTCCACGGCTCCGGCGCGGAGCCCGACAGCCAGGTCCTGTACCGCCGTTTCCGCCACCTCCCGTACGTGGCCATCAGCGAGGCGGAACGGCGCCTGCTGCCGGAGTTGAACTACGTGGCCACCATCCACCACGGGGTGGAGGTGGAATGCTTCCCCTTCGAGGGCCGGCCCGGGGACTACCTGCTGTTCGTGGGGCGCATCGCCCGCGTGAAGGGGGTCCACCACGCGATCCGGGTGGCCCACCAGACGGGCATCCCGTTGGTGCTGGGCGGGATCGTGCCGCCCGAAGAGCAGGCCTACTTCCGGGAGGAGGTGGAGCCCCACCTGGACGGCGAACGGGTGCGGTTCGTGGGCCCGGTGGACGCGGACCGGCGGAACCGGCTGTGCTGCGGGGCCCTGGCGTTCTTGCACCTGGTGGAGTACGAGGAGTCCTTCGGGCTGACCATGATCGAGGCCATGGCCTGCGGCCTGCCTGTGGTCGGGACCAGGCGGGGGGCGGTGCCGGAAGTGGTGGTGGACGGCCGGACGGGGTTCGTGGTGGACGACCCACAGGAGGCGGCAGAGGCGGTCCGCCGCGTGCCTCAGATCTCACGGGAAGCCTGCCGGGCCTGGGTGGCGGAGCGGTTCTCCGCCCGCCGGATGGCAGAGCAGCACCTGGCCGCCTACGAACGGGTCCTGGCGGCCTTTCGGGCCGGCGTGTAGTCAGCGGCGGACCTGCCCGTCCTTCCTCGCCCGCATGGCCACCTCCCGAGCCCAGGCCCACATCTCCTGCCGCGAGACGGTGGCCAAGCACACCACGCTGTCCGCGGCGCCGTAGTACACGAGGATGGACCCGCGGTAGTCCACCGCGCCGCAGGAGAACACCACGTTCGGGACCAGCCCCTCCCGCTCGTACGGCTCCTCGGGCTCCAGGATGGGGTCCTCCGCCCGCCCCAGGACCCTGCGGGGGTCTTCCAGGTCCAGCAGCGCCACGCCGAGCCGGTAGGTGCGCTGCTCGTCCACCCCGTGGTAAATCAGCAGCCACCCGTAGGGGGTCGCCAGAGGCGGGCCCGCGGCGCCGATCCGGTTGCTGTCCCACATGCCCGGACGGACCCGCAGCAGGGGCCCGTAGTTGTGCCAGTGGTGCAGGTCCCGGGAGGTGGCCAGGTGGATCTCGGGGAAGATGCGGTGCAGCAGCAGGTAGCGGCCGTGGAACCTGCGGGGGAAGAGGGCCCCGTTCTTGTTGTCCCAGTTGCGGAACGCGATGGCCCGCCGGCGGAAGTTCCGGAAGTCCCGGGTGGTGGCGATGGCGATCCGGGTCCTCCACGGCACCCCCGACTCGCCGAAGGGGGTGGGCCGCTTGGAGACCCTGGGCTTGAGGGCCGGGTACAGGGACGCGGCCGTGTAGCACAGGTAGTACACGTCCCCGATCCGGGTGACCCTGGGGTCCTCGACCCCTAACCGCTCCCACGGGTTGTCCACCGCGGGCTCAAACACCGGTCGGGGGCTGCGGTACTCCACGGTGACCCCGTCCTCGCCGAGGACCGCCAGGCCCAGGCGGGAGATCCAGTCCATCCCCTGGGCCCGGTACAGGAGGTGGACCCGGCTCCGGTACACCGCTGCCGCCGCGTTGTACACCCAGCGGTTCTCCCACCAGTGGTCCGTGGGACGGAGGATGGGGTTCGCCGGGTGCCGCCGTAGCCGCGGTGCGGAGGCAACTGCAGGCGCCTGCTCCACGGTGTGTCCCATGTCTTCCGCCTCTCCCTAAGTGCTGTACGCACGGCGGTGCGCACGGTTTCCGGCCACCAAGATATGAGCATACCCGATGCCGCAACCCCGGGTCCCGGCTTCCGGCCCCCGTAACTTCGCAGAATGTACGTTATGTTAACTTAGGCGTCGGGCCAGTCACCTGCCCCCCAGGACCTCCTCCACCCACCCCAGCCCTGCGATGGCCATGGGGAACCCTCCGGTGGTGACCGCCAGCAGCGCCACGTGCCGGACCTCCTCCGCGGTGGCACCTGCTTCCAGAGCCCGCCGTACGTTGGACCGCACCGCGCCCTGGGCCAAAGCGCCGATGGCGATGCCGAGCTTCACCAGCCTCTGGGTCTTCTGGTCCAGGGGGCCCGCGGCTTCGGTAGCCGCCGCCAGGCGGTCCAAGGCCTCGGCCACCTGGGGGTAGCTGGAGCGGAACCGTACGTACACTTCTGGCAGGTAGTCGGACACGGTATCACCTCCCGCCGTCAGGTTCGACCCCCGAGGCCGGAGTCCTGGCCGCCACCTGCGAGGCGGCCACCTCCTGCGGCTTGAGCTCCCGCCGCCAGGCGTCGTCGCGGGCCCGGGTCAGGCGGTACTCCTGCAGCTGGCTTTCCCGCTCCGCGGGGCTCCAGCCCAGCTCCCGTGCCATGAGCTCTGCCACGGCCGGGGCGGCCCGGTCCGCGGCAGCCGTGTCCAGCACCGCCAGCCGCGTGCGCAGGTACAGGCAGTCCACCAGGCTGCGGGCGTACTCCGCCCTGCACGCGTAGGCCACCTCCGCGGCCACGTGCGGGAGCCCCGGTGCCAGGCGCACGCCCAACGCGGGCTCCTCCTCCACCAGCCGCACCACCTCCACAGCCAGCTCCCCGTACGTGCGCAGCAGGTGCTCCCGCTGGTCCGGTTCCAGGGCGCTGCCCTGCAGGCGGTCTGCCGCCTCCTGCACCTCCGACCCCACCAGGGGCAGGCGGTGCGTGCGGCACGGCCGCCACCGGCCTTCCTGGCGGGCCAGGAGGTCTACGGTGTCCTGCGCCATCCGCCGGAACGTGGTCAGCTTCCCCCCCGTGACCGTCACCAGGCCGCTGGGGGAAGCCACCACCACGTGGTCCCGGGAAAGGGCCGCGGTGGACCCCGCGGACCGGCTCACCAGCGGCCGGATGCCCGCGTACACCGCCGTCACGTGCTCCGGGCCCACGGGAACCCGCAGGTACCGGTTGGCGTGGTCCAGCAAGTAGGCGGCGTCTTCCGGCGCGACCGGAGGAGCGTCCAGGTCGGCGCCGTACGGCTCGTCCGTGGTACCGAGGACGTACCGCCCTCCCCACGGGATCAAAAAGGCCAGCCGGCCGTCGTCCGTCTCGGGGACCACCACCGCCACAGACGCCCGCACCGCGTCCGGCCGGAGCACCAGGTGTGCCCCTTTGCTGTGCTGGATGTGCACGGGCGCTTCTTTGGCCAGGCTGGCCACCCGCTCCGCCCAAATCCCTGTGGCGTTGACGACCCACCGCGCGGGCACCTCCCAGGTGCGGCCCGTCAGGCGGTCCAGGACCCCCACCGCGCGGATGCGGCCGGACGTCCGCTCGAACCCCACCACCTCCGCGTAGTTCACCGTCCAGGCCCCCAAGGTGCGGGCGGTGGCCAGGACCGCGTGAGTCAGCCGGACGTCGTCGGTCTGGCCGTCCCAGTACAGGAAGGCGGCCACCAACCCGTCGGTACGCAGGTCGGGCACACGCTCTGCCACCTCAGGGACGGACAGGGCCCGGTGGCGGAGGTTGGGGTCGCGGCTGAACAGGTCGTACGCCACCAGCCCCGCCCGGACCCCAAACTTCGCGAAGGGGCGCAACCACGCAGGCAGGCGCATCCCCAGGGGGCTGCGGGTCCCCCGGTACAGGGGCACCACGAAGGCCAGCGGCCGGACGAGGTGCGGGGCCAGGCGGAACAGGAGCTGCCGCTCCCGCAGCGCCTCCCGCACCAGCCCCAGGTGTCCTTGCGGAAGGTAGCGCAGGCCGCCGTGGATCAGGCGGGTGGACCGGCTGCTGGTCCCACACGCGAAGTCCCGCCGCTCCACCAACCCCACCCGGTACCCGCGGCTGGCCGCGTCCAGCGCCACGCCGGCCCCCGTGATGCCCCCTCCCACCACGAGCACGTCCACGCCGGAGGCCAGCGCTTCCAGGGCCTGTTCCCGGGGTGGGGCCACCACCCTACTCCTCCACCCAGTCGAAGCTGCGCTCCACCGCCCGCAGCCAACCGCGGTACAGGGCTTCCCGCCGGTCTTCCCGCATGGACGGCTCCCACCGGCGGTCCGCACGCCACAGCCCGCGCAGCTCCTCCAGGCTTTCCCACACGCCCACCGCCAACCCTGCCGCGTACGCGGCGCCCAGGGCCGTGGTTTCCTGCACCGCGGCCCGCACCACGGGCACTCCCAGCACGTCCGCCTGGAACTGCATGAGGAGCTCGTTGCGGACCATCCCCCCGTCCACCCGCAGGGCCGCGGGCCGGACCCCCGCGTCGCGGACCATGGCCTCCAGGACCTCGCGGGTCTGGTAGGCGGTGGCCTCCAGGGCGGCCCGGGCCAGGTGGCCCCGGTGTGCGTACCGGGTGAGGCCGATGACCAGCCCGCGGGCGGTGCTCTTCCAGTACGGCGCGAACAGGCCCGAAAACGCGGGGACGAAGTACACCCCGCCGTTGTCCTGCACGCTGCGGGCCAGCTCCTCCACCTCCGCGGACGTGCGGATCAGCCCCAGGTTGTCCCGCAGCCACTGCACCGCGGCGCCCGCGATGGCCACCGAACCCTCCAGCGCGTAGGCGGCAGGCTGCCCGGCCAGCCGGTACGCCACCGTGGTGAGCAAGCCGTGTCGGGAGGGGACGGGCTGCGTCCCGGTGTTCAACAGCAGGAAGCATCCGGTCCCGTAGGTGTTCTTGGCCTGCCCGGGCGCAAAGCAGGCCTGTCCGAACAAAGCCGCCTGCTGGTCTCCCAGGTCCGCCGCCAGCGGCACGCCGGCCAGCTCCTCCACCGCCGCCACCCCGTACACCTCGCTGCTGGAGCGGACCTCCGGCAACATGGCCCTGGGGATCCCGAGCTCCTGCAGGAGCTCTTCGTCCCAGTCCAGGGTGTGCAGGTTCAACAGCAGCGTCCGGCTGGCGTTCGTGACGTCCGTGAGGTGCAGCCCACCCCGCGGCCCTCCCGTGAGCTGCCACAGCAGCCAGGTGTCCACGGTCCCGAACAGCAGCTCGCCCCGCTCCGCGGCCTGCTGCCCGCCCGGGGTGTGGTCCAGCAGCCACCGGATCTTCGGGCCGGAGAAGTACGTGGACACCGGCAGGCCCGTCTTCTCCCGGAACCGGTCCGCTCCCCCTCGCCGGGTCAGCTCCCGGCACAGGGAGTCCGTGCGGGTGTCCTGCCACACCACCGCGTTCGCCACCGGCCGGCCCGTGGCCCGCTCCCACACCACCGTGGTCTCCCGCTGGTTGGTCACCCCCACCGCCGCCATCTGCCGGGGCCCCACGCCCGCCTGCGCGCACGCCCGCCGCACCACCTGCCGCGTGCGCTCCCAGATCTCCCGCGGGTCGTGCTCCACCCAGCCCGGCTGCGGCGTGATCTGCCGGTGTTCCTCCTGGGCGGACGCCACTACGCGGCCCCGCTCGTCGAACAGCAGGAACCGCGTGCTGGTCGTCCCCTGGTCGATGGCGCCCACGTACCGCACGCTACTTCTCCGTCTCCGTGAGCCCCTGTACAAACCACCGCTGCATGGCGAGGATCACCGCCGTGGGCGGCAGCAGGGCCAGCAGGGCGCTGGCCATGATCACCGGCCAGTCCACCAGCGCCTCGCCGGTCCCGATCATCTTGGTGATGGCCACCACCACCACCTCCTTTTCGAGGGACGTGGTGACCAGCAGCGGCCACAGGTACTGGTTCCAGCCGTAGATGAACAGGACCACGAACAGAGCCGCCACGGTGGTACGGGACACGGGCAGCAGCACGCTCCACAGGAACCGCAGCGGCCCTGCCCCGTCCATCTTCGCGGCGTCCACCAGCTCGTCGGGCACCGTGAGGAAGAACTGGCGGAACAACAGGGTCCCCGTGGCGGACACCGTGAGGGGGAGGATCAGGCCCGCGTAGGTGTTCACCAGGCCCAGGTCGGAGGCCACCTTGTAGGTGGGGATGATCCGCACCTCCACGGGCAGCATCAGGGTCAGGAAGATGAGCCAGAAGGCCGGTGTCCGCCAGCGGAAGTCGAAGAACACGATGGCGTACGCGGACAGGACGGACATGGCGATTTTGCCCAGCGCCACCCCCAGGGCGACCACCAGGCTGTTCAGCATGGCGCGGGCCATGGGAATCCCGCGGATGCGCTCCCCCGTGCCCGCCACGAAGGCCTTCCAGTAGTTCTCCGCGGCGTGCGGGCCCGGGACCAGGCGCAGGGTCCCCGAGGTCACCTGCGGCAGGTCGGCGGTGGAAGCCACGAAGGCCACGTACACGGGGAAGGCGAACACCGCCACCCCGGCCAGGAGGACCAGGTGCGCGGGCAGCCAGCGAACTCTGCGGCGCAGCCGGGTCCGGAGGGCCGCCGCCTGCGGGCGGGTGGCGGGGGGGGAGTGGGCCACGGTCCTCATGCGTAGTGCACCCGGCGCTCGAGGAAGCGGAACTGGAAGCTGGTGAGGACCACCGCCAGGACCAGCAGCACCACCGACTGGGCGCTGGAGGAACCCAGGTTGAGGTTCACCACGCCGTCCACATACACCTTGTAGATGAGGGTCTCCGTGGCCTTTCCGGGCCCTCCCTTGGTCAGGGCGTGCACCACCGCGAAGGTGTCAAACAGCGCGTACAGGGCGTTGACCACCAGGAGGAAGAAGGTAGTGGGGGCCAGCAGGGGCAGCGTGACCCGCCGGAAGGACTGGAACCACGTGGCGCCGTCCACCTGCGCCGCCTCGTACAGGGAGCTGGGGACGGACTGCAGCCCCGCGAGGAAGAACACGAAGTTGTACGCCACCCGCGACCAAATGGACGCGGTCACCACCAGCACCAGGGCGTGGGAGCCCTTCAGGGTGTAGTCCCATCCCAGCCCCCACCGGACCAGGGCCCGACCGAGGATCCCCACACTGGGGTGGGCCAGGAACAGCCACAGGGCCGCGGCCACCGCGGGTGCTACCGCGTAGGGCCACACCAGCAGGGTCCGGTACACGTGCACAGCCCGCAGCGGCTGCGCCGCCGCCGCGGCCAGCACCAGCCCCGCCAGCATGGCACCGGCCACCACCGCCACGGAGAACACCAAGGTGACCTGCACCGCGTTCACGTACAGAGGGTCGGTGAGCACCGCGGCGAAGTTCGCCACGCCCGCGAAGGAGGTCCGCAGGCCGAAGGGGTCCTGGATCAGCAGGGACTGGTACACGCCCTGCAGGGCCGGCCAGTAGAAGAACACCAGGGTGAACACCAGCTGCGGGGCCACCAGCACGTGCGGCAGCCACCGGGACCGGAACACGGACCTGCGCACTTACCCTCCCCTCCCCTGCTCCCGCCCTTCCAGCGCCGCCTGCACGCGGTCCGGCAAGTCGGTGGCCACCGCGTCCTCCGGGTGGTCGCCCAGCCCTGCCCGCCGCAGGCGGAGCACCTCGTCCGGGTCGTTCACCGTCCACGTGTACACGGCCACCCCCTGCCCGTGCACCGCCTGCACCCGGTCCCGGGTGACCGCGGCGTGGTGGGGCCCCCACACGTCCGCCTGCCGCTCCCGCACGAACTGCAGCGGGTCGGCTGCGTCGAACACCTCCTGCAGCGCCACCCGGGGAACCTGCGGGACCAGCTCCCGGGCCCGGCGCAAAGGCTCGGGCAGGAAGCAGGCCACGCGGACCGACCCCAGCAGCCCTGCGGCCTGCACCTGGTCCAGGACCACCTGCGCCAGCCGCTCGCCGGTCGCCCCCTCCTCCTTCAGCTCCAGGTAGGCGCCGCAGCCGGGGTAGTCGGCCAGCAGCTGCAGCAGCTCTTCCAGGGAGGGCACCCGTTCACCCCGGTACCCCGCGCCGAACCAGCTGCCCGCGTCTAGCCGCCGCAGCTGCGCGAAGGAGTAGCCGCGCACGGGCCCGCGCCCGTCCGTGGTCCGGTCCACCGTGGGGTCGTGCAGCAGCACCGGTACGCCGTCCGCGGTGAGCCGCAGGTCCACCTCCACCCACCGCACGCCCAGCTCCAGGGCGCGCCGGCACGCGGCCAGGGTGTTCTCCGGGCCCAGCCCCGCGCCCCCGCGGTGTGCGCACACCCGCATCCGGGCCCGTCCGCGGCTACCGTCCCGCGGTCCGCTGGAACTGCCGCAGCACCTCGTTCCCGCGCCGCACGGCGGCGTCCAGGGCCGCCTTGGCGGACTGCTGGCCCTGCAGCGCCCGTTCGACCTCTTCATACAGGATGGTCCGGATCTCGGGCATGTTCCCCAGCCGGATGCCCTTGGAGTTCGCCGTGGGCCGGGTCCGGGTGAGCTGCTGGATGGGGATTTCCGCCCACGGGTTCCGCTGGTAGTAGCCCAGAGCCCGGGCCCGCTGGATGGCGGTGAAGGTGATGGGGATGTAGCCCGTTTCCATGTGCCACTTGGCGGAAGCCTCCGGCGTGCTCAGGTACCGGAAGAACTCCGCCACCGCCTTGTACTCCTCCGGGGTGCGCCGGGGAGAGGTCATCACCCACAGGGACGCCCCGCCGATGATGGAGTTCTTCGGGGCCCCCTTCACGTCGTCGTAGTAGGGCAGGAAGCCCACGCCCCACTCGAACCGCGCCTCCCGCTGGTACCGGGCGAACAGGGCGCTTGAGGCGGTAAGCATGGCGCACTCCCCGGAGGGACCCAGGGCGTCGCCCGCCGCGTCCCGGCCGCCGTACTTGAACAGCCCGTCCCGGTGCATCTGCACCAGGTTCTCCAGGTGCCGGACGTACACGGGCCCGTTGACCAACAGCTCCGCGTCGGTGCCCTCAAACCCGTTGCCCTTCGTGGCGAAGGGTACGTCGTGGATGGCCCCGAAGTTCTCGAAGTGGACCCACGTGGGCCACGCGGTGGACCACCCGCACGGCGCCGCGTTGGTGGCCCGGATCCGCTGTGCCGCCTCCCGGAGCTCGGCCCAGGTGCGGGGCGGACGCTCGGGGTTCAGCCCCGCCCGGCGGAAGGCGTCCTTGTTGTACCACAGGACCGGGGTGGAGCTGTTGAAGGGCATGGACACCATCCGCCCGTCGGGCGTGCTGTAGTACCCGCGGACCGCGGGGAGGTACACGCTGGGGTCGAAGGGGGTGCGGGTCTCCTGCATCAGCTCGTACACGGGCTTGATGGCCCCGCGGGCCGCCATCATGGTGGCGGTGCCCACCTCGAACATCTGGACCACGTGGGGCGCGTTGCCCGCCCGGAAGGCAGCGATGGCCGCCACCATGGTCTCCGGGTACGAACCCTTGAAGGTGGCGTTCACCCGGACCTGCGTCTGGCTGGCGTTGAAGCCGGCCACCTGGCTTTCCAGGGCCTCGCCCAGAGGGCCCCGCAGGGCGTGCCAGAACTCGATCTGCACCCGCGGGGCCTGCGCCACGCTGGCGCCGGCCACCAGGGCCACCGCAAGGGCTGCCAGCACTGCGTACCACCACGTGCTGCGGAGCTGGCTCATGCTCCTTCACCTCCTGTGGTTGGGTCTGCGTTGCCCGTCCTCTCCCGGATGGACGCCGCCGCGGGCGGCCTGGCCGTCCCCCCCTCGGGCACCAGGTCCGCGAGGCTTTCCAGGACGAAGTCCGGAGGGTCCGGGTGGCGTTCCACCATCTCCCGGGTGGTGGCCCCTGTCAGCACCGCCGCGGTCCAGCACCCCATGGCCTTGCCCAGGGCCACGTCCGTCTCCAGCCGGTCCCCCACCACCAGGGTGTCCCGGGGTGGGGTCCCCAGGCGTTCCCGCAGCACCCGGGCCATGATGGGGGAGGGCTTGCCCACCACCAGCTCCAGGGTCCGCCCCGTGGCCGCCTCCAGGGCCGCCACGATGGCGCCTGCGTCCGGCAACCCGCCGTCCGGCGTGGGACAGTACGCGTCCCGGTTGGTGGCGAGGAACCGCGCGCCCCGCCTCAGGGCGTCGAACCCGGTCTTGAGTTTCCGGTAGTCGAAGGTCCGGTCGAAGCAGGCCACCACGTAGTCCACGTCCTCCGCCCGGTCCACCAACCGGAGCCCCACCGCCTCCAGCTCCCTCTTCACCGACTCCTCCCCGATCACGAACAGCCGGGCCTGGGGGGCCGTGCTGGACAGGTACCGGGCCAGCACCATGGAGGAGTTGATCACGTCCTCCGGGTCCGTGGGGATCCCCAGGCGGGTGAGCTTCGCCGCGTAGTCGTACCGGGTGTACAGGGGGTTGTTGGACAGGAACACCACCCGCGCGCCCGCCCCGCGCAACGCCGCCACCGCCCGGTCCGCGCCGGGCAGCAGCGCCTCGCCCAGGTACACGGTGCCGTCCAGGTCCACCGCGTACCCCGCGTACACCCGGGGCGGACGGCGCACCGCCCTCATCCCCCGCCGCTCCCGAACAGGCCGCCCAGCCGCGCGCCCGTGAGCCGGTAGATGGCGTACAGGATGGCCCCGGACAGCACCACCAGCACCACGCCCAACGCCGCCGCCTGGCCGAAGGTCCCGGAGGTGTAGAAGGTGAAGATGCCCACGGTGATGGTCTCCCACCCGGGCAGCACCAGCAGGATGGTGGCCGCCGCCTCCTGGAGGGCGAACAGCAGGGAGAACAGAGCACCTGCCACCACGCCGCGCCAGATGAGGGGCAAAGACACGTCCCGGAAGGTCCGCAGGGCGGAGGCCCCCACGCTGGCGGCCGCCTCCTCCATGGCCCGGTGCACGGTGAGCAGCGACGCGAAGGTGGCACGCACGGTGTAGGGCATCCGCCGGACCGCCAGCACCAGGGGCATCACGAACCACGACCGCGTGAGCGTGACCCCCAACAGCGGGGTGTGGAAGGCTCGCAGGTACGCGATCCCCACCGCGGTGCCCGGTAGGGCCAGCACGAGGGTCACCACCGAGTCCACCAGCCCGCGGCCCGGAAGCGAGGTACGGGCCAGCATCCACCCGATGGACACCCCCAGCACCAGGATCATCGCCACCGCCACAGCGCCCCACCGCAGGCTGTTCACCACGTACGTGGGCGTCAGGTGCAGCACCTGGTCCAGGTGCTCCAGGGTGAACCGCGTGGGGAAGGGGGTAAGCGACCACGCCTTCCCGAAGGCCGCCAGGACCAGCCCCAGGTGTGGGAGGAGGGCCAGCCCCAGCACCGCGGCGAACAGGGCGGGCGCCACAAGGCGCCAGGCGCCCCGCAGGGGCTGACGGTCCACCGCACGGTAGGAGACCACCGCGTACTCCCGCATGGCCACCGCGCGCCGGGCCACCACGAGGAACCCGATGGCCAGGAGGGACATGAGGGCCCCCACCACCAACCCCATGCGGAACAGCCGCCGGTCCACGAACTGCACGATGTTCAGGTAGGCCTGCGCCGCCAGCAGGTCCTGCAGCCCCACCACCAGCGGCGTGGCGAAGTCCGCGAAGGAAAGGATGAACACCAACGTGGCGCCCGAGACCAGCCCAGGGGTCAGAAGGGGAAGGGTGATGTCCCACACCCGGCGGAGGCCGCGGGACCCCATGGCCTCCGCCGCCTCTTCCAGGGAGGCATCCACCTTGGTCAGCGCGTCCACCACGTTCAGCGTCACCAGGGGGAAGTAGTGCAGGACCATGGCCAGCAGCACCCCATGCCACCCGTACAGGAAGTTCACGGGCCGGCTGAAGCCGAAGTAGTCCATGAGCAGCACGTTCACGGTCCCCGCCCGCCCCAGGACGAACACCAGGCCCATGATGCCCACCAGGGGAGGCATCACGATGGGCAGCACGGTGAGGTACGACCACAGCTCCCGGCCCGGGAAGTCGTACCGCACCAGCAGGAAGGCGGCAGGCAGACCCAGCGCCAGGCAGCCCACCACGGTCCCGCCCGCCACCCACAGGGAGTTCCCCAGCGCCTTCCGGTAGAAGGGGTCGCGGAGGAACTGGCCGAGGTAGTCCAGGGTGAACCGGCCCGCCTCGTCCGTCACCGCCTCCGCCAGCAGCCGCAAAAGCGGGTACACCACGAACAGCAGGAGGAACGCGTACACGGGCGCCGCCCGCACCCACCCGGGCACCCGCAGGCGGGGACGTGCGCGCGGCCAGGCGGCCTGCTGGACCAGCTCCGTCCTCACGGGGCGCCTTCCTCGGGGAACACCAGGGCGGCCTCAGGTGGGAAGCTCACGGTGGCGGGCTGGCCTGGTCCGAGCAGCGCGTGGCCCTTGGGGTTGTGCACGTCCACCAGCAACGTGTGCCCCTCCACCTCCACCTCGTAGCGGACCAGAGAACCCAGGTACTGCGCCAGGGTCACCCGCCCCGACACCGCCACCGGCCCCGCGGTGCCGTCCGCCACGCGAAGCGCCTCCGGCCGGACCGCCAGCACCGCCCGCTGGCCGGGCCGCAAGGCAGCTGCCGCCCGCCCGCGCAGGACGCCGGCTGCGGTGCTCACCTCCGCCCACCCGTCCTGCAGCCGGGTCACCACGCCGGACACCAGGTTGTTGGTGCCCACGAAGTCGGCCACGAACAGGTCCGCGGGACGCTCGTACAGCTCCACGGGGGTCCCCACCTGCGCCACGCGTCCCTCCCGCATCACCGCGATGCGGTCGGACAGGACCATGGCCTCCTCCTGGTCGTGCGTGACGTACACGGTGGTGATCCGCAGCTCCTGCTGCAGCTTGCGGATCTCGCTGCGCAGGCGGGCCCGTACCTTCGCGTCCAGGTTTGACAGCGGCTCGTCCAGGAGCAGCAGCCTGGGGTTCAGCACCAGCGCCCGCGCCACCGCCACCCGCTGCTGCTGCCCGCCGGACAGCTGGCCGGGGGTCCGGTCCTCCATGCCCGCCAGACCCACCTGGTCCAACACTTCCTTCACCCGCCGCCGGACCTCCGGCGCGGCGACCTTCCGCAGCCGCAGCCCGTACGCCACGTTGTCAAACACCGTCATGTGGGGCCAGAGGGCGTAGTTCTGGAACACGATCCCCACCCCGCGCTCCGCGGGCGGGACCCCCCGCACCGGCGTCTCGTCGAAGAACACTTCCCCCTCGTCGGGCTCGGTGAACCCCGCCAGGATGCGGAGGGTGGTGGTCTTGCCGCAGCCGGAAGGCCCCAGCAGGGTGAACAGCTCGCCCTCGCGGATCTCCAGGCTCACCCCCGCCAGGGCCGCGGTGGCCCCGTACCGCTTGACCACGCCCTCCAGCCGGACCCTCATGCCGCCTTTAGGGGCAGAAACGCCGCTTCAGCTCCGCGTGCCGCTCCAGGACCAGCTTGCGGAACACCTCGTTCACCTCGCCGTACCGCTTCTGCGCCACGTCGTCGTCGTACACGTTGTGCACGGGCTTGTCGAAGAAGGACTGGATCCCGGTGAACTCGGCCATGCGGGCCAACGGGGAGCCGGGGGGGCCCTCCATCTTGTACTTGGGGGAGATCCCGTACTGGCCCCGGGCCATCATGGTCTTCTGCCCCTCCTCGCTCAGGGCGAACTGGATGAACTCCCGTGCGGCCCGCGGGTTCCGGGCGCCCGCCAGGACCGCCAGGGGCTCCGGGGTGACGAAGGCCGCGGTGGGGTGGACGTACCGCAGCTCGTAGCCACCCAGCACGTCCTCGAAAGCCATGTAGGCGGGCACCGCGAAGCCCACCGCGAACTCCCCCTTGGCCACCACCGTGGGCACGTCGCGGCTGCGCGCGACGAAGATGCCCGTGTTGGCACCGAGCTTCTGCGCCCACTCCCACCCCTTCTGCCAGCCGTACAGCTGCAGGATGACCTCGTACGTGGCGTGGTTGGAGCTGGACCGGTCGGGGGTGGCCTGTGCGATCTGCCCCTTCAGGCGGCAGTCCAGCAGGTCGTCCCACTCCCGGATGGCCTGAACTCCCACCCGCCGGAGCAGACGGGGGTGGTACACCAGGCCGTAGGGGGTCAGGCAGCACCCCACCCAGAAGCCCCGGGGGTCCTTCAACAGGACGGGCTTGGGCCTCCCGATGGACGCGGGGATCTCCCGCAGCACACTCTCCGGAAGCTCCAGGGGGGCCAGGAGCTTCCGCTGCGCCAGGTCGTCAAACAGAGCCGGTTCGCCGCCCCAGAAGATGTCCGCCTCGGGCCGGCCGCCCCACTCCCGGATGCGTCCGTAGGCCACGGGGGTGCCGGCGGACACCACCGTCACCTGCACGTCCACGTTGTACCGCCGCCGGGCGAACTCCCGGAACGCGGCCACGGTCGGCTCCGTCACCGTACGGGCCACCGGGGTGATGATCACCAGCCGTCCCTCCGGAGGCTGCTGGGCCCGCGAAGGGACCACCGGCAGCACAGCCCACGTCAGCGCGGCCGCCGAGACCACCCACGCCCACCGCTTGAACCGCCTCATCCTCTACCTCCTTACCGTCCTCTCGCCCCGGTCCACCTTCCAAAACCACACTCTCTTCTTCCCTCCGACTCTCTCCCGCGTTCCCCGAATCCTGCTCCCCCCTAACCTTGCCCTCGCCTACCGCAATCCCGCATGCATAAAACTCTCTACGAACAGCCGCTGCAACACCAAAAATGCCACCATCAACGGAAGCGTCACCAGGACCGTCGCCGCCATCAATAACGTCCAATCAGCTCCACTCTCCTGCTGAACAAACATCGCCAACCCGATCGTCAGCGTCCGTACCTCGGGCTTATTCGTCACAATCAACGGCCACAAAAAGTCATTCCAGTGGCTAACCACGCTAATCAGCGCAAATGCCACCACCGCGGGTCGTACCTGCGGCAGCAGAATACTCCACAGCACCCTCCCTCGGCTACATCCATCCAAAATCGCCGCTTCCTCTAACTCGCGCGGCACCTGCCGAAACGCCTGTCGCAGCAAAAACGTACCATACCCGCTCGCCCAAAACGGCAGCATCATAGCCAACCGCGTATCCAACAGCCCGACACTACGCACCGTCAGATAGTTCGGTACTATGACCGCATGAATCGGCAGCATCATTTGCACAACGAATAAAAAGAACAGCACCTCTCGCCACCGAAACTCAAGCCGCGCGAACGCAAATGCTGCCAACGTAATCGTGACTAGCTGCACCGCGAGGATTCCCAAAACGACAATCACCGTATTCACAAAATATATCCCAAACGGTGCGTATCGAAACACGTCCGCGTAGTTAGTCCACACCCAAGCTGACGGCACCCAATGCGGCGTAGCCGTAAATATTTCGGACCGGCTCTTCAGAGATGCCGATACAGCCCAAACATACGGCGCCCCCATCAACACACTCACCACTATCAGCGTTGCATGCAGGCCCAGAGTTCGTACTGTCCTTGTCGGCCTCGCCCATGACAATCTTCGCCAACGCCCCGGCGCCCGCGTGTCGGTAGACGCCCATCTTGGAAGCTTAGCATCATACCTCATAAAATGTATGCCTCTCCATGAAGCGGACTACGGGCACGATCACGCAAAAGAGTGCTGCTACGAAGAAGATAGTCAAAGCGTTGGCCACGCCCACGTCCCAGAACCGAAAACCCTGCTGATACAGATAATACACTAGGACGTTCGTACGATCCGCGGGTCCCCCCTGCGTCATGATATGGACCGCGTCGAAAATCTGAAATGAACCGAGGATCGCGATGGCCACTGCAAAGACTGTGCTAGGCCCAAGTAGCGGAATCTTGATTCGCCACACCTCTTGCCAGACGTTCGCGCCTTCAACCCTGGCTGCCTCCAACAGGTCTTTGGGGATGGCCTGCAGGCCAGCTAAGTAAACTACTGCCAGGTAGCCAACATTTTTCCAGATCCAGGTTATCAGGATTGCCGGAAGCGCCCAATTCATGTCGTACAGCCACTCGGGAGCTGGCACTCCCAGCTTCTCTAGATAGTGATTGACCAGACCGACTCCGGGATTGAATAGCCAGACCCAAAGCATGGCCGCCGCTGCCATTGGTAGCATCGTTGGGTAAAATACGGCAGCACGGTAAAGAGGCCGAAGCATTCCGAGGGGCTCATTGAGGAGTAGCGCAAGCAGAAGCCCTAGGACGAGCAAGCACGGAATACCTACGGCCGCTAGGGCGGTGGTATTCTGGAGCACGAGCCAGAAGGTCTGCTGTTTGAGCAGCGTCGCGTAGTTTGCAAGTCCGGCGTAGACCGGCTTCGGATTGGAAACACTCCAAGCGAAAAAGCTAGTGTATAACGCACGCAGAATGGGCCAATAGGTAAAGACTCCCAGTAATAGTAACGAAGGGAGGAGGTACGGCAGCGGGCCGAGGGCACGGCTCATGCGCCGCCCTCCCCCCGAACATGCCAGGCGCACGTTGCTCACCGCCGCAGCCAGCCCCGGAGTACCGCCTCAGCCTCCTGCTGCGCCCTCCGCAGCGCCGCTTCCGCGGAGATGCGCCCGCCAGTAGCATCGTCCAGCGCTCTCTTCAGAATCTCCCTCAAGCGCTGAAAGTTGGGCGCCATCATTTTGCCATACGCATACTGCAGCTGTTCCCGCGCAACCAAGTACTCCGGGTTCTTCGCGATGAACTCCTTCATGGCCGGCACGTCGTACGCGGACTTCCGCACCGCCACGTACCCAGAGGCCATGGACCAACTGGCCGCCTTTTCAGGGGCCACCATCCAACGGATGAAGCGCCATGCTGCGTCCTGATTTCTCTTGGCAACGTTTTTGAAGACGAAGAAGTTTCCTCCTCCAACCGGGGTTCCATACTGTTTCTTTCTCGGCTGAAACGCGACACCGAAGGGAAATCTCGCGGAATTCTTCAGGAAGGTGAGAATTCCCGTGGAGTGATATAGCATGGCCGTCCGTCCACCCACAAAATCCGGCGGCGTCGAAGCCCATGTGCTGTGCGGTGGCGCGACCTTGAGCTCCTGGGTGAGTTTGACCCAGAACCGTAGCGCCTCAATTGCTTCTGCCGAATCGAAGCGTACTTGGCGGCGTTGATAGTTGAGGAGCTCAGCACCATTTTGACGGACAAACGCCTCAAAGAGCCAATCGTTCCACCCGCCGCTGATAGTGACACCCCAGCGCTCGACTCTGCCTGCAGCATCCCGCTTAGTCAAGCGTTGCGCATAGTCTTCGAGCTCGTCCCAGGTGCTGGGAGGCCGGTCTGGGTCTAGCCCTGCCTCTCGAAAGGCTTCCTTGTTCCAATAGAAAACCGGCGTACTCCGCTGGAAAGGTACGCCGAAAAATTTGCCATCAGAGTAACTGTTTTGGAGAAAAGCGGGATAAAAGTCGCGGAGCCAGCCGATCCCCTCGGCACGCGTGTAGCTGTCAAGCGGAAGAATAGCATCCATTGCTAGCAACGTGGGCATCTCCGAGATTTCGACGATGGCAAGGTCTGGCGGGTTGCCGCCCATTACAGCTGTCTGAACCTTTTGCATGGTTGGGTCGTAGTCGCCCGAATACACGGGTATAACCTCGATGTCAGGGGTCTCGCGATTAAACTGGGCAACCATTTCGTCGATTACGCGTGCGAGGGGTCCAGCCACTCCCACGGGATAGTAGAACGTTAAGCGCACTAGTGCTGGACCAGGAGCGGCAAGAGCGGCTGTGGCGAGCGATAAAGCGAGTGCCAGCACTAAAACCGGCCTGCAGTCCTTCCGGCTCATTGGCCTCCCCCCTTTTAAATAAAAATCCCGCTCGGTCCGTTTGCCCAAGCGGGTTCTCTGGAGTCTCATCTATGTTCTACCTTAACAGGCAGCGGCTGTCAAGGCCCGCCTGCCTACTCATAGCGAGCACAGCCGCAAACTGAGGCTCGCTTGGCAGGGCCCAGCGGGTCCTCTCTGGTCTCTCCCGCCGCCTGTGTGGAACGTTCCAGCACCACTATCGCCCCGGCCCCGGGGGACGTCAAGGCTTCTGCGGCTCGGGCCCGCGGGCCCGCAGCCCCCACAAGGCCTTCGCGCTGGCCGACACCCCCGCGG
>FWWL01002592.1_pt1 | contig 36680 bp, 50 predicted proteins | sample 2228331 | NCBI WGS metagenome assembly FWWL01 (sample SAMEA103939775, study PRJEB20133) | metagenome
TTTATTTTTCATAAAACAAATTATAAATTGTTATGATATCCATAAATATTTTTATATATATTAAAACGGTTCTATAGGCTTCACGTATTGCCCCTTCATATCCTTTTATTACTTCAAGGTTCCTATATGACTTCAAAGTGCGTACTTTTCAATAACCGCTCCAGGGAGCACAATGAGGAAGAACCCACTACGGATTAGGAGAGGATAACTTGTGAAAATTGAAGAAGTCTTGCGACGCAAAACCGCTCTTGTCGTAGGAGCCAATGGCGTCATTGGAAGGAATCTAATCGAATATCTGGAACAGCTCTCCGATTGGGACATCATCGGTGTGTCAAGGCGGGGTGGTGAATCGAACGAGCGTGTCAGGTATGTAGCTGTAGATTTGCTTAATGAGAGTGATACCTCTGAGAAACTGAGTAGTCTTACGGAAGTCACCCATATCTTCTATGCAGCATATCAAGATCGCCCTACGTGGGCTGAACTGGTCCCCCCCAATCTGACCATGCTTGTCAACGTCGTCCGTGCAATCGAGCTTGTTTCTCCATGCCTCGAACATATCAGTCTAATGCAGGGTTACAAAGTGTATGGCGCACACCTCGGTCCATTCAAGACACCAGCCCGTGAAACTGACGCCTATCATATGCCACCTGAGTTTAATGTCGACCAACAACAGATCCTTGAACAACGGCAGCGAGGAAGCAACTGGACCTGGTCGGCACTCCGCCCTTCCGTCGTATGCGGGTACGCACTGGGCAATCCAATGAACCTGGCGATGGTTATAGCGATCTATGCATCCATGTCAAAGGAACTCGGGTTGCCGCTCCGCTTTCCTGGAAAACCCGGGGCATACCACAGTCTATTAGAGATGACCGACGCGGGACTGCTGGCGAGAGCCACCGTCTGGGCGGCGACCGATGAACGTTGCGCGAATCAGGCCTTCAACATCACGAACGGTGACCTATTCCGATGGAACGAGCTTTGGCCAAAGATTGCTAAGTATTTCGGTCTTGAGACAGCTCCCCCGCTGCAAATGTCTTTAGAGGTGGTCATGGCTGACAAAGAGGGGCTATGGAACGCCATGGTGGAGAAGCATGCTTTGGTGAATAACAGCTACGAGGACGTCTCTTCCTGGCGTTTTGGGGACTTTGTATTTTCCTGGGATTACGATTTTTTTGCTGACGGCACAAAGGCGCGCCGTTTCGGCTTCCACGACTTTATTAATACAGAAGAGATGTTTTTTAGCGTATTCGATGAATTTCGTCGACGCAAGCTCATCCCCTGACTGACCCAATGTGACATACAAGAAACCGGCCTCTGATGTCTAGAGACCGGTTTCTGCTTTATAACAAATCATGCTCCGTCCACTAGTGGGGACCCGGTCAAGATTTTGGTCTTATCACCGTAAACACGCTCAACATGCGTATCTCCCCATTTGCACATCAGATGGAGAATTTCTTTCAAGCTCCAACCATACTCCGTCAGCTCATACTCAACTTTTGGCGGCACCTGGTTGTATGAAATACGGCTAACTACACCGTCCTCCTCCAGTTCCCGCAATTGTTGCGTTAGCACTTTTTGTGTGACCGAAGGCATTAGACTCATCAGCTCGCCATTGCGTTTCTTACCGAACGTGAGATGGAACAAAATTATCGGCTTCCACTTGCCTCCGATTACTTCGAGCGTCACTTCCACCGCCGTATTGTACGTTCTCCCCGGTTCCAGCATAGGATTCCTATCCCCTTCCTGACCTTTACGATACCCTCTTATGCCTGTGGGTGCAAGCCCGACTATACACAATGAGCATACTAACTTTGTTCATATGTATCCAACAACCGTTTAATTGGAATCCCATTGATTATTAATCCATCAATCTGACAATCTTGTATGTTCAAACCCGACAAATCGCAGTTTTTAATCTCACTATTTCGTAAATTTACATCTTCTATGTAGATTGGTTTATACGTTTCGGGTTGGAGTAGCCAACTATCTTTAAGTGTTGAACCCTTGATTGATATTCCTGACAAATTACAATCAATTATCTGGACTCCTGCTAAATCACACCGATCAATAATGCTCCTTTTGAAATCATTCTCTGAAAAGCGAATGGGTACCGTGTGCCCCCCTAGATCATGAATGACCGCACCATTCATCTGACTAAATCCTATAGATAGACCGTCAAGATCTAGGTGCTTCAGGGAGAGATTAGCCATGCCTCCATGATGAATTCGCATACCATTTAGACGGCTATCAAATATTTCAGCACCTTCAAGATTAACATCACGCATGACAATACCTTGTAAATCTGAGCTTTCTATTTTCACTTCTGAAAAATCTACCCTCATCATTGTCTTCTTTTTGTCTTGTGTGCCAATTGCGTCGGTACCAAAGAATAATGAATCAATTGAACATTTAAATAATGTGGAGATTTTGGGCAGCAATGTTATGTCTGGTGTTGCCAGTCCAGTTTCCCATTTGGATACGGCATGCGCAGTAACACCTAATAAATCCCCTAACTCCTGCTGTGTGAAATCGCGTTCAAGTCGAAGAGCTCTTAAACGTTCATTAAATTTATTTGTATTTAACATAAAGATGCCCACCACCTCTCCCTAATAATTAAATCATTACATATGAGTTGTTGAGAAGCAACGTAAGCAAAGTTGATAAAGATTCAACCATAGGTTGTAGAGTTTAATGATTATCCACAATATGTGCAACAGAAAAGCGAAGGACTGCCACACGGCAGCCCTTCGGTAATGAAATATCGATACCCGATCGTGTAAGGAATCTGATGTAGAGGTTATTGTATCGATTGCAAATGCTCTTCCAGACGATCCCAAGTCTCAGTAATTCCTTGCTCCATCCCCATATCCATGACGGTTTTGAGAGCTTCGGCGGAAGCGTATTGACCACGGCTGACAAGCTTCGTCCTTCCTTCGTGCTCGACGAATGTCATTGTAACCAGAGTTGAAGGCATCCCTTCCGCTTCATTCCCTTCGGCATCCGAAAAGTAGTCGACGTATACGATCTTCTCCGCCTCTTCAATTTCCTTGTAGACCGCTTTGCCCCAAGATTCAAATCCGTAAAAATCCCCTTGGTTCTCATCGATACACTTCATGCAGTAATGCCAGATGCCTCCTGGACGAAAATCGACATTGCAAACTGTAAGCGTCCATCCGCGAGGCCCCCACCAGTGTTTCAGATGCTCAGCCTCTGAGAATGCTTTGAATACGAGCTCGCGCGGCGCATCAAATACACGCTCCAAAATCATTTCCTGTCCCTCTACCTTGACACTCATTTTGTTCGACATTGAAAATTCCTCCTGAAATTAGTTATTAGTTTTGTTTGTCTTCGATTGCAGCTTCTGCAGGTAATTCTCTAGATTGTCGAATCGTTCATTTAATACACTTCTGTAGGTATTAAGCCAAGCGTCCAGTGCCTGGAACTGCTCCAATCGGAGCTTGTAGTTCCGGCGATTGGCGACAGCCTGTACCTCGACAAGCCCAGCCTCTAACAGAACACGCAGATGCTTCGAAGCCTGAGGCTGACGGAGTTGAAGACGATTGGCGATATCCCCTACAGTCAATGGACCGTCAAGCAGGAGCTCTACAATACGTAAGCGGTTGGGTTCGGCCAGTGCACTAAATGTTGTTATATCCATGATTCGGATGTTCCTTTAATGGATCCGTAATTACAAAGGGTACGGCGCGGGCTATACTTCCAGTTTCAGTCATCTCAGGCCACCTCAATTCGCTTGTTATTTACCGTACTCACAAACACAATATACCATCAAAGGAATATTCCTGTCAATGAATATTATAAAAAATTGTTGTGTACTCGAATGAGCTAAGCTTTGCATAATTAACATCTCACCCGTAAGCAGAGAAGACCCGCGATTGATGTCGGCGGTGTATATGCTTATCAGCATTTTCAATCAACATAAAAAGGAGCCGCCACAAGGCAACTCCTGCACTATTGTTACTCGTTATTAAAAAAAGAAGAATCGGCTTTCATCAAGCTTGTGTCCCATGAGAAATCTTCACTTCACATTGTAAATCTATGCTTCGTCAACGGTGAGCTTGTTCAATGCCTGAGTCGCGCGATCACGTGCTTCCTCGACCGTGGAGCCCGACGATAATGCTACAGCCATGCGCCGTCCTTCCTTCGTGACCGGTTTGCCGAAGATACGCAACTGCGTGTTTGGAACGGACAGCGCCTGGTCCACTCCATTTATGCGATAGTTCTCCAACTCACGTCCCGCTTTCAGCGGGCGACTGGCACCCGGCGTGATCAACACGATCTCCGGGACCGGATACCCCAGTATAGCGCGGACGTGTATCGCGAATTCGGAAAGATTTTGCGTCACCAACGTCACTAACCCCGTATCATGAGGCCGTGGCGATACTTCGCTGAAGTACACCTTGTCCTCAGTCAGGAATAGCTCTACACCGAACAGACCATATCCGCCAAGCTCGTCCGTAATCGTCTTTGCAATATGCTTCGCTTCCTCTATCTGGCGATCCGTCATGTCATGGGGCTGCCAGGATTCGATGTAATCCCCGCTTTCTTGTATATGTCCGATTGGCGCACAGAAGCTCGTCCCGCTCACCGAACGAACCGTAAGCAGCGTAATCTCCGACTGGAAGTTAATAAACTCCTCAATGATCACGCGCCCGTTCTGTACTCGCCCGCCTTCCATCGCGATGTTCCAGCACTGCTCGGAGTCCCTCTCTTCACGACAAACGCTCTGCCCTTTTCCCGATGAACTCATGAGAGGCTTGACGACGCAAGGGTAGCCCATCTCCTTTACGGCTTGTAAGAATTGCTCGTACGTATCGGCGAATTTGTAGCCTGCCGTAGGCAGCCCCAGCTTTTCTGAGGCAAGCCTACGAATCCCTTCGCGATCCATCGTAAGCTTCGCTGCCCGGGCTGTAGGGATAACGCGATACCCTTCTGACTCTAATTTCACTAGTTCTGAAGTAGCTAAAGCCTCAATCTCAGGTACAATGAGGTCCGGCTTCTCCTTCTCGATAATTTCCCGCAGTTGCTCCTGATCCAGCATATCGATTACGTAACTGCGGTGGGCGACCTGCATGGCAGGTGCATGCGCATAGCGATCTACTGCAACTGTCTCCACGCCTAAGCGTTGAGCTTCTATGATGACTTCCTTTCCCAATTCTCCTGAGCCCAGCAGCATTATTTTCTTTGTACTTAACATCGGTTCGTCCCTCAATTCATCCTATTTTTGTACATCTCGCAAAGAAAAATAAAAGAGGTAAGGAAAAAATCTCCTTACCTTTGCCCAGGCGTACGGCTTATTCGATCTATGTGCTCCCTCATGGTTCCCCATGCTCCGCCAGTCACACACAAATATTTAAGTTGTTAGGTAGATCATACTGAAATCTTTGGAGAATTGCAATATTGCTTCACACTAGTTGGCTTACGGGTGATGTATGATTTATTACTTGGTGGATCCAACTGAGCCAGAATGTTGTCTTTATCCAAAAGTACCTAATTATTTTTTAGAAACTACTTAATACTGCCTCCCATGCCAGTTCTGATGCGATTAATCCAACATGGCCCGCATTAAGATTTGGATTTTCAACCTCATTAGTTGAAGCCATGAATAGCACATCTCCGTCGTCAATTGTGTGAAATGGATATATCGCTCTCGCCATAGAGGTATGTATTTGTTTAGACAATTGGCGCAAAAAAACCGCAGGCAGTTTCTGGTTGGTCACCACTACAGTTAATGTGGTGTTTCCATGGCTTTTAACAGAGTCATCCATCAGAAGCTTCAGGTTCATGTAACGTGTATTAGTGTGCCTATCAAAGTAGCCTCTTACAATAGAACCATCTCTTCCTACAATGGCCCCCATCGAATTGACAACTGTGAATACCACAATTTTCGTCGGACCAATTTGCTGAAATGCCGCCCCTTGGCCTCCAGTTTCCCATTCATTATACCCTTTGCCAACCTTTGCAGATCGTCCTGCACCAACCGAGCCCAACGGAAACTTATTTATTTGAGCACTTAGAAAAGCAGCACTCCCAAGTCTTTTATCTGGGTAGATCGCGTTATCCCTACCTACAAAATCATAGATGGTTGCTGCTGCCACTCTAGGCATAGAGATTGTTGAATAACCACTCCGAGCCAACAATTCAGAAGTTACACCAGTCACAGCTTCTAATCCATGAACGGAACCACCAGTTAAACAAATTGCATCAAGAATTCGCTCTCCCGATGAAAAATTATGATTATCTGTAGTAAATGTAGAAGGCGAACCTCCTCTGACATCGACTGCAGCCCTTACTGTATCTGGAAAGTGAAAAACGGTGCAACCAGTTGGACCGTCTTTGTATTCAGCAACGCCAACTTTTATCGCTGGAAAATCGTATTCCAATATACCTTTCTTAAAGCTAGCATTTACATCACACTCAAGCGATAGACTGTCATTCGATTTGCCAAAATTCACAAAACAACCCCCTCATAACTGTCCTATATTCATATCCTTAACTCATAAATAGTAATATAAATTCTCCTAAGGCTACAATGTCTTTTTCCTACTCGATAGCCGTTTACTAATGATATACAAAAAAAAAAACATATACAATACTTCAGATTTAATAATATAAAACAATAAATAAACACCATCCCAGATTATGGAGATGGTGTTTATCCACGTCTATCTATTAACGACTCCAGTCTAAAATTTCACAAGCATCGCCGTCGCATACATAAACAAGATACCGACAGTTACTCCACTGAAGTTAAGCCATGAAACTGCAGTAAAACCCTTTTCGACAGATTCTTTCCATATCATTTTGGAGATAACGACAATTACCTGTAGGATAGCCCCTGCGCCAATTCCAAAGAAAAGTGCTGCAAAGGTTGGATTAAACAAAAATCCGCCTGTCCACGTTCCTAGGATTGCCGGTGCACCGGCGATGAGGGCAAGTAATGCGAATGTTCGCCAGGTCGGTCGATCTTTAAGTAATGGTGCCGCAATACCTACTCCTTCCGTTATGTTATGGAGTGTAAACCCTATGATCAGGAATGTTCCAAGAGCTGCTTCTCCGACAGCAAATGCAACGCCTATTGCAAGTCCTTCTCCAAAATTGTGTAGTCCGATCCCTGTTGCAAGCTTATAGGATATTTGTTTCCCCTCTGCCCCGTTTTTCAACTTGCGTTCATTCATTTGATCAACTGCTATTAAGAATAAGAAACTGAGTAATGCACCAAACCAGACTAGACCTGTACCCTGAAATACTCCAGGAGCAGCCCCTGCCATTTCAAATCCTTCTTCAATCGTATCCACGAACAAGAAAACTAATAACCCGACTGTAAATGCAAGGATCGCCTGCATCCCTTTAGATGATAATCTCCTCATAAAGGGGAACCATAACAGACCGAGCCCAACAGGGATTACTCCTACATAAAAACCAATTAAAGCATACTGTAAAAATCGTCCAGCCTCGGCCACAGGTGTTTTGGTTGCAGCAGCCACTTCACCCACGAAGATGAGCCCGTTACTAGTAATGAATTTGATTTCATGCGGGTCACCCTCTACCCAGGGGTAAGGGATGGAGACTGTACCTGAATCGAAACGTCTTAATTTGTCACTAGGTTCAAAGGTTGCATTCCAAAAAGAACCGTCTACTACGACTTGTGCAATCGTGACCTCTTCTGGACCAGAATTCAGCACTTTTACAACAAAGCCATCATCCGTGAGTTTAATTTTCTCTATGTTTAGTACTTCAATAGGTGCAGCCGGTTCATTCTTGACACCTGTTCCCAACATGGCAATAGCGGTAATTAGGGCAATCAACAGGATAGCAGGTAATACAGCCCACACGATTAGTTTTCCATTAGATTTACTTATCCTTGGATTATTCGTTAAATTTGTTTGTAAGTCGCTCATGATAGATAACCTCCTCTCTATTCAGCTTGGAAAAAGCCCATCCAACCTAGTTCGGCAAACTCACTCTGATGCGCATGAAACATGTAACGGCCGGGAATCGGAAATACGATTTCAAGAATACCTCTTTCGCCCTGGCACTGCATAATGGTATCGGTAAAATTAGGACGCGCTTCCGGGTCTGCTCCCGTCGGATAATAGTTAAAATAATTGGAGTGCAAATGGAAGGAATTGATCAAATCAAACTCGGTTAAATTGCTTAAGTATATACGGACAAGTTCCCCGGCTTTCACCTTAATCGGCTCTTGTTGATAGGCAAATGCATAGCCATTCACGGTATAAACCTCGTTTTCCCCATCTAGATCAAGGTCAAAACCATTCATCACCATACTGAATTCTTTTGCTGCAGCTCTTGGTTTCTTGGGATCAATAATGAAGTTTCCATATAGTCCCTTGTGAATGTGTCGTGCGAGCGGTGCCACATGGCAATGGTAAACTTGCATGCCTGCCGGCTTAGCCTCGAATTCATAAGTAAAAGATTTCCCAGGCATGATGGCTTCCAGTCCATCCATCTCAGTAGGGTGGATGCCGTGGAAGTGTATGGAATGGGGGTGACTCGAAGCGTTGTTGAATCGAATTCTCACAATATCCCCTTCCGTGCAGCGAATCGTAGGTCCTGGAATTGTTCCGTTGTACGTCCAACCCGGAAATGTAATGCCCTTGGCAATTTCTACAACTTCCTCGTAGGACGTAATGTCGTATTCACGAACCGTCTTTCCGTCTGGTGTTCGGCTGACCTTCCCATAATCGAACTTGGTCAACGCCTCACGCGCTTTTTTCAACCCTTCGGATACATCGGTTCCTGGATCATACCCATGTTTCATCCCCGCGTGAAGTTGTTCACCAAGAGCTTGATGTACATCATGTTTAGTCATCGCCATGGCCGGTTGTTGAAACCAAGAACCGGGATTTAACAGCGAGCTTCCGATAAAAGCAAATGCTCCTGCCGCTCCTATTTTGAGAACATTCCTACGTGTGACTTTCTTCTCACCCTTCAGAGACATTTGTCTTACGACCTCCTTATTGATAATTGGCATCTGGTTTGTTCCTGCGCAATATTATTGGTCAAAGTAAACATATTGTCCAAAAATAATATATTTGCCAATAGGACAAAATGTTTCCCTCGGGAAAAACTAACTAAATTAAATATACGCCTGGACCCACTTTTTGTAAACGGGTCTATAAAAATAATTATTAGTTCATGTCCTTCTACAATTAAAAACCGCCCAGACATTGTTGTCTGGGCGGCACCTATCGACTCATCTTTGTCTCCGTTATAATTCCTCATTACTCTCAACAACATTTTTGACTCGTTCAAGAAATTTAACTACCACCTTTTCAGTTGCAAATAATAAGAATATTTTTACGAACCATTTTAAAGGATGATTCGTTACTGTGTATTTAATAATCGTAGTATTTTCATTTATTTGATTTAATTCATATAAAGCTGTTATCTCAAACATGTTTGCAAGTGTAAAGCCAATACGCAACCTTTTGTTTGTTGGATCATCCAAATATTCTAAAGTTGTAACATCATATTCCTGAGTGCGGTTTCCTTCTTTATATTTCTGGCGATATACACTTCCGACGACTTCCTGAGTTACTTTGATTGGTTTGTTTTCAACAACCTGTGGCATCATTTTCTGCATATTTGCTAATGAACCATCAAATAACCTCCAGACTCGTTCGATTGGAGCATTTATCGTAATTTCTCTTGTCCATTTTTTCACCACTAAGACCCCTTTTATTGAGCAATATATGTCGATTCTTAACGTTAAACGTGTGCGTCCGGATCCTTATCAGATACGAGATTCAAGGCAATGCCATGCTCAAGAAACGCCTTTAGCCCGCAGAGAACAATTGTAAATCCTTCTGTTGAATCTAAAGCTTGCTTTACGATGTCATCCCCATCTCCCTTAAACCCGGTGTTTGTAATCGTGACGAAGGTTTCGTTCTCTGCCCGAGGAGTAAAAACCCATTCGACAGTGCTACCAAATTCTATGAGGATTCGCTTGTTTTCCTCAATTTCTTTTACATCAACATCAGCGGAAGCACCGTACATCTCCCACTCCCACTGGACACGTCTTCCCGTTTCTAATCTTCCGCTACCTTTGGTGAACCAGAATCTTGAAGTAATAGCTGGATCAATAAAAGCTTCAAACACCACTTCAACGGGTTTACGAATAAGCATTCCTACCTTTACAACTGGTACTTGATTCAGAACTGTCATCATGATTTCTCCTTTTCATTGTGCAAGTTTCTTATATTATAACAAGTCATCTATCTTCAACAAACTTATTGATTTGGGGTAAGTAAACTCAAAACCATACTCCTTATAAAAGCTAATAGCTGACACATCGGTCATTACAATAATATCAGCACCTTTTGGAACATTTTGATTTAAGTAGTCCACTATCTCACTCATAATGACTTTATCTAATCCTTTGTCTTGGTGGGAGGGATTGATTGCAAAATCAACAATCTGAAAAAAACAACCCCCATCGCCAATAATCATCCCAATAAGCTCTGAATCATCCGTTCTTATGATCACTGAAAAAATCGAATTACTCAAAGCCGTTTTGGCTACTGAATCATCCTTTGAACTTAATCCAGCAGCCACCCTCAATTCAATATACTCTTTAGAGTCTGGCACTTCATGTAAAATATTCAACTTGATCACCTTTTCCTTTAATATTGTAAAATAAAGCCTATATGACCCATTTTACAACACTCATGCAAGTGAGAAGGTGAGGTTCTTCTTTACTGGAACCTAAACACGATTGGCCCTCTAAGATTATCTTAGCACTTTAACGTTATTAATTAATGTTTGCCCCAAACAACTGCTTTTGTTATAGTGAAAATCAACTTAATCCAAAGGGAGAACGGGAGATGCGCTACTACAAGCCAATTGAGATTGCTAGAGAGCTCCACATCAGTACGAGTGCTTTGCGACATTATGAATCTTGGGGAGTCATTCCTGCCCCCTTACGTGCTGCAAATGGATACCGCCTTTATACAAAGGTACATTTGGCTTATTTCCGCTGCCTCCGCGCAATGTTCTCTGGATTTGGTGTCGCGATCACTTGTGAAGTACTTCGCGACATTCAAAAGGAAGATATGGACACAGCCTTCTGGCTGGTCAACAAAGAACAAGCAAATCTGCAACATGAAAAAGTCGTCGCCGACCAAACGCTTGCTTTGCTTCAAGATCCGGAACTCCCGATAATAGCGAATAAAAAGCTGAAAAATCAGATGACCATTGGCGAAGTTGCCACTCTCACCGATGTTCAAGCTTCAGCAATTCGACATTGGGAAAAGGAAGGACTACTATCACCAGAAAGAGATCCAGAGAATGGATACCGGGTTTTCACAACCATGCACATAAGGCAAATTTTGCTCATACGTACATTGCGAAGGACCGTCTATTTTTTGGAAAATATGAAGGAAATTGTTCAAGCAGTGGAACATCAAAGCATTGAAAAAGCAAAAAAAGTCACAGAAAATGCGTTGTTAAGCATCCATCAGCGCAATCGTCAGCAGTTCTTTGGCGTTCATCAATTGGTCGAGCTTTGTAAAGAGGTCAAATTAATCGTTTAAGGGAGCACATAATAAAACACACCTGTTAAGGTGTGTTTTTGAGTTTAACCACATTCTCAATTATTTCTGAGACAGCATCAAAACTAATAGGTTTACTTACATATTCATCCATACCAGCTGCTAAATAAGTATCGCGATCGCCTTTTATTGCATGAGCCGTTACCGCCACAATAAAAGGATTTTTCTTAGTTGATAAAATTTCTTTGATTGACCTGGTTGCTTCTATTCCATCCATCAAAGGCATTTGGACATCCATAAAAATAATGTCATATGGAAAACGTTTAACCGCTTCAACAGCTTCTGTCCCATTTTGAACTACGGTTGCCTTATATCCAAGCTTTTCGACCATTTTCCTTAGTACAATCTGATTTACTTCATTATCTTCCGCTATCAGTATTTTCAAGGGATTTTCTAGAAGAGTCTCCGATTGGGTTAACATTCCATACTGCATGGATTCTGGATTGGTTTCGATTTGAAAGATTGCTGTAAATATAAAAGTTGACCCCGGTTCCTCTGAACAAGGTTCATACCAGATTTCGCCACCCATCAGCTCAACAAGCTTTTTACAAATAGCTAATCCTAATCCAGTTCCTTCCACCTTTCGTGTCATAAAATTATCCACTTGATAAAACGGTTCAAACAAGTGAACAACCTTTTCTTCAGGCACACCTACACCTGTGTCTCGGATCGTAAATTGAAGACAGACCGCATTCTGTTCTCTACGGGTACTTTCAACTGAGATCTTAACCGCTCCATTAGGAGTAAACTTAATAGCGTTGCTAAGTAAATTCATAAGCACTTGTCTTAACTTCGTGACATCCCCAATAACAAAGTTGGGAACTTCAGGACTAACAGACGTAGTAATATCTAAATTTTTTTCAAGTCCTTTGGTTAAGATCATATTTATTGATTCTGATACGATAGCTCTCACATTAAATTCTTCTTCAACTAATTCTGACTTGCCAGATTCAATTTTGGAGAAGTCTAGAATGTCGTTGATGATCGTAAGAAGCGTAACGCCGCTTTTTTTAATAATTTCAACATATTCATTTTGTTCTGAGTCCAAATTCGTTTCTAAGAGCAAGTCCGTCATTCCGATTACTCCATTCATAGGAGTGCGGATCTCATGACTCATCATGGCTAAAAATTCGCTCTTTGCTTTATTCGTCTTTTCAGCAGCTTCCTTCTCAATAATCAGTCTCTTTTGCTCAGTCATGTCTTTTGCAATTAGATAAAAACCCACATTTTTATTATGAATGAAAATAGGAGCAATTGTAGCTAGCACTTCAACAACGTGACCGCTTTTATTTTTGACAAAATCAATAGATTGTTCGACAGAACTATAATCTGTTGTAACGGAAAGAACTTGTACAAGATTTTTTACCCCAATGATTTCGGAGATCTTCCCGCCAATCAGTTCTTTAATTTTATATCCGGTTAAGTGTTCCGCCATTTGATTTCCATTAATTATTTTACCGTCCAAACCAAATGAAATTATAGCATCGTGGTTGTACTTTTTTAACGAGGTATATCGTTCAATACTTTCCTGTAACCTTTGTTCGGCAATTTTACTCTTTGTAATGTCAATAATTTGTGCAATAAAGAACAGAGGTTTCCCGTCGTTTTCATCACGCACTAGTGAAACATGCAAAGTAGTCCAAATGATATCGCCCTTTTTATTAAAGTACCGTTTTTCTGATTCGAAAGTAGAAGCAACACCATCTAGGAGTTGTTTTATTAATTGCTCGTTTTCGTTCACATCATCAGGATAAGAGATGTCTTCTGCCGTGAGCATCATCAGTTCCTCTTCTGTATATCCAAATATTTTGCACACCGTTGGATTTACACTTAACCACTTTCGTTCCATCGATATTAAGGCTATACCAATCGGTGCATTTTTATATACATGTTCGAATAAGGCTTGGTGGTCAAATTCCTCTATTGTCTGCAAACTCCGCACCTCCGAATATCTGATTGTTCAACAGCAGTTATAGCAGTTCGTTCCTCATTCATTATATAAGAGTCTGTGATAGGGAACAACTTTGATCTGATGTCACGACAAATAATAATACTTCTCTTCTTTTCCTTTCCAACTCGAAAATGCTATTACAAAGCCGATTAGCATTTCGAGTATGAACCACATAATACACCTTCTACGAAATGATTCCCATGTAAAAAGTGCTTTTTCATATTCCGACATATTGATCTCGACAACTGTTGCGACCAACCAGACTCCAAATAGTAAAAGACCGAATACACTGCCTCTGGTAAGTATATATCTAACCTTTCCTTTTGTACGAGCAGCTGACCATTTGATGAGAAAGGTTCTTTCCTTTTCACTAAGTCCTAGATCTTCTGCCATGGCTAACACATCCTCCAGTGGAAAGGTTCCAACTAATGTATTCAAATGCTACCTATTTGAATGTACTTCTGTTCTCCAAATCGTTGCTATGTGTCGTAAAGAAAGATCGCTTCGATTATTGTAACCTATATTCTTTTTGTTCCATATGAAATCGCAGTTTTTCTAATTTGCAATTACCCGATCAACGCACACCGGACTAATTGTAAGTGCATAACATGCCTATAAAGTTTTTTATACCCAATACCAGAGGTGAAGAAAATTTATGGTTTCCGAAATGGATTATACATCTCCATCAACTCAATACACTTTTGATCTAAATAATAGTCCCTTGTTCAGAAAAGATAGCAGAAACTACATTAATGTACTAGGTATTAAACAGTTAAATACACTGGGAAAAGTATCACTACTAGATATATTCCTAAGTGCAAATAATGTCGTAGAGCCACACTATCATCAAAATGCTGCCGAGTTAGTCTATTGTATTTCTGGTGCTGCTATTGTATCGATCCTTAACCCTTTTACAAAACAAATGCTCCATTTCTCTATCACACCTAGACAAGTTGCAAATGTTCCACAAGGTTGGTGGCATTATGAAGTAGCTTCAGTTGATAACACTCATCTTTTGGCAATTTTTGATGCACCAACTCCTGAAGTGATTTTAGGTTCTGACATTCTAAAATTCACTCCAGCAAATATAATGGCACACACTTATTGTCTCGATGAGAATCAATGGAAACAAGCCATTGCACCAGTTAGACCCACAACATATATAGGTCCATACACGAACTGCAACAAAGGAATGGATAATATACCTAATCCGTACTTAAATCAACAATATCAACAACCACAATATAATCAGCAATACCAACAAACTCATTACCTTCCGCAATATCAGCAATACTGGGGCTAACTATGAAAAAAGAGGAGCTGTTCACAGCTCCTCCACAATCGTTACCCGTTGCCAGTTGAAGATGTATCTGACCATTCTGTTTTAAGCCATTTTGCCGCTTCCAGGAAGTTAGACGCAATAAAGTCAGGCTCCGCCGCAATCGTGCAAATCTGCTAATAACCGATGGCACCCCCGCAACCGCATTGGCAGATTCTAAGTCCCGAAAAGATTGGATCGTAGAACATCACGCTAACTTCTTAAAACTTAAGCCGTTAACCCTAGTTAACTCTAGCATCTTGCAGCAATGGAATGACGAAGGATATGATACTGTTAAGGAGTAGAGCGAATATTCACCGAAAGGTTTAACTCTTGAACAGTTGACCAATGGTTAATCCTCAAAAGGCCGACGATCTACTATCGGCAGCCTCAAGATGATTGTGGTCTATTCGGAAACAATCGGCAGTGAATATCGCGCAAAGCCTTCATCATTGTAACGGTACCGTTCACAGATTGTATACGCACGCCCTTGTGTATCCACGGTTAAGCTATTCTCAGAGATAAAAGAGTCGATCAATCGTCCTGCTCCATCAAAATCCCCGTCTTTGTTGGCAGCTACCACACAGCGTTGCGGTGGAATGGTTATACGTGCAAACCACTCTGGTACTCCAACAAATGTGGAAACCTCTACACATAAAATATATGCATGAGTATCATGGGTATTTTGCCCGGGGAACTGCGGCCACATGCCATACTGGACTGACACATCCACGATCTGTGGCATGTGAACGGCAAGCCCAAGCAAGCTGTCCTTCGCATGACGATACTTACTCCCCATATCATTTAAACCAATGCACGGTATGCCGATCAACTTTAACTGCCCGTGCTCAACAATTTGAGCTTTCATGTCAGGCAAAATAGAAACGTTGGTCTCGTTCATCTAATCCCTCCTATGGTAAATTGTTACAACTTAATATTAAGGGAACGAATGTTCTTAGTCAATGAATATGTAGTTGTTTATTACGAAAAATACTTCGTTGCGTCGTTTAGATAATTGCTTGGATGCAGCCTTGGGTACTTGAAAAAAAGCCCCTCACTCAAAATTTTCTCAGAGCAGGCCAGATCAAAGTCTATCAGCGCTTTGGCCTTTTCGGCGAAAGGCTTGCTTTTGATTAAAACACCCATTTCAAAATCATGCAAGGCGCTCCTGGTATTCAAATTAAACGAACCGTGAAACACGCAATCCGTCCGTTCCTCATAGGTGATTTTCCAATGTGAAAAGCGGCCGGTTTTGCTGTAATCGTAGAAAGACACTCCGTTTAGAAACGGCTTGTACATGTTGCAACGGATAGACAACTTATTGATTTTATGGTCGTTTACGTTTAACGAGTTGCAAATGGACAGATGTCGGGAAGCTTCTTTTCCGATGCTTTTTAATGTGTCCCAAAAAACGTCGCAAATTAAATACGGATTTACAATTAGCGTTTCCGAGGTTGCATGAGACATCAAAGAGATGAAGTATTGCTGAATCAAATTGACAGGATTGCCGGGAAAGCAGGTAATTAATGTACAACGTTCTTCACCGACTTTCCGTTCCATGTCCGGATAGTAAAAGGAATCGGCTGGATCAAACAGATCCCCGTTTAAAACGATCCATTGGGACCTAAACAGGCGATTAACCGGCAAAATAAAAGCACCCTGGATACGAATGCAGCCGTCATGCCATTGCTCTTCATATTTAGGTACGCCTTGACCGCTGCCAACAGGTCGAATTATCTCGGGGACAACTACAGGAGTCTCATATAAGTATTTATCGCCAATATTGAGGCTTCCTAATATACAGGTAATCCCGTCAATGATAATAAACTTGCGATGATTGCAAACATTTAGATCCTTGCTGCGGCCGACAGGAAGTAAATCTTGAAGAAAAAGAACCCCTTCTTCCACGCCTGATTGCTTCAGCTCTTCCCGTTTTTTTGTCCACTCCATACGCGAATAACCGGTCTTAAACGTGTTGATCACTTTTCCACCATGCGCTTGAAGCCGCTCGGCCAACTTTTCAAAATCCCCTACTCCCGGCTTCCCCCCGTACCCGATAGCCGTTACTTCATAATCTGCCATAACACGGACAATAACCCCTCTTGCTAATGCTTCAATAAGCGCCTGTACTATTTTGTTGCCAGAAAAGTCATTATAGAAAAGCATCACGGATAAATGAATATAATGCTTAGCTTTGCCGATTTCCTCCAGCAACAGATTCAGGCACTCGGGACCATTTAGATAAGCATCCACTTTGTTATCCCAAGTAGTGAAGGGAGAGAGCTCGGACAACTTTTCCCAATCCAACTGTGCAACCAGATCCGACAAATGGGCTAGCTTCTGTTCCGAATGACCAGGCAGATTTAAGAGTTCTTCACGGGTAGTAAAGATGCCACCAAGCTCTTGACGATAACTTAATATCGCTTTCGTGATCGGAAACTTTTTGGAGATCTTCGCTCTTGTCTTTTTTGCTGCTCCAACCGCGACCAAGGGCCCTCCCGAGCAATAGTAATTAAAAAAATCGAGCATTGCCGTCTGGGTCCGCTTATCCCAATCAAAATCCGCTCTATTCATCGAAGGTAGCATTGTTATCAGCCCTTTTTATGTTTAAGCAGTTATTACCGCTTAACGGGAGCCGTTGAAACACTGCTACGAACTCGTCACTTCTATCCATCTGTTAATAACTTCTGTAAGCTTCTCTTGCTTTGCTTTCACATCATTCAAATCAGTAAATTTTACTATAGCTCTGTCAACAGCGAGCCATTCCAACAGCCCAGTGGTGTCATCGAACAAAGGTCCCTTCCCTTCGTTATTTTTCACCTTGGCTCCACAATGAAAAACAAGTTGGAAATAACCTTTTCCGCGCAGATTAAATGTCACCCTATCTTCATTTTTATAACAAAAGCTTGGTGCATTCCATTTTATTTGTTCACTTAGATTTTCATCAGCATTTAATATGATAGTTCGGACTTCCTCAATTTCCTTCTTTAAGGGATGTTCGAGAGAGTTCATAAATTCAACCACTTGTTGATGTCCAGAGCGTTTCATTGATAGCTTTCCAGCTGTTTCTGAATGTTTCTTATTTGTTGTCATATCTATTTCTTCCTCCTTCAACTACTGCCTTCCTTGATCATTATAGGATATTACTTGAGCTTCAATGATCGCCTTAAATCCACCTATATAATAGGGCATTAGTTGATTAGCCTTAGCAATGTCCACCCACTTAATTTCAGCAATTTCATGTGGTCTTGTTATCATGGCTTCCCCGTTTATAACCCTCGCTTTAAATGTGACAAATATGGCATGCACGCCGTTTTCTTCAAAAATACACTCGTTAATAGCACAAATACCTAGTAATTCAACATTCAATCCTGTCTCTTCCTTAGCCTCCCTGATAGCAGCTGCCGACCAAGACTCTTCAACTTCTACAGCGCCGCCTGGCAATGACCAACTTGAAGAATGTATATTTCGTACCATCAACACCTTGTCCTGTACCTCATTGGTTATCAATACATAAGCCACATCGACCCTATTCATTACAAGCATCCTTTCATGATTCTTTAATTTCTTCGATTGCAACTCAATTATATTCAAATCGCCCTTCCCGATATACGATTTCAAACGCCCAGTCTGGATACTGTTGACTAAACTGCTCCAATGCTCCCACAAGCTCTTTCAAACCTTCTGAATCTGATTCAAGTAAGATGGCATGTTCTAGAAACTGTATTCGTTTGTGCCTTGCTCCTGGCGCCCCATCAACCACTTTTGTTAAAAAAGTATCTATATCAACACCTTTAAAGCAACAATTAAAGAAATGAAATCGCTCTTTCCAGTTCGGGCTCCCCTCTCCTGTCTGCCTACGTGCCACCATCGTCTGTAGATCCCAGATATCTAACTTATTGCCATGAGGATCGTAGAGTTGGAACTGTCTACCGCAACCTCCCCTATCCAGTATTTTCTCTTGAACCCTCTGTCCTTGGTCAATCATTCGACGATACATCTCATCGATGCCATACACTGAAATCATCGCAATCGACATATCCTGTATTTCCCCACTCCCAGTATAGAAATTAAGTGTCCGTCCGGGTTCTAACGATCTGAGAAAGTAAAATTGTTGCCCCGTACTTGTCATAGGTTGACCTGATTCACTCACTTCAACACCGAGAATCTCCTTATACCACCTACGTGTAACTTCAGGATCACTCACCGGGAAGAATAAAGCAGCCACCCCTATTATTGCGGGCACGTCGGCGCGTAATGGTTGTGTGACTGTATTAGGGTGCTGCCATACTTGAAACTTGTTCCCTTGCGGATCGGTATAAACAAACGTTAGCCCACTGTTTTCATTCTGCAGCAGCGGCTCCAATTTCACATTAGCGGCTGATAGACGCTCGTACAATTCCTCAATCGCATCCGTTTCAAAGCGAACGGCAAACATTTCATATGGTTCACCTTGGATCCATTCATCGGTCATAAAATTGCAGGTCAATCCTTTTTCTTTTGTTGTTTCCCAAAACAAAGATAAGTCTCTTGTACCCGATGAGTTGAAATGTTTCTCATACCACTTGCTTATTGTGCCCCCGTCATTCACAGGCAAATAAAGACACCCTAACCGGTTGAAAACGGTTTTCACCGAATTTACCGACTTACGACTATCCGAATTACTAGTAATTGTATTACCCATTCCATCTCCTCCTTAATTTAGATAATAAAATCACAGCGCTCAAATTTCGTTGTCCCTCTCATTTGGGTTCATACGGCTCATACAATTCTCTTACTAATTTTAACATTTCCTCCTAAGTTCGTATGTCTTTTTTTATCAACTTTTAATGTTGTGTTGAATGAGGTGGTTCCTGGCAAAATGTCCGCTAGCTCTAAAGAAAGAGTGGTTGTAAGCAACTGCTCGTCACTCTGCACGGTATTATAAAAAAACCGCTGAAAAAACAGCGGTCGTGATCAATCAACATGAAATCCTACTACATCTTGGTAGTTGAACTATCGTTTCTCATTTCAGAGAACTGGATGCTTGGACGAGAAGATTAGCCAACATTTCATAGTCAATCGATTGCCCTTCGCGAATTTTGATCCACTTTCTTTCCGGGGGGCCTTCGAACAGACCATCCTGTAATTCAAGTCCGGCAACGTTAAAGATCATAAAGCTTATCGCATCCTTAGAAGGTGAGATTACAGCTGCGTACTTCCCGTTTTTCAGAAAATGCGGCTTTTTGTATTGAATGCGTTCTTCGACGTCCGGAATGGATTGATGAACCATCTGACGTAGTCGATTACAAACTTCGACCTGCCAAGGTTGATTGATACTTTCGATAAATGCGGTTACATCTTGATTCATAGAATCCTTCAACTCCCTTAATTGATTGTGCTGCGGACGATCACGATCCACAACTTATGATTCGGCTATCACACATAAAACTGGCACCGGCTTTTGTTTCCCAATGATGATTTGCTTAATATCCAAACCAGCACTCCGCAAATTTTGGCTAGTATGCTCCGCAATTAATTGCAACTTGTCAGCATCTGGTGGCTGATTGAATAAGTAAACAGTCCCACCCGCTTGTAACCACTGTTTGAAGATCTGTAACTCAAGGTCTCCCTTCATCCAAAATATATTGACGTTCACGGCAAATATCTTATTAAATCGTCTTTGACCCAAATCCGCTTCGTGGAATACGCCCGATATAAATCTTGCCTTCCCCTTCGTTTCATGCTCTACATTCTTATTCCTTGCCATACGTATCATTTTCTCTGATTGATCGATTGCGGTTATCGTCCCGTCTACTAATTTGCTGCTGATCAAGGAAACCGCCAATCCATGCCCGCAACCTATTTCAAGGATATGGTCGGTTGGAGCCACTTTCAAAATATCTACAGCCCATTTGATCCGATCGGGAATGGTTTCCGCCATAAGGACATGCCTCCTTCCGAATCCATCTCTTAATTATAAACATCCGAATATGGGGCGATTTCTTCTCGATTGCTATCTTTCGATTATTTATCATCCACTTAGTTTTGGCTGCGAGGCTGATAAACACAAAAAAAAGAGAAGTTGCCGCCTAAGCAGTCTTCTCCACTATAAATTCCTCACTCGGCTTATTTGTCACGAATGGGGAAATACAAGTCAATCTCGGAGTTTGGATCATCAGGTTGCGTATACCGCTGGTCATAAAACTCAAATTCATATTTTCCGGTGCGAGTACTGCCATCGTATTCGTAAGGGCTGTTCGGCAGCCAATGTCCCCAGAAATGTTTGAATGCTTCGCCGATGCCATCAAGATGACCGCGATGAGTCCGCACGATATAACGTGCAGCCGGGACTTCAATGCGCGTCATGCCTTCGGGGATATCGACGTCCTGATAGACTTGCACTGCGGCCGTATACTCGAATGGAGTGCCAGGCGGGTTGTCCGGATTTTGCAGCATAAGCCCGAAACTGCGCCATCCGAGCTGACCCGGAACTTCCGGGATACGCTTGCCGAATCGGCCCCAAAGCTTCGCGATGGCGTTCTCGGACGGCGGCAAACTTGAATCAAAATGAATCGTTTCCGTGATGCCAATTACACTGAATGAATGTTTCTCGATGATTTTGGTTTCGATAATCATGAACGGTTAATTTCTCCTTATGATGTTGTTGGAATAGCTGGAATGGGCACCATTTCAATGAGGTTAATCATATGTCCGTCAGGATCGAACAAATCGAACATTACATGATGATTCCAAGGTGAATCCCATTTCTCCATATCCGTGACGCGGCACCCTTTTGACTTCAACGCGGCATGCAGCCCTGGCACATCACTGCATTTAAAGTTAAAGTTAGGTCGATCGATCACAGTGATTGGTCCCTTCGTCTCCGCCAAGCTTAGCAATGCGGCATGTTCAGGATGCGGGACGAAAAACAGCGTCGCTCCCCTGTTACCGTCACCCCAGTCTTCAATTCCCCTACAAACTAGCCCTAGCATCTCTGTATAAAACAAAATCGATCGCTCCAAATTGCTCACTGAAACGAACAAACCGCCTATTTGCTGAATCGGCATTCCGTTTATTCCTCCTTAATATCGTGTGGCTGATACAAGCTTAGTTCATCTCCGTAAGAATCTTTGCCTCAAGTCCCGCTCTGTTCCTAATCTGCACATTTGCGGCAAAAGTGCTTATACCAAGCATATGTCCATCCGGATCATGCAACAATATACAGCCTGCCGGATCTCCGTGATGCCAATCACCTACAGCAATGCCTCTCCCGAGCAATTTCGAGCGATACGCCTCAACATCTCTCGTCTGCAGCTCTATCACAGGCTCCCACGCTTCTTCCCTGGTAAACCGCATTAAGGGGTAATTATCCCGTCGTGTCAAAATGATACCGAACTCTGGAATATTCTTATAGCCGAATCGGTCTACCCGGCGACCGGCTTGGAGGAACGCGACCTCAGCATTCGGAGCACGCTCCAGTGCAAATCCTATGCTCTCGTAGAATTCCGCAGACTTATACACATTTGAAACCGGAATTTCTACATTAACGACCGCTTCCGTAGTTCCCGCAATAACAGCCGATTCGTCGATATTCACATGATACTGTAGCCAAGTCCCGTCAGGATCAGCAACTTCGAAGAACCGACCGCATCCATCATCAGGCAAATCCTGGTGAATTCCGGTTACCTTTGTGCCGGTGAGCCTTCCAAACATACCCTCCAGGTCTGATGCATGAAGTCGAATAATGGGTTGGAAATGCCCGCCCTTCACTGGAAAATGCAATGGAGGCACATCGTCCGTTTCTACCAACTCCAGTAAAGGCCCGTGTGGAAGAAGCGGGAGCAACGTCAATGTTCTCAATCCAAAATCCAACTTTCCTTGTTTTAACCCAAGTCGCTTACAGTAGAAAGCTCCCGACCGTCCCAACTCACGTACAGGAATACGCAGTGCTGTGACCCGAATTTCCGTTACTTTGTCATGCATGATTCTTTGCCCCTTCCTCACGCCCCCGCCAGCATCGTATGACGGAACACCTCCAGCTCCACTCCACCTGAATCATCGTCAATCGTCACATCAACAATCTCCCGTAAATTTCTCATCGCGGATCCTCCTCTCACTTGTACTACTTTATTCTAACGAACAACCGCCGCCATTCCATACATACCTCCAATAATTTTTTTACTGCCCACCGATTTAAGCTGACACCATCAGTACATTGCCATCAGGGTCCATAAACGTAAAATAAAGCTTGCCCGTCGAAACGCGAATCCCATGCAGTTGCCCACCTGCCGCCACCAAAGACAAGTACGCCTCCTGGATGGCTGCCGGATGGCGTCTTCGGAATGCTTTAAGCACATCCTCGAAGAAGGCGGTTAATATAGGCGCCTGTCCTGAAGCGACGGTATCAGCCGGTTTGCCTCCAACATACCCATCTGTGTGTGTCAAGCGACTCAGCGACTGCAATCGGCTGCGCGCACGCGACAACGCAACCTGCACCGCTACCTCTGTGCCGCCAAGCCACGCCGCGGTTTCCTTCGCTGTGAAATCGAACACTTCCATTAGCAATAGAATGACGAAAGGTTTTGGCTGTAACCGCCACGCCAGCTCTTCCAGATGCTCGCGTACATCCATCGCCGCATGCCCCGAATCCGCAGATGTATGTAAATGATACAAGCCTTCACTCATTTTGCCGCTGTCGGTTACCTGCTCCGCAGCATCCGTCTGCGCTACTACGGTCACTCGTTTCGCTCGCCGACAGTTGTCAATCCACAGGTTGTGTGCCGTCCTGCATGCGTAACGGAACCCGACAACCTGTTCTGGCCGTTCCGTCCTCGCCTTGATCAAACGCACCATCGTATCCTGCACAAGGTCCTCCGCGTCCCACCGCTTTCCTGTCATCTGAAGACAATACCGCAACAGAGGCTGCCGCATCGCATCCAACCATTCATGCAGCCCTTGCTTATCCGGCTGCTGCTTCTCCTTCATAAGTACATCCTTCTCATACATGTACTACATCCCTCCATCGCGAGACCAAACAAACTTCGACGTGTCCTTCCTTAAATCAACTCTTTGTAGGGAAGTACCACTCCGTTACTCCTCGAGGTTGAAGATTGGCGGTAAATATTTCGTATCTTGGTTTCGACAAATCAATATTGTATTTGGACTGATTCTCTTCTGTACAAATAGAGCTCCAAAAATCACCAATATACTTTTCCTCAAACCTAAAAATAACGTATTCGTCTTCAGGTATTGTAAATGCGACCATTCCTTCTGGCACAGCGCTTGTATCATTAACTTCAACTGCTACTAAAGGAAGAAGCCCTGGCAATATAACCAAATACTTATTATCGCTCACTTTGCTGGATATCTCACTGACCTTTTGATTCAATAGAACGGATAGTCTATGCTGGTCATCCAAATTATTACCCTGAAAACCAATTAGTTCGACAGCTTTAAGTTTTGAAGTCCGCACTTGCATCACATTATGAATAACTACATTACTTTGCATTACATTTCATCTCATATATTAGTATTTTAGAAAATAATAATTAAAGCTCTGGTGGAATTTTATATATTACATTACCTCTATCATCTAGAAATTCCATTCTAGGAATGTCGTTTTCGTCCACTAGCATTCTTATCCGTTGTTTTCCTTTACTATCCATCAATTGGACGGTAACTTCTCCTCTCTCATTTTTCCCCATAAATGCTCGTTGTGTACTACCTTCCCATAGAGCAGCTATTTCCTTCTTTTTAGCTTTCTCATCTCTGGTTGATTCTTTGATTTCTTGCATTTTGTCTATTAGTACGGGGAGTGGAGTTTTAGATTTATCGGCAACCGAAAAGCCGTAATTCATTACTCCGTTCTCATTGCTATAGGATATTTGAACAACTTCATCCTGTTTATATTGGTCAAAAGTCAACGATGCAAACGACTTAAATTTACCACCTTCATTCTTTTCACTACCGAAGATTAAGCCTCCGCACTCATCGCCCTCGCCGTTATAAAACATAATTCCTGAAATAGGCCAATCTTGTCTATGTCCAGGTAAAATATCCTTCCCATCAATCATAGCCGGAGGGATATTCTCGCTATTAAACAAGGTCATTCTAATATTTCCGTTCTTATCGACAATGTTAAGGTTTTCAACGTCAATACTTTCAAACCTTTGTCTTTTCACATCAGACATTACATATTCTCCTCCCTTGTAAATATCATATCGACAGGTCCATCTAATAGCTCACAACCTGATAAATACATGTTCATGATCCCTCGTTCATCCTCCTCAAACTTCACTTGGAATGGCAGCGATTCCACATCGAAACTATTTAAAGATTTTGGGATTAAAGTGGTTTTTGTCCAGACTTGTCGAAGTCCATCCACAATCAGTCTGCCCCCGTCAAGTACTACCCAGCAAACTTTTTCACCATCCTGTTTAGAGTAATAACTTCCTACAAACCTTTGCAGATCGTCCTGTACGATACTCCGATTTTGCTTCTCGTTAACACCCAAGAAATTCAGAATGTCACGATAGTACACTAACCAATCACCTTCTGTATTGTTTATAGATATCTTTGGAAAACTCAGTCCCTCAAATGATTCATCCGTCAATGCCCGATAATCCTGCCAGTAAGAGACCAAGCCATTGAATCCAGTCAAACCTTTAGTCTTCCCATAGGAAGATTCAGTTGCAGCACGGATGAAATTATTCTCTGTAGCACCACTTCTACGGAGACAAATCTTTTTTATTGCTGCAGCGATATCATCTTGATAAAAGTATATTAGGACTGGATTACATTGTTTTACAATCTCTTCTACTTCCGAAACGTATTCAAGTATTGCCTTTTTCGGTACATTATTTGGAAACAGACTCCATGTTAGGTAACCTAAAAGACAACTATCCACAATAACAATTTCGTTTGAGTTCTGCAAGGAAATACTAAACTCTATCCAACGTTTAAGCGCGATATCTATTACCAGTCGATAATTTCCATTGGACAAATTTTCAACCACCTGTTGCATTGATTCTTGATTATCAAAGAGATAAACAGGGTGTCCCTTAGCTTCTTCATACCACCATTTATGCGGGATATTGTTTCTGGTGAATATATTTGAAACGAATTGAGCAGTTGTGGATTTCCCAGATCCAGGAATACCTTCGATAAAAATCAATTTATAATTTTGCAAAGAAGTCATCCTCCATAAATTCACCTATCAAATAAAATTTCTTTAACTTTACTACCCCGAAAATTCACCAAACTTCCAATCATCGTCTTTTCAATTCCTTCAATTGTTGTTACTTTATTGGTATTTTTATCTGCAACATGAATTCCGATGTGAGTTTCTGCGTTGTCAGCGTTATACTCTTCAAATAGTGCTGGTAGGAGTGCCTTTTGTTGGATTGTTGCTACTTGAAGTGCCATTAGTCGTTGTCGACACATCTTTATTCATAACGAAGTAAATAATGAGAATGCTGATGGTAATAAAAATAGCCACATAAAAGAGCCATCTATGCTTCAATCCATTTCCTCATCTCAACAAATGAATGATTACAATTTGGTAATATATTCGCTATTTTACAGTATTCGAGTAACAGTGCATTTTTCCTTTTTTTTCTATTTATCATTTTTATGATCTCTCCCTCACTACTTTAGCAAGTATGCCGAAGATTCTGTGAACCTCTCAGCCCAGCAAGAAAAAGAAAGATCTTTATCCCTAGAAACGTTATTAATTGCTTTGGCACATCCCCAGTCTAATACCCGTTGATGAAGCATATGGACCCTGAACCGCTCTATGAAAGTATCTCTCATATTCGCATTATTCAGATATACCGTGAGGAACTCCCTTGCCAATTCTTCTTCCCCATTCTCTAAAAACATCGCAGTCAATCGAGGTAGATCTGCAACACCATCACCAAAATAAGAGTTGGTAAAATCAAACAGTCCACTTATTACCCATTCATTTGAATTTGATTCTAAAAGAATGTTCTCCGGCTTGTAATCCCCCATAACGAAAGTTGGAGAGTCCATACTTTCGAATACGTCTGCCGAGTTAGCCAATAAATTTTCGACCCATTCAGTGTCTTTGGCGGTTATTTCAGAGTATTTTTTGGCATCCTCCATCCAGTATCTTATTGTAGTATAAAGCCATGCTTTATAAGTCCCATTAAAAGGACGCAAAGTCTGATTTACAGGGTCAAACTCGCCATATTGCTCTACCTTCCAGCTATGTAACTCTAGTAAAGTTTTGGCTAATAATGCGGTAATCTGCCTTTTGTCGTCCTTGCTAAGCAATGCTTGAAACTCTGGATTGTTCATATGGCTGCCAGGTAGACGAGGCATTAATGAATAACTCCAGCCAAAAATCGCGTCCGACTCATCAATAAGAAATGGGGATGGGACTGGGATTTTCGTACGTTGAAACAAATTTTCCACGAAGAACTTTTCCTCAATAAATTGTCCCTCATAGAGGGGATTTCCTTTAAGAACGTACTCTCCCGAAGAGGACCGAACAAACATGGTTTGGCCCATTACCCCCTTTTGGGTTTTTTCACAAGCAATAAGTTTTCCTATATCAAATCGGTCTAGCATTAACTGTAGTTGCTCGTTCGTTAGAACGCCCAATTTATTCGAAGCAAAAAAGATTTGGGTAGACAAGGTTGGGTGCCTCCTATAATTTGGTTAAATAACTATTCGATGTCTAGTCTCACGATCCTTCCGTTCATTGGATATCAAGACACAAAAAAAGGCCTCTTTCCCACAATATAGTGGTATTAGAGGCTATTTGATGCGGAAGCAACTTTCCTAATGATGGATAGGAATACTTTGCTCTTTCTTGTTTTTAATTAATTCCGAAACTGTTACAATTTGATACCCTCGTTTTGTGAGTTCAGGTATGATGATCTCCAATGCTTGAACGGTCTGTGTTGAGCCTGGTGTATAATCGTGGAACAATATGATATCCCCATTCCGAACATTGTTTAACACTTTGTTTACGATCCTGCCCACGCCTGGACTTCTCCAATCATTCGTATCCTGATGCCATGACCACATTATGGTTGTATATCCTAGTTTCTTGGCTACTTGGATCATTTTCTCATTATAATACCCTCCAGGAGGACGAAAAAGTAGCGGTTTTGTACCCGTAAGGTGTTCTAGAGACTGCTCGGTTCTGACAATCTCGTCTTGTATGGTTTCAGTCTTTATATTGGTTTTAATATATAAATGATTATATGTGTGATTGGCTAACTCATGTCCTTCCGCAATCTCACGTTTGATCAAATCAGGATACTGGTCTGCTCGTTTACCTATAACAAAAAAAGTAGCTTTTGCGTTGTTTATTTTTAGTATATCTAATATGGGCTCTGTTGTCTCTTGAGAGGGACCATCATCGAATGTAAAAGCAACTTTTTTCTCATCTACTGGGACCTCCCAAACAATTTCACCTCTCTTCTCATAATACTCCCTGTTCTTTTCTACTGGCTTTGTTTCGAATCCACACAAAATCACTACACATAATATAACTAATACCAACCTTTTTACAAAACACACATTGCATCCTCCACCTGATTAGTTTGTGTAAATAATTGCCTGATAATAGTCGTATTATTTACCTGTAATCAATTGTTATGCGCAATCCATGTTTGTTTCATGAAGGTAAAAAAAGGAGCCATTAAGTTGGCTCCAAATTGATTTATTCGACGTCGTAGCCCTGCTCTTCAATCGCTTCTTTAATAGCATTCAAGGTTATCTTGGAGTCTTCATATTCCACAGTAACAGATTTGCTTGCGAGATCCACTTTTGCTATGGCCCCCAGCTTTGTAACTGCGCCTTCAACTGAACTAACACAATGCCCACAAGACATACCATCAACTTTTAAAACTACATTCTGCATTACTATCCCCTCCAAGTCATTTCATTAATTTATTAACCGTAATTAATAATTCCTCGATCACTGCTTGATCGCCTGATTGAATGCGTTCCACTACACAGCTTTTCATATGACCTTCAAGTAACAGCTTACCGACACCATTCAGGGCGGATTGAATGGCAGCAATTTGATTCAAGACATCATCGCAGTACGTGTCTTTCTCAATCAGCCCCTTAACGCCTCGTATCTGACCTTCAATTCGATTAAGCCTTGTGACAAGATTTGACTTCATTTTGTTTGAATGATGACTTTTACGATCACCTTCGTGTGTACTGCAATCTGCAGCAGTTTCATGATGATCCCCAGTATTCTCCATATTAATGTCTCCTCTCTTCACAAATATACAATACCCCCCTTGGGTATGTCAACAAATACTAGTTATCCTCCCCGCCGCCGAACCTTTTAGCAGCTCTAGCGCGAGCACGTTCGGCTTCGACCTCACGATTGCGAGGCTCGGCCTTGGTTGTGAGAGAATCCAACAGATTCCGGGCAGCCGCTGCCACCTCCTCGACGGCGCGATTGAACGCCACCTCATTTGCCTTCGAAGGTTCGTTGAAACCGGAGAGCTTTCTCACGAATTGGATCGAGGCTGCCTGTATCTCATCGTCGGTAACAGGCGGGGCGAAGTTGAATAAAGTCTTAATATTCCGGCACATAGCTTTCTCCTTTTAATAATCGTTTTTTCAATCTTACTATACTCCATTCCCCTCGTGCCAGCCCTAGCTTCTTCGAACAAGCTTCGAGTACGTGCTTATCGGAGGCAATTACTCCAGTATATATTTCTACACAACAAAAAACCGCCTTTTGGCGGTTGGAACCTTATTTTTCGTGAGTTTCAAATTTACCCCTTGGGTTTTACGAACGTTGCTGCAAGGAAAGAGAAAATAATGGCTGCCGAAATCCCTGCGCTGGTTACTTCGAATATCCCCGTAATGAGCCCGATCCACCCATCGCTATGCAGTTCCTCGAGCGCCCCATGGACCAGAGCATTACCAAAGCTTGTGATCGGAACAGTAGCACCTGCGCCAGCGAATTCGATAAACGGATCGTATAGACCAACACCGTCCACTATAGCTCCTGTCACTACAAGCAAGGTCATAGTATGCGCAGGAGTAAGCTTGAGGAGATCAAAGCAGATCTGTCCTACAACGCAAATAGCACCTCCTATAATAAATGCCCATACAAAGTTCATGTTCGGCCACCTCCATTCTCTATAGATACTGCATGCGCGATACTTGGAATACTTTCTCCCTGTTGGAAAGAAATTGGCGATAATAAGGCTCCTGTCGCCACTACGAGTATGCGTTTAAACTCTCCTTCTCGCATACGTTTCAGCAGATGTCCGTAAGTTACAACCGCAGAGCATCCACAGCCGCTTGCCCCAGATTGAACCATTTGTTTTTCATAATTGTAAATCATCATCCCGCAATCTTGATAAATGGTTTGATTCATTGGCACCTTATGCTTCTCGAATAAATCACATGCGATCTCGTACCCAACTTTGCCAAGGTCTCCCGTAACTATAAGATCGTAGTACCCAGGTTCAATTTGCATGTCACGAAAATGGGCCTGAATCGTGTCAACTGCGGCTGGTGCCATAGCGGCCCCCATATTAAACGGGTCTGTGATGCCCATATCCACAATCCGACCAATCGTTGCCGATGTAACAATCGGTCCATCGCCTTTTTGTGTAACAACGGATGCACCGGCACCCGTTACTGTAAATTGAGCGGTTGGCGGTTTTTGTGAGCCGTACTCTGTTGGATAGCGGAATTGTTTTTCCGCAGAAGCATTGTGACTGCAAGCACTTGCTACTACATATTTCGCCGATTGAGAATTTACTATCATGGAAGCCAGAGCCAAGCTTTCCATCGAGGTTGAGCACGCCCCAAACACCCCGATATAAGGAATGGTTAACGTTCGCGCGGCAAAGCTGGTGCTAATTATCTGATTCAACAGATCGCCGCCGATGAAAAAATTGATTTGTTCTTTCGTAAGACCAGCATTCTCGATGGCAAGTTTGACTGCTTCCTCTAAGAGCGTTCTCTCCGCTTTTTCCCAGCTGTCTTGGCCTAAGCTTAAATCCCCATGGATGATGTCAAAATCATTTGCCAATGGGCCTTGTCCCTCAAATGGACCAACAACCGTTGCAACTGCTTGAATCACAGGTTGCTTCTCAAACCTCCAGCTTTGGTGACCTATAAGCATTCTTATTGTCCTCCTACCCCGTTTGGATTAAATATAAGATGAAGGAGCCCTACAATAAATGCAGCAACCGTACCGAACACAATGACTGGCCCTGCAATTTTGAACATTTTGCCTCCAACTCCTAGGACAAGACCTTCGCTGCGGTGCTCAATGGCTGCCGATGCCATCGAGTTGGCAAACCCGGTTACCGGAACGGCTGAGCCTGCACCTGCCCATTGTGCGATCTTATCGTAGACGCCCAAACTGGTTAATATGACTGAGATCAGAATCAATACTGCAACCGTAGGATTGCCTGCTTTTTTTTCATCAAAGCCAGCCCAGTGCACGAACATTTCCTGAATGGTCTGACCGACTAGACAAATGAATCCTCCAGCAATAAAGGCCCGGAAGCAATTTTTAAGAAGTGGTCTGGCCGGCTCCCTCTTTTTGGCAAGCTCTTTATATTCCTGTTGAACAGGGGTTAATTTCTTTTTCTTTTCATTGGCCATGAGAATTCTCCTTTATCTGTGTAGTACAGGTTTCAAATCTGCTATGATTTGTTCCATTTGCTTCGAACACAGTTCATACATCTCTTTTGCCTTCTTATTTTTCGTGGTCAACCCAAACAACATCAGATCGCTTTCACACTTTTTTAATGTCGCGAACAGCGCGGCCTTTTGCTGAGGCAATGGAACTTTAATCTGGTCGTCAAATAAATCCACGTACAATTGCCCGTAAGAATCGACTTGACCAAGAAAAACATTTTCGATAGCTACACCCAATTTCTCTAATTCCGTATTCAACCATTCCCGATTCAAACCAATGGTGGCTAATGGTTCGTCCATTATTTTACCGTCCAAGATTACCGTTTGTGTTTCCTGCTCAGGTCCGACAGTAATGCCCAAATGCTTCGGTGTGATCGGTTGGTTTTCACGAGTCAACAATACATTAATGTCCCCGCTCGCTTCCATTATTGCAAATTCTACATCAGCCAGTTTAAATACTCTTTTCTTACGCAATTGCTGCAATAGCTCTTCGTTAGTGATTCGTTCTTTTTTCAAATTATCTTCCAATATTTTTCCGTCTTTAATAAGAACAGTCCCTTTGCCGTCAATAAAATCCCGCATTGTTTTACTTTTTAGCTGCAAAAATTCAATTCCCAGTGAGAAAGCAACCCATACAGCTATTGAGATCAATCCTAAGTACCAAGTTGCCTCCAAATCCAACGAAATGTACGCTGCAAGACTTCCGATTGTAATACCGGTAATGTATTCAAACAAAGAAAGCTGAGAAATTTGCCTTTTACCCAACAACTTAGTCATAAAGAAAAGCACAACTACAGAAAATAACGTTCGTAAAGCAATTTCCAACCAATCTGGCATGTCGGACCCTCCTTCATTCTCAACATAATTCCACTATATAAATTGTTTGTAGTAACCATGAATGTTATGAAACCAAAAGCAAGTAAACCATTTCCATTTATATATCGAGCAAGGAAAAACTTAAGCATTTATTTCCAGTTTTTTAATATCAAGTTTGGGTACATTATGTTTGTTACTTCAAGAAATGGCAGATGAGAAAAGTACAGTCTTGAGTTGGTTAATATCTTTTGCCTATTATCAAAGGAGGTGAAAACAGTGACAGTAGCATCCGAAGTAAAAACATGTGTCGCTTCATTAAAGAGTGCTCAAGCTAGTCTGGAACAATTCGCATTAGCAACACAAAATCAAGAAGCAAAAACTCTTTTTACGAATGCATCCCAACAAACTCAGCAGATTTTAGAACAGGTGGAAAGCCGCGTTCAGCAATTGGAAAACGAAGAACCTCAGTATAAAGGTTTCTAAATTACATTTTCAGTACTTCCTAGTTAACATATTGAGACGTTCCGCATTGGAACGTCTTTATATTGAAATTGAATCAGTGCCACTCAAACGAATAATAGCAAGCAATTCAGGTCATTATATATTAGGTAGTTCAGGATTAAATTAGGAGGAATTTACTTTGGCTAAACCAGATAATCGCGCGGATAATGAAATCCATCTGCAACAACATATTGACCACACGGAAGCTAATTTGCAGGAAGCAGAAGATTACCTCGACGAGCATGCAGATGAGATTTCACCTGATGAAAAGCAAGCGATAGAAGATAAAAATGAACGACGTAAACAAAGTATCGAATCTTTTGCAGCAGAAAAACAAGACGAAGCAGGGCAGTAGACATATTTATAGCCCCTTCCTCTGGAAGAAGCTAGAGAGGACACTATCGTAAAGTGATTAGTGTCTTTTTTGTATGTTCCAATGGATAGAGCATCCTTCTTGCCCTATTTTTTAATAATAACTTTTGTGCCAGTTGGGATATGACGATATAACCATTCCACGTCCTTATTCCTCATTCGTATACAGCCTGAGGACACACTATTACCAATGGAATAAGGATTGTTTGTGCCATGTATCCCATATTTATAACCCCCAGTATTCGGAACGCTGATCCCCATCCATCTGGTCCCAAACGGATTTCGTTTGTCACCTCCCGGAATGTTCTTCCTTAAATACCATGGATTCTTTATTTTATTAGCAATATAAAATTCACCTTCTGGTGTCAGTTGTTCTTTTCCTGTTGCTACATTGAATGTGAAGACGGGGTGTTCGTTTAAATAAACTTGCAAGGTATGTTTAGACTTACTGATTACTAAACAGACTTCCTCTTCAACAGGTTCTGCCGAACTGATCCCGCTACACAAGATTAAAGAACAACTAATCATAATAACAACAAAAATATGTTTAGGTTTGATTCTGGCTCACCCTTTCTTTGCTAATTTGATGGAACTGAACCAATTTATTAATCCAATAGACAATAAAGATGCTATCAGAGTCATAGCCATGTCCTTCTGCGTATCCAATGGATCACCTTGTAATCCGATGTACTCTTCGCCAAGCGAACCGGCTATTAGAGCAACCACCATCTCGATGATTTCAAACAACGCACTAAATGTCATGATCACTGTGAATGTAGCCACATAAGACCAAACGGATCGCAATTTCATTGCCCGTATAGCGACTTCCCAGAATGGATACGCGACAAGAAGACCGAATGTAAAATGCACAATTCGATCATAAAATGCCCGCTTGGTATGGAAATTTTGTTTAAACCAATTGTCTAGAGGTGTATCCTGGTACGTATAATGGGCCCCAATTGCATGTAGCAAGAAAAACAAAGTAAGCAGTAGGTATGAGAAATTGGTCAACGTAAAAGTCCGATACAAAAAGGCAAGCACCCCTATAAAGAGAATGAGCAATGCATTCTCTAGAAGCCAATCTCCTCGATCGATTGGATTAATCGCCAACCAAACCCAAACAATTACAAAAACAGCGATCATGATATGTAGAGGCCAATTTTTGGTGAAGGGTATTGTATTTGACTGAAATAACCTGGCGAATGAAGACTTGTCGTTAACGATATTATCAGAAGAACGAAACATAACAGGTACACTCCCCATGTTAGTATGACAGCTAACATTAGAATGTCCTTAGAGATATCATAGTATGTCGAAAAAGTTGTTGCCCCTTGCTCAGAATTATTCACCAAGCCAAATAACTCCTCACTTACCAAACACTAATGTTGACTTACTGCATTGTTGCGAACTAAAATATAATAATGTCTATTGTGAATTAAGATTATACTGAAAGGTGCGTTAGTTAGATGAACAAACACAGAATCCTTCTTTTCTATAAATACATTGCAGTACCGAATGCCGAAGAATTCGCCGCCGAACATTTGCAGTATTGTAAGGAGCTTGGCGTCAAAGGCCGCATCTTGATCGCGGACGAAGGGATTAACGGTACACTCTCAGGTACTGAGGAACAAACAGAACGTTACATGGCGGACTTACTGCAGAATCCCCTTTTCGCGGATATTGTATTCAAGAACGATCAGGCAGACGGTCATGCTTTCAAGAAGCTGTTTGTCCGATATAAGCAAGAGCTCGTGACTCTTCGATACCATACTAAATTGAACCCCGTAACTGACGGCGGGGGCCGTTTGAACCCTAAATCATTTCACGATCATCTCCATCGTGAAGATGTGATCGTTTTGGACGGACGAAGCGGTTACGAGTACGACCTTGGCCATTTTCGCAACGCGATTCGGCCTGATATTGAAGCGTTCCGTGAATTTCCGGACTGGATTCAGAACAATTTAACGGAACACAAAGACAAGACTATCATCACATACTGTACGGGCGGCATTCGTTGTGAAATGCTGACCGCAGTACTTAAAAACGAAGGCTTCAAGGACGTGTACCAACTGGACGGCGGTATTGTCACCTACGGTCAGGACCCCGAGGTACAAGGTAGAGGCTTCGATGGAAACTGCTATGTGTTCGACGAACGAATTTCGGTGCGTATCAATCAGACTGACGAACATGTGACGGTTGGCCAATGTCACCACTGCGGAAGCCCGACCGACCGTTATATCAACTGCGTAGATGATACATGCCATCACCAACACCTCGTATGTGAGCAATGCGAAACAACGATGAACGGCTACTGCTCCACTGCTTGCGAAGAGAATGATATGGCTGTGAAGCATTGATGGCATGTCACTTAAAAAGAGAAGAGGTCGGGACACTTAATCCCGACCTCTTCTTTATTCATTTTCCCAAAAAATCATTACGATGCTTAAGCATTGAATTTCCGAGTTTCTCACGCAATGCAATTATCCATTCTGGTTCGTGACCTTCAATTTTATCGCATAACGAACGCACAAATACTGCATATTTCACTATATCGTTCATGCGCTTAAACATTGGCAGCTGCGTCCATAAGGACATATCCAATTGATAATGCTCTTGGTATCCTTTCAAAAAAAGTTGCAACTTTGGATGTTCGAAGCAAATCTGGTTCTCTGTCAAATCTGAGACGGCTTGCCATATATCCATTACATACCAGCCCTGCTGACATTCATCCATATCGATTAGGCCGAATTGAGTCCTATTCCAACGAATATTGTCCAGTTCCAAGTCAGTGTGGATCAACCCGAAATTCCTATTGTTCTGTTCCAAACAGCTTGCCCATGCTGCAATTTGAGTCCAGGCTTCGTGAGCCGCTTCATCATTGGGATCTAGCCAACTTTTCGCCCAATCCAGGTGTTGTCTCCAATTGTGAATACCACCGCAAAGTAAGTGCCCCATTTCGTATGTATCGTTTCGATCAGATTTCCAAAGCGTGAATATATAGGCTGATTTACTTGCACTCCCGACTGTTCGAGCGCTTGCAGCACTTCAATTTCAGACATAATCCATAACCATTCACGTTCAGTGTTCTTATTAAACCGCAAATAATATCTCTTATCGTTCTTCATAAATCGAAATACAGCGTTTGAACTCGTTCGAAAATGCTCAACCGTTCCCTTATCCGCTTGTACATAGCCTTTCCTGCCCAAGACAACTGGGATCTTAAACATCTGAAATAATGTATGGACCCAAATCTGGTTGGTATAGGGGGCTCTGCAATAATTGAACCTCTTTAACGATTGCCATGTACCACCCTCACCCCTCTCGTCATTTTCATTACTATTACAGATATCAGCCGAGAAAGCCTATTCCTTACTTTATATACGAACATTTGTTTGGTATAATGATTATAGTCAAACAAATGTTCGAAAGGAGGTGGAAACGTGCAAACCGTAACGGTTCCAGTTCGTATTTTTCCAACCCATCCAGG
>FWWL01002593.1_pt1 | contig 36668 bp, 24 predicted proteins | sample 2228331 | NCBI WGS metagenome assembly FWWL01 (sample SAMEA103939775, study PRJEB20133) | metagenome
CCACAACCGCCAACCTTGAGTTGATACGGTGCGAACCGTTGCTCCGCTGTACCATCGGAGTGTCTTGCACACGAACAAGTGTACCACCCATGGCGGATGTTGGCAAGCGGAAGCAGCACACCACCGTGGGCTGAAGCCGCTGAAGCGGGGGCGTTCATCCCACCGCTGGAGCGGGTGGGCTTCCCGCCCTGAAGGGTAAACAAGTGAATCTTGACAGCCCTGGATGCGGGTGCTAGAATGCCAGTAGTCACGGCCCCGTAGCTCAATTGGATAGAGCGGCAGCCTCCGGAGCTGCAGGCTACTGGTTCGAGCCCAGTCGGGGTCACCACTCCACTGCCACATCCCTCCCCCGCCGTTCGAGCGCAACAATAAGGATCGCGACGTCAGCCGGGTTGATGCCCGCCAGTCGCGCTGCCTGACCCACAGTCGCCGGGCGAAACCGCTCGAGCGTCTGTCGCGCTTCGTTACGCAACCCGCGCAGTGCCGCGAAGTCGAAATCTGGAGGAATGCGACGTGACTCCATACGACGCAGCCGTTCGACTTCGCGTTGCTGTTTGTGCAGGTACCCGCCGTACTTTGCTTCGATCTCGACCTGTTGCGCAATGTCATCATCGCACGCTGGCAGGTCGAGCGCCTGTCGGAGTTGTTCGTAGCGCACATCGGGGCGGCGCAACACGTCTTCGGCGCTCATTTCACTGCTGAGCGGAGCAATGCCGGCATCGCTCAGGCGGGCATTGGTTGCTGCCGACGGAAACAGACGTTTCCCACGCAGCATGCGCAATAGTCGCTCACTCTCCTCACGTTTGCGTTCGACCGCTTCGACACGCTCGCGGTCAACCAGTCCCAGTTCGCCTGCCAGCCGCGTCAATCGCAGGTCGGCGTTGTCGGTGCGCAATAGAAGACGGTGCTCTGCGCGCGAGGTGAACATGCGGTATGGTTCACGGATCTCTTTGGTGATCAGGTCATCGATCAACACGCCAATATAGGCTTCGTCGCGGCGCAGAATAACCGGCGGTTTTCCCTGAATGAAGCGCGCCGCATTCACGCCAGCCATCAACCCCTGCGCCGCCGCTTCTTCATAGCCGGTCGTGCCGTTAATCTGACCGGCGAAGAACAATCCGGGCGCGCGACGTGATGACATATCAGCAGCGATCTCGCCGGTTGCGAGCGCGTCGTATTCGATGGCATACCCGGCGCGCATCAACTCGACGCGACGCAATGCCGGAATGCTGCGCAGCATCGCCCATTGCACATCTTCCGGCAGTGAGGTGTTGCACCCCTGCACATAGACCTCATGCGTCGACCAGCCTTCGGGTTCGAGGAACAGACCGTGACGCTCCTTATCGGCGAAGCGCACGATTTTGTCCTCGATCGAGGGGCAGTAGCGCGGACCTACTCCCTCAATGATGCCGCTGAACAGCGGCGCACGGTCCAGGTTGCTCCGCACAATGTCGTGGAACTCCGGCGTTGTATGCACCAGGTAGCAGGGGAGCTGCGGTCGCCAGGCATTGAGGAACGGTTCGGGGTAGGCAGAGGCGGGTGCGCCGGCAAAAGCCGGTTCAGGAGGCGTCTCACCCAACGTGCGATAGTAATGACCAAAGAAGAGCGGCGTTGCACTGCCATGCTGCACACTGGTCTGCGAGAAGTCGATGGTGCGCGCATCGATGCGTGGCGGTGTGCCGGTTTTGAGGCGCACCAGCGGAAAGCCGAGCGCTGCCAGGTCTTCACCGAGCGCCGTGGCTGGCGCTTCGCCAGCGCGTCCCGCCCCCCAGATCGCTTCGCCAGTGATCGCCCGACCGCGCAGGAAGGTGCCGGTCGTCAGCACAAGCGCTCTGCTCTGGTACACTCTGCGCGTGTGGGTGACGACTGCATAGTGATCGGGTGGCATGCCTGCCAGATCGTCTGCCGGTCCATCGCTGCCATTGCGGGTGAGTGGTCGTGGCGGAATGATACGCTCGATCATCGCCTGCCGCAGATCGAGGTTTGGCGTCGTTTCCAGCGTCTCTTTCATCACCTTCGCGTAGAGGCGCTTATCCGCCTGAGCCCGCGCTGCCTGCACCGCAGGACCTTTGCTCTCGTTGAGCAGGCGTATCTGAATGAACGTGCGGTCAGTTACACGCCCCATTAATCCGCCAAGTGCGTCGATTTCACGAACCAGGTGCCCTTTGGCTGGACCGCCGATCGATGGATTGCACGACATATGCGCCAGTTTGTCGAGGTCGATGGTCAGCAATAGCGTGCGGCATCCCATGCGCGCCGCAGCGTGCGCGGCTTCGCATCCGGCATGACCGGCGCCGACAACAATCAGATCGTATGTGTACGGATGGATGCTATACATAATTCCATTATACATGGTTTGATGGAGAAGATTGGGGCGATATGCTACAATGAATGCGTCGTGGCTCGATGTTTTTGTTTCTATATGTGCGCAAATCTGTGTCGTATACTTGGTTATGTGTTTATCGTGTCTCTCCTGGTTGGGTGTACGGTTGCGCCTGTAGCCGAAGAAGAGATGGTGGGGGGCGGTTTTTCGCCGGAGTCGGTGACCGAGAGTTTCTTCGAGGACCTGCAGCGAGCGCTGCGCGACCCGAATCTGCAGCAGGAAGAGGCGCGCAGTTTCTGGGCGGAACGTCTGGCAGGGTATTTTGCGCCTGCTGAACGTGATACGCAGCGGGTCGCGTTGCGCCGTGCACTGGCGTCGTTTGCGAGCGGTCTGCGTCAACTGGCGGATGACGAGACTGCTATATTCGAGCTTCGTGGTCTTCAGCCGACGGAAAAGGTTGCCGATGATGGCGAGCGAGCGCTGGTGCGTCTGCCCTCTGCTTCGATTTCGCTGACACTCGTGCGGACCACAGAGCGAGGATCATTCGTGTTCTATGAGCAAACCATTGGACTCAGTCAGGTAATTGGACGTTCCGACAGCACGGTTCCACTCGTCAAGATCGATGGACGCTGGTATTTGACCGAAGGATGAGCGCGTATGGGGTCGAAGAGTGCATCGTTCGAGCGTCAGAGGGTCGTGACATCATCGAGCGAAGCGACATTACGCTATCGAGAGCAACGTCAGCAACAGACGCAGATGCTGGCGCGTCTCGATTGTTTGCGGGGTGTCGCCCCCGATACGCTGACGCGCCTGGCAACCTGCGCAACGCTACGCGCATTCACGCCTGGGTCGGTGATCGCAAACGAACAGCATCCGCTTGCCTTTCTCATGCTCATCGTGCAGGGCTCTGTCGGTTTGACGCTGCACGACCGCGCCGGGCATGAGGTCTTGATCGGCGTTCTCGAGCGTGGTGATTGCCTGGGTGTGGCGGCATTGTTTGGCGACCGGTTTCGCGGAGCAACAGCGCGCGCCGAAACGGTGTGCTACCTGGTGCAGATTCCGCTGGCGGATGTGCGGGCGATACTGTCCAGCGCACCAGAACTGGAACGAGCGCTGCGTCAGATCTATCAACGGCGGCTGGTCGAGGCCACACTTGGACGGGTGCCGCTTTTCAGTCGCTTATCGCCGGTTGAACGCATCCACATCGCCAGGGCGCTTCGCCCGATGCAATACAGTCGTGGCGCGATTGTGCTGCAACAGGGTGACGCTGGTGATGCGCTGTATATCGTCATGTCCGGTCAGGTGGTAGTCGAGCAAAACGGTCAGGCGATCGCCTATCTGGAAGAAGGTGACTTTTTTGGTGAGATATCGCTGTTGACTCGCCAGCCGCACAATGCCGACGTGCGGGCGCTGACACCAGTCGAGGCGCTGGCGTTGCCTGCGCGCGACCTGGAGGATCTGCTGGCAAACCAGCCTGAACTGGCGATCCAGTTGCGTGAAGTCGTCGAGCGCCGGAAAGCGTCCAGTCGGGCCATCCAGAGCGATGCAGATCGTCAGGCGCAACTGGCGACGATGCTCGACCATGGATTACGCCGGGGAACCCACATTCTGGTGCGTGATCTAAGCCTGTGCAAACCAGGATGCAACATCTGTGAAGATGCGTGTGCATCACGCCATGGATCTGCGCGTATTCATTTTTCCGGTCTGACGTTGAATGGGATGGAGATCGCCGATGCGTGCCGGCAGTGCCGGGTTGGCGCCGAATGTGTCGAGGCGTGCCCGGAGCAGGCGATTGTCTGGAATGAGAGCAGGGCGCTGATAATCACCGATGCCTGCACCGGTTGCGGCGAATGCGTCCCTGCCTGCCCCTACGATGCAGTGCACCTGGCGCCGGTTGCTGCAGCGCATCGATCGCCGCTGTGGGGGCTGTGGCAATGGTGGCAGCGCTGGAGAACGCCGGTCATTCAGCTGGAAGCGATCCAGCAACCGCATCAGCGTGCGCATAAATGCGACTTCTGTCATGGCTACAATGATCTGGCGTGCGTCAGCGCCTGCCCAACCGGAGCGCTGCGTCTGGCGCCGGTTGAGGAAGTGTTCCCATTGTAGCGGGCTGTGTGCTTGACATGAGCATGCAGTCGCGTTATGATGGCGCGCAGAACGGGTAAAAACACGTTTACGGTTGTGCCGCGTACAGCACGCGAACAGTCGCGTAAGGGGGCGCGATGGCGACTGGAACCCAACGACCGGCAGGCCTGGCGCAGCGGGTTGGCGCCTGGGTGAGTGATCATCAGGCAATACGGTGGTGGTTGAGCGTCCTGCGCCTGGGGCTCTTCCAGCTTGGCATGGGGATTGCACTGGCGCCGATCACCGGCACGCTCAACCGCGTGTTGATCGGCGATATGTATATCCCTGCCGCTATCGTCGCATCGCTCATGGCTATTCACTACTTTGTCTCGCCGGTGCGCGCGATTTTTGGTTATCAGTCGGATGTGCATCGTGCGAAGGGGCGCTGGCGCACGCCATACGTGGTGCTGGGCGCGGTGCTGACGTATGGGGGGCTGGCGACCGCGCCGTTTTCGTTGATTCTGCTGGGCGCCGATAGTTCAATGCCGTTTGTCATAGCGCTCGTGGTGTGCGCTGCCATCTTCCTGGCATATGGCATCGGCGTCAATATCGTCGAAACCACGTATCTTGCGCTGGTCAGTGATATTACGCCGCCGCGCGAACGCGGTAAGGTGCTGGCAGTGCTGTGGATGATGCTGGTTGTCGGGACGATTGTCAGTTCGATCATTGTTGGCGCCATTCTCGAGAACTATACGCCGGTGCTGTTGATCCAGGTGATGCAGGGCTCGGCGGTGGTCTTCGCAGTGCTGACCGTCGTCGCTCTGCTGGGGCGCGAGCGGTTGCGTCCGGATGGGACGCTCGTCAGCCATACCGATGATATTCGCGTGCGGTTGACGCTGGTCGAGCAACTGCGGGTCGTCTGGCAGCAGCCGGGGCTGCGCGCGCTGTTCGTGGTCCTGTTCGGCGGAACGCTGGCGCTTGCCACGCACGATGTGCTGCTCGAACCCTATGGCGGTCAGGTGCTCGGCATGAGTGTTGCAGCAACGACGCGGCTGACGGCGCTCTGGGGTGTGGCAATGATCGCGGGCATTACAGCAGCCGGTCTGCTCCTGTGGCGCGGGCGGTCGCCGATTGCTCTGATCATTGGGGGATGCGCGGTCGGCGCGTTGGGGTTCCTGGTTGTCATTGCTGCCGGCGGAAGTCTCGATGTGACCGTGTTCCGCAGCGGCGTGGTCTTTATCGGCATCGGTCGCGGGTTGTTCATCGTTGCTTCGGTAGCGCTCATTATGACGCTTGCCGATCGGGCGCATGCCGGGTTGTTCATTGGTCTGTGGGGTGTGACGCAGGCGCTGGCGCAGGGGTTTGGCACGGTGGGCGGCGGTTTGGCGCGCGATATTGTGCAGTTGCAAACCGGGAGCATTCTGCTGGGGTATACCGCAGTCTATGCAACATCATTCGTCGTTCTGTTGATCACACTGGGGCTGATCGCAGCATTGCGCTTGGGACGACAGTTGCGTGAGGGGGCGGTTCGTTCGCCCTGGTCAGGGTTACAGGATTTGCCCGGCGATCAGATTTTGTTCTGAGAGGCGAGAGGGGTTGGAGGGCGGGAAGGTTGCACGTTCCACATGCCCGACGTATCTGCCATACTTCTGCGTCACCTTGCGCCGTTGCTCTATGCACTGGCGCTCTGGTGGGTTTCGACTGCCGTCATCATTCTGCTCTATCGTCTGCCGCAGCGCACCTATCGCCTGAGTTTCGCCGTCATCACCCTGGTTGCGCTTGTGTCGCTCTCTGGTGTGTGGCTGGCGCGGGATGATACTGGCGTGTGGGGGGCATATCTGGGGTTTACCTGCGGCACGCTGGTGTGGGGATGGCAACTCGCCGGATTTTATATGGGGTTCGTGACGGGGCCGCGTGAGGAGCCGTTCGTCTGGCATCCGAGCGATATTGTGCGTTTTGGACAGGCGGTGCATGCGAGCCTGCACCACGAAATCGCAGCGCTGGCAGGTGTCGGTGTCCTGGCGGCGCTCAGCTGGGATGCACCGAATATGCTGGGGTTGTGGACCTATCTGTTGCTCTGGCTCATGCACCTGGCTGCCAAGATTAACATCTTTCTGGGAGCGCGTAATTTCCACGCCGGATTGCTGCCTGATCACCTCCGTCATCTTGGGTTTTTTTTTCGCTATCGCTCGATGAACCTGTTCTTTCCCGTCTCGGTAACCGGTGCTCTCGTGATGGCGACATTGCTCTGGCGTTGGGCACTGGATCCGAACGCAACCGACTATCAGGCAGTCGCAGGAACACTGCTCGGTTTTCTTACGTTGCTCGGCCTGCTCGAAATCTGGTTGCTCATGACCCCGCCAGTGGGCAAAGCGTGGGGTGAGCGTCAGGCGGATGCCGGGTAGCAATTCACCAGTAATGGACGAGCGGTATGTCGGTCATGCTCAGCAATCCCGGTTTTGCCTGGCGTATGCTGGCAATTGCATTGACTGCGATGGCGGCGGTTGCCACGTCGCCGTGAATGCCGCCGGCAATCGTCATCCGCAACGGCGGATCGCCGTCGATTTCTACAGTGTCCTGCGGGTCGGTCGCGCCGACATACATGCGCAGCTCGAGCGTGATGACTTCGCGCTCATTGATGTAGCCGCGCGCAATCTGATGCACGCCAGCAACCTGTCCGGCTTCCACCGCAACATACTCTGTCACGATGGCATGCCCGGCAAGGATTGGCATAATTGTGTCACTTCCGGAATCAAGTCGCCATCCAAGGGCAGCAGCGATCATGTGCAACGACTCAGGCAACCCGACATGGCGCACGGCGCCGCCGTGTACACGCTGCGCGAACTCATCTGGTGTCAATCCGGCGCCAATTTTGCGCTGCAAGGGACCTCGTCGCTGTGCCGCATCCACGATACGCACGACGCGAACTGCACGCACCTCAGCGCACGCCGCCGTGAGCATGACCGGCAGCGCATCCATTGCATAGCCGGGGTTGACCCCTGTGCCGAGCAGCGTCACATCAGCTGCTCGCGCAGCGGCATCGAGGTCTGCTGCAAGTTGCGGCTGCGTGCCCCATGGGTAGGCGAGTTCCTCGCATGTCGAAATGACATCCGCCCTGGCGGCGATACACTCCTGGAGTTGCGGCGCTACGGCGGCAAGCGACGATTGTGTGGCGTGCAGCACGACATCGGGGTGCACACGTTGCAATGTTCCGGCTGCATCAGCACTGACCGTAATACCAAGAGCGTTGCCCCCCAACAGTTCGCCGAGGTCGCGTCCAGCCTTCTGCGGATCGACATCGATCGCGCCGACCACCTGAACGCCGGCGCGCATGCATGCCAGACGAGCGATGCCAGCGCCGATAGGACCAAGTCCATAGCACACGACGCGAGTCGTCATACGTTTTTTCCTTATGGATCAATACAGGTCATGCTATAATAGCGCGCCATCAGGAGAAATGTCAATTTCTTATGAATATTCCGACCATTCTGATCATCGATGACGATGTGGTTTTGCTGGCACGGCTGGCAACACAATTGAAAGAGTCCGGTTTCGGAACAGTACAGGCAACCAGTGTTCAGCAGGCGGAGCAGGCGCTTGCCAGCGCAGCGGTCGACCTGGCGCTTCTGGAGCCTGCCATTGATCGCCGTGCCGGGTGGGAGTGGCTCCCGCACCTGGCAACGTGCGTCCCGACCATCGTGATGAGCGGTGATGGTCTTGAAGAAGACATTGTCCGCGGATTTGATGCTGGCGCTGTGGATTATCTCACGAAGCCGTTTCGTACTGGTGAACTACTGGCGCGTCTGCGTGCGCATCTGCGACTGCGATCCGACAGCAATGCTGCCGCATCGTCCGGTACACCCACTGCCGGGCAGCCGACGTCCGAGTCGTTTTCAGAGCCATCTTCAATGACCGCCAGGGTTATCGATCTGGGTGACGATGACGATGTGCTCGATGCAACCGTGGAACGCAGGTCCGACGCGCCGGAACCTTCTGCCCGGCAACCGGCGCCGATATCGCCCACGGAACGCCTGCGCCGTTCACGTTCCTCTGAAGAGGACGAGCCAGTTTTCATTCCTCATGCCGAAGAGCGCGGGTTGATCGCCGATCACACGCCGATGGATGTCGATGATCTGCGGGCAAGTGAGCTGGAGCAGTTGCCGCTTGGCGCTCGCCTTCGCGCTGCGCGCCAGCGCCGCCGTATTACGCTGGTGCAGGCGGAACTCGATACCAAAATTCGGATGTCGTACATCCAGGCGATGGAGGAGGAAAAGTTTTCCCTGCTGCCGCACGGTGCGATGACCGAGGCGATGGTCAAGACATATGCTGCATATCTCGGTCTGAATGTGACGAATGCGCTCGAGGAATATCGTCAGCGGCACTACACCGCGCCTGTTGAACCGTTACCTGCGCTGGGCGGCTCGTTTCTGCCGCGTTCCGCGCTACCATGGTGGATATGGGCAGCCGTCGTCGTACTGGCGCTGGTCGTTGGCATCGGCGGCATCCTGGTGCTCGATCCGGCTGGTGTGGCTGCGCTTGGCGATCGCGCACGCATGCTGTTTGTACCGCCAACCACAACGCCAACACCTTCTCTGACGCCAACGTTCTCGCCAACGGCAACATCCACACCAACGGTAACGTCGAGCCCGACGCCAACGGTGACGCCAAGCCTGACTCCGGAGCCCACTGCAACACCAGAGCCGACATCGACACCAACGCCCACAACGCGGCCACAGCCAACACCGCGTCCACGACCAACACCAGTTCCGCCGACACCGGTTCCACCAACACCTGAGCCGCCGCCCGAACCGCAACCCGAACCGCAACCCGAACCGCAACCGGTTCAGCCATGATGGGGTGCAGGTCGTTGCCGGATGCAGGCGGCTGTGTCTGGTACAATAATTGTCGTCTATGATGTACGACGATACCATTGCGGCCATTGCCACACCTCCCGGCGAAGGCGGAATCGGCATTGTGCGCATCAGCGGGAAGGATGCGCTGCACATCCTGGAGCGCATCTTTGTGCCGGCGCACCCTGGTTCCTGGAAGCCCTATCGGATGCGTTACGGGCACGTGGTCGATCGCAACGGCGCCAGCATTGATGAAGCGCTTGCCGTCTTCATGCGCGGTCCGCGCAGTTTCACTGCCGAGGATACGGTTGAAATCTCGGTGCACGGCGGTCCGCTGGTTGTTGAGCAGGTGCTGCAGCAGGCGCTGGCAGCAGGAGCGCGAGCCGCCAATCCCGGCGAGTTCACCATGCGCGCTTTTCTGAATGGACGGATCGATCTCACGCAGGCGGAAGCGACGCTCGATATCATTACGGCGCGTACAACGGCAGCGCTGGCGCTGGCGGAGGCGCAGTTGGGCGGATGGCTTTCCCAAGAGTTACACCGCATACGCGACCTGCTTATAGACCCGCTGGCATATTGCACGGCGCTGGTCGATTTCCCCGAAGACGACGTCGAGATACAGGATATCACGACACCTCTGACGGCGGCGGTCAAGGCGCTCGATGCGCTGGTTGCCACGGCACAGCAGGGGGTGATCTACCGCCAGGGTGCGCGCGCCACGCTGGTCGGTCGCCCAAATGCCGGGAAGTCGAGCCTGTTGAATGCACTGTTGCGGATTGATCGGGCGATTGTGACGCCGATCCCCGGCACGACACGTGATACGCTGGAAGAAACCGCCAGCCTGGAAGGTGTGCCGGTGGTTCTGACCGACACTGCCGGAATTGTCGAAAGCGCCGATCCGGTCGAGCGCCTCGGCGTGGAGCGAAGCCGACGGGCAGTGGCGCTGGCAGATCTGCTGCTGCTGGTTGTTGATGGATCAACTCTCCCTGCCGCTGATGACGACGAGATTGTGGCGTTGACCAGAGGCAGACGCACGGTTCTGGCAGTCAACAAGATCGACCTGATCGAGGGCGACGATGCGATGCGGGAGCGTGTTGCATCGCTTGAATGCGCCTATGAGCGTCTGCGAGGCGCGCCATTCGATGCGACTGTGGCAGTCTCGGCGTTGACCGGACAGGGACTGGATGCGCTTGGTGCAACGGTCGCGCGCCTGTTGCTCGGTGAGTCGCCGCCTGCCGATGGTCGTTTGGTGACAAATGTGCGGCACCGCGATGCGCTTGCACGTGCGGCGGACCATGCACGTGACGCGCTCAATGGTGTTCGGCGCGGTGTATCGCCCGATCTGCTGGCGGTGGACCTGACTGCAGCGATCAATGCGATCGGCGAGGTGACCGGTGAGACGGTCGGCGACGATCTGCTGCACGCCATCTTCAGCCGATTCTGTATTGGAAAGTAATAACGCCATGCATTATCTGCGTCCCCTCGGTCTCGTTCTGCTCGCGTTGCTGCTCTTTGTAGCAGCGCAGGGCACGGGGATCGATCTCTTTTTCCACCTGAGTTACCTGCTCATCAGCATTGTGATCGTGGCGTACCTCTGGGCATGGCTCAATCTGCGCGGCTTGAGCATACGGCGCGAGGTCTTCACGCACCGCGCGCAGGTCGGTGATGTCGTGCGCGAGCGGGTAACGTTGATCAATCACTGGTTTCTGCCCAAACTCTGGATTGAAGTCATCGACCGTTCGAACCTGCCGGATCACAGCGCCGGCTTCGTGACCTATCTTCCGGGTTACGAGCAGCGACGCTGGGTTGTCCGAACCCCCTGCACCATACGGGGGAAGTTCCGTCTGGGTCCGGTAACGCTGGCAAGCAGTGACCTCCTGGGTCTGTTCCGTCTCCAGCGCGACATTGCCGGTGATAACGAGGTTTTGGTTTACCCGCGCACTGTTCCGCTGCCGGGGTTCGTTCTGCCCGGTGCAGAATTGCCCGGTGGTCAGGACCTCAGGCGACGCGCGCATCATGTCACGCCGAATGTCGCCGCCGTTCGCGACTATCAGCCAGGTGACAGTTTCAACCGCATCCACTGGCGAAGCACGGCGCGCCTCGGCAGATTGATTGTGAAAGAGTTTGAACTCGACCCGACCGCCGAGGTGTATGTGATGCTTGATATGCACGAATACGTGCAGCAGGCGTGGTGGTCAGCGGAGGGCAGATCGGCTGTACGAGGTCAACGGACAGTCGAGTCCACTGAGGAGTATGCTGTGCATGCAGCGGCATCAATTGCACGTCACGTGCTCGATCAGAACCGTGCGGTGGGATTGATTGCCTGGGGGCAGCGCCGCGAAGTCATTCCGCCCGAGCGCGAAGCGCGGCAACTATACAAAATCCTGGAGGCGCTGGCAGAACTGCGTGCATATGGATCGACGTCGCTGGCGGAAGCGCTCAGCGCCGAGAGTGCGCGATTTGGGCGCAACTGCACGCTGGTGATCATCACTCCATCACCGGACGGGCGATGGGTGACAGGAGTGCAGCACCTGCTCTACCGTGGCGTGCGCGTTGTTGCTGTCCTGATCGATGCGCGATCATTCGGTGGTGAACGTGGTAACGAGTTGATTCGCGCGCGTCTGGCGGAGTTGCGCGTGCCAGTCTATACCTGCGAACGCGGGCAGTCGCTGGCGTCGGCGCTTGCCCACACGCCGCTTATCGCGCTCCCCAAGACGAGCGCAGCAGCAAACGTTGCGCTGTCGTAAAAAATCTTCGGTAACACGACATCCGCTCACCATATCGGTTCGTAGAACACGGTACACGGAATAGATACCATGCAGTTCCGGAGTGCCGTAATGAACCAGGTCCGAACCACCCATCTCCGCTCACCACATCGAGATCAGGATGCCGATCCTGACGGCGATGTCTTCTGGCAGACCGACAGCGTTGATGTTGCTGTAAAACGACCCTCTTCCAGCGAAACGCTCGACGACTCAACGCAGATGTACCTGCGTGAAATCGGGCAGGTCGGGCTGTTGAGCGCTGCCGAAGAGGTTGCGCTGGCAAACGACATCAGCGCCGGTCGCGAGGCGCAGGAGCGATTGCACGCGCAACGTTTCGAGTCGTCAGCCGAGCGTTTGCTGCTCGAACGGCGCGTTGTGCAGGCAGAAGAGGCGCGCCGTCGCCTGATTCAGGCAAACCTGCGCCTGGTCGTCAGTATCGCCAAGAAATATATCGGCGGCCCACTCTCGTTTATGGACCTGGTACAGGAAGGGAACATCGGTCTGATGCGCGCCGTCGAGAAGTTCGACGCCAGCAAGGGCAACCGCTTCTCGACCTACGCAACGTGGTGGATTCGTCAGGCGATCACGCGCGCCATTGCCGAACAGAGCCGCCTGATTCGGTTGCCGGTGCACCTGAGCGACATCATTGCGCAGGTGCGACGTGTTGCGCGGCGTCTCGAACAGTCGCTGGAACGTGAGCCGACGATTGAGGAGATTGCTGAAGCGGTCGGCATGCCGGAGCGCAAGGTGAAACTGTTGCTCCAGGCGTCGGCACAGCCGATTTCGCTGGAACAGCCGATCACGAGTGATGGTGAGGGGCATATCAGCGAGCTGCTGGCGGATGATGGCGCTGATGCGCCAATGGAGATTGCAACGCAGCGCATGCTTCAGCACGATCTGGAACAGGCATTGATGGAACTGCCTGACCGTGAACGGGCGGTGCTGCAGTTGCGATATGGCCTGACCGATGGACGCCGTCGGACGCTCGAGGAGATCGGTTCGACGTTCGGGATCACCCGCGAGCGTACCCGGCAGATCGAAGCCGATGCACTGCGGCTGCTGCGGCGTCCCGGCGTTGGTGCGCGGTTGCAGGGGTATCTGGAGTAGAAGATACCTTAAGTGCCTATCCGAAAGATCGCTCCTTCGATACGCACTGCGCGCTGCTCAGGATGCAGTTTTTCGGTATCCTGCGTTATTCGGATAGATCCAGGTCTCTAAACGATCATCAGACCGGTTCTGGGGTCCCGTTTTCGATATCGAAGGGGACTTTTTCGTAGATCTCCGCAAGATGCAATCGGCACTCGATGGTCACCAATTCCAGCATGCCATCGTCACCGTTGATCGACGTCAATACCCACAGATGCTCGGATTGTCGTCGATAGTGATCGATATGTTTCGCATCCTGAGCTACAAGGACGTATTCCTGCACAGTTGCGATACTTCGGTAGAACTGAAACTTTTTGCCTCGATCATATTGTTCTGTGCTTTCTGAAAGCACTTTGATCATGATCACAGGATTGAGCAATACCCGTCGTGTGGCGTCTTCGAACTGCGATTCGCCACAGACCACGGTCAGATCGGGATACATATACGTTCGCGGTCGATCTGCCCTGATTTTCATATCACTGGTATAGATGACGCACGGACGTTTGCGCAGATGGCTGTGGAGCAGTCCGTTCAGGTGGCTGCAGATGATGGAATGCGCCTGATTGCCTCCCGCCAGCGCTACAACCCGCCCTCCGTAATACTCGTGCCTGTCGCTGCTCTGTTCTTCGAAGGCCAGGTATTCTTCAGGGGTCATGAGCCGATGGAGTTGCGCCGATATAGGGGCCTCCGTTACGCGCCTTGATGACTGTCATTCTAGCACAAAACAGGTGTACAGAGATGTACTGCCGGATGTCGTCGAGCATCGGCTGGGGGCATCACCTGATCCCTCGTGCAGTTTCGACACCGATCGCCTGCCAAACGCTCCGCGCCGCCCGACCTTCCTGCAGACGCAGAGGCGCAGCACTGCTGCGCCTCTTCCTGATCTGCGAGAAGGTCTAATTGGTATCACTCCACTTCCGCCATCACAACGCCGAGGGTCACACCCTGACCGGGTGCGACGTGGATCTGCGCAACGCGACCGGCGCGCGGTGCACGGATCTCGTTCTCCATCTTCATCGCTTCCAGCACCAGCAGCGGCTGCCCAAGCTCGACCAGTTCGCCAGGCTTGACGAGCACACGGGTGATCAGTCCCGGAATTGGCGCCTTGATCCGCCCATCGCCGCTCGCCGGGCGCGCGACCGTGGCTTCCAGGTCACGCACTTCCACCTGATGCAGACCGAAACGTGAGCGTATCCAGTGCAGGTTGGGATCAACCACCAGTTCATATGGTCGTCCATCGACGATGAGCCAGTCGAGGAGTTCGGGGCTTCCTGTGTCTGGCGCCAGCACATTGACCGTTTGTCCGTCGACCCGCACTGTGATCTCGCTGGTCATCCGGCGTAGCGGCGGCGCTTCGACGACAAAGGTGTGACCATCGATGGTAATGCTCAGTTTGCTCATTGTTGTTCCCTCTATTGTGGCAGTTTGCGTGAGTCGCGGTGCCAGCCGGAATGAGCGCGATCCGGCAGGGCGCCGCTGGAGTCGATGCCACGCCGGATGTACGCCAGTGCTGCCGCGATCGCCAGGTTGCGGAGGTGTTCGGGAGGAACCTCGGCGCCCGGTAGCGGTCGACGGGTGAACTCCGAATCATACGTGCCGGCAGTGAATTCGGGAGCGTCCAGAATGCGCTGGATGAGCGGCAGGTTCGTCTGTACGCCGCTGATCGCAAAATCGGCGACGGCGCGGCGCAACCGCCCCAACGCACCCGCGCGCGTGTCGTCCCAGGCGACGACTTTCGCCAGCAGCGGGTCATAGCGCACCGGAACGTCGCAACCACCGTAGGCGTAGGTGTCCACACGCACCCCTGGTCCGCCAGGGAAGCGGAAACGGCGCAGATGGCCGGGGCTTGGCAGGTAATGGTTCCAGGGATCCTCCGCGTTCACCCGCACCTGGATGGCGCATCCACGCAGCGCCACGTCGTCCTGCGACAGCCCAAGCGGCTCACCGGCGGCAATCTGGATCTGGGTGCGCACCAGATCGATGTCGGTGCGCATTTCAGTGATCGGATGCTCGACCTGAATGCGCGCCTTGACTTCGGTGAAGTAGAAGCGCCCCTGGGAGTCGAGCACGAACTCAACAGTGCAGGTGCTGGCGCACCCCAGCAGACGCCCGATTGCCAGCGCCTGTCGCCAGAGTTCTTTTCGTTGCGCATCGGTCAGGCAGGGTGCAGGCGATTCTTCGACGACTTTGCGATGGTTGTGCTGGATCGACCCATCGCGTTCGCCCAGGTGGATGAGATTGCCGTGCCGGTCGCCAACAATCTGCACTTCCAGATAGTGCGCTGGAAGAAACGCTTCTTCCAGGTAGAGTCGTTCGTCTCCAAAAGCAGTGAGCGCCGCCGAATGCGCGTGCTGCACCATGCTCTCCAGCTGGGCCGGTTCGCGCACCAGGCGCGTGCCGTGGCTGCGCCCGCCGCTGTAGGATTTGAGCACCAGCGGGTAGCCGAGGCGTTCAGCCGCATCGCGCAGCGCCTCCCATTCCGACGCGCGGTAGGCGTGCGGCGAGTGGCGCGGTACAGCGATACCGGCGGCGCGTACCGTTTCGAGGGTGGCGATTTTGTCACGCACCTTCTCCAGCGTCGTGCTCGATGGTCCAATGAACGTGATCCCTGTGTTCTCGCATGCGCGGGCAAACGCGCTATGCTCGGCAAGGAAGCCATAGCCAGGATGGATCGCATCAGCGTTGCAATCGCGCGCAATCTGAACGATCGCTGCTGCGTCGTGGTAGAGCGTGCCCGAACTCAGTTGCACACATTCGTCTGCCAGGCGCACGTGAAGCGAACTGAGGTCGGAGTCGTCGTAGAGCGCGACCGTTCGAATGCCCATGTCGCGGCAGGTGCGAATGATGCGAACAGCAATTTCACCCCGGTTGGCAACGAGAATTGTGCGGAACATGGGTCTCCTCTCAGGACGGCGAGATACCGTGCTTTCGTGGCACATGGCGTTCACGCTTCGACAGGGTCACTTCCAGCGCCTTGATCAACACCCGGCGCGAGTCGCGTGGTTCGATCACATCGTCGATCAGCCCGCGCGCAGCTGCAACATATGGGTTGTTGAAGCGTTCCTGATACTCCTCGACCAGTTCGCGCCGCTTCGCTTCTGGATCGGGTGCGCTCTTGACCTCGTTACGGTACAGGATGTTCACTGCGCCGGCCGCGCCCATCACTGCGAGTTCGGCATTGGGCCAGGCGTACAACAGGTCGCCGCGTAATCCCTTGCTGCTCATCACACAGTAGGCGCCGCCGTAACTCTTGCGCAGAATGATCATCAGTTTGGGGACGACGGCTTCCGAATAGGCATAGATCATGCGTGCACCATTGCGAATGATGCCGCCGTACTCCTGGTTGGTGCCGGGGAGAAAACCAGGAACATCCTGCAGCGTGATGATCGGAACATTGTAGGTATCGCAAATGCGAATAAAATGTGCTGCCTTGATCGATGCCTTGATGTCGATGCAACCGGCCAGCACCATCGGCTGGTTGGCGACGATGCCGACGACATAGCCATTGAGGCGACCAAACCCGACGACCATGTTTTGCGCCCAGAGTGCGTGCACCTCGAAGAACCGCCCATCATCGAGAATACTGGTGATCACCTGGCGCACATCGTAGGGTTTGGTCGGATCGACCGGCACAATTTCTTCCAGTTCCGGGCACCGTCGCTCCGGATCATCGACCGGACGGACGTAGGGCGGGTCGTCCTGATTATTGAGCGGCAGGTAACTGAGGAGTTCACGCGCCATCGCCAGGCATTCCTGATCGTCGCGCGCCAGGAAGTGGCTGACGCCGCTCTCCTCGGCGTGGACGCGCCCGCCGCCAAGTTGGTCCTGGGTGACATCTTCCTGCATGACAGCGCGTACCACTTCAGGACCGGTGATAAACATGTAAGCATTCTCGGTCATGAAGATGAAGTCGGTCAGCGCCGGTGAATAGACTGCGCCGCCGGCGCATGGTCCCATGATCAGCGAGAGTTGTGGAATGACCCCCGAGGCTTCACAGTTGGCGTCGAAGATACGCGCATATCCGCCCAGACTATCGACCCCTTCCTGAATGCGTGCGCCGCCGGAGTCGTTGATAGCAATGAAGGGGCAGCCGTACTTCAGCGCCATGTGCATTGCCTTGACGATTTTGTTGGCGTGCATTTCGCCGAGTGAACCGCCCATTACCGAGGCATCCTGCGCCGCGACGAAGGCGCGTCGCCCGTTGATCAACCCGAAGCCGGTAACAACGCCGTCGCCGTACCGGGAACGCTTTCCGCCAGGGTACACCTCATAGCGCGGCATCACCAGCGTGTCGATCTCTTCGAATGTACCCGGGTCGAAGAGCAGATCGACCCGCTCACGCGCCGTCAGACGCCCTTTTTTGTGTTGTGCATCGGCGTCCTGCGCTGTGCCGCGAGCAATCGCTTTGCGCTGGCGTAGTTTCTCGATATACTCCTGCATACTCGTCATGGGACAACTCCATCTCCAATCCGTCTTGCTTCTGCAATGGAACCAGCAGCGTTCATCGAGAGCCCGATATCCGCTGTGGCAAGGGTCAGCACAAACCTCCCCATCTGCCGCCACCAGCCACGATTGACCTGCGCATTCAGTTCGGGGCAGCACTGCACCATTACCGGCGCCCATCCATCGACGGCTGGTTCGTCTGGCAGGCAGACGATCTGGCGCGTATCGACCGTCAGACCGCGGCGCAGCGATTTGAGCGCGGCTTCCTTGGCACTCCAGATGACGGTCGTCAGCAGTGGCTGCGCCGAGGGCGGCGCGTGACGCACCCGCGCAATTTCGGCATCGGTGAAGAAATCGGTCGCGAACCCGGGGTCGCGCGGCTCGACATACTCGATGTCGGCGCCTGGCACGTATCCTGGTGCGGCGGTCAGCGCGCAGAAGGCGTGATCATGGCTGTGGCTGATCGAGATGGCCAGTCGATCAACAATCGAGGCGTAGCCATTCTGACTTCGGAGACGCGGCGCACCGTCCGGGTCGGCAGTGATGACAATGTCACGCAGCGCGGGACGCCGTCCGGTAACCAGTTCAATATAGTATGCCGCCAGATGCTTGGCCGTCCAGCGCCCGAGCAGCCAGTCGCGGCGGCGCTTTTCGCGAGTCAACGATCGGAAGCGCGCCTCCTCGACGCTGCTGAGCAATCCCTCCGGGGCGTCAGCGCGGGCAAGTGCAGGGTGATCGGCGAGCGTCTGAGTCAGCCAGTACATCATGGTGTCTAATCCGAACGGCGAGGTGTCAGGGTACGGCGGAGAAGACTCCTGACGCCTCGCATAGGATGAGATTACACAGTGACTTCGCCCGGCAACCGCGAGGTGCGGTAGCCGCGCAGGTCGACGTAGACGTTGCCGTCGGTATCGACCACCTGCACGTCATACGACGCTCCGCTGTCGATGGCGGTGACGAGTGCATAGAGGCGTCGCCCTTCGGCGCGTTCCGGCTGCCGGTGGATTGTGACGCTCTCGATGGCGGCTGGCAATGCCATCGCCCGTTGGGTCGCCATCTCCCACATTCCTGCGGCCTGGAAGCAGAGTTCGATCAGCCGTGGCGCGATCAGCATCGGCATATCGGGTGCACTGTTTGGCGGCAGACCATCCGCCATCAGCGCTACCGCCCGATCACCCATGATGCCGATGCGCTCCATCACCTGGTACGCCGGGCCATGGAAGTAGACACGGTAGATGCGTTCCCGGTCGATATCGAGCGCTTCGGTCGATGGCGGCACGAAGTCGATCTTCCGCTCCTCGACCGGCTCTGTCGTGAGGTAGACCTCACCGACGAAGTGGGTGTCGAAGCGCGGCGGCAGTTCGGGTCGTGGTTGCACCATGCCGCGCAGCGTCGTCTTCGCTACCAGCATCCCATTTCCGGTTGGGTGAACTGTCGCGCTCAGATAGAGTGTGCGCGGCTGGTTACGATGGAACTTGAACGGGCTGCTGAACTGCTCACTGATCGATGCAACCCGGAATCCAGGCGTCAGAAGCGTTGCCAGTTCCGCGAACGCCTCGGTGCCCATGACACCGGGCAGCACCGGCACACCATCGATCTGATGATCGTAGAGGAACGGTTGCTCCTTTGGATCAAGGGTCGTCTCCACCTCGATGCCGCCGTACAGTTTGAAGGCTTTGACGCTCCCGATCATCAGGCGCCCTGCAGTCTCGACTTTCGTCGGGTCGAGACCGCCGGTTTCATCGAACTCCGCCGCCAGAATGCCGAGCCGCTGCCCGACGACGATCTCACCGCGGAAGGCGCTCTTCGTCAGTTCGCGGCGGATGGTCGGGATACCCGCCTCCGGCGACAGCATGTCGATGCCTGCCATCTCCATAATCTTGGGAATGGAACCGCGCGTCGCCATACCAATGCCGCCCCAAGCCGTCCAGTCGATGGCGATGCCGCGCGTCTCCGGTCGCCACGTGCGCATGCTGCTCGTCACTTTGCAGAGCAGGTCGTTGGCGGATGAGTAGTCCGACTGACCGCTGTTGCCGAAGCGACCGGCGACCGAGCTGAACACCACCGTGGCGCCGATCGGCATGCCCTTCGCCGCATTCAGAATGCTGAAGTAGCCGTCTGCCTTGATGTCGAACACCAGGTCGAACTCTTTCGGCTCTTTGTCGGGCAGCGCTTTGGAGATCTCAATGCCGCCGGCGTGCAGCAGCACGTCGATCCTTCCGTATCGTTCGCGCACATCGGCGATGACCGCCGCCACACCCGGACCATCAAGCAGGTTGACGCTGAAGTAGTGCGCCGTACCGCCGGCGGCCTGCACCGCTTCGATGGCGCGCAACGCCGCTTCCTCACGCTCGATCGCCAGAATCTTGCGGTCGATCATCACCGGCGTCGGGCGTTCACCCGCTGCGCGGAAGTCGTCGATCAACTTGCGCTTGAGCGCTTCTTTATCCTGACGGAACAGCGCAATGTTCGGGTCGTCCGGGTCTGGTTTCGGCGTCAGGTCGAGCAGGTAGAAGATCCCGCCCGACGCCGCTGCCAGGTCGGCAGTGATGGCGGAGGTGATGCCGCCTGCCGCACCGGTGACAACAAACACCGTCTCCTTGCCGAGAACCATGCCAGGCGTCCCATCGGCAGCCGGGCGCTCCTCAAAGGTGACTGTGAAGCGCAGGCTGCCACGGTATCCGACTTCGACAACACCAGGGTCGAAGAGGGTTTCGGCGATCAGCAGATCTGCCGGTTCCGCCGTCTTGCGCCCTGGCTCGAAATCGACCGCTTTGACCAGAATGTTCTGCCGTTCGCGCTTGTACGACTTGGTGCAACCGACAACGGCGCCGCCGAGTGGTGCGGATGCGCCTTCCGGTCCGTATCCGTGCAGCCCGCCAAGCCGTGTGGCAGAGACGAGGAATGTCCCGGGTCCGACAAGCGTGTCGTACAGTGTTCGGAGGGTCAGGTACAGGTTCTTGACACGCACACGGTTCAGTTCGCGCCAGGTCGCCAGGTCCATATCCTCGATCGCCGGTTCGACGTCGAGCGCCGGCAGCCAGTAGACGCCGTGAATCGGTCCCTCCGCCAGCCATCCTTTGAGGCGCTGCTCCAGTTCTTCGGCGGATGGCGGCTCTTCGATGACCAGCGTGCCAACACCACGTTTCTCCAGGCGGTTGAGCAACGCCTTGCCGACGCCACCGCGGTCCATCATCACGATGACGCGGGTGTTGCCATCAAGCGCCACGCCGGTTGGTTTGCACAGTTCGATCGCCGGACGCAACGCCGGAACGACGACACGGCGCGGAACCATGTCGGCGTTCTCGACCGGCGCAAGGGTAATGACCGGTTGCACAGTGGGCGCGGGTGTGGCAGGGACCGCTGGTGCAGCGGAAGCTGCAACCGGAGTTGCTGACGCTGCTGTCGCCCCATCACCGGGTTTGAGATCGGGCCGGCGATCATAAACGAAGTTGATCACGTGGCGCAGGGTCGGATAGTCGCGCAGTTTCAGGTCCTCGACGCGCTCGATGCCGAACGCTTCGCGAATGGCGGCGAAGGTTTCCGCCTGCTTGACCGTATCGACCCCCAGGTCGGCTTCGAGGTCGAGGTCGAGTTCGAGCATCTCTGGCGGGTAGCCGGTCTTCTCGGCGACCACCTCGAGCACACGCGCAGTCACCGGGTCGGTGTCTGGCACAGGCGCAGGTGTGGGCGCCGCTGCTGCAGGCGCCGCTGTTGCCATCGCCATTGCCGGCGCCGGTGCTGCCGGGGCTTTGAGGTCGGGTCGGTGCTCATAGACAAAGTTGATCACGTGGCGCAGGGTCGGATAATCGCGCAGTTTCAGATTTTCGATGCGCTCGATGCCGAACGCTTCGCGAATAGCGGCGAAGGTTTCCGCCTGCTTGACCGTATCGACCCCCAGGTCGGCTTCGAGGTCGAGGTCGAGGTCGAGCATCTCCGGTGGGTAGCCGGTCTTCTCGGCAACGACGTCGAGGACCTTTGCCGAAACCGGGTCCGCTGTCGTCTCAGGCGTGGCGGGGACCGGCGCGGCGACCGCTGGCGCAGCGACTGTTGGGGCAGGCGCTGCCGGAGCTTTGAGGTCGGGTCGGTGCTCATAGACAAAGTCAATCACGTGGCGCAGGGTCGGATAGTCGCGCAGTTTGAGATTTTCGATGCGCTCGATGCCGAACGCTTCGCGAATAGCGGCGAACGTTTCCGCCTGCTTGACCGTATCGACCCCCAGGTCGGCTTCGAGGTCGAGGTCGAGGTCGAGCATCTCCGGCGGGTACCCGGTCTTTTCGGCGACGACGTCGAGCACCTTTGCGGCGACCGTATCACCGGCAGGCGCAGGCGGTGCAGCGACCGCCGGTGCGGGTGCAGCAACCGCCGGTGTGGGTGCAGCGACCGCTGGTGCGGATGCAAGTGCAGGCGCGGCAGCAGCCACAGGTGCAGCGGATGGTTTGAGCTCCGGCTTCTGCGTGTAGACGAAACCAACCACGTCGCGCAGGGTCGGGAAGTCGCGCAGGCGCAGATTTTCGACCTGCGGAATGCCGAATGCCTCGCGTACCGCCACGAACGTTTCCGCCTGCTTGACCGTATCGACCCCCAGGTCTGCTTCCAGATCGAGGTCGAGGTCGAGCATTTCCGGCGGGTAGCCGGTTTTCTCGGCGACGATCTGCAGCACTTTTTCGGTAACGCCATCTGTTTCGGGCGCAGATGCGGCAACTGGGGCGACCGGCGCAGGTGTTGGCGCCGGCGCAGGTGGTGGTACAGGCGCGGGTGCAGGCGTCGGAGTTGCGGCAACCGGCGCCGGCGCAGGCGGCGGAGCGACGGGTTTGCCGTTGGTTGGCGCAGGCGCAACCGGTGCAGGCGGCGGTGGTGGCGCAGCCGGTGCGGGCTGTGGCACTGGTGCGGGTTGCGGTGCAGGCGCATACTGGATCGCAGCCGGTGCAACAGCCACACCATCACCAGGCGCGGCAGCGCGCATCGTCGGACCGGTGCCTGGAACCCATGTGCTGGGCGCAGGCCGGCGCACCGGCGCACCTGTCGCCTTGACGCGCAACACGCGCTTCACCACTTCGGTTTCGGCGTGGTCATACCCGCTTACCTGATCGAGCCAGTAATCGTAGCGTGCACGGTTCTCGATGCGCTCGACGCTGCCAGGGATGCGGCGCAGCAGAGTCATTGCGATCTGCGAACCAAAGCCGGCCGCCAGGTGGAGTGCGTACTGCACCGGATAGCGTCCGCCACGACTCAGGTTGAGCGTGCCGAGATCGGGATCAACCTCCTTGTAGTTCGGAACGGGCGGCACGATGCCGTGTTCAAGAATCTTGACCGCGATGACATCTTCAATGCCGACTCCCATCGGGTGCCCGGTGAATCCCTTGGTATTGGCGACGATCACCTGGCTTGCCGCATCACCGAAGGTCTTGCGCAGCGCAACGACCTCTGCCGACGCACTGCCGCCGCGCGCCGGGGTGAACGTCTCGTGCGAAACGAAGACCAGGTGCGGCGCAATCGTCCGTCGGTCGATGCCGAAGCGCCGTTCGGCGGCGGTCATCAGGCTGTTCATAACACCCGAAATATGCTCGACATCGAGGCGCGTGCCGTGGAAGGCGCTGTTTGCCGTCTCACTGCTGAGCACCTCGACAATGCCGCGCATACCGCGTTCGCGCACTGCGTCTTCGCTCTCGACCACCAGGGCGCATGCCCCCATCCCGAGGATCATGCCGTGGCGGCGGCGGTCGAAGGGTAACGCTGCTTCTTCGACACGGTCGTCGGTTGCAGCGGCGCCGGTTGCCAGGAAGCCTGCACCGATCCATCCCAGCACATGGTCGCTGGTGACATTATCGGCGGCGATCACCAGCACGCGGCGGCAACGCCCGGTCCGGATCCAGTCCTCCGCAATGGCGATTGCCTGAGTAGTGGCAGCGCATGCGGCGTTGACGTGCGTGTTAGGACCGCGCGCGCCGATGTACTCAGCAAACTGGCTATGCCCCATCGCCAGAATACGGAAGATGAAGCGTCGGTCGAAGACGTAGGGTTCACGCTCGAGCAGATCGCGCAGTTCGCCGATGCGCCGGACGATCTCCGCCAGTGTTGCAGGATCGGTCGTTGCCTGGCGCAGCGCCTCGAGCGTCTCCAGCTGCTCGCGTCGATGTTCGTAGGTGTAGTAGCGTTCGAACTCTTCGGCGATGCGATCCAGCCCTGGGAACGCCGACGCGAAGATAACGCCGGTTTCGTCACGCAGCGCTTCGGGCAGCATCCAGCGATCCGGCAGATCTTTCCCGGTTGTCGTTCGTCGATACGTCTGCACCAGTGGAATGCCTGCCTCACGCAGAGCATCGAGACCGGCCGCCATTGCCATCTGGGTCGTCGAGTCGAGCGCCTCGACCAGTTTGGCAGGCACGCCATACTCCTCGGTCAGATTGAACGGTCCGGGGCGTCCGGCGAGGCGGATGACCTCATCGGGAGTGGTGAGGGTCTCGAAACTGCCGCTGCCATCTTCGCTCTTCACCACGCGCGTGATGTTACGCGCCAGCATCTGGCGGCGGAAGCGCTCTGGAATGAGATCGATGAACTGCTCGCCGTGCAGGATGCGCAGCGCATTCTGCTCGTCCATCACCGGCTTTTCTGCGCCGGGCAGACCGAGTCCTGTGCCGGAGATAACGACCGAGCCGGTCGGTGGCAGGTTGCGGTCGTACACCTGCGCGCCGGATGCCAGGTGGTGCGTCGTTTGCGCTCCTTGCAGCGCCTGGGTGAGCAGTTTCCCAAGCGTATCGAGCGGAATGCCGTTGACCATAGTCGCCTCTTCGATAGTCTGGTTTACAGCGGCGCCTGCAACGACCTGCGGAACAGCAGGCGCGCCGGCAGCGGCGGGCGCCGGCGCGGGAGCGCCGGCTGGAACCGGTTGTGGCGCCTGCGCAATCGCAACAGCGGCAGTCGTCGCACTGGTCTGCACACTGCCATCCCTCTGCACCTGCACAGCGGTCGACTCCTCAACGAGACCATACCCGGCAGCGTACAGCCCACAGAGCGCCTGATTGAAACTCTGGATCGTACCGGTCTTCGGGTGGTTCGTAAAGAGCGACACGACATCGGGCTTATTGCCGAGCACATCGTCCACGAACCCCTTGAGCGCCTTCTTCGGACCGACCTCGACGAAACAGCGTGCCCCTTCGCGGTAGAGGGTTTCGACCCCTTTGACCCACTGCACTGGCGAGGCGATCTGTTTTTCGAGAATATCCTTGATCTCCTCGATCGTCGTCGGGTAGAGTTCACCGGTTACATTCGCAACCATTGTGATACGCGGCGGCGCGATATGGAAGCGGTCCAGTTGCCTGCGCAGCGGACCGGACGCCGGCGCGACGATGCGGGTATGGAAGGCGTGGCTGACCGGAATGCGCTGTGCCTGATACCCTTTCTGGGTGAAGACCTCGATCGCCTTTTCGACCGCCTTGCTGGCGCCGCCGATCACGACCTGGTTGTACGAGTTGATATTCGCGGGAATGACATATCCATCGATTTCCTCGAGGGTGCTCAGCACCACATCGAGCGGCGCCATGACCGCAGCCATCCAGCCGTTGTCATCGACCTTCACTTTACTCATCTCGGCGCCACGCGCAGCCGACGCTTCGAGCGCCTCGGCGAACGGCATGATGCCGGCGGCGTTCAGCGCTGCATACTCGCCGAGCGAGTGTCCCATCACCATATCCGGCTCGAACCCATATTCCTTGAGCAGACGGCAAAGCGCCGCATCGAGCGTCAACATCGCCGGTTGCGTGATCGCCGTCTGCATCAGGTTATATTCGGCCTGCTTGATGGCAGCGGGATCACTGGCATCGACATAGATATAGCTGCTCAGCGGCTTCCCGAGAATCGGTGTCATGACGGCATCGCTCTCTTTGATCACCTCGGCGAATGCCGGTTCGCTGAGCAATTCCCGCCCCATGTTGACATACTGGCTGCCCTGACCGGGGAAGAGGAAGGCAATTTTACCCGGTTTCGGACCGCTGCCACGGAAGACGCCCTGCGCCTGCAGCGCCTTCCATGCGGCGGGGTTGTCGAAGCCTGCCGCCTTCTGCGCTTTCTTCAAGCGGTCGAGCAACTCATCGTGGTTGCCGAAATCGATCACGACGCGCTCCTGCTGCGCCAGTTCCTGCGGATCAGGCGGTTCGACTGGCGGAGTCCAGCCGCTTTCGACCTTCTGGAAGATTGCGTCGATCTTATCTTTGAGGTCCTTGGGCGTTGGCGCACCGATTGCCAGGATACCACGCAACGGCTTCTTGTCAGAGCGCAATCGTGGTCCGGCAAGAGGCGGCGTACTGGCGGAAACTGTCGCCGTCGCCATGCTCATAGCCTTGGTTGCGTTGCCAGGTGCGCTTGCCGGTGGCACGGCGGCGCCGGCGTAAACCTTCGGCTCGGTGCGGATCATGCCGGGGATGTATTCCTCTAGCACAATGTGGAAGTTGGTGCCGCCGAACCCATAGGCGCTGACCCCGGCGCGGCGCGGCGTGTTGCCGCGGCGCTCCCATTCGCGCGCCTCGGTGAGCAGGTAGAACGGCGTGGCATTGAAGTTAATATTCGGGTTGGGCTTTTCGCAGTTCAGAGTTGGCGGCAGAACCTTGTGATAGATCGCCATGATCGCCTTCAGCAGGCCAGCTGCGCCGGCGCCTGCCTTCAGGTGCCCGATATTGCTCTTGACCGAGCCAAGCCCGATGCTGCCGCGTTCGGCTTTGCCAAAGCAGGACGACAGGCTTTCGACTTCAACGACATCGCCCACCCGTGTACTGGTACCGTGCGCCTCGACAAGCGTTGCCGTCGCCGGGTCGAGTCCGGCATCCTGCCAGGCGCGCTCGACAGCGAGGATCTGTCCGATCGGGTTTGGCGCGGTAATGCCTTTGCCCTTGCCATCAGACGATCCGCCGACACCGCGAATGACCGCATAGATGCGGTCGCCGTCGCGTTCCGCATCGGCAAGACGCTTGAGCAGGAAGACGGCAGCCCCTTCGCCCATCACGAAGCCATCGGCGCCATCGCCGAACGGTCGCGTCCCGGTAGCGGAAAGTGCGCCGATCTTACAGAACTTCACGAACGTGCTGGCGCCCATATTGCGGTCTACGCCTCCAGTAATGACGGCATCACATTGACGCTGAATGAGTTGCTCGCATGCCGCATCGACCGCTGCGAGCGCCGAGGCGCACGCAGCATCGGTGATGAAGTTCGGACCGCGCAGGTTGAGCACATTCGCTACACGCCCCGACACGATATTTGGCAACTCGCCAGGCATCGTGTCTTCGGTCACCGGTGGGAGGGCGTGATCGAGTTCTGCGTGCCACTGCGCAATCAGCGCCTCCTGCACATCCTTTGGCAACCGCCGCCAGGCGTCGGTGCGTTCGAGCAGATGAACATACTCGGGGAACACCACGCGCTGATGGGTGATATAGTGCAACTCACCGCCCATCGCCGTGCCCAGAATAACGCCGGTGCGATCAGTATCGAGCGCGCGCTCGGGGTACCCATAGTCGGCAAGCGTTTCGGCGGCAGTCGTAACCGCCCACTGCTGCCCCTGATCCATTGCGGCTGCAACGCGCGGCGGGATCTTGAAGCGTTTCCAGTCGAAGGTAAACCCGCGCACCCAGCCGCCGATCTTCGAGTAGGTCTTATCCGGAGCGGCAGGATCGGGATCGTAGTAATCCGCGATGCTCCAGCGCTCCGGCGGCGTTTCGGCAATACTGTAGCGTTTGTTCAGAATATTGGTCCAGAAGGCGGGCGCGTTGGGAGCGTCGGGAAGTATCGCGCCCACTCCAACAATCGCAATTGCCCGTTCTGCAGAGTCGCTCATCGTTCTCTCCCTTTCAGGCTGCCGGGAATGCCTCGACCAGTTTCGCCGCAACAAAGTCCATATCCGCAATCTGCCCGGCCTGTGCGGCAAAGATGGCGGGCAGGTTGAGCGTATTCGCCAGGTTCGGGTCTGTTTGACCGGCGCCGATCAGCCAGGCGAGTCCATCGGTGGCGACCTTGTAGGCGGCCATGCGTGCAAAGATACGGGCCAGCGCCTGTTCAGTCGGCAGATCAAGACCGGAGGCGACCGTGGGCTTGCTGGTGACACGTTCACTGAAGATTGCTGCAGTTTCCGCCCAGGCGATCAATTCACCGAGACGGAACAGAATATGCTGATTGCGCGTCAGGCGGTCGATCCGTGCGCGTTCCAGGATGTTCGCCAGCGCGTGCATCGCCAGCGTCGCCACATTCGCGCCATTGTTTGGTTCACGCTGATGCACCTGCTCGACGCGCGCGGCCCAATCGTGGTAGTAGGCGCCTTTCGTCTTCAGATGGAACTGCCAGCGGTCGCGCGCGATCGTCCATTCCATAATCTCGGATGTGCCCTCATAGATGCAGGTAATGCGCACATCGCGTTTGATCTTCTCGACCATGTACTCTTTGGTGTAGCCGTAGCCGCCGTGCACCTGAATGGCGTCTTCGGCAGCCTTGTTTCCGGCTTCGGTCGCCATATACTTTGCCACGGCGCCTTCGGTCTGCTGTTGATCATTGCCGCCGTCAATCGTTTCGGCGACCCACTCGATATAGTGGCGCGCCGCTTCGAGGCGTGCCACGTTGGGCACGATCAATTTGTGCGTCAAGCCCTGCTGCTGGCTGAGCGGCTTCCCGCCCTGAATGCGCGTCTGCGCATAGCGGATCGCGCGACGCATCGCCTCCCACCCGGCGCCAAGACCGAACGAACCGACCATCAGGCGGGTATAGCCGAAGACTGCTGCTGCCTGCGCCAGCCCTTTGCCTTCCACGCCGCCGACCAGCCGGTCAGCCGGAACGAAGACTTCATCGAGGAACAGGGCAGCGGTATTTGAGGCGCGGATGCCATGCTTGTCTTCCGGTTTGCCTTTGGTGAAGCCAGGAGCGTCGTGCTCGACAATGAACCAGGAGATGCCGCCGGGAGCATTCGCAAGGATTGTATAGATTTTGGCGACGCCGCCGTTCGAGATCCACTGCTTGCGCCCGCTGATCTTGTACCCGATGACCTTCCCATCTTCGACCACCGGCACAGCTTTGGTCGTCAGGGTCGCCAGGTCGGAGCCTGCCTGAGGCTCGGTGGCGCCATACGCCACGAGCAACCCTTCCTCGGCGATGCGCCCCATCCAGTGTTTCTTCTGCTCCTCGGTGCCGCCGACGGTGATCGGGTCGGTGCCGAGGAATGTTGCCAGGACGCCAGTGGCGATTCCGAGGTCGATGGCGGCCATCGCTTCCGAAACGCGATAGATATCGTAAGCCCCGCCGCCCAGACCGCCGTACTCTTCGGGAATGAACAGCAGGTGAATGCCAAGTTTGTTGGGGTCGTACAGGTCTTTCAGCACATCAGCCGGGAATTCGTCGTTATGATCGAGATGGCGGAGATATTCGGGCGTCAGTTTCCGTTCGGCGTACTCGCGCAGCGTCGCCAGAACCATATCGAGCGTCTCGACATCCAGAGTGGTCATTGCAGGCTCCTCCTCATAACGTACCGCATGGTACATGCTCCAAGCTTGTACCCGACTTCACGGAAATCCTTGCAGATTGTACCGATACGCACTGCATCATGCAGGAAAGAACTATCTATCGTATGGAAAGAACTCTTCACCTGTCTGTAACTTTTGCGGTACACTGCTGTGTATGATAATGACGAAGCGCACCGCAATGTATCTCACAGGTCTGGCGCTCCCTCTGGTGTTGTGCCTTGCAACAGGCGTCTGGATCGGCGCTGGCGAGCAGGCACGGCGCGCCAGACAGCGTGACCTCGCGCACGCGCGCGCGTTATGGGAACAACGCCCATTCCGCGACTACCGCCTGGTGGTGGAGGATGGCGATTGCACCTACGACGTGGTGGTGCGTCAGGGACAGGTGACCGGCAGCTATCGCGACAGTTGCAATCTCCGCGCGCGCACAATCGAGACATTGTTTCTTGTCGCCGAAGGCGACGGAACAACCACGCCGGTGTGCGGCGTGCGCGGGTGCGTATGTGAAACGTACATCCACACCCGCGCCGACTACGATCCGGCGTTGGGTTTCCCGCGTTTACTCATCATCGAAGCGACGCTGCGACCGAACTGGCGCCACCAGGACTTCTGGCGCAGCATGCTGGCGGACGGTAGTGCAGCCCTGTGCCGTGGCGCAAACCGACGAACGATCAGCGTGTTGTATGTTGCTGCAGCACCGTGAATCATCGGAAGAGCGCCAGTGACGGATATTTGCTATTGGCGAACTGCTGTACGCTGGCGGCCTCGGGATCGCTCGTGAATGGTTCGATGCTGCATCTGGCTTCAGGAATGCGGAAAGGGTGAATGACGGTTTACTGCTGATTCGTCGTCGTTTACTATTCTTACATAAAGCGCCAAAGATTGCAACCTTCTCTTGTGGTCAGGTGACCGCGATCGTGGGTTGAAATCGGCGATGCGCGTTGAATGTTGTGCGTTGAACGTTGAACGTGGGCAGGTTGAAGGGTGCGACGGTGAGCCTGCAGGAAGATTGCAGGTGGATGGCAGGCGTTGAACGTTTCGTGTTTCATGGCGGAGGTGGAAAGACGGGAGTGGTTGCATCACAGCAGTTCCAAATGGAAACCTCATATGAGCATTGATTCCTGCTGCGAGCGCAACGGTTTATGCAGACAGGTCGCTACCGGTTGGAATTGAACAAGCCGCACATGCATGCTCATAAGCGCGCATCGCAAATGCCATCACAGCAATCTACAATCTACAATGGCAGCAATGCACCTGACGCATGATCTGATTTCATTCTTTTTACACAATACGAAGGCAGATAGCAGGATCGCGGGATTTCATGCGTTCGGCGCCGTATCTTTTCGGCGCATTTCTGCATTGTTATTGATCAGGAAAGGAGCCACGAGGAGGAAGAGCTTATGTCCCGCGTTGTCTGCCTGTCGGATACGGTTTCGCTGGTGCGTCTGGTGCGTGAGGAAGTGACCATTCGAGGTCACCTGCTGTTTCCTTTTCCCGGCTCACAACTCAACGATGCGCTCCGTCAGGCAGTGCGGCAGGCGGCGCCGGATGTGGTGCTCTTTGAATTGACCAGTACCCTCGATAACCCGCACATCTACTTCTTCCTGCGTGCCGATAAGGCAATGTGGCGCGTCCCGGTGATCTTCCTCTCGTCTCGTCCCGATCTCGAACTCCTTGCCACAGCGCTCGGCGCCGACGGCTACCTTCCCCTTCCTCTTGATCGAGCGGCGTTTCGTGTCACTCTGAGCGCGTATCTGGACACCTCTGTTCCGTCGGGTGCGCCGCATATCGAGGTTCCCCGTTCAACCTTGCAGCGGTATGCTTCGTTGATGCAACGTCCGCCGTTGATGGCGCGGGTAATGGCTGGCGTGCCAGCAGTGTAGAATGCACCAGGATCACTCCGCTTCGCCGGAGGTGAGGGTCATCGGCGGGGAGGCGATCAGTCCAATGCTCTGGCAGGGGAGCACGATGCACATAGACGCACTATAGACTACCCCGGCGTCTCTGTCGTTGGTTCTGGAGGTTCATCGGTCTCGCCGGATAGCGCGGCCTGCCCGTCCGGTTCAGGTGATGCGCTCTCTGCGCGCTCATCGCTGTCCGGCGCCATCTCCTTCAACCGTTGCTGCACCAGTTCGTGCAGAGCTGCCAGTGTCATGTCGGCTGCCGCCGGATCATCGTGCCGTTGCTGACGTACAGTGTCGAGGTGCAGATTGATGTACGCCAGTGTATGGTGCATGCCATCGCGCATATCCGCCAGCGCCTGTTCGCGTCTCTGTAGTGCGTTTAGGCGACGCAACAGCGGCGTTACCCGTTCGATCTAGGCGTGTGCTGCGTGCAGGTCGCGCTCCAGTGCTGCGCGTTCCTCCCGCTCGTCGAAGAAGAGCCGGATGTACAGGAACAGCACCGGAAGCCAGGCAATGATTGCCACAAGCCCGGTGACGGTTCCCCAGCGTTGCGTTGCCAGCGCATCGTACAATCCGATCGGTCCTGCCAGTGTCAGCAGGATGACCGAACCTGGCAACCACCAGCGGCGGATGGGCGCTGCGGCTGCGACCTGCCCCAGCATAGCCAGGAGCAGCAGGGCGAACCATGCGCTCGCCGGCAGCAGTGCCAGCACCAGGACGAACTCGACTGCCAGGACAACCAGCAGATCGCGGTAGAGCGGGGGCCACTCGTCGCTGGCGTGACGCACCGGCGCCCAGAGCCAGCGGTGCGCAACCAGGAATGCCAGCGCCAGCAGCAGCATCCAGAGACCACGTGCATTCCACAGACCGCTGCGCTGCGCTGCGTCGAACAATCCCGTCCCGATGACAACTGTCAGAAATGCATCCCAGAAGATCGCGAAGTGGCGTCGCCAGGATGAGTGGCGAGCGATGGGTGACGGGTCGTGTAGTTCTTGAAGCGGCGTGGTAGAGCGCCAGATTTTTTTCTGCATCTCGGTGACGATCCGCGCAAGATTCTGATAGCACGCGGATGCATACGGATGGGATGGATCAACACGGATCAATGTGGCAATCCGCTGTTTCCGCGCTCATCCGTGTCCATTCTGACAACTGGCGGACGCCGCCGCCAGTGACCGGTCGCCTGCTCGAAGGCGTATGCCAGCTGCAACACGCCGAAATCGTTGTGGTAGCGCCCGACCAGTTGCAACCCCACCGGCAATCCATCGCGCGTGAACCCGGCGGGAACCGAAATAGCCGGAAGACTGGTTATCGAAATATAGTAGCACGACCGCATCCAGTCGATGTAGGTTTCCATCGGGATGCCATTAATCTGCGTCACATACGGTTGCTCGATCGAGAAGGGCGGAACCTGGACAACCGGCAGTGCCAGGAATTCATACGTTTTCATGAATCGGCGCATCCGGTGGTAGAGCGCAGTGCGCAGCCGTTCAGCGCGCCCGATCTGCGGCCCGGTAAGTATGCGTCCACGTTCGATCTCCCAGAGAATCGTCTCTTTGATGCGATCCCGATGCATCTCGGCAAGATCGCCCAGTTTTTGTTCGTACCCCCAGGCGCGCCACACTTTGAATGCTTCATCGGCGCCGCTGAAATCCGGATCGATCTCTTCGACGCTGCAACCGATCGCTTCAAGTGCCGGTCGTGCCTGTTCGAGTACAGCGGTCACCTCGGGATCGACCGGCAATTCACCGAGGTTTCGGCTCCACGCCACCCGCACGCCGCGAAAATCGCGCTCAAGCGACTGGCGAAAAAATGCGCCTGGCTTCTGGAGAGCAATCGGTGAGCAGGGGTGCGGTCCTGCAATGGTGCTGAGCATGAGCGCAGTATCTGCGACGGTGCGCGCCATCGGACCCAGGACACTGAGGGTTTGCCAGGCAGCGCGGTCTGAACAGGATGGCACGCGCCCCGGCGAGGGGCGGAAGCCGACCACATTACAGAAACTGGCCGGGTTGCGCAACGACCCGCCAGTATCACTGCCGTCAGCGATCGGAATCATGCCGCACGCCAGCGCTGCCGCTGCGCCGCCACTGCTGCCGCCGCAGGTTTTCGTGAGATCATAGGGATTGCGGGTTGCGCCGAAGATTGGGTTGAAGGTCTGGGAACCGGCGCCAAATTCGGGCGTATTGGTTTTGCCGATCATAATGGCGCCGGCTTTGCGCAATCGGGTCACAATCAGGTCATCGGCATCTGGAACGAAATCGGCGTAAATTGGCGATCCGAAGGTCGTTCGTACCCCTTTCGTCTGCACCAGGTCCTTGTGCGCTACCGGCAACCCGTGCAGCAGTCCTACGGCATCGTCGTGTTGCAATGCAGCGTCCGCGGCGCGCGCCTGTTCGATCGCCCATTCCGGCAGCAGGGTGACAATTGCATTGACGAGCGGGTTGGTGCGTTCGATCTGGCGCAGGTGCGCTTCCATCACCTCGACGCACGATACCTCGCGGCTGCGGATGCGCTGCGCAAGTTCGACAGCAGTCAGAAAACAGAGATCACACGCATCGGTCATATCGGTCGGTTCTGCAAATAGAAGACTGTTCCTGTCAGGCAGGTGTGAGGGTTGGTGTATCGAGGACTGCGCCGACGCGCTGTGTTGGTTTGCCAGCGCTCGAAGTGCGCATCTGCATGCCACAGAACGGGCAGAACTGGACATCCGATTCCTCGATCAGACCGTTGCAACTGGAACACCTCATATGCGTCCTCCCAGTTCGCGTACTTTGCTGGCGATATCGGGCGCTGTGACCAGCGCTTCGCCGACCAGCACGGCATCTGCGCCCCAGGAGCGCACCAGTGCGACATGGTCAGCCGTGAAGATGCCACTTTCGCTGACCAGCAGCGGACGGTTCTCTACCGGCAGGAGCGCCGCAAGCTGGCAGGTTGTTTCGAGGGTCGTCGTGAAACTGTGCAGGTCACGATTGTTGACGCCGATGATGGTTGCGCCGACATTGAGCGCGCGTCGGAGTTCGTCGTCGTTATGCACCTCGACCAGCGCCTGCATGCCGAGTTCGCCTGTGAGACGCAGCAATGCTGCAAGGGGTTCATCGTCGAGTGCGGCGACAATCAGCAGAAGCGCATCGGCGCCATAGGCTCGCGCTTCGACGACCTGATACGGGTCGATAATGAAGTCCTTGCGCAGCAGCGGCAATGGCGGCGCGGCACCCCGGTCGAACAGTGATCGAATCCCCTCCAGGTACTTGAGGTGTCCCTGGAAGAAGCGAGTATCGGTCAGCACCGAAATGGCAGCAGCGCCGTTGTCGGCATAGATCCGCGCCAGCGCCAGCGGATCGAAGTTTTCGATCAGGATGCCCTTTGAGGGTGAGGCTTTCTTGACCTCGGCGATCAACGCGATCGGTTGGGCTGCACGCAGCGCAGCGCCAAAGTCGCGCGGCGGCGGGGCAGCGTCCGCGCGAGCCAGCATTCGGTCATACGGTATTTTGATGCGCTGCCGCTCGACTTCGGTGCGCTTGTGCGCAAGAATGCGGTTAAGAAATGTTTCCATGTCCTGCGTTCCACATTCGCACGTTCAACGTTCAACGTTCCACATTCGCACATTCAACGTTCCACATTCGCACATTCAACGTTCCACATTCGCACATTCAACGTTCAACGTTCCACGTTCGCACGTTCAACACGACCGGCAAGATAGACTTCCTCGACCGCCGCCTGAATCTGCGGGTCTTCTTCGAAGGAATAGCGCCACCATTCGACTTCGACGACCCGATCGGGTTGGACTCCCGTTCCTTCGAGCAACGAACCATCGGGCAGGCGGAAGACCAGTTCCGCCAGCCAGAAGCGTGAGCCATCGTCGAGATCATACCCGATGAGATTTTCGGTATTGCCTGCACTGGGTGTCCCGACCACCCGCGCCCGTCCACGCATCTGCATGCCGGCAGCGAACATCTCGGCGGCGCTGGCAGTTTCATTGCCGGTCAGCACAACGATCGGCACCTGTTCAAGCAGCGGCAACGTCTTGCCAGACGGCACATCGATGCTGAAGGTGCGATCGCGTCCACTGCTGCTGCCGATCGTCCCGCCGTCGAGAAATAATCCGAGCGTGCGTCGCAGCATGTCGAGGCGTCCCCCGCCATTTGTGCGCACGTCCAGGATCAACCCATCGAGTGGACCGGACTGATAGAGTGACGTAATAGCGTCAGTCACACGCTCATCGAGGGCTGAGACGTTGAAGGTGTCGATCAGGACTACGCCGACATCGGTTCCCGGCACACGGCGCGCCTCAACGGTCGGAAAAGCGTCGGGAGGGATGACCTGGCGAATGATCGTGACATCACGGGTTGCGCCGCTGTTGTCGATGATCCGGAGTTGTACCGGTGTTCCGGGTTGCCCGCGCACAACGGTGACCGGTCCGCCCGGACCGAATGTGACAGTGTCGCTCACCGGCACACCATTGACTGCAATAATCAGGTCGCGTGGCTGAAGCCCCGCCTGTTCCGCCGGACCGCCAGGCGCCAGGCGGGTAATCAGAATCCCTTCCTCCAGTTCGCGGATCATGGCGCCGATGCCGGCATACGCCACTCCGCCATCGAAACGCGCTGCTTCTTCAGCCACTTCCTGCGGCGTGTCGAAGCGGGTGTGATCATCGCCGAGCAGCCCCACCATTTCTTCGATGAGTGCGTAAAATTCCTCTTCCGAAGCTGCACCGGCAATGCGCGGCTCGAACTCCCTGCGCACCGCGTCCCAATCGACGCCGCCGTAATCTTCGTACACATACTGGTCACGCACCAGCGTCCAGACATCTTCAAAAATTGCCTGGCGCGCGTCGGCGCTGAGCGGCGCGAGTGTAGGGGTTGGCAGAAGCGGGTATGGCGTCACCGTCGGTGTTGCGGTTGGCGCAGGGGTTGGGGTTGACGTGGCGGTTGGCGCCGGACGCGGCGTCTCGGTTGGTGTAGCCGTTGGTGACGGTGTGAACGTCGGAGGCGGTGCTGACGTGGCGACGGGCGCCGGTCGCAATGTTACAGGCAGGTTGCCACACCCCGCCAGCACGACCACGAAAAGCACAAGTATGAAGCGGAGACAACGATTCATCATGCCATCATTGTACACGAGAACCGGCGTCTGTGGGCGCCTGTTCAGCATCAACTCCTGATGTGGTGTGGCATCAACCTGCGGAGATGATACCACAGACGAAACCGCCTCTCGGCCGGGGTACGGAAGAGAGGCGGCGGATGAACAGCGCTCCGAATGAAACGACGGATCACCGTACAATCAGCGGCAGCATCACCCGGAAGGTCACCGGCTCAGTGACGAGGCGTACCTGTACTGTAACTGCATTCGATGCACCACCGCCAGGCGCGGGGTTGACAACGGTGACGCTGCCATCGCCTGCGCTGCTGCGTTGTACTGCGGGCAGAATGGCCTGCAGTTGCGTTGCATTGGTGAAAGTCGTTGTGAGCGGTGCTCCATTCCAGCGTACGACTGAATTCGGAACGAAATTGCTGCCCGTAACTGTCAGAACAACATCAGTGTTACCTACCGGTATGAAATCCGGCGAGACGCTGCTGATGGTCGGCGCCGGGTTGTTGATGGTGAACGTCGCCGGGCTGGATGTCCCGCCGCCAGGAGTGGGGTTGAAGACGGTCACGTTCGCCGTGCCCGCTGTAGCGATGTCGCTGGCG